>Ga0066710_100006664_pt1 | contig 10850 bp, 9 predicted proteins | sample GraSoiAngelo_159_FD_79666 | JGI IMG/M metagenome (GOLD analysis project Ga0066710, IMG submission 79666) | Grasslands soil microbial communities from the Angelo Coastal Reserve, California, USA - 14_1009_16_40cm | ecosystem: Environmental > Terrestrial > Soil > Grasslands | place: USA...
AGCGTCTTGGGAAATCCGGGGAACGGCGTCTTGCCTCCAAACTGCGCCAGCAGGTTTACTTTCTGCGCTTTGTCCGAGATCTCGGCATTCGCTTGCGGCAAAAGATCGGCTCGCCGAATGTTCCTGTCTTGTTCGCTTTGCGCTGCTAGCAAAATCGCCATCTGCGCCGTCGGATTCTGCTTAAGCGCCAGTCCCACCGCCTGATCCAGCGTCAGCCGCAGCACTTGTGTAGAGGCGTTCCCCGGCAACGCACTGCGTTTGGTCGGGTCCTGCGCACCCGTCCCCATAGGCCCCAACATCAAACCGAAAAATATCGTGTAAAAAATAATGTGCGAGCGCTTCGGCCGATCCTTGGCCTCGCTGCCCGCGCCCTTCTTCTCTTGTGCCACGATTTCGTTCACGATGGCTTGGTTCAGGCAGCCTTCTGCAATCAACTGTCCCCCCTGCCGGTGAATTTCCTTCAGTAGCACCTTTCCAGCGGCATCAATAAAGCTCACACCGCAGAGATTCAGGTGGAACTTCTCCCGCGGCGAGGCCGCGTGCAATTCCCGCCAGCATTGTTCCAGGGCCGCCACCCATGGTCCTGCTAGTCGTCCCTCGACACTGAGGAAAATCTTCCCGCGCTTCGTTTCAGTTGTAATTCTTAGCATTGACGCCGCCCCGCTCTTGACCTGTAGATGCATGATAATCACCATCCGATGCAAAAAAGTATTGATATGTAACATTAACTAAAACAAGGACTTAGCTAGAATCTAGGGATTTACTTGCTTACAATATATGATAATATATGGGCATTAAATCAAATACGGTCTTTCAATAAATGACCATATATGATCTGCACTTGGCAGAATTGCCTGTCCGCCCGCCAGCTACTTCCCGCGAATCGAATTGTGTCGAGACACTTTGATCGAAGCTCGCGGGATGGCCCTGCAAGTCCCGCCAGTTTACCCCTTCTGCCGGAGATCTGGTCTGGTGTACCGCCGTAGGGGAGTGTACGGAGCAACTGCTTGACATAAAGTTCGTGTGGGAAACCGACTTCCATCCGGCTTGCCTCATCGGGCGCCTTTACTTGTTCCGCTAAGAGCGTCAGGTCCCAAATCCCATGAAAGAGGTGGCCTTCGAATTTTTCTTACTTCTTCACCGCAATGGCCTGCAATTCGAAATGCCCGCCCCGCAGGAGCGATCCGGCTCCGATGAATTCCCGAGCTGGCAAGTCCTTGGTCGTGAAGTAGCCCTTGTAAATCGGATTGAACTTTTCGAAGAGCGAGAGGTCCGTGCAAGCGATCTGCACGTACACCAGGTCGTCCATGGTCATTCCTGCTTGCGCCAATACCGCCTTCTCCCCGTCCAGCAGGTTCTTGATCTCGTCCTCAATCTTTTCCGGCGCCTGTCCGGTTTTGGGGTCCAGCCCCAGCCGCCCCGCCAAGTACAGCGTATTTCCTGAGAGAATGGCGTCGCTGAATGGTAGTTGCGCCGGTTTGTCTGGAAGATTGATCGCCTTTCTCGTGGGCTGTATGGTCACCTGCGAAAACGCGCCACGCACCGTAAGAATTCCCGCCACCGCCAAAACAATCACCAGAAAGCTGATGCGACGATTCATACTTTCCCTCCATTCGAATGATCCGCCCGATGTGCCGCGTGAGTGTAATACCCAAATTCGCCTTCGGCAAGCCGTCCGCCGAAACCTCGCTCGCTGCGGCCAACAGCCACCTCTAGCGCATCGCTCTGCAGGTTCGAACTAGAACGCGATAGATCCTGTTCGAATGAAGTACAGCGACGTTATACCCACCGCAAGCCACAACAGCACTCCGAGCAGCAGCGGCCGCCACCCCACCTCTTTCAGCGTGGCCCGCGAAATCCCGCTGCCGATCAGGAACAGTGTTGCTGTGAGACCGAGTCGGCCAAGAGTGAAGAGCCCATGCGCGGGATGCTCGAACGTGGGAAAATACGTATTGAGAACGGCGGCCAGAACAAAAAACGCGATAAACCAGGGGAACTGGATGCGCGGACGGCTATCACCACTGGCCGGAATTTTCTGGGACCGCTTGTGCTTAGCGGCCGCCGTGACAAGTGCGAGCGGAACGATCCAGAGAGCGCGGGCGAGTTTTACGGTGGTGCCGATAACCAGGGCCTGGGGGCCGTATTTCGTGGCGGCGCCGACGACCGAGCTGGTGTCGTGGATCGCTAGCGCGGCCCACAATCCGAATTGCGATTGCGAAAGACGGAGTGCGTTTCCGATCGGCGGAAAAATCAGCAGGGCGATCGAATTCAAAATAAAAATCGTGCCGAGCGATACCGCCATTTCTTCTTCATCAGCTTGAAGAATCGGCCCGATGGCGGCGATGGCGCTGCCGCCGCAAATCGCCGTGCCTGCGGTAATAAGAAATGACGAATTGCCGCGCACCTCGAAGAGCTTGCCGAGCGCCAGACCCGCCAGAAGCGCAAAGGAAATCCCCAGCGCGGTGTAAAGAAATCCGCTGCGGCCCGCTTTCAGAACTTCTTCGAGGTTCATGCCGAAGCCGAGCGCCACGACGGAACTCTGCAGAAGAGTGCGCGCGATGCCGCGACTTTCACTGATGTAGGGATGCTTGAAGCTGAGGCCGAAAAGAATTCCCACGGAGAGCGCGATCGGCGGCGAAACTATTCCCGTGAACGAAAGGGCGAGAGCGAGAACAAAAAGAATTTTCGGGAGCGTGGGCATCGATTGGGAAAAGAGTATCAGGCCGGGAGCCGGCTGGGCCAGCGGCAAGCAAGGGAGCCCAGAAGTTGCCGTTCGCCTCTTGCAGCTGCATCTTGCCGAGCATCATTTTTCCTTCTCTTTCGGGGAAGGGACAGGCGAAGCAGAGGGCTCGGACTTCGAGGGCGTGGAATGTGTGAGGGCCGCGACGATTTTCTCGGTGACGCCTTTGCTGATTTGACAGTTGCGATCGTAGATGCGGCATTGTGCGAGAGTGTATTGGCAGCCGCAAGTACATGCTTCGGCGTTGAATTTGTGGAGCGCGACGTTTTTTTGTTCCGGCGTAAGTTTGGAGAGATCGACGCCGGGGAGCTCGGTGGCACGGACGGCGTTCTTGATGAAGATCTGGCCGGTGTCGTCGAAAGTTTCTACTTTGACGTTGCCGATGGGCAAGCCCAGGAGCGAGCGGACTTCTAATTCATAGAGAATCGGGTTGTGGAGCCCTTCGTGCTTCTGAACAATGCGTCCTTCGGTGTCGAGGAGGAAGGATGTGGGAAGAGCCGCGATGCCGCCGTACTGCATGCGGATGTCATTGGGGGCGAGCGCTACGGGATAGTTGATGCCGTATTTCTCTACGACTGCCTGGATGGTGCCCGGATCGTCATCATCGACGATGAGGCTGAGAATCTGGAAGCGCTCTTTGTATTTGGCCTGGAGATCGATGAGATCGTAAAGCTCTGCCCGGCAGGGCCCGCACCAGGTGGCCCAGAAGTTCAGAAGGATGACTTTGCCTTTGGAGTCCGCCAGCGTGACGGGCTTGCCGTCGAGGCCCGTCAGCTTGAAGTCCGGCGCGGGATCGGGGTTACGAACAAAGCGGATGGCGGGTTGCTGGTCCTGCTGAGAAGCGGCAAAGACAGGAGAAGAGCTAAGGAGTAACCAAGCAACGAGAGAAAGGACAGGGCAGCGATGGAGAGCGTGTCTCATGGTGTCATCTATAGGAGAGCACAGTGGACGCCAGGACGCCAAGAGGACGATTGGAATTTCTGGTTAACAGATTAACCCCTCCGTTTTTTTTCGGAAGTGCGCATTTTGCTTGCTGGTACTTGCAGTACGGCAAAATTTCACCGCGTTTGAAGGATTGATCGGGGGCGCGATCCTGCTGGCAGCAGCGTTGACGCTGTCTGCCGCCACACTGCGGGACGGGTCCGACCCGTGATGCTACCAGAGCACACGGCGATTCGCGTGACTCTGGACCAAGCTCTGGCGAGTAACCAGAGCAGACCGGGAGACCACTTTGAGGCCACGGTCTCCGAGCCGGTGGTCGCAGCCGGCAAGACGCTGATCCCCCAGGGTGCTACGCGCTGAGGGGTTGGTCGTGGACGCACGGCAGTCTGGAAGGTTGGTGGCCCGGGCGAGGTTGCAGCTTGCGCTGCAGACCGTGGCGGTGAACGGGCAGAGCTACGATGTCCGAACCATCTCACATCCGAGGATCGGCGGTAGCCACAAAAAGCGCAACCTGCCGTGGATCGGTGGCGGAGCCGGCGGAGGGGCGTTGATTGGCGCCCTAGCCGGCGGACCCGTGGGAGCGGGCGCCGGCGCGACGGTTGCATGAGTGACAGGCAAGAAAGACATCCAGCTTGGGGCGGAGACGCCGCTCAAGTTCGAGCTTGCCGAACCCGTAACGATCAAAGTGAAGGGCTGACAGGGTTCCGTCGTAGCCTTCGACAGGTAGCGTCGAAAGGGCGGGCGCGCTTCGTGCCAACATTTGGCCGGGGGCTTCATTTTTTGCGAGGGTGTTTGCAAATCCAAGAGCCACTAGCGGAGACGATAATAGTGGAGCGGAGGAATTGCTTGACATGGCGAAGGTGCAGGCATATCGTCGGCGCACACTGGCCGGTGCCGCGGGCGCGGGCCCTATGCCCTATATTTCAGGTTGCCCACTAGACAAAGAGCCGTATCCCTTCACCATCCGCGAACCTGCGAATGAGTGACGAGGAACGACCTTCCAACGCCTTGCACTGCGCGGCTGACTGGCCAGCCAAGGAGAGCTATGCATGAATAAACGATTGATAGGTGTGATTGTGGGCCTGATGCTGGCGGCGTTGGCGGTCGTCTATGCGCCGATCGCCTTTTCGCAGATGGTACCGACGCCGACGGTGTACACGTTTGTAAGCCAGTTCCAAGTTCCGCGGGCGAATTGGGCGCAATACTCGGAGGATACCGAGAAGACGCTCGTTCCCATTATGGAGGAGTCGTTGGCCAACGGGAACATCGTTAGCTGGTCTACCTTTGAGCAGGTCGTGCATACGCCCGATGCATATACGCACGGGGCGGCGTGGTCGTCGTCATCGATTTCGGGGCTGATGAAGGTGCTCGACGAGATTCGCAAGAACGGACCGCGGCCGGCCCAGATCGCGGCCACCAAGCACGAAGACTATTTGATGCAGTCGTCGATGTACCATGCAGGCAGCGGAACACCGGCGTACCTGCGCGTGGTCTGCTCGATGGCAAAGGCGGACAAGCCCGAGGGTTACGCCGCAACGCTCAAGAAGCTCCTGGTGCCGACGTTTGAGGAACAGCTGAAGAGCGGCGTGGCTACCTACTACGGCGTCGACGAGCAGTACGTAAACACTTCGGCACCGTCGACGCGCTGCGTGGTCATCACTTACCCCAATGCGGAAAGCATGGACAAGTGGGCGGCCGCCATCAAAACGACGATGGGTAAGTGGAGTTCGGCGGAACGCGCGGAATTCGCAGGCGCCACCGTGCTTGACAGCCGCCGCGACATCCTGGCGCGGATCACGCACTCCGGTCATAAATAGCCGATCCTTCATCGATAGCATGAAACGTGGAGATGTACTTCCGTGGTGCCAGGAAGTTGTGTCTCTCCGCTTTTACGTCTACTGCATAAGCGAAGGATGCCTTCGTTGGTGGCGCAAACGTCCGCCGCGATGCGGTGTCGTTTTCCAAGGGGCTGTTGGGAGGGAAGTCGATCTCTCAGAATTGAGATTGGGATCGAAGAAGGAGACGCCATAGGTGTGATGGCCGGATGGTGTGCCAAGGTGGCTGGCAACGCGGATTTCCGCTTCTTTTTTTTTCGGCCATCGAAGGATGAGTTCTTGCTCTGGTGAAAGCTTATGGCGCGAAAGGAGGCCGGCGCCACGAAGGCTGAGGACAAGGGTTTTGGTGTGCTCAGAGAAGACTTTGCCCCCCATCGCTGCCGATGAGGAGGATGGGAATTTCTTTAGGAATGCGTCCGCTGCTGCGCACAACCTGTGGTGGCAAGCGAGAGGCCAGAGGAGCGATGGGGTGCGGAACAATTTAGTACCCACGAAGACTTGCAGGGTTGCGCGGGTTCGAGATTGGAGAGCGGTGGAGATCCGACAGGTGTAAACGTTAGGGGCGCAGCATGCTGCGCCCCTGCAAGAGAAAACTGAAGAGTAGCGCGAAGTGCTACGGCTGCGAGGGCGCGGCGGAGGCCACGGCGGTATTGCCGATGGCGTCACCGTTGACGACGAGTTCGACGCGGCGGTTTCGCTGGCGGCCTTCGGGGTTGTCGTTGGAAGCGACGGGCTGCGTTTTACCGAAGCCGCGGGCGGTGATGGACGAGGCCGGGACGCCTTGCTCGGCGAGAAAATCGCGGACGGAATCGGCGCGGCGTTCGGAGAGCTGCTGATTGAATTCGTCGCCACCGACGCTGTCGGTGTGGCCCTCGATCTGGAGAGAGAGGCCGGGATGCGCGAGAACGATGCCGGAAATTTTGGCGAGCTTTTCGCGTGCGCCGGGCTTGAGGGTGTAGCTGCCGGTGTCGAAAAGCACATCCGACATATTGACGATGAGACCGCGCGCGGAATCGCGGGTCTGCAAAATGGAATTCAACTGGCTGAGCAACTGCGCGCGCAGCTGGGCTTTATCGGCTTCGGCTTGCGCAGCGGCCTGGCGAGCTTTTTGGGTTTCAGCTTCGGCGGCAGCCCTGTCGCGAGCAGCCTGTGCGGCAGCAGCTTCGGCGGATTGCTGCTGCGCTAAGGCCGCAGCGCTCGCTTTTTCCGCTTCGGCTTGCTGGCGGGCGGCTTCTTCGGCGGCTTTCTGCGCTTCCTGCTGCATGCGCTGCGCATCGGCCTTGGCGGCTTCGGCTTGCTGGCGGGCTTGCTCGGCTTCCTGGCGGCGCTGAGCTTCAGCTATGGCGTCGGCGCGGGCTTTGGCTTCGCGTTCTTCGGCGGCCTTTTTGTCCGCGGCAATTTTTGCCTGAGCGTCTTCTTCAGCCTTTTGTTTTACGGCCATGACGCGAGCTTCTTCGGCGGTTTCCACGGCTTCACGCGCGGCAGCTACGACGGATTTCTTGTCGCTCTTGCGCGCGTAGACTTCCTCGGCGTTGCGGAGCTGCTGGTCGGCCTTAGCGAGCGCGGAAGCGGCATATTTGTCGGCCAGGGCGATGTGCGCGATGCGCAGGGAGTTGCGCGCTTCAAAAAGTTCGAGCGGGGTCTTGCGGTCGATGCCAAAGATGGCGTTTTCAATTTTGGTGTTAGAGGAGGAGTAGATGCCGCGGCCGAGAAGCTCGTAGCTGGCGTCGATGTTTTCGACTTTGCCGAGCGTGGCGGGACCAAAAACGTTTTCCAGCACGACGGTGTTACCGGGCTGAGTAACGGCGAAATACGGTTCGGCAGTAACGATCATGCCGAAGGTTTGCATGTCGGAGATGGCTTTCACTTCACCACTGCCATTTTTCAGCACAACTTCGCCGAGGTTCACGGCACGGCCTCCAGGAGACACGGCCCAGAGAACGTAGGTCAGATATTCGAGGCCGTACTTGGTGGCCTCATCCAGGCCTGCGAATTTTGCTTCGATCTCTGTGCGGCTACCCTTGTTTTGCACCTTGGCTTCGCCGCTGGCCTGCTGCATTAACTCCGTGCCTTGAAAATCGATCTTGGTGGAGCCGCCAGCGCGGCGGTAATTCACGGCTTTGGTGGTGCGCGAAACGGTTTTAGCCGGACCGGCAGACGAGGGCGCCTGACCAAGCACTGGAGCGGCCAGAATGCTGAATATCCCGGTTAATACAAGGCATGTCGATGCGATTTTCACGTCAAACCCCCCATGGCCATAAAAGGCGAAAACATTCCACGGGCCGCGGTGCGGCCACAATTCATACAGAAAGACCGACACACTCCGTTTCAACAAGCGTTGGAAATCCCCACGGCGGGGTATGTCGTTTCGTATCTACAGGCTAGCAAAGAAGGAGGCAGAAAGAGGCGGCATGGATCGGACCTTTGCCCTAATAATTAACCCGTCGGGCGTGGCGTGCGCGGATCGGCCGGGGACCCCGAGCGCATCACTCATAGGGACCGCAGGAATTCGAGAAGTGCTTCTTTTTCGCTGGACTTGAGTCTCTTGAATTTTTTGGTTACGTGAGCGGATTCGCCGCCATGGCGCAGGATGGCGTCGATAAGAGTGATGGAAGCGCCATCGTGCATGAGACGCGAGTGCAGGCGGACGCCCCAAAGCGGGGCAGTGCGGATTTTGTTTGCGGCGTTGTGGTATTCGGGGATGGAGAGGTTTCTCCAGCTGATTTGGTACATCTTCTTGCCGTAGTGCTCCAGCATGGGCACGACGAAGCCGTCGCCGGTGCCGACATTGTGAAGCAGGAAGTCACCATAAGGGTGAAACTGCTTATCCCCGAGCGCCGGCGGGACGGTGAAGGCGCCGCCGTTGACTTTTGTGCCGACGGGGGCGGTGGTCAGCGTCTGGACGTGACAAATGTCGCAGCCCACCTTGTCGAATAACTCAGCGCCCAATCTTGCTTTGGGAGTTTGCGCAACTTGGGAGTCCCGCGCGGGGGCTTCGCTGGCACGCATGAAGCGCGCGAAACGATCGATATCGGAAAGGCCGTCGGGACCGGGCTGGTCACTGGGCTCGTTGGCGGTGTTGCAGAGGTTGGTGACTTCGTCAGGTTGCAGGCGGCTGGTGACGCCCATTTCGTTGAGGTAGGCGTCCGCGGAGAAGGACAACAGGCTGGCCTGCTGGTTCTTCCAACCGAACCGGCCGACGGCGGTCTGGCCGGGCGCCTCGAGGACGGGAACGTAAAGGACTTGGCCGCAGATTTTCTTGTGATTTTTCCTGCATTGCTCCTTGGCGAGATCAACAAAAGTCTGATCGGGCACGGCTTCCACGAACCCGTCACCCAGAAGATTCAGTGAAACGCGGAATGTGTGAATGTTCTCCGTGTCCGGCACGCGCTCCTGAATTTCCGTGCTGGGAAAGGCACCGTTCGGGCAGATGGCTCGGTCGTTCACCAGAGTGCGGCCCTTGATAATTTCGGCGCCACGGGCGATGGGGATCTCGGGATTCTGGAATTTGCCGTCGGCGCCGCGGTGACCGACGCGCAATTCATTGACCTGGCTAGAGCCTCCCGATGTCGGATTCTGGTGGCACTCCCGGCAAGATTGTGCGTTATAGAGAGGGCCCAGGCCCTCGGAGATGGCTTCGGTTTCCTCAAACTTGGCTTGATCGGCCGCGTGGGTAGCGTCGTCCACCAGACCGTTGCTTTTGTTGTCGAAGCCCGTAGGTGCTTCAGGAAGGGGCGCAGCAAAGAAGAAAAGAGCACTAGCCAGCAGGGACACACCGACAAGGCTTTTCATGGGCACCTCGGGCTGGTGAGGAAAATCTACGCTGAAACAGCTAGAAAGCCAAGTCAAAAACCGTAAGAAGTGGAACTGCCGCAAGCAAGCAGAGCAGCAAGCAGAGCATCACTTGACGAATTGGGGTGATTCGCCCTTGGACCAGGGATCGTAAGTGACAAACAGGTGGATGCGGTCGGCCACAGTCGGGTGATCAAAGAAAATGAACACGTTGATGGGATTGGGATCGGGGTCGACCAGAACCGTTTCGCCATAAATCTGGAAGGAATGCGCAGCAGCCTGGCCGGCGTCCGGAACGACGCCGTGGGTGACTTCGAGGCTGTAGACATCGGCCTGATTCTCCTGGTAGCGGCTGAACGTATTGCCAATGGCGTCGGAGGCGAAACTGAAGAGAGTGATGAGCAACAGAAGCGTGGGGAGCGAGGCCCAATCGTCGAGGCCATGGACACCCCAGGGAGCGCCGGAACGTGCGAGAAGCCAGCCGATGGAGCGGTAGCCGAGGTAGAGAAGAACGAAAATCATCGCGCCGAAGAACAGAAATCCCTTCCAAAGGTGACCCAGGACGTAATGACCCATTTCGTGGCCAAAATCCGTGAGTACTTCATCGCTGGTTTCCTGTGCCAGGGTGGTGTCCCAGATGATGATGCGCTTGGAAGCGCCGAAGCCGTTGACGGAAGCGTTGGTGGCGATGGTCTTGTCACTGGCCTTCATCCAGAACATGCGCTCCGGTGGAATTTCCTGGCCAGCGCGGCGCGTGACGCGCTGGAGCTCGGGGACGAGTTGGGGGGCTTTGGTGGAGAGCGGTTCGTATTTATGGAAGAGGGGATCGATCACGTAGGGAGAAATAAAGATGCCGAAGAGAAGGAGCGGCAGCGAAATGATCCAGAAATAGAGCCACCAGCGGCGCGGGCTCTTACGAATGACGGCGTAGAGAATCCACGCGAGCAGGCTGCCGATGACGATGGTGAGGAGCTGAACCTTGGCCCAATCGGCGGTCCAAGAGGGCCAGGACTGGACGGAGACTTTGTAGAGCTTCGAGACCGATTCCTGAAAGATATCGATGGGAAGCTGGAGAACGCCGATGGTTAAGACGAGAAGCGGGGTGAAAATGAACGCCTGAAGGAAGCGGTTGCGCGAGAAGCTTTCGGCCCAATCGCGATATTTCGCAGAGAGTTTGCGACGCAGGACCAACCAGAGGACCAAGAGGCCGTAGAAAAAGCCGATGATGCGCGAGGCAAAACCAATGCGGCCGCGGTTGCGGGCTTTGCGGTAGAGATCGGGCTGGAGGGTGTAGGCGGTGATTTTGCTGGGAGGCTGAGATTGTACGCCGGAAGAGGCGGGTGAATGAGGAGTGGACGTGGCGCTGGATTGCTCAGACGCAGAGGCAGCCGGCGGCGATTGCCGCGAAGCTTGCACCGAGCCGGTAAAAAACACGCCAAGTAGAAAAACGAGGATGACATTGCGCCTGAATCTTGTCACGGCTTCTCCTGGTCGGAATGCGAGGACGTTTTATGAAACGAAGTATAGCTGAACTAGACCGG
>Ga0066710_100006666_pt1 | contig 10849 bp, 8 predicted proteins | sample GraSoiAngelo_159_FD_79666 | JGI IMG/M metagenome (GOLD analysis project Ga0066710, IMG submission 79666) | Grasslands soil microbial communities from the Angelo Coastal Reserve, California, USA - 14_1009_16_40cm | ecosystem: Environmental > Terrestrial > Soil > Grasslands | place: USA...
CAGCGTCACGGATCGATGCAACTTCCGCTGCGTGTATTGCATGCCCAAGGAGGTCTTCGGCAAGGACTTCCAGTTCCTTCCGCGCGCGGAGATCCTCTCGTTCGAGGAGATCGAGCGCCTCGTCCGCGTCTTCGTGGGCCTCGGCGTGCAGAAGGTGCGGCTCACCGGCGGCGAGCCGCTCGTCCGGCGCAACATCGAGCGCCTGGTCGAGATGCTCGCGAGGGTGAGCGATCTCGATCTCACGCTCACCACGAACGGTTCGCTCCTCGCCGGGAAGGCGCGAGTGCTGCGCGACGCCGGACTCAAGCGGGTGACCGTGAGCCTCGACTCGCTCGACGACGATGTCTTCAAGAGCATGAACGACGTCGACTTCCCGGTCGCCCGCGTGCTCGAGGGCATGGACGCGGCCGAGGCCGCCGGGCTCGCGCCACTCAAGGTCAACATGGTCGTGAAGCGCGGCCTCAACGAGAACAGCATCCTGCCGATGGCGCGCTATTTCCGCGGGACCGGTCGCATCCTCCGATTCATCGAGTACATGGACGTCGGCTCCTCGAATGGCTGGCGACTGGACGACGTCGTGTCGGCGCGCGAGATCGTCGCAACGATCGACCGCGAGCTTCCGCTTGAGCCGATCGAGAAGAACTATCCGGGCGAGGTCGCCGAGCGGTGGCGCTATCGCGACGGCAGCGGTGAGATCGGCGTGATCGCTTCGGTCACGCAGGCGTTCTGCGCGGACTGCACACGCGCGCGACTCTCGGCCGACGGATCGCTCTACACGTGCCTGTTCGCGTCACAGGGTCACGATCTCCGCGGCCTGGTGCGCGGTGACATGACCGATAGTCAGATCGCCGACGCGATCGCCGCGATCTGGACCTCGCGCGATGACCGTTACTCCGAGCTGCGCTCGGAGGAGACCGCTGGCCTCAAGAAGATCGAGATGAGCTTCATCGGAGGCTGAGGTGGGTGACGCCGAGGCCGCGCCCAGAGGGACAACGGTAGACATCGCGGCCGAGCTGGAGCGACTTGCGCGCTTGCACGACAGCGGCACCTTGTCAGACGAGGAGTTCGCGAGAGCGAAGGACGCCGCGCTCGGTCGCGGCGGGGCTCGATCGGACAGCGCGCCGGCTGACCGCGATAGCGCGTCGCTCGGCAAGGCGGCGAACCGCTACGTGAACTTCCAGATCGGGATGTCGGTTCTGGGTCTGGTCTTGTTCCTGGTCGTCTTCGTGCTCGTCTTCCTCCCGCGCCTGAACGCATTTCCGCACCCCTGACCGTCCCGCGAGCGTCGGGACCGTCAGCGGGTGGTCGGCACCCGCAGCGCGTCCTCGAGTTCGTCGGCAAGGCGCTCCGCCGCAGCGGTGTTGGTGCGCAGCCGTTCCAGGCTCTGCGCCACGGTCTCCTGGATATCGGGCGTGCGCTTCGCCTTGAGGAATACCCCGGCGTCCTCCGCAAGGCCGCGCTGCGTGAGCTGGCTGATCGCGGTCACGTAGCCCTGCTTCAGCAGGGGCGCCATGTCCGTGCCCGCGATGTCGCTGTCCCAGTGCGCCCGCACGGCCTTCCACGCGGCGAGCCGCGTGCGCCGTGACTGCATCATCGGGATCAGCATCAGGCCACGGTCCTGCACCCGGATCAAAGGCGAGAAGATCGCCTCGGCGGTGCGTTCCGCGAGAGCGGGATCTTCGAAGAAGATGAGCCCCTGGCGGAAGCGCGCCTCCTCCTGCGTGTCGGTCGCCTGCGCCTGTTGCATGCGCGCGACGTAGCGGTCCCACAGCGCGTTGTCGCCGACCGTCGCGGCCACCGCGACCACCGTGCCCGCGACGTCCGGGTGTAGTCGCTCGCGCCCTTCCATGTGGTCGCGAACCCGGCGCTGTGCCTCGTCGCGAACATCCTTCGCGCGGGCGTGGATACCCAGCATCAGGATCGCGCGCGTGCGCTTCTCCCGCGTGTCGGTGTCGTCGCCGTCGCGGACGGTCCACCCCGCGGCTTCGAGGATCGGGCGGTAGAGATCGTCGACGAGACGCGCGAAGGGACGCTCAGTCGCGTCGCGTACCGCGTAGTTACCGAGCCACGACAGCGAGTCGCCGATCGCGGCGAGGACCGCGCGGTCTTCCTCGCCGCGTAGCGTCTCGAGGCGCGCGAGGAACATCGCGAGGGTCGCCTTCCCGTGGCGCGCGAGCGCCCAGAGGTCGTCGATCATCGCGAGCCGCTCCTCCGCCGCGAGATGCGCGATCCCGGCGTCGAGTCGGTCGCCCTCGAACGCGCTCGCGAAGCGGAAGCGGTAGAAGCCCCGACCACCCGCGTTCGGGAAGAACCACTCCGCGCCCGGAAGCCGGATGGTCGCGCGCTTGTCGCTGAGGACGGAGCGATGCTCGCGCACGCCCTGCGCGGTGCCGTACTTGATGACGAGCGGGACCGGCCACCGCTGCGCCGTCGGCGCGGCGTCCGTGTCGGAGAAGTAGCGTGTCTGCGAAAGTTCGAGCTCGAGACCGCCGTCGGCGTCACGCGCGCGGATGTCGATGAGGGGATGGCCCGATTCCTTGATCCATGCGTTCGCGATCTTCGTGACGTCCTGGCCCGACGATTCGTCGAGCGCGTGCCAGAAATCGTCAGCAGACGCGTTCGCCTCGGCGTGCCGCTTTAGGTAGATGCGCACGCCTTCGCGGAACGCGTCCTCGCCGAGATAGCCCTCGATCATGCGAAGCACGGCCGCGCCCTTCGTGTACGAGATCGCGTCGAATCGCTGCGACGCCTCTTCCGCGCTCTTCGCCTCGACCGAGATGGGGTGTGTCGTCGCAAGCGCGTCGAGGTTGAACGCGCTCGTGTTCTCAGCGACGAAGTCGCGCCAGTAGCGCCACTCGGGATTGAGCGCGGCGGTCGCCTTCTCGCCGACGAACGACGCGAACGATTCGTTGAGCCAGAGATCGGTCCACCACCGCATCGTGACCAGATCGCCCCACCACATGTGCGTGAGCTCGTGGGCCGCGGTGCTGAACGCGCCCTTCAGGACCTGGATCGACGCGTTGCGCTCGTCGGCGGCGAGGAGACGCGTGCGATAGGTGATCGCGCCCGGGTTCTCCATCGCGCCGGCCTCGAAATCGGGGATGCCGATCGCGTCGACCTTGTAATACGGATAGGGGAGCGCCGTGTAGCCCTGGAGCCACTCGACGGAGCGCACGTGCGCGTCGCGGGCGTAGATCCCCTGCGCCGCCAGGCCCGGGGGCAGGCACACGCGCACCGGGATGCCCGAGGGCGTCGTCGCGATCTCCGTGAACTCGTACGGCCCCACCGTGAACGCGACGAGGTACGTGGAGATCTTCGGTGTCTCGCGGAAGATCGTCCGCGTTCGTCGGTCGTCCGCGGCTTCCTGGGACGCAATTGGCATGTTCGCGATGGCGGCGTTGCCCGTCGGATGGACCAGCTCGACGCTGAAGCGGGCCTTGAACTCGGGCTCGTCGAAGCAGGGGAACGCGCGGCGCGCGTCGGCGGCCTCGAACTGCGTCGCCGCGTAACGCTCCTCGCCGCGTAGCGAGCGGTAGAGCCCGCGGAGCGATTCGCGGATCCCGCCCGTCCATGAGATCTCAAGCGTGTGCTCGCCCACTGGGATCTCGCGCTCGAAGCGCAGGGCCGCCGTCTGCGCATCCACGTCGTAGGTCGTTTTCTGGGCGGCGGCGCCGTCGAGCGTGACCTTGCGAATCTCGAGCTCCAGAGCGTGCAACACGATCTCTCGCGTCGGGCGCGACGTGCGAAGCCTGATCCGCTCCCAGCCGGTGGACGTCCACGTGTCGAACTCGAGCTCGAACCGGAGCTCGTAGCGGCTTGGCAGCACGTCCTTCGATAGCCGGAAATTGCGGGCCTCGTCGCTCAATTTTGCCTCCCAGCGGTGCTGGGGCGAAAGCGTATCGCGTCGTGCGCTGATACGGTTCTTACATGCCGCCCCAGTTCATCTACACGATGTACGGGCTCAAGAAGATCGTGCCCGGCACTCAGCGCGAGATCCTGAAGGGGATCACGCTCGCCTTCTACCCGACTGCCAAGATCGGCGTGCTCGGCCCCAACGGTGCCGGCAAATCGACGCTTCTCCGCATCATGGCCGGTGTCGACAAGGAGTACGTCGGCGACGCGCGCATCACGGAGGGTTACCGCGCCGGCTTGCTCGCCCAGGAGCCGCAGCTCGACGCCGCCAAGGACGTGCGCGGCAACGTCGAGGAAGGCGTCGCGGACCGGCGGGCGGTCCTGAAGCGGTACGAAGAGCTGTCGGCGAAGTTCGGCGAGTCGCTTTCGGATGACGAAATGGACAAGCTGAACTCTGACTTCCAGAAGGCGCAGGACGAGATCGAGGCGAAGGGTCTCTGGGATCTCGACAGCCAGATCGACCACGCGATGGATGCGCTCCGTCTGCCGCCTGGCGAGCAGGACACCAAAACGCTCTCGGGCGGCGAGCGCCGTCGCGTCGCGCTTTGCCGTTTGCTGCTGTCGCACCCCGATCTGCTGCTGCTCGACGAGCCCACGAACCATCTCGACGCGGACTCGGTCGCATGGCTGGAGCGGACGCTGACCGGCTACGACGGCTGTGTCGTCGCGGTGACGCACGACCGCTACTTCCTCGACAACGCCGCCGGCTGGATCCTCGAGCTCGACAAGGGCGCGGGCATCCCGTACGAGGGCAATTACAGCTCATGGCTCGATCAGAAGCGCAAGCGCCTCGCCGATGAGGAGAAGCAGGAGTCGGCGCGACAGCGCAGCCTCGCGCGCGAGCTCGAGTGGGTACAGGCCTCGCCGCGTGCTCGGCAGGCGAAGAGCAAGGCGCGCATCGAGTCATACGAGCGACTGCTCGCGGAGGAACCGGAGCGTCGCGAGCGCGAGCTGGAGATCAGCATCCCGCCGGGACCGCGGCTGGGCGACGTCGTCATCAACGCGGACAAGCTGCGCAAGGGGTACGGCGATCGCCTCCTGTTCGACGACCTCACCTTCGCGCTGCCGCGCGGTGGCATCGTGGGGATCATCGGCCCGAACGGCGCCGGCAAGACGACGCTCTTCCGGCTCATCACCGGCGAAGAGAAGGCGGACGGCGGCACCCTCGTGGTCGGCGAGACGGTGAAGCTCGGATACGTCTCGCAGTCGCGCGACGCGCTCGATCCGAAGAAGAACGTGTGGGAGGAGATCGCCGAGGGCCAGGAGAACATCCAGATCGGCGCCCGCACGCGCAACGCGCGCGCGTACGTCGCGTCCTTCAACTTCCGCGGGCCCGACCAGCAGAAGCGCGTCGGCGATCTCTCAGGCGGCGAGCGCAACCGTGTGCATCTCGCGAAGATGCTGAAGTCCGGCGCGAACGTCTTGCTGCTCGACGAGCCGTCGAACGATCTCGACGTCGACACGCTGCGCGCGCTGGAGGAAGCGCTTCTCGACTTCGCCGGCTGCGTCGTGGTGATCAGCCACGACCGTTGGTTCCTCGACCGTGTCGCGACACACCTCCTCGTCTTCGAGGGCGACAGCCGCGTGCGCTGGTTCGAAGGGAACTACCACTCGTACGAGGAGTTCATGCGGAAGGAGCACGGCGCCGACTGGCAGCCGCATCGGATCCGTTATCGGCCGCTCACGCGCGCGTGACCTCGCACGATTCCGAAGGAGCATTGCGGTGCGAGGCGATGCTCTACGACTACGAGCCGGAGTGGCGACCTACGGGCATCGTCGAGCTCGATCAGACCGACGTGCTCGCCTGGAAGCGACCAGGATGGCCGGCGGGGTTCAACCGTGTCGCGTACGCGAAATGGGACGAGCGAACAGCAGAGACGCGGATCGAGGAGCTCTTTGCGTTCTTCGGCGACGCGCCGTTCCACTGGCACGTCGGCCCGTCGTCGTCACCGGCTGACCTTGCCGATCGGCTCATCCGTCGCGGCCTCGTTGTCGCGGCGCGTCCGCGAATGATGACGATCGAACTCCCGTTGCCGGCTGGCTGGCCGACGAACGACGCCGTGCGGATCGCCGAGGTCCGGGACGAAGCCATCGCGCGCCTGTCGCTCGAGCTCGCACACCACAACGCGAATGACATCGCGCGGATGCTTCCCGAGCGCATGGCCTACATCACCGCGCCGTGGCGACGGGGGGCGATGATGGTTGCGTATGTCGGCGACGTGCCTGTTGCGAACGCGGCGTGGCGCTACTCGTCAGACGGACGCTGTGTCTATCTGACGGGCGCCGAGACGGTGGAGGCCCATCGCGGGCGCGGCATTTACAAGACCCTCATCGCGTATCGCGCGGCTACCGCTCACGCACGGGGTTGCAAGGTCGCGGCCGTCCTCGCGAACAGCGAGACGTCGGCGCCGATCCTCGCGCGTCGCGGTTTCGCGGACCACGGGGCGCTTCCGCTTGTCGTCCCGCCTGGCGTGCCTTAGGCGGTGCGCGGCTCCGGTCTGTTCGTATCGATGCCGAGCTCCGCGATCGCGTTCGCGACGCGATCAGGCTTGCGCATGATGTGACTATAATGGTCATATGCGGATGGCACCGGTCGCCAAACTGAAGGCTTCGCTCAGCGAATACCTGCGCCACGTGAAAGCCGGTGACGAGGTCGTCGTGACGGAGCGAGGAAGGCCGATCGCGAAGCTAAGTCCGATCACGGCGCTCGAGATCTCTGGTCACTTGGCGACGATGGCCTCTGACGGTCGCATCAAGCTTGGCACGGGGCGTCTGGGCAAGCGATTCTGGCGTCTGCCGCGACCGAAGGATTCGAAAGGCCGGGTGCTGCGGTCTCTCTTGGCGGAACGGGATAGCGGTCGCTGAAATTCTGGGACTCCTCAGCGGTCGTTGGGCTCGCCATATCCGGCCCGAGCACGCCGACGGTCCGTAGCCTCCTTGAGGACGATGAGTCGATGGTCGTCTGGTGGGGTACCCGAGTGGAGTGCGTTTCCGCGCTGCGGCGCCAAGTCCGCGAGGGCGCATTGACGTCCGCGGGCGAGCATCAATCCCGCGAGATCCTGGCGACCCTGTCACGAGCCTGGGCTGAGATACAGCCGCTTGAGGCCGTGCGTCTCTCGGCCGAACGGCTTCTCGCTGTGCATTCGTTGCGAGCGGCGGATGCCCTTCAGCTCGCCGCAGCCCTGGAGTGGTGCGATTCGCGTCCGGCAGGCAAGGGTCTGGTCACATTTGACGGCCATCTCCGGGCCGCCGCCGAGACAGAGGGCTTCGCGGTCTTGCCCAGCTGAGCCTCGATCTATGCCGTCCGCGGCTCCGGTTTGTTCGGATCGAGGCCCAGATCCGCGATCGCCTTCGCGACGTCGGGCGGCGAGTACTGCTCGCAGAGCGCGAGCGCGTTGAGCGATGCGACGGCGATGCTCTCCGCATCGATCTCGAAATGACGGCGTAGCGCTTCACGCGTGTCGCTCCGTCCGAAGCCGTCCGTCCCCATCGGCACGAACGGCTGCGACAGCCAGCGCGAGATCTGATCCGGAACGGCCTTCATGAAGTCGCTCGCGGCGATGATCGGCGTCGCGCCGCCGAGCACCTGCACGACGTAGGGGACCTTCGCGCTCTCCGTCGGATGCAGACGGTTCCAACGCTCGACCTCGAGCGCTTCGTTGCGGAGCTGCTGGTAGCTCGTGACGCTGTAGACGTCCGCGGCGATGTCGTATTTCTCCTGGAGGAGCTCCTGCGTCCGCAGCACCTGCATCAGGATCGGCCCCGAGCCCAGCAGCGTGACGCGACGACGGCCTTCCTCGCCCTTTCGGAAGAGATAGATCCCGCGGAGGATCCCGTCTTCGACGCCGGGCGGCATCGGCGGCATCGGATAGTTCTCGTTGTAGAGCGTCAGGTAATAGAAGACGTCGGCGTTGTCGACGAACATGCGGCGAATGCCGTCGCACACGATGACCGCGGTCTCGAACGCGAAGGCCGGGTCGTACGCGCGGATGTTGGGGACGGCCGTCGCGAGCAGGTGGCTGTGTCCGTCCTCGTGCTGGAGGCCCTCGCCGTTGAGCGTCGTGCGCCCAGCGGTCGCGCCGAGGAGAAAGCCGCGGCCGCGCGCATCGCCGAACGCCCAGATCTGGTCCATCGTTCGCTGGAAGCCGAACATCGAATAGAAGATGTAGAAGGGCAGCATCGGCTCGGCGTGCGTCGCGTAGCTCGTGCCCGCGGCGGTGAAGCTGGCCATCGATCCGGCTTCGGTGATGCCCTCCTCGAGCACCTGTCCGTTCGTCGCTTCGCGATAGGGCAGCAGCGTCTCCGCGTCGACCGGCTCGTAGGTCTGCCCGAGCGACGAGTAGATGCCGACCTCTTTGAAGAGCGGGTCCATGCCGAACGTGCGCGCTTCGTCCGGGATGATCGGGACCACGCGCAGGCCGATGCTTTCGTCCCGGAGCAGGTTCCGCAGGAGTCGCGTGAACGCCATCGTCGTCGATGCGGCGGCCTTGCCGGACCCCTTGGGGAACTCCGCGAACACGCCGTCGGCGGGCACGGGGAGCGGCTTCCCGCGCACGACGCGTTTTGGCACGAGACCGCCCAGCGCGCGACGTCGCTCGAGCATGTAGCGCATCTCGGGGCTGTCCATGCCCGGGTGGTAGTACGGCGGATCTTCTTCGAGCTGGTCGTCGCTGATCGGAAGCTCGAGACGATCGCGGAAGGTCTTGAGCTCTTCGAACGAGAGCTTCTTCGCCTGGTGCGTGATGTTGCGTCCTTCGACGTTCGGCCCGAGAGCCCAACCCTTCACGGTCTGCGCGAGGATCGCCGTCGGCGCCGCGGTGTGACGCACCGCCTCGTGGTACGCCGCGTAGACCTTGCGATAGTCGTGGCCCCCGCGTCGCAGCTTCATGAGGTCGGCGTCCGAGAGATGCTCGACGAGCTTGCGGAGACGCGGGTCCGGTCCGAAGAAGTGCTCGCGGATGTACGCGCCGTCGGCGATCGTGAGGCGCTGCGACTCGCCGTCCGTCGTCTCGTTCATCTTGTTCACGAGCAGGCCGTCGACATCGCGCGCGAGGAGGTCGTCCCACTCGCGTCCCCAGATCACCTTGATGACGTTCCAACCGGACCCGCGGAACACCGCTTCGAGCTCCTGGATGATCTTGCCGTTGCCGCGCACCGGGCCGTCGAGGCGCTGAAGGTTGCAGTTCACGACGAAGGTGAGGTTGTCGAGACCCTCGCGCGCCGCGAGGTGCAGCGCGCCGAGCGATTCGGGCTCGTCGCACTCCCCGTCGCCAAGGAAGCCCCACACGCGCTGCGCGCTGGTGTCCTTGATCCCGCGGTTCTGCAGGTAGCGGTTGAAACGCGCCTGGTAGATCGCGGTGATCGGGCCGAGGCCCATCGACACCGTCGGGAACTCCCAGTAGTCGGGCATGAGCCGGGGGTGCGGATACGAGGAGAGGCCCTCGCCGGGCTTTGTCTCGCGCCGGAAATGATCCAGCTGGCTCTCGGTCAGGCGCCCTTCCAGAAATGCGCGGGCATAGATGCCGGGCGAAGCGTGGCCCTGGTAGAAGACCTGGTCGCCGTCCTTGCCATCGTCCTTGCCGCGGAAGAAGTGGTTGAAACCGACCTCGTAGAGCGTGGCCGACGACGCGTACGTTGCGAGGTGGCCGCCGATGCCCTCGTAGTGGTGGTTCGCGCGGACCACCATGGCCACCGCGTTCCACCGGATGAACTGCCGGATGCGGTGTTCCATCTCCTCGTCGCCCGGAAAGTCCGGTTCCTGCTCCGGAGAGATCGTGTTGATATAGCGTGTCTGCGTCAGCGGGGGCAGGCCCACCTGGAGCATGCGCGCGCGCTTGAGGAGCTTGTAGAGGACGAACCGCGCTCTCTCGGGGCCCGCTTGCTTGACCAGGGCGTCGAGCGACTCGATCCACTCATCGGTCTCGGCCGGATCGATATCGGGGAGCTGCCGCTTGAACTCGTCGAAGACTTCGTGCATCCGATGAAAAGTGTACCGGCGCGACAGGTCTCGAAGATCGAGCGAGTCGAGGCATGCCACACTGACGGCGTGCCGGACGAGCCTCGATCACCGCGACGCCGATCGCGCGGCGGACGGCGCCGCGGCGCGCGTCCTCAACAGGCTCCGGCTCCGCCCGAGCGCCCGCCAGCGCTACGCGACGCGCGTCGCGCACCCGCGCGCGATGCGCGAGTGGACCGGCGTCCGACGACGCGGCGCGCGACTCGCGGTCGGCCGGTGCGCGCACCTGATGAGATCCGCCCCGGTACACCGGTCGTGATCCTCCTCGACTGCCGCGAGGGCGAGCCCGACCGTACCGGGCAGGCCGCGACCTTTGAGGGCTTTTTCGACTTCGAAACGGGCGAGCTCCGGCGCGCCGGGACCGGGATCCCGCGCCTTCGGATGGCCGAGGAGCGCCTCTGGGGCTTCGAGTGCTGGTGGCGGCTCGATCCTCAGCGGGGCGGCCTGAGCGACTCCGACCGCACCGAGATCGAAGAATCCAAGCGATTGCTGCGTGGTCTGATGCGCGATGCGAGGCGCTCGCAGCGCGTCCCGCGCTGACGCCGGAGCGTCATACATCCCCCCGATACGGGTACTAGTTCCTTTCCGGTACCTACGGTTTACCCGAGCCTGACTTCCCGACGTCCGTGTGCGCGCCCACAGTGCCTCGTGGCGGCGCGCCACAGCGTTGGCACACAGAGAGGCTGGGGGAGCTATGGCCTTCCTACGCATCCGTTTCTGGCAGAAGGTGCTCGGGGCTCTGCTCTGCGTCGGCATCGTGCCCGTCGCGCTCGTGAGCATGGTCTCGATCCAAACGACGCGTCAGGACCTCACCTCTCTCGGCGTCACGAACATCTTGCAGCGTTCCACCTCGACCGCCGGTGCGATCGACGCGTATCTCCAGAGCCGACTCGGTGACATCGTGCTTGTCGGCAAGCTGCC
>Ga0066710_100006667_pt1 | contig 10848 bp, 8 predicted proteins | sample GraSoiAngelo_159_FD_79666 | JGI IMG/M metagenome (GOLD analysis project Ga0066710, IMG submission 79666) | Grasslands soil microbial communities from the Angelo Coastal Reserve, California, USA - 14_1009_16_40cm | ecosystem: Environmental > Terrestrial > Soil > Grasslands | place: USA...
ACTCGATTCGCCGGCCATGAAGAAGCTCGCGACGGGTTTCTATGCTCGTTGCATGCAGATCAGCCGCGTAGGCGCGGGCGGCAGAAACGGTTGTCCGGAGTGCGGCCGTCCCACGCGAAGCCTGCCGCGGAGACCTTCGAGACGGCGCTGGTGAGGCAGGAACCTGGCCGCACCCGAACCCGGAAAACCGCGCGCCCAGCCGGGCCTGTCGCCGCACGGGCGGAGAGGTACCGCCGACCGTTCAGGCGGACGCGAATCCACACCGCGGCCCGAGACACGGGCCTGCCCGCCGCGTCGACGGCGCTCACCGTGACGTAGGCGATGCTCCGCTTTCTCACGTAACCGACCGATCGGATGCTCAGCCGGCCGGGCGTCACCTGTAGGGTCGCGGCGGCCGTCAGGGTCCCGGTCTCCGTGGCGAGCGCCGCCGTGATCGTGGCGTCGCCGAGCGAGCGGAGAGCGGTGAAGGTGGTCGTGCTCCCGGTGCTCGGGGAGAGCGTGCCGATGTTCCGCGGCGTCAACGTCCATATGGCAGAGACGGGGAAGAGGTTCCCGAATGAGTCTCGGCCCGCGGCTACAAACTGCCGACTCGCGCGAGCTGCGACGGTCGCCGAGCCGGGCGTGAGTTTCAGGGACACAACAGGTCCGGGCGTCACCGTCTCCGTCTGCGTACCGCTCGTCGTCTGCGCGGCGGACGCGGTGAGCACCGGGCTGCCCGCACGTGTGTCGAGGTAGTAGAACGCTCCGCTCGTGCTCGTCCCAGCGGCGACGGTGAGCGAAAGCGTGCTCGACCACGGCCCGGCCGGGCTCGTCGAGAACGTCCCCTTGGGCGAGCTCGAGCTCATCGTCACGGCGAGCGGAGCCCGAGGTGTGAAGGGTTGCCCGAGCGTGTTCGTGAGCGCGAGGCTCATGGCCGCCGAGGGCGCCCCCGCGGCGATCGTCTGCGGTGCCGTGGCGAATGCCAGCACCGGCTGTGTCCAGACTCGGAACGACTTCCACGCGTCGTTGAAATGCGCTCCGGTGAGGTCGCCCACGCACCACAGGTTCTGGCCCGGCGGACCGCAGGCGGCGCTTCCGGGGTCGCTCGAGTCGCCGTTCTGCGCAGAGTCCCGCACGGCGGCGCTGAGCCGGTCGAGGATCGCGCCGCTCTGCGCCGCGAAGTCCCCCGCCGAGAGCCCCGTGGCGTTCCTCGGTGCCCACGCGAAGCCCCAGTGATCCTCCGTCTCGCCGCTCGTGGCGCTGAAGTAGCGGAGCGCATAGACCTGCGCGGACACGTAGTCCGCCATTTGATCCGCGGGGACCATGGTCCAGCCATACCCGGACTCCCGCTCCCAGGCCGCGTTGCCGAGCGGGCTGTACGCCGACTGCAGGAAGGAGCGAGCCGTCTCGATCGTCGCTGGCCCCGCGTTCGCGAGCACGAGCCCGTGCTGCAGGTAGTCGTTCAGGTAGTCGCGGCGCGTGGTGATGGGCGCGGCGGGGACAGCGAAGTTGCGGACGTCTCCGTACACCTCCTGCGACCAGTCACTGACGTAGGTGCCCATGGCGGTCCAGAAGTCGGAGTCGGACAGCCAGTTCTGCAGGTTCGACTGGTACTGGGAGACGTCACTCGCCTGCTGACCGACCCCGATGACGAAGGCTGCTCCGCGAGTGGGATGCGTTCCGTCACCCTCGTAGAGGCCGCGCAGAAGCTCTCGGAGGTTGGCGCGGGCGTTGCCGGTGTTCTTCCTGACGGCCGACGTGACCTCGTTGACGACCCAGGTGTCGCCCTGCGTCACGTCGTAGCCGGCTGCGGCCATCCGCTCACGTGCCGTCGTACCGGCCTGGTACCAGCTCGAGCCGGTGCTCGCGACCCACCTGGTCCAGGTGGCGTAGTGGATCTCCGCCATCGCGTGGAAGCTCGGTCCGAGCGCGCGGATGCGCCACGCAGCGTCTCGCCGCGGCTGCGTCTTGTCCGCGACGATCGGCGGTACAGAGATGTAGTACTGGGCGCAGGGAGACCCACTGGCCGCGAGCTTCGTAGCGAGCCGGAGCCAGTCAGTCGCGGCGTAGAAGACAGCCCGGAGCGGGCGGCAGCCCGCCTGAGCTCGACTCTCGCGACGCGGCTTCGCGACGAGCTTCCGCCATAGCTTCCTCGTCACCCCCGGATCGAGCGACGGGACAGGCGCGGGCACAGGTTCGGAAGCTGCAACACCGATCGCGCGCGACGCGCTTGCGCCGGCATTCGAGGTCCCTGACAGCGCGAGCGCGACCAGTGCGATCACCGAGAGCGCGAGGACGTGGCGGGTCATGTGAGGACGGTGCACGAGGCGCGTCAAGAATTTCTGAAGACCGGCGCGATCTGCGCAGGTTGGCGGCGGACAACTTAGCCGCGATTGTGATTGACGACTTCGATGTTGTTGCCGTCGGTATCCAGCACGAAAGCGCTGTAGTAGCCCGGGTGGTAGACGGAACGCTCGCCGGGCTCGCCGTTGTCGCGATATCCCGCAGCGAGCGCTGCGGCGTGGTACGCGTCGACCGTTGCGTCGTCTTCCGACGGAAACGCCACGTGGGCGTTCATCGTCGGAGCGCCGGTGACGAGGGAGAACGAAGCGGCCCGACCGACGAACTGCGCGCGCACCTGGGTCTCGCGCCGCAGCCCAAAGCCGGTGTAGGGAGCAAGCACCCCGTAGAACAGCTTTGCGGCCTCGAGATCGGCGACCCGAATCCAGAGGTGGTCGATCTGAGCTCGGCTGTCGACGGAATCGTGATTCACCGCCTCGGCGCTGTTCCCGTCGGGGTCGAGGAGGAAGCCACCGTAGTAGGTCGGGCTGTACTGCGGCCGCTCGCCCGGCGCCCCGTCGTCCCGATAACGAGCGTCTACTCCTGCGCGCCAGAAGGAGTCGACAAGCGCGCGCGACTGCGCCGTGAACCCGACGTGGAGATTCCGCGTCGCGGGCTTCGTCTCCGACTCCTCGGCGAGCGAGAACTCGCCCCACTCGGCGTAGTGGTCGGTGCTGTGAGTCTTTGCGAGGCCGAGCGTAGGCAGCACCGTGTCGTAGAAGCGCTCGGACTCCGCCCGGCGCAAGACGCGAATCGTGACGTGGTCGAACACGTCTCGACTATGTCAGAGGAGACCGCGGCCGGGGCTGCCCCCCGACCGTTAGGTCGGCCGCAGAACGACCTCGATCGCCGTGCCGCGGCCGGGAGCAGACGACAGCCTGAGCCGCCCTTCGATCGCCTCGGCGCGAAGCCGCATGTTCTCGAGCCCCTGGCCGGAGGTTGCAGTCTCTTGTGCGAAACCGACTCCGTCGTCGCTCACCGTGACGATCCGGCGGCCATTGTGCTGCGAGATCGCCACGTTCACGTGGCGCGCACCCGCATGACGACGCGCGTTTCCGAGACCTTCCTGGACGATTCTGAAGACCTCGATCTGCTCGTCGGGGGCAAGCCGAACCGCCGGGTCGACTTCGAGCTCGACCTCGAGCTCGCCGTCCGCGGTGAGCACGTCGACGTAGCGGCGAAGCGCCGCGTCGAACCGCGCCGTACCCGCCGCCGTGGAGAGCGCGAGAACGGCAAAGCGAGCCTCTCGCTGCGCGGCGGTAGAGGCCTGTTTCAGGCGAGGGAGCACCTGCTCGAGGGATGCCCCGCTCTCGAGCATGCTGACCTGGGTCGAGATCGCGAAGAGGTACTGGGCCAGCCCGTCGTGAATCTCGCGAGCGACGCGGGCGCGCTCATCGGCGACCGCCCGGCCGAACTCCGCGTCGGCGATGGCTCGCCAGACGCCGACGAGCAGGATCCCGTATGCGAGCAGGCGCAGGAAGTCGCCCTCGAGCACGTAGTCACCGGAGACGATCGGCGTGATCACGAGGTGGAGCTCGGCGAAGAAGGCCAGAGTCGCTGCGAGACAGATCCAACTGTCCAGGTCGCGGCCGCATCTCCGGTAGCGAAGCGCGAAGCCCACGAGAGCCACGAGCCAGAGGAAGGCGAGAAGCGCCGCTGCGAGAACCACCCTCGATCCCTCGACCGGCTCGAGCGAAGCGGCGACGTCGGCGTTCCACTCGTGGATGAGGAAGGCACAGCCCGCGAGAGCCCAAGCGACTCCGGCTCCGGCGACGACTAGCCATTTCCGCCGTGATTGCAGCCTTCCCTCCGTGAACGGTGCAGCCGCAATCAGAGCGCCACCGAGCAGACGCGACGCGATGAGCGACCAGGCCGCGGGAGCGGGAAGCGGCCCTCCGCCGAGAACCGGTATGAGGCCGAAGGCAACCGTTCCGAGCGAGATGCTCCAGAAGCCGCCCGCGAGAAGCAGGTCGAGCGTGCGGCCGTCGACACGAAAGCGCACAGTCGCGAGCACCGCGACGATGACTGCGACGACCGCGACGGTGCTGTCGAATGCCAGCCGTGCCTCGGGAAGCGCGTATGCCGACTGGAGTGATTGGCTCGACGCGAAGAGCGCGGTCGCGGATGCGAGCAAGCCGACGACCAGAAGCTCGCCGACCAACCAGGAGCGATAGCTCTGTGTCTGTGAGTGCTCCACTGCTCTCTTGTCGGCAGCGCGCGAGTTGCCGATAAGGGTCTCGTGCGCGAACGAATCCTCATCGTCGACGACCATCCGCTCACCCGAGACGCGCTGGCCGCGCTCCTTGCGCAGCAAGGGTTCGAAGTGGTCGGCGAGGCGGCGGATGGCGAGGAGGCGCTGAGAGCCGCCCGCAAGCACGACCCCGACGTCGTACTCCTCGACCTGACCATGCCGGGCATGGACGGCCTGACGGCCCTACCGAAGATTCGTGAGGAGGCACCCGGGTCCGAGGTCGTTGTGCTCACTGCGTCGGACACCGAGGAGAACCTCCTCGCAGCGATCCGAGCAGGAGCAGCCGGCTACCTCCTCAAGACCGAATCTCCCGAGCAGATCGCGGCGTTCCTGCGCGGCGTGGTTCGCGGCGACGCGGCCCTCTCTGGAGGTGTCGCCCGCCGGCTTCTCGATCGTGTACGCGAGTACGGCCGTTTCGGAGGCGTCCCCGACTCGATCACCGAGCTCCTCTCCGCGCGTGAAGTCGAAGTGCTTCTTCTTCTCGACGAGCACCTGGGAACGGACGAGATCGCGCAGAGGCTCTTCATCTCCGAGCACACCGTGCGCTCGCACGTGAAGAACCTGCTGAGGAAGCTGGGCGTGTCCTCACGACGCGAGGCGCTCGAGCGGCTCGACTCTGCCCGAGCCGCCTAGCCGAGATCGAAACCAGCCATTGCCGCGTCGACGAGCGCCGGGAGCGTCTCGAGGTTGTAGCCGCCCTCGAGCACGGCAGCGAGGCGGGGGGCCAGTGCGGCGCACCGCCGGGCCATTTCGGTGAAGCCTGCTGCGGTCACCTCCATCTCCGCGAGCGGGTCGTCGACGTGTGCGTCGAAGCCTGCGGACACGAGGACGAGGTCCGGCTCGAACGACCTCACTGCAGGCTCGACCGCTTCGTCGAACATGCGCAAGTAGGCGTCGTCACCCGATCCGGCGGCAAGCGGGAGGTTCAGCGTGTGCTCGTCGCTCGTACCGGGGCCGCCGGTGCCCGGATAGAACGGCCACTGATGTAGCGAGACGAAGAGAACCGAGATGTCCTTTCGGAAGATCGCCTCGGTGCCGTTTCCGTGGTGGACGTCGAAGTCCACGATCGCGACTCGTTCGAGACCGAGCTCGGCTTGCGCGTAGCGGGCTGCGACCGCCACGTTGTTCACGATGCAGAATCCCATCGCCCGGTCCGCGAGTGCGTGGTGACCCGGTGGTCGAACAAGCGCGAACCCCCCGCGATCGACGGCGAGGATCGCGCATCCGGCAGCCAGGCTGGCGGCCTCCCACGTGGTCGGTCCGGCAGGAGTGTCCGCGTCGAGCCGCGCCTGCTCCGTCAGGGCGTCGATGCTGGCGACGTAGCTCGGGACATGGACGCGCTCGATCTGCTCACGTGTCGCCCGCGGCCCCTCGACGAAGTCGAGATGCCTCTCCAGGAGCTCCAGAAGCCGAGTCGCGCTCTCGGGATGGTGGCCCGTCGGGTGCAGATGCCCGAGGGCGGGATGGCTGATCACCTCGATGACGCGGCCTCCTCGAGCCTCCCGGCGAGCCCGCCGAGCCCGAGCGAGCTTGCGCGCTTGGCAAGCGCCGCCCAATCCGGGTCGATATCTGGAAGCGGCGGAATCGGTGCCGAGCGGTCGAGCGCGGCGAGGCGTCGGTAGAGCCGGAGCGCGTCTGCCTCGGCGACGAAGCGACCCTCGGCGAGCATCTGCTCGAGCGACGAGTATTGAGCGAGCAGGTTCGCGGCGCCCTTCTCTCCGACACCACGAGCTCCGGGAATCCGGTCCGACGGGTCGCCTCGGAGCGCGATGAAGTCCGGGACCTGCTCCGGCTCGACTCCGTAGCGCTCGCGAACCTCCGCGGGGCCGATACGCGCCGGCGCAGAACCGCGAACCGGCTGGAGGACAGTCGTGCGCTCACTCGCGAGCTGGAACGCGTCGCGGTCCGAGGTCGCGACCAGCGCGTGCCCGCCGGCTGCCTCCTCCTTCGCGGCCGCCGCGGCGAGGAAGTCGTCCGCCTCGTATCCGGCTGCCTTGACGCAGACGATCCGTGCCTCCGAGATGAACCCCGGAAGCATGTCGAGCTGCTCGAGGAGCTCCGCCTCGAACTCACGGCCCGCCTGGTAGCCGGCAAAGGCCGTGTGCCGATACGTCGGTACTTCGAGCGTGTCCCACGCGACCACAACGGCCCGCGGCCGTTCTCCCTGCCACAGTCGAAGCAGCATGTTGGTGAATCCCTCGAGCGCGTTGCCAGGCCCGCCGTCCGAGCGTCTGAAGGCCGTCTTCGGAAGCGCGTGGTACGCGCGGTGCGCGAAGGAGTCGCCGTCGACGGCGAGCAGCGGGCGGCTCATGCCAGCGAGCGCTCCAGGCCTTCGATCGCTTCTCGCAAACGGCCGGTCGCGATGCTCGCCGCCTCGGCGAGCGGCGTCTCCGCGAGATCTCCGAGCTCGAGAGCTGTCCCGTACGCGACGCGGATCGGCTCCAGTTTCGCGAGCCGCTCGGTTCCCGAGATCCCCGCAGGCACGAGCGGCACGCCGGCCTCGAGGGCGATGCGCGCTGCGCCCGAGTGCCAACGAGCCTCGTGCTGTTTGCGCAGACCCTTGCTGCGGCGAGTCCCCTCCGGGAACATGACGACGACGTGGCCGACGCGGCAGAGGTCGACCGCTTTCGCGATCGCTTCGTCGTCGGCGAGGCCACGGCGAACCGGGAACGCGCCGCCCGCGGTGATGATCGTGCCGAGTGGGAACCAAAAGAGCTCCGACTTCGCCATGAATCGCAGAAAACGCCGCGGGAAGAGCGGCAGTCCGAGGGGCCAGGGGTCGATGTTCGACCAGTGGTTCGCAGCCAGCACGAGGCCGCCCTCCGCCGGGACGTTTTCCCGCCCGTGAGCCCGCAGTCGGAAGACGATGTTCAGAACCGGCCAGCTCAGTACGGCAATCAAGGTGTAGAGCCAGCTCGGCCGAGGCGGTCGTGCCACGCATCGCAGTATCGCCCGCTCGGCGTGGCGGTCGCGGCGGATCTCATCGCTAAGGTGTCCCGCCGATGGCAACGAGGTTGGTCATCGTCGAGAGCCCTGCGAAAGCGCGGACCATCGCCGGCTACCTCGGCGGCGAGTTCGCCGTGGAGTCGAGCATCGGCCATGTTCGCGACCTCCCCGACCGCGCTTCGGACGTTCCCGAGGCGAAGCGGAAACGCTTCGGCGCGCTGCGTGTCGACGTCGAGCATGCGTTCGAGCCTTTCTACGTCGTCGACCCGGACAAGAAGAAGATCGTCAACGCACTCAAGAAGAGGCTCACGGACGCCGACGAGCTCCTGCTCGCGACTGACGAGGACCGCGAGGGCGAGGCGATCGCCTGGCATCTCGTCGAGGTCCTGAAGCCGAAGGTCCCTGTTCGGAGGATGGTCTTCCACGAGATCACGCGTGAGGCGATCGAACGCGCGCTCGCGGAGACGAGGGACATCGACGAGCGGCTCGTCGACGCACAGGAAACGCGGCGAATCCTCGACCGGCTCTATGGCTACGAGGTCTCCCCGGTCCTGTGGAAGAAGGTGATGCGGGGGCTCTCCGCAGGCCGTGTGCAGTCTGTCGCGACGCGGCTCGTCGTCGAGCGCGAACGCGAGCGGATCGCGTTCGTCGCCGCCGGCTACTGGGATCTCGTCGCGACGTTCGACCCTGGTTCATTCGAAGCGCGCCTCGTCTCGGTCGACGATCACCGCGTTGCCCAAGGCCGGGACTTCGCACCCGACGGGACGCTGCACGACGCGAGCCTGCTCCAGTTCGATGAGCCGGCCGCGCGGTCGCTCGCGGCCAGGCTCGAGAACGCCCGCTTCGAGGTCCGGTCGGCCGACGAGAAGCCGTACCGGCGGCGCCCCTCAGCCCCGTTCATGACCTCGACGCTGCAACAGGAAGCGAGCCGCAAGCTCCGCTTCTCCGCGCAGACGACGATGCGGACCGCACAGCGCCTGTATGAGGCTGGACACATCACGTACATGCGGACAGACTCGACGACACTCTCGGAGTCGGCCCTCGAGGCCGCCCGGGCTCAGGTCCGAGAGCTCTTCGGCCCTGACTTCGTCCCCGCAAAGGCCCGTCGCTACGAGCGCAAAGTAAAGAACGCGCAAGAGGCGCACGAGGCGATCCGTCCCGCAGGCGACCGCTTCAAGGCTCCTGACGAGCTGAGAGGAAGCCTGGGACGGGACGAGCTCGCGCTCTACGAGCTCGTGTGGCGGCGGACGCTCGCGTCGCAGATGGAGGATGCGCTCGGTCGCACGCTCAGTCTGCGGATCGGAGCGAAAACCGACGAGGAAGACGTCGAGTTCGGCGCCTCCGGGACCGTCATCACGTTCCGGGGCTTCCTCGCCGCGTACGAGGAGGGTCGCGACGAGCCGTCGGAGGACGAAGACGAGCGGCGTCTCCCCCCGGTGGCCGTCGGCGATCAGCTCGAAGCTGTTTCGCTCGAGCCGGACGGTCATACGACGTCTGCGCCTGCACGTTTCACGGAGGCGACACTCGTGCGTGCTCTGGAGGAGCGCGGCATCGGCCGGCCGTCGACCTATGCAGCGATCCTTTCGACGATCCTCGATCGCGGCTACGTGTTCAAGAAGGGAACGGCGCTCGTACCGACGTTCCTCGCGTTTGCCGTCGTCAATCTGCTCGAGCGCCACTTCGAGCAGCTCGTCGATTTCGACTTCACGGCGCGGATGGAGGACGACCTCGATCGCATCGCGGCAGGCTCCGAGCAGCGCGGCGACTGGCTGCAGCGCTTCTACTTCGGATCCGGAGGCGATCCGGGACTGCATCACCTCGTCACCGAGAACCTGGACGAGATCGACGCGCGCGCCGTCAACTCGATCTCGATTCCCGGTAGCGACGCGGTGGTCCGAGTCGGAAGGTACGGCCCGTACCTCGATCGCAACGGCGACCGCGCGAGCCTGCCGACCGACCTGGCGCCGGACGAGCTCACGGCGGAGAAAGCCGCGGAACTGCTCTCGCAACCGGATGGACGATCCCTCGGACACGACCCAGAGACAGGCCGCGAGCTCGTCGTTCGCTCCGGCCGCTACGGCCCGTACGTCACGGAAGTCCTTCCGGACGACGCGTCGGAGAAGCCCCGCACTGCCTCCCTCTTCTCCTCGATGTCCCCCGAGACCGTCTCCCTCGAGGACGCTCGGAAGCTTCTCTCGCTTCCGCGAGTCATCGGATCGGTCGACGGTGCGGACGTCACGGCCCAGAACGGCCGCTACGGGCCGTACGTCAAGAAGGGTTCCGAGTCCCGCTCGCTCGAGAGCGAGGGTCAGCTCTTCTCGATCACCCTCGAGGAGGCACTCGAGCTCTTCGCCCAGCCTCCCAGGCGACGCGGCCGTCGTGCTACGGCCGGGCCGTTACGCGAGCTCGGGCCCGACCCAGCCACCGGCCGCCCGATCGTGCTCCGCGACGGACGCTTCGGACCGTACGTGACGGACGGCGACACGAACGCGAGCCTGCGCAAAGGAGACGCCGTCGAGGGCGTGACCCCCGAGCGGGCGGCCGAGCTGCTCGCCGAGAAGCGCGCAAAGACCGCGTAAACAACGCGTTAAGCGGGGTTCACTCCGTCCGCCAGATGCGAGATGATCTAACACGCCCGAGGCGAAGACGTCTTAGGTTGCAGTGCTAGCCCGACTGCATGCTAGCCCGATTGCAGTTGCCCCGATCGGCTCCGACGAGTTGCGCCGTGAACCGCCGACGCCTTCGCGACGGAATAATCGAGAGAGGCGCTACCGTTTTCGAGCTCGTGACACCGCCGAACAAGGAATCACCCTGGAAACAACCCAAATGGCCTCATAGACTCAGAGAAGTTTGTTGCTCAGCCGGTTCGTTGCTGGGCAGAACGGAAAGGATCGAAACACCAAGTTGACGCAGAACCAGCTCATCGAATTGTTTGAGTCCGAGCACGTCAAGGCGCTCATCGAGCGCGGCGAAGAGCACGGTGGACACCTCGAGGCGACAGACCTCGAGGCGTTCGTCGTGGAGCACGACCTTGGTGAGGAGGAGGCCGAGCTCCTCCAGCGGGAGCTCGAAGCGCATTCGATCGAGATCGGCGCCACCGGTGAGGACGCCGAGGCCGAGAAGGAGTCGGCTGCAAAGGCCCAGTACGAGGCCGAGGCCGTCTCCGGCGCCGCCGACAGCCTGCAGCTGTTCCTCGCGGATGTCGGTCGCCACAAGTTGCTCACCGCGTCCGAAGAGGTCGCGCTCGCGAAGCGGATCGAGCGCGGCGACCCGGTGGCGAAGCGGAAGATGATCGAGTCGAACCTGCGTCTCGTCGTCTCCATCGCCAAGGG
>Ga0066710_100006670_pt1 | contig 10847 bp, 13 predicted proteins | sample GraSoiAngelo_159_FD_79666 | JGI IMG/M metagenome (GOLD analysis project Ga0066710, IMG submission 79666) | Grasslands soil microbial communities from the Angelo Coastal Reserve, California, USA - 14_1009_16_40cm | ecosystem: Environmental > Terrestrial > Soil > Grasslands | place: USA...
CCATACCGCAACGTCAGATATTGGCTGACGCGACATATCCTTTCCATTCTCTCTGGGGTGCCGACGACAACACCGATCAACCCCATCATGCTTGCGTTCGTCAAGTCGCCCAAGACATGCTTCGATGAACCGCTAAACTCAATCTCGATCGCCAACAGACAGCGCGGATTGTCGAGGCGGGTGAGCGTTTTGCCATCTTGGATATGAGCGATCAACCAGTGATCGCGGGCCACGCTGTTGATCTCGGCGACGTTCTGATCTATGTCGTGACTGATATTGAATGGCCCGACGGCGATGTCCAGGCGCGGTGCATATCTTCGCGGGTCGGCGAAACCGTCGGCCGCATCGAGGCTCACGGCCCACTCCTCCCGAACCATGTCCTCTTTGGCGAAGATCTCCTGGAGTCTTTCGGTTACGCGCTTTTGGTATTCTTTTGCGGTCAAGATGGCCCTGCTGGTCACTTCACTTGCAATCCGTGTAGATGGAAGTGCCGATCGCATAGGTGTGGCAGCGAATCGGCGTGCGAGGCTGCTCGCCCGGTCGAACGTTCCAACTCTGCCAGAAGTTGGACCAGAAGGCTTGATAAGCTGCCGCATCAAGGGCTCTTTGGGATGACTTCAGCAGTTCGGCTTGTTGCCGCTGGCCCTCCATGTAGGCACGGAACTGGCTCGCGAGAGATTCGCCCTGCGCCTCGGTCAGTTCACCTCGATCCACGCGTTCGGCGACGGCGATCCAATATGCAATCGTCGCCTCGAAGAAGACATCTTGCGGCTGGCCATACTTTCGGTCAACCTCGTGTCTCCGTTGCTCACATGCGCGCATCCGCTCAACCCGACTGCCCGTCACTTGAGCGCATTGTTCTCGGGCCTGTGCGGACTCTCGCTGCCATAACTCCAAGTTGGAAGGACCACAAGCCGTGAAGAAGACTAAGAAGACGAGGAATGTCCAGAAGGCGACCAGTCTCATCACCGCCCCCCTCGAAGAACTATCGTTTCCATCCAGAATAGCAGGCGACATGCGTTTTGCTTATCTTCGTCTGAAGGAGGACACTCGATGACGCGCCTCGCACGAAGGACCATACTGCTCGTCGCGTTCTCCCTGCTCACCTCGGCTGCGACGGCCTACGCCGAATGCGCGTGGGTGCTGTGGATGAACGATGCGGGCGAAAGGACGCCGAACACTGCGCCCGTTGACACCTTCCCCACCAAGGAAGAATGCGACGCAAGAGGGTTCCGACTGATCGGGCTATACAGGGACACCAGATCCCTGATGCACTACCTCTGCCTCCCCGACACCGTGGACCCGCGAGGGCCGAAGGCGAAGTGAACGCCGCTGCTCGTGACGGGCTGGGCAGACTCGCAGGTCGCAGCAGTCGTGATTGCAGTGGCGAGGCGGTAGAATGCCTCGGAATATGACGACGGTAGCACGACGCGCAGCCTTCTTAACCGTCCTCGTCGTTCTTGCCCTCAGCAGTTCAGCCGTGTCCAGAGCAACCGAAAAGGAAGGGGTAAGCGGCCCGATTGCCTGGCGGCTCGCCGACTTCTCCCTCGGAACGACAGCTATTGGCGGTAAAAAGCACGCGATGTACACAATGACCCTTAGTTTGAGGAGCACCGCAACAGGACCCCTGACGCTCACCCGCTATGAGGCCCGGGCGTCGTTGGCCGGTTTCACAGAGACAGAATGGAGCGGCTCAGTCGACTGGTCACTACAACGCGCCAGTGAGTTCAAAGTGCCCTTCCAACTTGCTCTGCCGTGCAGCGTCAGTTCGGGTCCCTGCGAGCCTCCAGTGGGAACGACGTGGACCGTTCTGCTGCTCGGATCAGATCAGAGCGGACGGCCGATTCGAGAAGTCATTTCACTTACACTTCCCCCCGCACCCGGGAAGCCCATCACACCGCCAACAAAAATCTTTCGTTCTTCGACTCCAGCTACAGGGTCCTCCTGGAGCGCCATAACGATCCGCATCAGCAACAATCTGATCTTCGTCCCAGCGGTCGTGAATGGTTCCGCCGTCTCGCTTATGCTCGACACCGGGGCACAGGCCACGATACTCAGCCCCGACGTCGCCAGTCGCCTAGGCATTGTTGTACCACCTGACGCGCCTACGTTCCCGCTTGCGGGGATAGGCACAAGCGACGCTCCAATCGTGATCCTTCCGTCTCTTCAGGTCGGAGACTATGTGGTCGAGAACCTTCCTATAGCAGTTGCGACGTTACACGTGGCGTCGCAATTCCAGATCGATGGCTTGCTGGGTGGGAACTTCCTTGCATTCTTCCGGATGACGCTTGACCGGCGGGCGAAAGAACTGCGATTGGAACCGAGCCAATAGCGCTCTGGGTAGCGTATTGGAGAGCGCGCCGTCATCGACATTGCCCTTCCGTCTCGGTGAGACCATGGACCCACGCGGGCCTAAGGGTTAGATGAATCTGCAAAAGTTGAGACACCTGCTCTCCACAGGCAGCACGGTTCGTCTGCTGTTTACGGCTTTCGCGGTTATTCTTCTCGTTGACATTGTCCTGTTCCGCACTGCGCTCGGCAACTGCTATCCGCCCCTCGCTCCGTGGCTGGACCCGCAGCCCATTCTTTCCGTGGCCACACTACTCATTGGCCTCATCGTGCTTAGTTGGCAGCTGGATCGGCAATACAAGAACACGCTCGCGAGCAATCAGCGCAATGCGCGCGACAAGCTCAATCTCGATATCTACAACGAGATCGCCAGGCGCATTGAGGCGACAAGCACGCCGCTCACAGAATTGGGCGGAACGCCGACGGCATTCGTTGGTGAGTTGATTGTCCGCCAACACGCGGCGAAGGACGCGCCCCCGAGCCGTTATCGGTTCGCTGATTTCCTTGTGATCTCGCGCCGAGCATCGGATTCGGTGATCGCGCTCATGTCCATCCTGGAGACTTATGAGATCGTCATGTCTGAGTTCGCCGTATTTCGTCGCCGCCTTGCGGAGTCATTTCGGCAGGTGAGCGCGCCGTTTGGAGACTTCTCAAACTTGGCGGTTGCGTTATTCGACACACCTCTTCGCTGGCCACCAAGCGCGGACGAACAACGGGAACTGTCCAGACTCGCAAAGATCACGCAGGGCGCTGCGATTGCTATCCAGGGCGACATATGGGACCTCCGGGTCGCGGCACAGAACTATCTACTCGGCGGACTCTTCCCAGGCCGTCGCGTGCCCGAACGCACTCCCAGCGATCCTTCGGTCCAGGTGACCAGACTTCCGCCAGCAGAAGGATGAGGGAATCGTGAACCCTGGCTGAACGGCCCGCCCCCAACTCGATGCCGTAGCTGGGGTGGGTGTCTGAGCGATCAGGCGATGCGGCCCGCGAGAATCAAGATGGCGTGAGCCGGCGCTTCGAGCGCGCTCACATCACGCGAATCTGATACACGCCCTCGGGGTGGCCATCAACGAACAGTTCGACCCTCCACAAGCCCGGCCGTTCAGCGAACAACTCCCGCGGTAGCGAGTGGGTCTGGTGCCTGATCAGCGTGAGGCCTGAGTAGGTTCCCGCCGTCCCAACGATAGTGTCAATGACCTTAACCTCGTCGCCGGATGGGCTGAGCCATCGGGTGCGAAGTCCAACATTATAGGGGACGAGATCCGTTCCGATCAGCAAATGGATGCTCTTCGCATTCGATCTGTCGACGACGTTGATACCGGCTGGCATCGTCTCGCAGTAGTGAGGTTGAGGAATACGCGAGATTTCACGATCTGTGAATCTCGCAAATTCGAGCCGCGTCGTCCGCCGTGGCGGGTCGACGGGATCGAAGGACAGATCGAGCGTAATCAGGACCGGCTGCCCTCCGCCGTCCTGGCCGGAGAACGTTTTTCTTACCGGGAGGACGAAGTTCCGCTGGTGGGCGCCTGGCCTGAAAAACAAAGCCTGCCAGCATGGGATGTCGAGGGTGCCATTAGGTTCGATCCTGAGATCGATGGTCGCGAGTTGTGGATGAAAATCGCGAAAATCGATACCGCTGAAGCTTTGGGTCAGGCTCGTCAGGTGTAGGCCGCGTCCCGAGGCATCACGAAGCCGGAGCAGGTATCGCCATTTGAACTGGTCAGAGTAGACTTGAAGCGTGAGGTCTTTCACCTCCCAGCCCTGACCCGCCATCGTCGCTGTCGGCATAGGAGCCATTCCCGGGGCCACGCACCCGGCCAAAAGCAGGGTGCCGAGGGCGAGACGTTGCGCGAGGGCTGCGCAGATCCTTATGGCCTTCCTCCTAGCGCCTACGACGTGAGGACTTTGAGACTCGCCTGGGAACGCCCTATGAGCCACCGTCGCAAATCTTTTTGCAGAGCGCAATGCCCCGACTCTTCAGGGTCAGGCTTCCCCAGCGTCTACGACGCTCAGTCGGGTTCACCGGGCCCGTCTCGAACAAGTCTCCCACCCCACATCGAAGTGCCCGGCACAGTTGGCCTAGCGTGTTCTGGCTCCCGCTCTCCAGTCGGTTCAAAGTTGGCTGGCTGATCCCGAGTCGCTTGGCCATCTCGGTCCGACTCAATCCAGCCGTCTGCCGTATCCGCCGTAACGACTCCCGCCAGCTGTCGGGCCAGGTCCATGGCCCATCACGCTTGCGGCTGGGCCGATGCACATGTGAATATTCCAATGCGGCCAATAGCGCCCCTTTCCCGGTTGTTCAACTAGGAGGAGATTGGCGATGACCCACGTGGTGAAACTGATAGTTTTGGCGTTGAGCATCGTCTTCGGCTTGGCCGGGTGCGGCAGACACTATTGGGTGAAGCCCGGTGCCATGGAAGCGGAGTTCCTTGCTGATAGCAACTCGTGTGCAACTGGCCGCCTCGTTGAGAAGGCTTACCGTCGATGCTTGCAATTGCGCGGCTGGTCCCGAGAGCAACACGTCGGGCGGCCAGCATCAGGATTCCGGGGCCTCACCGACGACGACGATGAAGGGACAACAGTCTGGTATTGCCCAGACTTCGATCTGCAGCAGTTCAACCGCGACGAGTATGAGTGCACCCGAGAAGTCGCTGAGACGATGCAGGGCTCATGGACGATTGGTCCCCTGTGGTGGGTGCTGCATGAGAAGGGCGAACACAAGGACCGAGCTAGCCGCCTTTATGAGCAGTGTCTACAGAGTCGTGGGTACCAACTCCGGACCGTGTCGGATGTGACGGCGAGGCAGATGGCGGCCCGTTTCCAGGTGCCGGAAGCTGGCAGCGAACAGACAGTGGAGCGGCCAGCGCTTTCTCCTGGCGTCTCGCCGTATGTCGGCGACTGGACGGGGAAGCTGAGTTTCCCCAAGAGCAACCCATCAGACACAGCTGTGGACCAGCCGGTCGGCGTCCGGATCGCCCAAGACGGAAACGCGCTCCGCTGGACGATGGCTAACAGGGGCGGGGAGATCTACGTGGAAGGCGGAGGCCGGGTGGAACCGTCCGAAGACGGCCTGACGCTCACTGGGACATCAGATGAGCGGGACGCTGTCGGGCGTCGTCGGTCGGCAGAGCGTCGGACCGACCCCTGTGTCCTTTACGCTGGAGCGTCGCGGGTCGAGCCTCGAAGGTGCTGCCCTCACCCCTGCCAACCAGGTCTTGCGGCTGTCCCTGACGCGCACCAGAGGGCAGTAGAAACGCGCTCGACGGAACTCCGTCACTAGCTCGTCCACTGAGTGTGTGGGTATCGCTGATACTTAGCTTAACGCGAGTCGCAGCCTTCCAGGCCCACCCGTGACCGGAGTCACCACCCAGAGCACAGGCCGTGCTCTCAGACATTCTGGAGCCCCATATATGCATCGTGTCCCGGCGTGCTCGCTTGGCCGGTGACCGGCCACGGGATTCCAACCACATAGCCACGCATATGGGCGCGGCCATGGGGAACCCGACCCGCACTCGCCCGCGTGGATACTGGCATCACGTCCATGATCGCGGGAAAGAGGCGGTGGGGCGGAGGATAGTAGGGCTGCAAGCTATACGCAGTTTGGGCTGAGAGATCGTACCGACCTACGCGCGTCTCGCTGCTCCCCCTCCATACTCACGTCCGGCTCGGCCAGTTTACTGATCGGATGAGGGGCTAGCGCGTCTCGCTCGCAAGGGTCAGTCGACTTCGCTCCACCGGAGCGGCGAAGTGTGCGCGTTTAAACGCGGCCTAGGCACATTAAAACCGATAGGTTGTAACGCTGCCGGTTGTTTTTCCGTCATACCTATTGAATCCGCAGGCAGGGGAGTGTCATTGGGACGGAAATAATGGTTGACCCTAAAGCTAGGAGCCGCCGTGGCTGGGAACGATAGGAGTAAGGACCGGAACCCATTGTGCAAAACCACTCCTTCGGCTCGCGTTCCGTTTCAGCGGTGGAGCGAGTCCTCGGTTTAGGCCATGTGCTCGTACAGAAGCGTGGTCAGCTGCTGGATTAGAACCCGCTCTCCGAGGGGGCGGGTACATAAAGGCCCGTTCTCGCGTCATAGAGGTGAAAAGGAGGATCTCATGAACCCACAGACGTGCGATCTGAGTTCGGAGCAGGCGCCGGCTCAACCTCTGGTCTTTCGACTGCGTGCGCTCAATGTCGCAGGCTCGCCGCTCTTGCGCTGCCTGTTCCAGCAGTGGGAGCCCGACCGTCCCGAGCTGCTGATTCGCCTGCGCCCACGTACGGAGGAGTCTCGTGTCCCTCGTTGATGGCGGTAAGCGACTTCCTCTCATCTCGTTTGCGGCCATCATGACAGAGCCACTCTCGCCCGTGGACTGGGAAGTGGAGCCCCTGATCGCCACCGGAGACCGCGTAGTCCTGTACGGAGAGTTTGGCTCGATGAAGTCCTGGCTGCTCCTCAACCTGGGCCTTTATCTGGCAGCGGGCACGCCATGGCTGGGAAAGTTCCCGATCTCGAAGCCTAAGCATGTGCTCTACCTCGACGAGGAAATGAACGAGCGTACGCTACGGCGGCGGATCAAGCGGCTGGCTGAGGGAGCAGGACTGCACGAACAGGCATTGGAGTTTCGGGCAATGTCGCGGGCCGGGGTGACGTTCGATGCCCTCGGAGCCCAGATGCTACTGGCCGCGTTGAAGACGAGCCAGTTCGACCCCGAAGTCATCATCGTGGAATCGCTTCGCCGTGTTCTCGTCGGCAGTGAGAACGAGGCCAAGGATGTGGGCGCCTTCTGGCGAAATGTGCAACCCATCCTTACGGCAGGCAAGACAATGATCATCTCGCACCACATGCGAAAGCCCAATGCGCTAGGTAACAACGCGCCCCGCGACCGCGCCAGCGGCTCCACGGACATCCTCGCTGGGGCCGACGCAGGATTTTCCGTCCAGCGGCTGAGCAAGGATGCCGTTGTGATTGAGTGCGTGAAGCTGCGTGAGGCCGAGGAAACTGAGCCGTTCGTCGTTAGCCTGTCCGAGCAAGAGGTTGGCGGACCCGTCGAGATGTGTTTCGAGGGCTCCAAGAAGGAGTTCGACGATTTTGGCACGAAGGTTGAGAAGGCGATGTCCCTTGCCAAGACGTTCCTGGCGGCATTGCCAGCCCGCACGGCCAAGACCGGGGACATCATCGCCCACCTGAAAGCTCACGGCGTCGCCGAGAAGACCAGCGAGCGAGCCTTGGCCCAGCTGAGGAAACTAGGCGGGGTCCAGAAAGTTGGGCACGGCGTATGGCAGTCGGTGTCCCAGCAGCAGGCGGCGTGAGAGAAGGTTGGACCGTGGGGAGCATCAATCGCTCGGGCCGGGTTAGACGAGGTACAGATTCCGCCAACCGCCACCCTATAAGGGTATGGCGGTGGCGGCGCTTTCAAAGTGCGCCGCCCGCCCGGTTCCGCCGTCAGCGTCACCGCCAGGTTCCGCCATGGCGGAACGTTGAGGCGAGGACTGACACAGAGCGACCAAACCAGAGCGGAATGAGAAGGCCATGACAGACGAGGAGGGATTGAGATGCAATGCTACACAGCGTCACGCATCGTTTCTGACGGCGAGTACGAGGCCATTCTTCGAAGAGTTGACGTCCATCGACCACACCGAGATTTGCGCAAGAAGAACTCGCTAAAGCCCGACGACTCGGTGACGTGCAGGGTATTCCTTTCCTTCGAGATCCTTGACGGCGCTCCGGGAGCGGCCGGCCCTGGGCGGTGGTTGCACTATCACGAGAAGTGGCCGAACCCTGACTCCCGCATTGACCGGATACAGAGGTGGCTCCTGGAAGCAGGCGTCCCGGGGCACGGCGCTCGACGGGGGGACGCCATCACGAGCCTGCCCGTGGGCTATCGCTTCAAGGTCAGGGTCAAGCAGATGTGGAGTACGAACTCGCGGGTTGGAGAACCCGAACACGATCGCGCGGACGAGTGGTCGGAGGTAGTAGACATCCTCGGCCTCGCTGAAGTACCAGTGGTGCCCGAACTTGAGCCGCTTCCTCCCGCCGAAAAGATTCCACGCGGCTACAGGACTCATCTCGGCATGTGGCGATATGACGGCGGGATTTGCAACGCAGCACTCACGATCCACCACTCGGAGTTCGCCGAGGTTCATCTGGCCTGGGAGGCGAAGCCGACCGAGCGGGAACGTGACCGGGTCTATGAGGAGGTGAGCAAACGCGCACACAAGCTGCTAGAGGACGCCGCGTATCATATCGCGCTACAGGAGTTCGAGATGTACGACGACGAGCCGGATCGGGTGTTGTCGATCGCCGACCTCCGGCTTATCCCGCCCCCAGCTCTTTGGAGGGCCGAGGAAGAGCCTTCTTTTCGGAAGTACGAGGAGGTCGTGCGGACTATGACGGAAGCCTTCTACCGAGAAGTTCGTGGGGCGACGAGCACGCCCCCGAGCGGAAGCGATGAACGCGCGAAAGACGAGTCGCCCGGCGAAAGGAACGGCTTCGATGAGAGCCAGTAAGGGCGCTGCCCGGCAGCCCTCGCACCATTACAACCCGCCTGGGGCCTGAGGGGCGCGGGGTCTCCGGGCATTGAACGCTGTAAGGCAGGACCGCGTAGAGCGCGAGACCAGAGAGGAGGTGAGCCACATTGGACCAACTCTTGACGGTCAAGGAAGCGGCCAAGACGCTAGCCGTCAGCGAGGCGGCCATCAGGAAGTGGATCTATCAACGGCGGCTGCCGGTCGTGAAACTGGGTCGGCTGACCCGGCTCCGACTGGTCGATGTCGAGCAGGTCGCATCTGCGGGGCTGCATCCCCGCCAGCGGCCTGGCCACTAGAAGCCGTTCCAGATGGCCCAGAAGCCACCAGGAGCGACGATCCGGCCCAGGGGCCCTGTGTATTTTGGGCGCTCCGCTCGTGACGCCCATTGCCAAGTGGTGTCCTATGTGATACCAACCTGTCTGTGCCAGTCCTACTCCGTCACTGGAGGGAACGACGGGGCTACTCGGTGCGGAGCCTAGCGAGACGGGCAGGGGTCGGCTACGTCAGTGTGGTCAGGATCGAGGTTGGCCGTATGAGCCCCACGGTGGCGATGCTCGAGAAGCTGGCCAAGGGGCTGGACATTGACGTGCGGGACTTCTTCCCGCCCACGCGCAGAAGATCCAAAACCAGCAGGAAGAGGAGGCGTCCATGAAGCTGGCGCAATCAGGAAGCCGTGGTGTCTTCTGGCGGTCGAACGAGCGCGGGTCTCAGGAGCGCAAGCTGCCGAGTGGAGCCCGTGAGCGCGGAGATTGGTGGATACGCTGGATGTGCCCGTATCGGCATCTTCATCGGGCTCAGGTAGGCCCGAAGGCCCTGGCGCAGCGGGAGAGCGAGCGCCGCCGCGTTGAGCACCCATGCCCTGCTAGGCAACCAAAGCCCAGCAGCTACCTGCTTGCCGACGTGATCCGCGAGTATCTCGTGGGCATCGAGGGACGGAAACGATCCTACAAGGACGACAGGCGCTATGGCGACGTTTGGTCCGAGCGTTTCGCCGGTCGCACGCTGGAAGACGTCACGCCAGCCGAACTGGAGAAGGTCCGCACCGAGCGCCTGAAAACACCACCTCCGCCAACGGACGAAAAGGAACGGCCGATGAAGGCCATTTCTCCAGCCACCGTCAACCGCGAGTTTGCCTTCCTAAAGCACGTCTACAACCTCGCAATTCGGGATGGGAAGACGCAATCAAACCCCGTGACTAGGCTTGGGATGCTCCGAGAGCCAAGCGGCCGGGTGCGCTACCTGTCGGACGACGAGGAAGCTCGATTGATGAAGGCGCTTCCCACCGATTGGGACCGTGACCGCGTGACGGTACTCCTCCACAGCGGCTTTAGGCGAGGGGAGTTTCTTGGCCTCCGATGGCGTGATGTGGACTTCAAGGCGGGGGTACTGACCGTCCCGAAATCAAAGAATGGAGAGACGCGGCACGTGCCGATGACCTCGACTGTGCGGGCGATCCTGTCCCGACGCCCACGGCCGCTCGACGCCTCGGCTCTCGTGTTCGCCAACTCAGAGGCCCACCGTGATCTTCGGTGGTCTGCGAGGACCGTTCCTGCGGCCCTACGCGCCGCCAAGATCGCCGGTTTTCGCTTCCATGACCTTCGGCACACCTTCGCCAGCCGCTTGGCGATGGAGGGCGTGGACCTCATGACGATCAGGGAGTTGATGGGTCACAAGTCAATGGCGATGACGCTACGCTACGCGCACCTGTCACCTGGTCATACGCGGACGGCAATCGAGCGGCTCGTGACACGTCACGCGGCGGACGCCCGCGCCCAAGCGTCAGGAACGGAGTAGCACCGTGATTGACACTAGCGCAGGATGCCAGAGACGCCAAACTGTGGAAGTGCTCGAAGTAGTTGGCTCCCCGGGCAGGACTCGAACCTGCGACATCCTGATTAACAGTCAGGCGCTCTACCGACTGAGCTACCGGGGAATGCCCCTTCCGACGGAACGGAAGCGATTGTACCGCAGCTAGCGG
>Ga0066710_100006671_pt1 | contig 10847 bp, 11 predicted proteins | sample GraSoiAngelo_159_FD_79666 | JGI IMG/M metagenome (GOLD analysis project Ga0066710, IMG submission 79666) | Grasslands soil microbial communities from the Angelo Coastal Reserve, California, USA - 14_1009_16_40cm | ecosystem: Environmental > Terrestrial > Soil > Grasslands | place: USA...
GGATCGATCTTCGTCAGCGCGTGGATCTCCGCGGTGGCGAAGCCGGCGCGGTAGGCGTCGCCGAGCGCGAAGAGGCGATCGGGGTTGGGCACTCGCAAGAGCCCCCGCAGCTCCTCGTCGGCGAATGGACGATCGAGCGTGAGGCCCCACGTGTCCTGCTCGAGAGAGCGCACCGCCTTCTGGAGCGCTTCCTTGAAGGTCCGCCCGATGGCCATCACCTCGCCGACCGACTTCATCTGGGTAGTGAGCGTGCGGTCGGCTTCGGGAAATTTCTCGAAGGCCCAGCGGGGGATCTTCACCACGCAGTAGTCGAGCACGGGCTCGAACGAGGCCGGCGTCTCGCGCGTGATGTCGTTGCGGATCTCGTCGAGCGTGTAGCCGACGGCCAGCTTGGCCGCGATCTTCGCGATGGGGAAGCCGGTGGCCTTGGAGGCCAGCGCGGATGAGCGCGACACGCGCGGGTTCATCTCGATGACGACCAGCCGGCCGTCGTCGGGATTCACGGCGAACTGGATGTTGCTGCCGCCCGTCTCCACCCCGATCTCTCTGATAATCGCGCAGGCGGCGTCGCGCATGAGCTGGTATTCCTTGTCGGTCAGCGTCTGAGCCGGCGCCACGGTGATCGAATCCCCCGTGTGAACGCCCATGGGGTCGACGTTCTCGATCGAGCAGATGATGACGACGTTGTCGGCCAGGTCGCGCATGACTTCCAGCTCGAACTCTTTCCAGCCGATCACCGACTCCTCGACCAGCACGGTGCCGACTGGCGAGAGCTGGAGTCCCCAGCGGATGGCGTCTTCCAGCTCGTCGGGGGTGTAGGCGATCGAGCCGCCGGAGCCGCCCAGCGTGAACGACGGCCGGATGATCACCGGATAGCCGATCTTCCTCACGACCTCGCGCGCTTCGGCGAGCGAGCGCACCTGGCCCGACCTGGGCAGCGCGAGCCCGATCCGCTCCATCGCGATCTTGAACTGCTCGCGGTCCTCGGCCTTCTTGATCGCCGGGAGCTTGGCGCCGATCAGCTCGACACCGAAGCGGTCGAGCACGCCGTCCTCGGCGAGCGTCACGGCGAGATTCAGTCCCGTCTGGCCGCCCAGCGTCGGCAGCAGCGCCTGGGGACGCTCGCGCTCGATGATCTTGGCGAGGAACTCCGGCGTCAGTGGCTCGACGTAGGTCCGGTCGGCCATCTCGGGGTCGGTCATGATGGTGGCGGGGTTCGAGTTCACGAGGACGACCTCGAATCCCTCTTCACGCAGCGCCTTGCACGCCTGCGTGCCCGAGTAATCGAACTCGCAGGCCTGGCCGATGACGATCGGCCCCGAGCCGATCAGCAGGATCTTGCGGAGATCGGCCCTCTTCGGCACCGCGCCCTAGGGCTCCACGACCCCGTAGACGACCGACGTCTCGGGTGCCGCTTCTTCACGACGGTAGAGGACGTCGTCGAGTCGGCTCGATCCGATCCAGATCACTTCGCCGTTGCCCCAGAGCTGCTCTCCGAGCACGCTCATCCGCTTCTCCACGCGCTCCTTGATGGCGTGAGCTTCCAGCGAGCTCTCGCTCTGCGTGGTGAACGACGCCCACTCCGGCTTCTGACCCGCTCCGTCGGTCTTGCGGTACGAGATCAGGTACAGGGGCATGTTCCGGTGCGCCTCCTTATCGGCCGCCGGCCATGAGCGCGGCGAACCGCTCGAACAGGTAGTTCGCGTCGTGGGGCCCGGGGGAGGCCTCCGGGTGGTACTGGACCGAGAACGCCGGCAGCTCGCGGTGACGCAGACCCTCGCACGTGCCGTCGTTCAGGTTCACGTGGGTGGGGCTCCAGCCCGCCCGGTCCACCGACGCCGGCTCCACCGCGAAGCCGTGGTTGTGTGCCGTGATCTCGACCTTCCCGGTCGCCAGATCCTTCACCGGATGATTCGCGCCGTGGTGGCCGAACGGCAGCTTGTACGTTCGGCCGCCAGCGGCTAGCCCCAGGATCTGATGGCCGAGGCAGATGCCGAAGACGGGGACGCGCCCGAGTAGCGCGCGCACCGAGTCGGCGAGATACGGCACGGCTTCGGGATCGCCAGGACCATTGGAGAGGAACACACCGTCGGGCTCGCGCTTGAGAACCGCCGCGGCCGGCGTCGCCGCCGGGACCACGGTGACGTCGCAGCCGACGGCGGAGAGCTGGCGCAGGATGTTGAGCTTGATCCCGGCATCGTAGGCGACGACCTTGAAGCGCGCGGCGCCCGGGCGCGTGTAGCCGCGCCGCAGATCCCACACGCTCTCGCTCCAGGTGAAGGGCGCGTCGCTCGTGACTTCGCTCACCAGATCGCGGCCGATCAGACCGGGCAGGGCGCGCGCCTTCTCGCGCAGCCGCGTTTCGTCGACGTCGCCGGAGGCAATGAGACCGTCCTGAGCGCCGTGGTCGCGCAGGTGACGCGTGAGCGCGCGCGTATCGATGCCCTGGAGCCCGACGATGTCGTGAGTCTTGAGGTAGGCGTCGAGCGAGGTCCGGCCGCGCCACGAGGACGGCGCCAGAGAGGCCTCGCGCACGATGAATCCGTTGACCCACGGCCGGCGCGACTCGACGTCCTCCTCGTTCACGCCGTAGTTCCCGATGAGCGGGTAGGTCATGACGACCATCTGACCGCGATAGGACGGATCGGTCAGGATCTCCTGATATCCCTGCATCGCGGTGTTGAAGATGACCTCGCCCCAGGCCTCGCCGGTGGCGCCCAGGGCCTCACCCCGGAACACCCGGCCATCGCGCAGGACGAGGACTGCTGGTGTCACCGCCAGATCACCTTCCCGTTCACGATCGTCATCCACGGTCCGCCGCGGAGGGCCCATCCCGCAAAGGGCGTGTTGCGGCTTTTGCTGTGAAACTTCGTGGGGTCCACCGTGAGTTCCCGGTCGAGATCGAGAATCGTCACGTCGGCGGGCGCGCCGGTAGCCAGGCTGCCGCCGGGCAGGTTGAGCAGCCGGGCGGGCCCGCGGCTCATCCGCGCCACCAGCGTCGGCAGCGGCACCAGCCCCGGCCTCACGAGCCTGTCGAGCAGCACGCTCACCGCCGTCTCGAGTCCCACCACGCCGAAGGCGGCGTGGTCGAACTCGCCCTCCTTCTCGCTGAGGGCGTGAGGCGCGTGGTCGGTGGCCACGCAGTCGATGGTGCCGTCGGCCAGCGCTTCGATCAGCGCCTCCACGTCCCGCTTGCTCCGGAGCGGCGGGCTCATCTTCGTGTTGGCGTCGAACGTGCGGACCGCCTCTTCGGTCACCGTCAGATGGTGGGGCGTCACCTCGGCCGTGACCCTCACGCCCCGAGCCTTCCCCTCGCGGACGAGCCGGACCGCTCCGGCCGTCGAGAGATGAGCGATGTGGACGTGAGCGCCCGTCAACTCGGCCAGCAGGATGTCACGCGCCACCATCACGTCCTCGGCCGCCGCCGGCGTGCCGGGGATCCCGAGCTCGGTGGAGACGACGCCCTCGTTCATGGCCGCGCCCTTCGAGAGGTGCTGGTCCTCGGCGTGGCTGATCACCGGCGTGCCGAACGGCAGTGTGTACTCCATCGCCCGGCGATAGAGATTCGCATTCATCACGCACTTGCCGTCGTCGGAAAAGGCCACGCAGCCGGCCTCGGCCAGCTCGGCGAGCTCGGCCAGCTCCTCGCCGCCGAGCCCGCGCGTCACCGCGCCGATCGCGTAGACGCGCACGCGGCCTTCGCTGCGCGCTTTGTCGAGGATGTAGTCGGTGATCGAGCGGTTGTCGTTGACGGGCTGCGTGTTGGCCATCGTGCACACGGTGGTGAAGCCACCGGCCGCGGCCGCGCGCGTACCGGTCGCGACGGTCTCCTTGTACTCGTAGCCGGGCTCGCGCAGGTGGACGTGCATGTCGATGAGTCCCGGACAGACGACTTTGCCCGTCGCGTCGACGATCTCCGCGCCCTCGGGCGCCGAGAGCTTCGGCCCGACGCGCGCGATCGTGCTGCCCTCGATGAGGACGTCGGCGATCGCGTCGATCTGGTTGGCGGGATCGATGACACGCCCGTTGCGGATCAGGAGGCTCATGCGTTCAGTCTCCCGCGTTCCGGCTGCCGGCCAGGAGGAACAGCACGCCCATCCGCACGGCCACGCCCTTGGCGACCTGGTCGAGGATCACCGAGTACGGCCCGTCGGCGACCTCGGGCGAGAGCTCGACGCCGCGGTTCACCGGTCCGGGATGCATGATCAGCACGTCGGGCCGGGCGTGGGCGGCGAGCCTGTCGAGCGTCAGTCCCCAGTAGTGCGAGTACTCGCGCGACGAGGGGATGAGGCCGGGCGTCATGCGCTCGTGCTGGAGGCGCAACATCATGATCACGTCCACGTCGCGGATGGCGTCCTCCAGGCGGTAGGCGACCTTCACGCCCAGCTCCTGGATGTGAGGCGGAATCAACGTCGGTGGTCCGGCCACTGTCACCGTCATCCCGAGCTTCCGCATGCCGTGGATGTTCGAGCGCGCCACCCGGCTGTGGGCGATGTCGCCGACGATGGCCACGTGCAGGCCATCGAGGTGGCCCTTCTTCTCGCGGATGGTCAGGAGGTCGAGCAGGGCCTGGGTGGGATGCTCGTGGGCGCCGTCGCCGGCATTGACGACACCGCACTTCAACTCCCGGGCGAGGATGGCGGCAGCGCCGGCCGAGGAGTGACGCACGACGACGACGTCCGGGCTCATCGCGGCGATGTTCTTGGCCGTGTCGATGAAGCTCTCGCCCTTGGCAGTGCTCGAGCCGGACGCCGAGAAATTGATGACGTCGGCGGAGAGCCACTTGCCGGCAATCTCGAAGGATGTCCGCGTCCTGGTGGAGGCCTCGTAGAAGAGATTCACGACGGTCTTGCCCCGCAGGGCGGGAACCTTCTTGATCTCGCGCGTCGCGATCTCCTCCAGCGACGCCGCGGTGTCGATGAGCAGCGTGATCTCGGCCGCGTCGAGATCCCGCATGGCCAGCAGGTCCTTTCGCGTCCACGCCATCTCAGGCCTCCTCTGGCTCGTCACCTGCCCCGGCAATCACGCGTCCTCGGGTTCTTCGATGACCACGCGATCCTCGCCGTCGTGCTCGCGCATCCGCACGGCGACGCTCTCGCGGCGAGAGGTGGGCAAGTTCTTGCCGACGTAGTCGGGCCGGATCGGCAGCTCGCGGTGGCCGCGATCGACCAGGATTGCGAGCTGGATCATGCGGGGCCGCCCGAGGTCGATCAGCGCGTCGAGCGCGGCCCGGATCGTGCGGCCGGTGAAGAGCACGTCGTCGACGAGGACGACGGTCTTGCCCTTGATGCTGAAGGGGATGTCGGTGCCGCGCACCACCGGCGCGCCCCGCATGTCGAGGTCGTCGCGATAGAGCGTGATGTCGAGCGTGCCGACCGGAACGGTGGTGCCGTCGATGCGCGTGATCTTCTGGGCGAGGCGCTGGGCCAGGGTGACGCCCCGTGTGCGCAGGCCGACGAACGTGAGGTCCTTGGCCCCGTCGTTCTTCTCGAGGATCTCGTGGGCGATGCGGGTCAGCGCGCGATCGAGGGCCGACTCGTCGAGGACTTCGGCCTTTTCGCGGAACTTCGGCGGGCTACTGCTCATCGCCGCTCCTTGCGAGCCTCGCGGGGCCCGCTTAAAGGAGTTCACTGCACCGACCGACTATCGCACTCTACACAGAATCTCGGGCCCCTGTCAACGACTGACCCAACCGGTGGGGTTCGAGATCTACTCGCGCCAGTGCAGGCGCAGGCGGCGCTCGTGCTCGACCGTCACACGACCATTCTTGATCACCCAGGGCCGGAACGGCTGGGCCGCGACGACGTCCTCGACGCGCTCGCAGTCCCACACGACGAGGTCGGCGCGGCAGCCCGGCGCGAGGCCGTAGTCGGGCAGCCGCAGGATCCGCGCCGGATGGATGGTGAGACAGTCCACGAGCGTGCGCAGGTCTTGCGGCGTCCCCATGTGCGCCGCCACCGCGGCGAGGAACGCCATGTGCGCGAGATCCGCCGTGCCCACCGTGGTGAAGGGATTGCGGACGTTGTTGGTTCCGAGCGCGACCGGCACATCGGCCGCGAGCAGCCGGCGAATCGGCGCCAGCCCGCGCGGCGGGTTGATGTCGTCGTTCCGGCCCATCAGGTAGAGATCGGTGGCCGGCAGCGAAATGACGCCGATGCCGGCCTTGGCCAGATCCTCGGCCAGCTCCTTCTGCTCGACGGCCGGCAGCGCTGAGGCCTCGCTCATGTGACCGACGGCGACCCGCCCGTGCCAGCCGGTGCGGTGCGTGCGATCGATCACCTTGCGGATGTGCATGTGCGCGGGCTCGTCGAAGAAGTCGATGTGGAAGTCGACGTCGACGTTGAAGGCCTGCGCGAGCCCGAACACGATGTCGATGTGCTGGTCGGCGTCGCGGTCGTTGTAGGGCACGCCGCCCACCGCGTCGGCGCCCATCTGGAGCGCCCGCCGCAGCAACCCTTCGGTGCCCGGCGCCTGGAGGATTCCTTCCTGGGCGAACGCGCAGAGGCGAAGGTCGATGGCCGGCGCGTACTCCTGCTTGAGCGCGAGCGCCGTCTCCATGCTCGTGAGGCCGATGATCGGGTCCACCTCGACGTGGACGCGCATGGTGGTGGTGCCGGCCGCGATGGCCATGTCGAGGACCCGGCTGGCGCGCTGGCGGATGTCGTCGGCGGTGAAGCCGCGCTTGGCCTCGCTCACCATGCGAATGGCGTCCATCACCGAGTCGGCGCCGGTGGCCAGGCGCTCGGACAGCAGCGCCTTGTCGAGATGAATGTGGGCCTCGACCAGTCCCGGCGTGACGACGCGGCCGGCGACGTCGATCCGCGAGCGCGCGGCCGCACGCACGCCCGGCTCGTGGGCGACCAGCTCAGCGATGCGGCCGTCCTCGATGGCGATGTCGCTGAGTCGCGGACGGCCCGGCAGCAGGCAGCCGCGCAGCAGGAGATCGGTCATCGGCGGCGGGCCATCCGCTTCTGCACCACGTGGAGGCTGCCCTCCTGGTCGGGCGACACGCCATTGCGTCCGGCGTAGGACGTCACCGACTGCAGCAGCTTCTGACCGGTGGCCGGATCGAGGAGCCGCGCCAGCTTGATGCCGTCCACGCGCATCAGCGCGATCTCGGCCAGCGACAGCACCCGACAGCCTTCCTCCAGGTGACCGCCGAACGCGCGCTTCTGGTCGCTCAGCACCATGTGACAGTGCACGTGGTAGTTCGCGATCACGCCGCTCATGGCGAGGATCTCGACGCCGCGCGGGGTCGTCCGCCGATAGAAGTTGCGCGGTGGAAACGCGGGCCCGATGGCCCCGCTCACCGCCACGTCGGTGAGGCTGCCGAAGCCGGTGACGATGACGCCGTTCCTGATCTTGTGCTCGCGGCAGATCTCCCGCAGCGACTCCAGCAGGCGGTCGCCGTAGGCCAGGCGAAGGACGACGATGGATCCGGCCCGCGCGCCGTGCGCGATCATGCGTTTCGCTGCCATGAGGTCTCCTTTCCGAGGGCCCGGTTCCACTTGAGCCGGATCTCGTCGGGGCGCTCCGAGTAGGGCGGAATCGCCTCGCCGGCATCATACGCGGTCGGCAGCACGAAGAGCGCCGGCCCCGTTTCGCGGGCCTTGCGCAGCGCAGCACCGAGCGCGGTCGCGCCGTCGAGGCGGTCGGCCGTCGGGAATCGGGCGGCCCGCGCCATCGCCGCGAAGTCGACGTCCACCTCCGGCAGCTTCTGGCCGCCCGACGATTCGTATCGACGATTCTCGAAGATGAGCACGGTGAGATTGGTCGCGCTCGCGGCGCCGACGCTGGCCAGGGTCCCGAGATTCATGAGCAGCGAGCCGTCGCCCTCCAGCACCACGACGTGACGATCGGGGCGCGCCAGCGCCATGCCCAGGGCCAGGGGAATCGCCGCGCCCATCGCGTCGCACAGCGCGAAGTTGGGCACGCGCGTGGGCAGGTGAGGCAAGTACCGCGCGTTGGCGCCGAGCCCGGCCACGAGCAGGTCGCGCCCCGGCTCGAGCTCGGAGACGAGCCCGTAGAGCCACGCGCGGCGCAGCGTCGTCACGCCAGGTCCTCGCCGCTGAAGAGCAGCGCGAACGGCGCCTGCGCTTCGTCGATCCAGGCGAGTCCCTGCCGCACTTGATCCCCGACGCGGTCGGGCCCGGCCGCGCGCGCGTGGCGGATCCCCCACGCCTGGAGCGTCGGCTCGGTCGCCGCACCCTTGGGCGCGTGATAGTAGATCGGGTCGCGCTCGTCGCCGCGATACGAGACGAGGAGCAGGCAGGGGATGCGATAGAGACGTACGAGCGAGGCGATCACCGCGCCGCAGTTCAAGAGCCCCGCGTTCTGGATCAGCACGACGCCGCGCCCGCCGGCGAGGCTCGCGCCGCAGGCGACGGCCACGGCCTCTTCCTCACGGGCGACGTCGACGACCTTCACGCGCGGCGACGGGCGAAGCTCGTCCGCGAGCCAGCCGATCCAGGTGTCGGGGACCGTGGCCACGAGCGTGACGCCGGCGGACTCGAGCGCGCCCACGATCTTTCGTGCGCCCTCGCGCGTCGCCGGCGCCGACCCCGCCATCACGCGATCTCCAGGAAGGCGTCGGCCGGCAACCTCACGCCGATGGGATCGCCGGGACCGAGCGGTGGCGCGGCGCGCACGGTGGCAAGTAGCCGCACGCCGCTGCTCAGCTCGACCCTGACCTCGGTGTGGTCGCCGAGGTACATGACGCCGATCACGCGCGCGGCGAGCATCCCGGCGCCCTCCCCGACCTCCACGCGCTCGGGCCGGATCAGCAGCCGTACCCGTTCGCCGGGCACCAGCGGGCGAGGCAGCCGGACCTCCACCCGCAACCCTCCGGAGATCTCGACGACGCTCGCATCGAGCGCGCACGCGTCGAGGACCGTCGAGGCCCCGATGAAGTCGGCGACGAAGGGGGTGGCCGGACGCTCGTACACCTCGCGCGGCGTGCCGAGCTGCTCGATACGTCCGGCGTTCATCACCGCGACGCGATCGGACAGGCCCAACGCTTCGTGCTGATCGTGGGTGACGAAGATCGTCGTGATGCCGACCGCCCGCTGGATCTCTTTCAGCTCGGCGCGCATCTCCTCGCGCAGCTTGCGGTCGAGCGCGGCCAGCGGCTCGTCGAGCAGGAGCACGCGCGGGTGGATGACGAGGGCGCGCGCCAGCGCCGCGCGCTGCTGCATGCCGCCCGAGAGCTGGGCCGGGCGGAGCGTCGCCACGCCCTCGAGCCGCACGAGGGCGAGGGCGTCGGCCACCGATTCGATGATCTCCGACTTGGTCGCACCACGCTCGCGGAGGCCGAACGCCACGTTCTCGGCCACCGTCAGGTGGGGGAACAGCGCGTACGACTGGAAGACGACGCCGAGGCCGCGCTGCCACGCGGGCCGCGCGGTCACGTCGACCCCGTCGATGCGGACGCGGCCGCGCTCGGGCTGGACGAAGCCGGCCACCACGTTGAGCGTGGTGGTCTTGCCGCAGCCGGACGGCCCGAGGAGCGACAGCAGCTCACCCTCGATCACGCCCAGGTCGAGGCCGGCCAGCGCGCGGAGGCTCCCGTACGTCTTCTCGATGCCCTCGAGCGCGACGACCGTCTTGGCCGTCATCGGTGGTCGTCGAGGCGCAGGATGCGGGAGAGCCGCAGGACGCGATCGGCGAGGAACACGCCGGCGAAGGTGGCCGCGATGAAGAGCGTGGAGAGCGCCGCCATCGTGGGGTCGGTGTAGTTCACGACGTAGGTGAACATGGCCACGGGCAGGATCTCGGTCACGCGCGTGGAGACGAAGAGCGAGACGACGAACTCGTTGGCCGACACGATCACCGCGAACAGGAGCGCGGCGAACAGGCCGGGACGCAGCAGCGGCAGCGTCACCCTCCGGAACACGCGCCGCGGCCGGGCGCCGAGGCTCTGAGCGGCCCGCTCGAGCTGCGGATCGAGGTTGGCCGCGCTCACCGCCACCGAGCGGACCACGAAGGGCAGCACGAGCACGACGTGGGCGGCGACGAGCACGACGTGATTGGCGAGCAGTCCGAAGCGTGCGGCCAGGATGAGGAAGCCGAGCCCGACCGCCACGCCGGGAATGATCAGGGGTGACAGGAGCACCGCGCTCCAGAATCCGCGGGCCCGGAGTGGGCGGCGCACGAGCGCCAGCGCCGCCGCGGTCCCGATGGGCAGCGCCACCAGCGCGCTGGCGCCGGTCACGATCAGGCTGTTGACGGCGGCGCGGTGGAACTGGGGATAGGTCAGCGCGTTCTCGTACCAGCGCAGGGACAGCCCGGCGGGTGGGAACGAGAGGATCGCGGTCGGATTGAACGACGCGACGACGACCACGACCGTCGGCAGCGTCATGAATCCGACGAGCAGCGCCACCACCAGCCGGCCGATCACGCGGCGGCGCTCCCCGCGCGGAAGAGCGCGCGAGTCACCACGGCGAGGAGGAGAAAGGTGACCGCGAGCGCGACGGCGGCGAACGCGGCGCTGCCCGGCCAGTTGAAGGCGTCGAGGGCCAGGTCCTTCACCACGTTGGCGATCATCTTCACGCGGCCACCGCCGAGCAGCTCGGGCGTGGGGAACGCGCTGAACGTCCACGCGAACACGACCAGCGATCCCGAGGCGACCCCGGGCATCGACAGCGGCAGCGTCACCCGCCAGAAGACCCGCCACGGTCGCGCGCCCAGACTCGCCGCGGCGCGCTCGCACGTCCGGTCGACGTGACTGATCGCGGCGGCCAGGATGAGGATCATCGTGGGCATCGAGAAGTGCACGAGCCCGATGAGCACGCCGGCCGGTTCGAACAGCAGCTTCACCGGCCAGTGGATGAAGGTGTTCCCGAGGACCA
>Ga0066710_100006672_pt1 | contig 10846 bp, 8 predicted proteins | sample GraSoiAngelo_159_FD_79666 | JGI IMG/M metagenome (GOLD analysis project Ga0066710, IMG submission 79666) | Grasslands soil microbial communities from the Angelo Coastal Reserve, California, USA - 14_1009_16_40cm | ecosystem: Environmental > Terrestrial > Soil > Grasslands | place: USA...
ACGATGCCGAGCCAGTAGGCGCTGAAGTTGCCCGCTACCAGACCCGACAGGATGTCCAGGGACGCCCCGCCCTCGCGCGCCGAGGTGACCACCTCGCGGACGTGCGCGGAATTGGTCGAGGTGAAGACCTTGACGAACTCGGGAATGATGGCGCCGGCCAGCGTGCCGCACGTGATGATCGTCGCGAGCTTCCACCACAGCGTGCCGTCGCCCAGGTCCGGGATCAGCCACCGGGAGACCAGGTACGTGAGCGCCACCGACACGAGCGACGTGATCCACACCAGGCTGGTGAGCGGGTGCTCGAAGTTCATGGTGATGGCCTGGCCGTACCGGCCCCGCGCGAAGACGTCGTTGATGAAGTACGACGCGCCGCTCGCGACGATCATCATGACGCGCATCACGAAGATCCAGACCAGAAGCTGCACCTGGATCGCCTCTTGGGGAACCGCGAGCAGGATGAAGGAGATCAGCGCCACGCCGGTGACGCCGTACGTCTCGAAGCCGTCGGCACTCGGCCCCACCGAGTCGCCGGCGTTGTCTCCCGTGCAGTCGGCGATGACGCCGGGATTCCGCGCGTCGTCCTCCTTGATGTTGAAGACGATCTTCATCAGGTCCGAGCCGATGTCGGCGATCTTGGTGAAGATGCCGCCGGCGATGCGGAGGGCCGAGGCGCCCAGCGATTCCCCGATGGCGAAGCCGATGAAGCAGGCGCCTGCGGATTCACGCGGCACGTAGAGCAGGATGCAGAGCATGATCAGCAGCTCCACGCTGATCAGGAGCATGCCCACGCTCATGCCGGCACGCAGCGGGATCGCGTAGACGGGGAAGGCCAGTCCTCGCAGGCTGGCAAAGGCCGTGCGCGAGTTGGCGAAGGTGTTGATGCGCATGCCGAACCAGGCCACGCCGTAGCTGCCCCCGATACCGACCAGGCTGAAGAAAAGAATGATCCCGACCTGCTGGGCCGTGAAATGCTGGAGCACGCCGAAGTAGAAGGTCACGATGACCGCGATGAAGACCCAGAGAATCAACAGGAACTTGCCCTGCTGCACGAGGTAGGTCTTGCAGGTCTCGTAGATCAGCTCGGAGATCTCGAGCATGGACTGGTGCACGGGCAGGACCTTGAGCTGCCGGAAGATCACCATCCCGAACGCGAGACCGAGGACGCACACGAGCAGCCCCCACTGGAGCAGCGTGCGGCCGTTCGTGCCGCCGAAGCTCACCTGGGCGAGATCAGGGATCTTGAGATTGGCCTCGCCTCCGCCCTGGTGCTGGGGGGCGACGGCTGCGCCCTGGGCCCAGGCGGCGTGGAGCGCCGGACCGGCCATCGACACCAGGAGGACGAGGGCCAGGAGCGCCGGGAGGGCCCACACGGCGCGCCGGTGCGTTTCGTCGATTCCGCTCATGTGCAAATCTCCTCGACAACTGGGGATATCGGCGCCTGCCGCGCTGCGGCAACCACTCCCTTATGCCCATCTTTGCCGCGCGAGTCAAGCCTTCCGCGCCCGCTTGCCCCGGCACCGATTCCTCGACTATTCTTGGCATCCCATGACCTACGACTTCGACCGCGTCATCGACCGCCGCAACACCGAGAGCAACAAGTGGCACAAGTTCCCGCCGGAGGTCCTGCCTCTCTGGGTCGCCGACATGGATTTCCCCTCGCCCGAGCCGGTGATCCGGGCGCTCCGGGAACGCGTGGAGCACGGCTTTTTCGGCTATGGGGCGGAACAGCCGGAATTCCACGAGGTGACGTGCGACCGGCTGCTCAAGCGCTACGGCTGGAAGGTATCGCCCGAGGCGCTCGTGCTCCTGCCCGGCGTCATCGCAGGCTTCAACATGGCGGCGAGGGCGGTCGCGAGCCCCGGCGACGGCATCCTGATGCAGCTGCCCGTCTACCCGCCGATCCTCCGGTTGCCCGACAACGTGAAGATGTCGCGGGACGGCGTCGATCTCATGCGCGGCGCCGAGGGCCGCTACGCGATCGACATCGATGCCTTCGAGCGCGCGATCACCCCGCTCACGCGCATGTTCCTCCTCTGCAACCCGCACAACCCCGTGGGCCGCGTCTTCACGCGCGAGGAGCTCGCCCGGATGGCCGAAATCTGCCTCCGGCGAGGCCTCGTCATCTGCGCCGATGAGATCCACGGCGAGCTGATCTATTCCGGTCACCAGCACCTGCCGATCGCCTCGCTCGACCCCGAGATCGAGGCGCGCACCATCACCCTCATGGCCCCGAGCAAGACCTTCAACCTGGCCGGGCTCAGGTGCGCGGTGGCCGTCATCCCGAACCAGGCGCTCAGGGAGAAATTCGTGGCGGCGCGCCTGGACATGGTCCAGACCCCGAACATCCTGGGCTATACGGCCATGCTCGCGGCCTACCGTGACGGGCAGCCCTGGCTGGACGACCTCCTGCGCTATCTCGAGAGCAACCGGGACTTTCTCGTGAAGCACGTCCGGAACAACTTCCCGGGGATCGAAGTGGGCGTGCCGGAGGCGACCTATCTCGCCTGGCTCGACTGCCGCAAGGCGCGCATCCCGAACAACGATCCGTTCACCTTCTTCCTCGATACCGGCAAAGTCAGCTTCAATGACGGCGCCACATTTGGACGTGGCGGGCAAGGCTTCGTGCGGATGAACTTTGGCTGCCCGCGGTCCCTGCTGGTCGAAGGCCTCGAGCGAATGGGGACGGCGCTCCGCGGCCTGCCTCGCGGTCGCGACTAGCCGGCGCGGGGGCAGCCAGCAAGCTCGGGCGGCGCAGGCACGCGGAGGATCTCCACCGCCTGCCGAGCGTTGGCGCAGGCGTCGGGCTTGCCGGGCTCGAGCCGGAGCGCTTCCACGAGGAACGGCAGCGCGTCGGCAACCCGGCCGCTCCTCGCGTACAGCCAGCCGAGCACGGCATACCACGGGGCCTTGTCGCGGGAGAGCCTGAGCACCTCGGTGTACTGGGCGATCGCTTCCGGCGTGCGCCCCTGCTCGACGTAGGCGGCGCCGAGATTGATCCGGGCGAGACGGTTGGCGGGCTCGAGCGCTACGGCATGGCTCCAGAGTGAGAGCGAGTCGCGCCAGATCCGGACTTGCTGGATCGTGAGCATGATCAGGATCATCACGACTCCGGCGGCGACGGCCCGCACCGCGCGTGAGCCGGTCCAGCGCCACGCTACTGCGCCACCAGCCAGAAGCGCCCAGCCGAGGCACGCCAGGTAGGAGTACCGATCCCCGACGGCCTGGGGGCCCGCCGCGAAGACCCCGAGCACCGGGAAGAGGAGGGCCACGTACGTCACCGTCGCGGCAGCGAGGGCGGGCCAGCGGCGCCAGGTCGCCGCCACCACGATGGCGCCGCCCAGCACGGAGGCGAGAGTGCCCCAGCCGATGTGCATGGTGTAGGCATAGAGCGGCGACAAGCCGAGCGGCAAAACCGTCTTTTCGACATAGAAGGCGAGGCCGGAGGCGGAGATCAGCAGCCTCGGGCCAATCCCAAAGACCTCGATCGGAAGCTGCGCCGAGCCGGGCGTCGCCTGGATCGCACGCAACCCTGCCAGCATGGCCAGGACCACGTACGGCACCTTCTCGATCCAAACGCCCCGCCCGCCCCAGCCGTGGCTGCCGCCCAGCCGTCGCAGAGGATAGACGTCGAGTACGAGGAGAACGAGAGGCAGCGCGACCGTGATGGACTTCGAAAGCAGAGCGCAGACGAAAAGCGCGAGCGAGGTCAGGTACCAGGCGCGGCGGCGGCCCGCCGCGGTCCCGACCATCTTCAGGTAGGCGAGGAGCGTCAGCACGAAGAAGAGCCCGGAGACGACGTCGCGGCGCTCGGTCACCCAGGCGACGGATTCGACACGGAGCGGGTGGATCGCGAAGAGCAAGGCGGCGGCCGCGGCACCCAACGTGATGTCGACGGCCGCGATCCCGCGCGGCAGCGCACGCTCGAGGAGCCGGCACGCGAGCGCGTAAAAGGCCACAGCAGTCGCCGTGTGGAAGAGCAGGCTCGTGAGGTGGTAGCCACGCGGGTTCATCCCCCAGAGCACGTGGTCGAGACCGAGGGTGAGCCACGTGAGAGGGATCCAGTGGCCCATGTGAACCGTGGTCGCCATCCACCGGAGCTGCGTGGGGCCCAATCCGCGGTACGCGGGATTGTTGAGAAAATTGACAGGGTCGTCCCAGTTGACAAACCCGTTCTGGAGAACCGGAAGGAAGGTGAGGAGGGTCAGTGTCGCGACGCCGGCGCCCCCCGCGGCGCGCAGCCAGTAGACACTGCCCTCGCCGCGCGGATTCTGGTCGGCAGCGGTCAGGGCTGGCGGATGGGAACCAGGTCGACGTGAACGCGCTGTGGCATCGCGCTGTTCGCCACCAGCGTCAGCCTGCGTGTAATGTGGCCGGGCGCGCTGATGGTCACGACATAGGCACGGGCGCCGAACACGGCCAATCCTTTGTTGGCGATCTCGAGAGCCGTACCGAGCAGCGCGCCGTTGAGGCGCACCTCGGAGTAGAGCGGCAGAGCTTCGATCGTCACCAGCGCGTCGATCGGATCATCGAGGCTGTCCTTCCCGCCCCAGAACGCCCATGCCGGGCTGCCCACCAAACCTGCCGACAGGACCAGCAGTGCCATTACGATGCGGAGCTTCATTGTTCCCCCCGATCTCGACGGTAAACTCCGAGTGCGACTGGACCAGCCTACACGAAAACGCCGATTTCCGGTAGCATCCGCTATCGCACCGTGTCGTTCATGCCGAGGGCACGCTCGATGGCCACGACGTCCGTCGGTCGCTCGAAGGGCGCGGGCGGCCGCTCACCGGCAGCGCGCGGACGTCCGATCGCCTCGAAGAACTTCTCGAGCCCGGGCGGCGTCACCACCCAGAGCATCACGAGCTCTTCCTCCCCCTCGTTGATGATCTCGTGCTTGACGTCGTAACCGAGGAAGCACGCGGTGCCGGGTATCAGTCGATGCGTGGCGCCGTCCACGATCACGCTGCCGCGACCGCGGAAGCAGATCTGCAGCTCCACCTGCTCGCCGTGCGAGTGCTCCCGGATTCGCCCGCCCGGCGCGACGCTCTGGAAGCCCAGCGAAAGGCCGTCGAAGCCCGTGCTCCCAGGGAAGAGCGCGGGATCGGCGTGGCCGCTGGCGGGCACGGGCTGCCAGTAGGACGGCCCCTCGCCCGGCTGCACGACGACAGCTCGGCCGCGGATCGATTCCTGTGGGCTCATGAGTCCCCAGCGTACACAAGATCGGCCGCCGACGGTAGCCAAGTTCTTGCCCGGCGCGTCACGGCTTGACCCCCTCGACCGCCGGCGCTACCCTCGGCCAACCTTTTATCCGGGGCCTTACCGCTGGTCAACAGGGAGACGCGAGCATGCGGTGGAGCGCGGCCGTCGTGATGTCTGTCTTCGCCGCGGGCGTGGGGCCGGCCACGGCACCCGCGGCCGACTGCGCGGCGCCCAAGGCGGTCGTGTCCACGGCGGTCGGCATGAAGTACTGCGCGGATCCCATCTTCGACGCCGTCATCGCGGCCCAGATCCAGCGCGTCCGCCAGGACACCCGCGCGTAGCGTCAGGCCGGCAAGCTCATCGTCTATGCGAGCACGCCCATCAGCCCTCGGGGTGGCGGGCATGTCGAAACGAACCTGGAAATTGCCGCCGCCGTCAAGAACCGGCTCGAAAGGGAATACGGACCGGCCGTGTGGGTGCTCGACCCCGGCCGGTATCAGATGCCGGACGTCGGCGGCAAGTCGCCGGGCGGGGCGGAGTACATGGTCATGTGGACGGCCGTGCTCGCGGGCGAGGACGGCATGGGCCGCGACTTCGACAAGGCGCATTTCACCGGCCCGAACGATATGCGTGCGTTCTTCGGCTGCGGGCGCGACGATGTCACGGGGTGTCTCGACCGCTGGCTCACCGCGCGAGCAGCCGTGGACGACAAGCTGCGTCGGGGCATCGCCGCAGACGTCGCTCGCCGACAGGCCTTCCTTCGCTACTACGCGCTGAGAGCCTCGAGCGCATATTCGAGCGGCGCCCACGACGAGTGGAACATCTTCGTCCGGATCAATCGGAGGCGCCCGCTTGGTGAACAGGTGGCGGTGTACTTCGATGGCCGTTCCGCCTCGCCGGTAGAGATGGAGACGGAGGTCTCGCCGGGTTACGAGCTCCGCTGACCGCCGGCCTGCCGACGAGCGCTCGCCAATCGCTCGGCAAGACCGGTGGCCGAGGATGCCCGGTTTGACGAAAGCCCCCTGGATTACCGGGTCGGCTCTTCCCCACCGTCTTGAGGAAGTTCTGACTTTTCGAGCCAGGTCTTCGATCCGATTGGCTGCTGAGGGGTGGCATAGCGATTGCGTCTCGAGGATGTCGTGACGCTTGCCCCAGCGCGCTCGCCACGTCGGAACCCTTCCCGCGGGGGCCGTCTGGCTATCACCGATCCAATCGAGGCGGCCGGCGCAGCTCAGCTCCGCTATGTCTCGGATGAGCGACCGGGCCTGCGGAGGATCCGCCGAGGCAAGGCGTTTCACTATCTCGGCCCGGAAGGCGAGGCTGTCCGGGACCTGCCGACCCTTCGCCGCATCCGCGCGCTCGCCATCCCGCCCGCGTGGACGGAGGTGTGGATCTGCCCGATCCTTCATGGACACATCCAGGCAGTGGGGCGCGATGCGCGCGGGCGCAAGCAGTACCGGTATCACTCGCGGTGGCGTGAGGTGCGAGATCAGACCAAGTACGCCCGACTCGTCGAGTTCGGTCGAGCCCTGCCGAGAATACGCAAGCGCGTCGAGCAGGATCTGGGGCGGGCGGGTCTTCCCCGAGAAAAGGTGCTCGCCGCCGTCCTCCGCTTGCTCGAGACGACCTTGATCCGGGTGGGCAACGAAGAATACGCCCGGCACAACCATTCCTACGGGTTGACGACTCTCCGCTCCCAGCACGTCACGATAGACGGCACGCGGCTGCGCTTCGAGTTCCGTGGCAAGGGAGGCAAGCGCCACGCCGTCGCTCTCACGGACCGCCGATTGGCGCGGGTGGTCCGCAGATGCCAGGAGCTGCCCGGTTACGAGCTCTTTCAGTATGTCGACGAGAGGGGCGAGCGGCAGGTGATCGACTCTGCGGACGTCAATCGATACCTGCGGGACATCGGTGGAGACGACTTCACGGCGAAGGATTTCCGGACGTGGGGAGGTACGGTACTCGCCGCCCACGCTTTGGCGTCAGTGGCGCTCGGGAGCGAGAAGCGGGACCTCAGGCATCAGCTCGGTGAGGCCATCGGCGAAGTAGCCCGGCGGCTCGGGAACACCCCGGCGATCTGTCGGAAGTGCTATGTCCATCCGGACGTGATCGCCGCTCATATGAAAAGAGGGCTCGCCAAGGCACTGAAGAGAACACCGCTCGTCACGAAACCCGACGGACTTACCGTCGCGGAGTTTGCTGTGTTGCGGCTCCTGGAGGGCCGCAATGGCTCGACGTCACAGAAACGCGATGGGCAAGCGCACGTTTGAATTCCCCGGTGCCTGGCAGTTACTCCCCTTGCCCCGGAGCAATCCAGCCCTGCTCGGCGAAGAACTTCGCGAGCTGCTTCGCGATCGCCTTCGCGGCGGCCTCGGCGTCGCCTTCCACGGTCTGGGACTGCGCGGTGAGGGCGGTGACGCCCACGCTGACCGCAGCGCTCTCCGCCGCCCGCCCGGCCGCGGCTCCCATGCCCATGGTCTCGGCCATTCCAGGCTTCCGCGAGCTCTTCACCGTCGTGTAGAAGTCCTCGACCAGCCGCCGGCTGCCGCCCGTCACCGCATAGACCTGCACCAGCGTCCTCACCTCGCTCGCTCCTGCCCCGAGCCCGATGAGCATGCGACGCGTGGGATTTCCCTCGTCGATCGACAGGATGTGGCCTTCGATCACGAGGATGGATCCCTGGGCCGTCATCACGGCCGACGACGGCTGCGCCGGCATCCCGAGGTCCTGGATCCTCTTCACCAGCTTCTGCGTCAGAATCTCGGTCACCTGCTGCGCCACTTTCTCCCGCTCCTGCTCCTCGGGCGTGGCTTGCACGGCCGCCAGTGCCCGGGAGAGGAGACCGCTGTTCAGCGCCACGGTGGCACCCGACGTCACGAACGGATACACGACGATCATGCTCGGCCTCGGCAGGTCGCTCGCCATCACCTGGACACCCTGAACACTGGTCCGCGCGCACCCGAGCGCGAGTGCGAACGCGAGGCCTGCCGTCAGGGCTGTTGACACCGCGCGCCGGCTCTCTATTTTCATCTCGCTCCCTTTCCTCGCCAGGGGTGCACGACGACCACAGCTTACCCGAGATCGAGTCAAGAGGAGAGGGTGCGCCAGTCTTCGACGGTGAGCGCCCATCGCTCATGATCCGCCCACCGCCCGGCGATCTTCAGATAGCGGGCCGAATACCCTTCGCGGTGAAAGCCGGCTCGCTTCACCAGGGCAATGGAGGCGCGGTTGGCCGGCATGATATTGGCCTCCACCCGGTGCAGTCCAAGGACCCCGAAGGCGTGACTGAGAGCGAGCTGAAGAGCCTCGGTCATATAGCCTTGCCGCGCATACGGAGCGCCGATCCAATAGCCGAGGAAGGCGCTCTGTGCGGGGCCGCGCACGATCTCGTTGATGTTGATGGCGCCGAGGACTGTCCCGTCCCCAAGCCGGCAGATCAGCAGCTTCTCGTGACGCCCGCCCCGGCGGGTCCGAAGCCATTCGGCGAACCGCTCCATCTCCGTTCGTCCTCTCGGAGGCACCGGCTCCCAGGCTCGCAGGAACGCGGCGCTCTGCCGCCGCAACCTCAGGTACGCGTCCCGATCGCGAGCGCCAGGCCTCCGCAGCAACACGCATTGACCCACTTGCACGGCCTGATGTACGCGTGACCGTCGCGGCCTCAGTCTCCGCTGCGCCACCTGATGGGACGAATGGGCCATGGTGAGGGAGGATACGATGAGTTGAATCGAGCGGGGAGCGGGAGTTGAACCCGCGATCTACTGATTACGAAGAGTCCCGCTAAGCTCCAAGTTCTCGATACTTCGACACCGCGACTGTGCAAACCGGGCTTTTCTTAAGCCGCCGAACCAGCCGGCACCGGGCCACCGGTCACCGTGTCGTGGACCACCCGCAGGACCGTCTCGGAGCTGAACGGCTTGTTGACCCGGGGTGTGGCGACGGTCTCGAGAAATCTCCCGATGTGGGGGCTCAGGGCATCCCCCGTCATGAAGATGATTCGGGCACCCAGTTCTGGCCGGCAGCGGAGCACCTCCCGATAGAAGCCGGGCCCGTCGAGCTGGGGCATTCTCAGATCGCTCAGGATCGCGTCATACGTGGCCCCGCCTTCGATCCGCGCGAGAGCCTCGAGGCCGTTGCTGGCCGTCTCCACCTGGGCGCCCGCATGCGAGAGCATATCGCTCAGCATCTCCGCGATCGACGGCTCGTCGTCCACCACGAGGACGGACCGGTTCGCGAGACTGACCGAGCCGCGCGCCGCGCCGGCGTTGGTCGGGGCCGCCTCGCCCGCGCCCAGGGGAAGTTCCACGCGGAAGACCGCACCGTGCCCGGGGCGGTCCACAACCCGGAGCGAGCCCTGATGGTCCTGCATGCTGGTGCGGCAGAGGTGGAGGCCGAGGCCGGTGCCCTCGCCCGGGGGTTTGGTCGTGAAGAAGGGCTCGAAGATCTTCTCCCGCAAGGCGCGGGGCACCCCTGGGCCGGAGTCCGCGATCTCGGCGAAGACCGATCCCGGACTTGCGTCGAGTCCCGAGGTGATGGTCAGGATCCGCGCGCCTGTCGTCTCGCGCATGGCCTGGTGCGCGTTGGTGATCAGGTTGACGATGACCTGACCGAGCTGGTGCGGATCGGCCCAGAGCTCGGGCAGGTCTGGATCCAGGCTCAGGCGCACCGTCACATCGTCCAGCCGGAGGGGATACCCGACCAGCTCCACCGCCTCAGTGACGATGCGGTTGAGGCCGCAAGCCTGGTACTCCACCGACCGCTGACGGGCGAGGGACAGAAAGTTCTTCACAATGCGAGCGCACCGCTGGGCTGCCACCTCGATCTTCTCCGCCCGCTCCCGCGCCCAGGCCTCGCCGGTCCGAGCGTGGAGCAGACCTGCTTGGCCGAGGATCACCGACATCGGATTGTTCAGTTCGTGGGCGACCCCGGCCAGGAGGTTGCCCATCGCGGCCAGCTTCTCTGTCTGGAGCAGCTGCCCGGTCCGCTCCTTCACCTCGTCCTCGAGCCGCTCCTTGTGCTGCTGGAGCTCGAGGGTGCGATCGTGCACAGCCTGCTCGAGCTTGGCCGCGTGTTGCCGCACACGCTCGTGCAGGCGCGCCTGGGTGATCGCGATGGCAAGCTGGGCGGCCACTTCCTGGGCGATGCTGACCTGCTCGGACTGGAACTGCCCCATCGCGCCCCCGAAGCTCAGAGCCCCAATGAGCTCGCCGCTGGCGATCATGGGCACCACCATGTAGACGTGGACACCCGAGCCGAGGAGGGCCTGAGCCTCGGGGCTCCGCGGCAAGGTGTCGACATCGATCACCTGCAGCTCACCACGCCGCAACACATCCACGTCGCCCATCAGCGCCAGGGGAAAGCGAATGCTGGGCCCGGTCCGGACGCGGCGACGGCCGGCCGCGGCCAGCCACTCGACCTCGCCGGCCTGCCAGTCGAAGAGGTTCACGATGGCGCGGGGCACCCCGAGTAGCTCGCGCAGACGCGGAACTACCGCGGCCGCGAGAGCGACGGGGGTCTCCTCGGCGATCACTGCCAGGTCGATCTTGTGCAGCAGCTCGAGCCGCTCGGTGTACTTCGCAAGCGCTGCCTCGGCGGCCTTCAGGTCCGTCACGTCGATCGCCACGACGAGGACCGCGCGCCTCCCCGAGAA
>Ga0066710_100006673_pt1 | contig 10844 bp, 5 predicted proteins | sample GraSoiAngelo_159_FD_79666 | JGI IMG/M metagenome (GOLD analysis project Ga0066710, IMG submission 79666) | Grasslands soil microbial communities from the Angelo Coastal Reserve, California, USA - 14_1009_16_40cm | ecosystem: Environmental > Terrestrial > Soil > Grasslands | place: USA...
CCGGCCGGCTCTCAACCGCCCGGCGAGGCTGTCTGGGCCTCGCGCCGCCAGCTCCGCCGCCTGCCCCTGCGCGCCCACACGCTCAAGGCAATCCGGGATTCCGCGCGGTAGAAAGACGGCCCGGGGGGGTGGTATAATGCCGAGGTCGTTTGGTCGCAGTTCCTTGTATCGACAGCCGGCACAACATCGAGGATCCAGGACTCCATGCCGCGACTTTTCACGGCGCGCGGGGCGCTTCTGCCTGTCGCGCTCTTCGCGTATCTTGCCCTCGCATCACGCCCAGGAATCGCCGCTCCTCTCTCCGTTGACCCCGCGCTGCTCGACATCAGGCCGGGGGAGGCCATGTCGGAGCGATTCCTGTCCCGTGATCGGAACGGCGGCGTGCTCGTGGATCTCTTTCTCGAGGGAGACCTCTCCCCCGACCTCGTGCGAGGACAGGGGATCGAGGTGAACTCGCACGTCGGGCGGCTCATGACCGCCCGGTGTCCCCTGCCTCTTCTCTCCAGACTTCTCAGCCTTCCGGGCATTCAGAGAGTGAGCGTCGCGGAGCGGTGCAAGCCGAATCTCGATCGGAGTGGCCTGGACGTGGGTATCAACAACATCCGCACGGTGACCCCTCCCACCTTCTCGGGACAGACGGGCGCGGGCATCCTGGTGGGCGTCGTGGATACGGGCATCGACTACACGAACCCGGACTTTCAGCACGAGGACGGCACCACGCGCCTGGTATCCATCTGGGATCAGACGGCGGGAGGGTCTCCACCTCCAGGCTTCACGTACGGCACGGAATGGCTTCCGGCATCGATCAACCCGGGATTCGCGAGCGAGATCGACGACCAGGGACACGGCTCGCACGTCATGGGGATCGCGGCGGGGGATGGCAGCGCCACGGGAAACGGCCAGCCCGCGTTCACCTATGTCGGCATGGCGCCCGAAGCCGATCTCTGCGCGGTCAAGACCACGTTCGAGACGACCGCCATCGTGGACGGCGTGAGCTACATATTCCAGAAGGCGGCGGCGTTGGGGAAGCAGGCCGTGGTGAATCTGAGCCTGGGAACGCAGGTGGGCCCCCACGATGGCACCCTCGATATGGACCAGATGCTGAACGCGCTGACCGGGCCGGGGAAGATCATCGTGGCGTCCGCGGGTAACGAAGGGGACGAAAAGCTTCACGGGCAGGTGACGCTGAGCGGCACGACGCCGCAGAGCATGACGCTGACCGTGCCGACCTACACACCGGCCAACGGGGTGGGAAACGATTTCCTGCTCCTGTCCGGCTGGTACGCGGGCACGAGCCAGATCTCCCTGAAGATCGTGACGCCCAGCGGAGTGACGCTCGGTCCGGTCATGACCGGGAGCAGCCTGAACGCTCAGAACACCGTGGACGGGTATCTCAACATCCACAACGGGACGAGCACTCCGTCGAACGGCGCCCACGAGATCTATGTCCAGATCTACGACAACCTGACGATCAGGCCGCCCAAAAGCGGCACGTGGACGTTCACATTCACTCCGGTCTCGATCCCCGGCGGCGGCAGGGTCGATATGTACCTCTATGACAGCGAGCTCGACGCAGGCGCCGGGCCGCGCGCGGTGTGGAACCAGAATCTGGCCTTCGGCGGCGTGGTCGCCTCGCCGGGGGACGCGGATTCCGTGATCACGGCCGCCGCCCACACGACGAAGGCCTGCTGGGACTCCTTCGACGGGCACAGCTACTGCTGGAGCCCGACGCCGATCCTCGGAACGATCGCTCCCTTCTCGAGCCAGGGTCCGCGACGTGACGGGGCGCTGAAGCCCGACATCTCCGCCCCCGGCTTCGGTGTCACTTCGACCCTGTCCATCCAGTACTTCTCTGTTTCTCCGCCGCTGGTCGCAACCGACGGCGTGCATCTGAACTTCGCGGGAACCAGCATGTCCGCTCCGCACGTGACGGGCGGGGCCGCGTTGCTGCTCGCGCGGAGCGAATGGGCCAACGCGACACCTTCCGGCATCAAAGCTCGCCTGAGGAGCACGGCGCGCGCCGACTCGTTCACCGGAGCCGTTCCGAACGCGACCCGGGGCGCGGGAAAGCTGGACCTCGGAGCGGCCCTCGCCTTGCCTTTGACGCTACTCGTGACACACCCCGCGAAGGGAGATCTCTATGCGGCGGGTAAGTACGACTCGGTGGACGTTGTGGTGACCGGGTTCACCGCCGACTCGATCGCGTTCGCTCTCTCGCAGGACGGCGGCGGGACCTATCCGACCATGCTCGGCACGATCTACAACGTCGCTCCGGGTCCCCCGGTGGGTTTCACCTTCTTTGTGGATCCCTCGATGACCACAAACCAGGCGAAGATCCGCGCGGTCGCGCAGTACGGGGCGGCGAGCCTCACGAGCTTCTCCGACAGCCTCTTCTCGATCGGGATCCCCTCCGCGGTCGAGACGGAGCCCGCGGTCCGACCCGCGCGGTTCGCGCTTCTGCCGAACCAGCCGAACCCGTTCAATCCGGTGACCACGATCCACTTCGAGCTGGACCGTCCCGGACCCGCCTCGCTCCGGATCTACTCGGTGTCGGGCGCTCTGGTCCGCACGCTCGTCGAGAACCGGCTGCCCGCGGGACACTACCGGGCGCAGTGGGACGGGCGCGACATGTCGGGCCGGCCCGTGGGGTCCGGGATTTACGTCTACCGCCTGACCGAAGGCGGCCGTAATCTGTCCCGGAAGATGAGCCTGCTCAAGTAGGCTTCCCGCGAAACCCCCTCCTCCCGCCGAAACCTACACTCCGAACGCCACCGGATCCCAGGGGACGCCCAGCTCCGACGGAGGCGCCATGTACCCGGCGAGCGCTGAGGCGGCGACGACCGGCGGGCTCGCGAGGTAGCCTTCTCCCCCAAGACCCATCCGGTTCTGCCAGTTCCGGTTGAAGGACGTGATGGCGCGCTCCCCCCGGGTGAGCGCGTCGGGACCCTGGCCGAAGCAGGGCCCGCACCAGGATTGCCTGATCTCACCTCCCGCCGCCCGAAATACCGAAGCGATCGACTCCCCCTGAAGACGCGGGTCGGGACGCTCGATCAGGCGCTTCACCGTGCCGCTCCCGGGGAAGATCACGAACTCGGCTCCCTTCGCCACGCGCTCGACTCCGAGTGAGCGCGCGGCGCGAAGCACCAGCGCCGCCTGGAGCAGGTCGTCGTATCCGCCGTTCGTGCAGGATCCGATCATCGCCTTGGTGAACGTGATCCGCTCGCGCGCGACCTCCTCGGCGGGGAACGCGTTCCCCGGACTGAAGGGCTTCGCGATCATCGGGACGACCGAGGATAGGTCCATGGCCTCGTCGATCTCCCATCGCGCTTCCTCGCCCGGGCTCACGCGCGGATAGCGCAGGGCGAAGCCACGCTCTCGATACCAGGCCTCGGTGACTTCGTCCTGCGCGAAGATGCCGTTCATCGCCTCGCCTTCGGCCATCATGTTCGCGATCGTGTTCCGGTACGGGATGGGAAGCTCCTGATTCCGATCCACGAACTCGACGCTCATCCCCTGGGATTGTCTGGCCCCCCATCCGTGGAGGAGCTTCAGCACGATGTCCTTCCCGCTCACCCAGGGCTGGAGCTTTCCCTCGAAAACCACGCGACGCTGCTTGGGAAGCGTGAAATAGACTGCGCCCGTCGCCCATCCAAATCCCAGGGTCGTGCTCCCGACTCCGATCCCGACCGCGCCGTACGCGCCGTAGGCGCGGCTGTGGGAATCCGCCCCTGGGTAGAAACCACCGGGGAGGATGAGCCCCTGCTCGGGGAAATAGAAATGGAAGATCCCGGTGCCGGGCGGAGCGTAGTAGGGTGCTTTGATCCCGTGCTGCTCCGCGAACTCCCGCGAGATCGAGGTCTGCTTCTCGTCCGCTTCCTTCCCGGTGAAGACGAAATGATCGTTCGCGATCGCGACGCGCAGCGGATCTGCGTTGCCGGGAGCGCCCGGTCCACCGGTGATTTTCCGGAACGTGTGGATGGCGAAGGGCGCGGTGCCGTCGGAGGCCGGCAGAAGGTCGGCGTAGAGCAGAAGCGTGGCGCCGGGCTTGACCTCGGCGCGCTTGTCCACGCGATGCGCCCAGACGATCTGCTCCGTACTCGACATCGTGCGCGCCCTCGACGGTTCCGGGAACGAAACGGATATGGGTTTCACCCCGGCGCGGAACTCCCGGCGCCCGACCTCGAAGATCCCGCCTCCTCTCCTGATCTCCTCTTCTTTCGCGGATAGCGGTTTGGCGGCGTAAGTCTTCCCGCGGGTGACATTGCGCAGCGCGCGCGTCTCCGGATTGAATTCGAATTCGTCCCCATCCTGCGCGTCCTCGACGGCCTCGGGACTCTGGACGAAGTGGAGCCCAAGGTTGAGAGCGTTCCTGCGAAAAATGTCCCCCATGCCCGCGCCGGAGACGATCACCATCGTGAGGCCCGCATCCTCGGCGATCCCCTTGAGGCCCGCGGGAGACATCTCGCGCGAGGAGCCGATCGCGAAGCGGTCCCCCGCCACGAGAAAATTCTCGCCGCGCTTCACCCGGGCGCGGAAGTCGGGCATGAGATGACGGAATGCGCCCTCCTTCCAGCGAGCATCCAGCGTCGCGAGGCTCTCCGAGACGCAGTCCTGGGCGGGGGTGATCTGGTCGGTGTCGACGGCGTCTAGCTTCTTCCCGGGGCGCTTGGGGTCCCAGAAGATGAGCGCCTTGCCGCGGACGGGCTTCATGGGGGAATTGTAGCGCCTGCGCGCCGCGGACGCCTAGCGAAGGTGGTCTTATCGCCCGCCCTTCAACTCGTCGAGCGCTCCTTCGAACGCGCTCTGGACCGTGTCCATGGGCTCGCCTGGGAGCGCGTCCCGGATGGGTGGCGCGGCGCGGGAGGATTTGAGCTTCGCGAGCGACCGGGCGGCCGCCGAGCGCACACGGAACCAGGGATCACGCAGCAGCTCGATCAGCCGCGACTCCGCGCGCTCGTCCGCGAGGCCCAGCTTCCCCAGCGCCTTGGTCGCGGCCTCGCGAGCCTCGTTCCGGTACGCGGGACGTGTGTATTCAAGAAGGATCGGGATGGCCCGAGCGTCTTTCAGCATGACGAGCCCGTCGAAGATGAGCTGGCGCAGGATGTCGCGGTGGCTCTCGCGGCCCAGCTCGGCGCAGAGAATGTCGAAGGCGTCCTCCCGCTTGATCCGGGCGATGCCGAGGAGCGCCATCCCCACGTTGTACTTGCTCTGCTCGTTGGCCGCCATCCGGCGCAGATGCTTCACCGCGGCGTCGCCGCCGATCCAGCCCAGCGCCCACACCACCGCGCGCCGGACGCGCGGATTCTGGCCCTTCGCCAGCTCCGCGACCCGATCCACCAGGCCGGGGTGGCGCACGCCGATCTCCCCGAGCGAGGCGATGGCCGCCACGCGCACGCCCCAGAACCGGTCGGAGCGCGCCGACTTGAACAGGGCCGCGATCACGGCGTCGTGCCCGAACACGGCCAGCTCGCGGGCGCAGCGGATGCGCTCCAGCACGAAGCTGGATCCCGGGAGGCCGTGGAGGAGCTCCTCGTCGGAGCGCGGGAACTCCATGAGCTTCATCAAGTCGTGCTCGGGGTCGAGAGCCACGTAGCGGGGCTTCGCGGGGAGCGGGATCTGGATGCTCTCCTTCCTCTGCTTGATCTCGATGGGAAGTCGAAGGCGCCGGTCCCCCACCAGGAGCTCCAGCATCATCGGCATCCGGAACACCGCGGGCGTCACGCCGTCCGTTTCCTGTACCTGCTCCACCACGAGGAGAAGCGACTTCGAATCCGCGTCCCACTCGCGGGTGACCTTGATCTCGGGATGGCCTCCGTGATAGGCCCACTGCTCGAAGAACCACCCGAGGTTTCTCCCCGAGGCCTCCTCGCAGGCGCGTCTCAGATCTCCGGTCTCGACGCCGCCGAAGGCGTGGCGCTCGAGGTAGCGCTTGAGCCCGCGGCGCCAGACCGCGTCCCCAAGCGTCGAGCGGAGCATGTGGACGACCGTCGCGCCCTTCTCGTAGAGGTGGCGGTCGAAGATGTCCGAGGGGTAGCGGAAGCGCGTCTCGACCAGCGAGCGGCGGTAATCGCCGTAGTCCTCGACCAGATAGGAGCACATCTGCTCCAGGCGCGCGAAGTCGGCCTCGTCACGTCCGTGCTCGGCTTCCCAGAACACCACCTCGGAGTACGTGGCGAAGCCCTCGTTGAGCCAGCCCTCCGACCAGTCCCGGCAGGTCACGAGATCCCCCCACCACTGGTGCGCGAGCTCGTGGGAGATCAGGGTCTCGTACGTCTGGTCGATCGCCTCCGCGGGGGTCTGGAGCGCCCGCATGGTGAGCGTGGTGGCGCCGGTGTTCTCCATGCCGCCGAACGTGAAATCGAAGACGGTGGACTGGGCGTACTTGGGATAGGGATAGGGATAACCGAACACCTTGGCGAAGGTCTTGATCATGAACGGGGTCCGCTTGAAGAGCTCGCGGCCCTTGGCCTCGTTCCCTCGGGGAACGTATCCGTGAAGCGGCACCTTGCCCGCGCGGTCGCGCAGCTCGATGAATTTGCCGACCACGAGCGAGATCAGATACGCGGGGTGCGCCGTTTCCTGGCGCCAGTGGTACGTGATGGTCTTCCGCCTGGCGCTCCCGCGCCGCGAGACGAGGCGACCGTTGCCGATGGCGCGGTAGCCCTTGGGCACGGTGGCGATCATCTCGAGAGTGGCGCGGCTCTCCGTGCTCTCGAGGCAGGGAATCCACCAGTGCGTGTCGTCGGCTTGGCCCTGGGACCAGCCCGCCGCGTGGCGATCGGACTCGGCCTCGGTGGGCCCGACGAAGAAGAAGCCTTTGCGCGGCCGCGTGGAGTAGACGCTGTCGATCGTCGCGCGCTGTCTGGTCCGGAGCGGCCGCGGAAGCCTCACGCGGAGCCTCTCACCCTCCGATTCGTGTCGCACGCGCCGCCCGCCGGCCCGCACCGACTCGACCGTGAGCTCCGCGGCGTCGAGAACCGCCTCGCGCATTCCATCCTGGATCGCTTCGATGGTCAACGCGGCCCTGCCCCGAAGCTCACGCTCAGCCAGATCGACCTCGAGCGCCACCTTGTAGTGGCGGACGTGAAATTCGAGGTCCCGCCGCGGCCGGGGCTCCCCCTTCCAGGGTTTCCGTCCCGAGGGAGGGAACGGCTCGAAGGGCGGCGTCTCCGGGGCCGCCCGTCTTCCCAGAAAGAGAGGGTGATACAGGGGGTCACGCAAGGGCATTCCTTACCTCCGGTAAAGGCACAAGCCCCGCATCCTCCACGACCCGGGGGATGCGTGTCAAGAACGAGCCGAGCGGGTAGAATGTCGCGATGCAGCCCCACGCGTCGCTCGAATCCTTCCTCCGGGTCTTCTTCGATTCGGCGACGGACATCATCCCCCTCTTCCTGCTTGCGCTCCTCATTGGGGCGCTCATCGAGGAGTTCGTCTCGGAGCGGTTCATCGCGCGATTCCTGACCGGGAGGAGCCCGGTCACGATGATCCTCGCCGCGGTCGTCGGCGCTCTGATTCCCCTCTGCACGTGCGGGATGGTGCCGCTCGCGGTCGCCCTGCGCCGCCGGGGCGGAGACGTGAAGCACGTCTTCTGCTTTCTGACCTCGGGGGCCGCGGTGAGCATTCCCGTGCTGCTCCTGACCTGGAGGATCATTGGATTTGAGTGGGTGGGTGTGCGGCTCCTCGCGTCGATCCTGCTAGGGCTCATGGCCGGCTACGCGAGCGTGCCCCTTCTCCGGAGCGTGGACGCCCGAACCGCCGAGACCTTGGCGGGCCGCGATGAGGCCGTGGAAGTGCCGGAGGAGACCTTCGCCCTGACGCCGATCGGTGGCAGATCCAGGATTCGCGCCGCGTGGCGCGGGTTCCTGGGCCAGCTGCGCGAGTACGCGCCCTGGGTGCTGGTGAGCCTCGGCCTGGCCGCGGCGGTGGACGTGCTGGTTCCCGGGCACTGGATCCACATTCTCTACGGGCAGCGAACGACGGTCGGGTCGCTCCTCGCCTCGGTCAGCGGCGTGCCGTTCTATTTTTGCTCCGGCGCCGAGCTGCCGCTCGTGCGGGAGCTCCTCTCGAAGGGCATGGGCTTCGGACCGGCCACCGCGATGATGCTCGCGGTGCCGATCGTGAACATCCCCACGTTTGGCGTGGTCGGGAAATGGCTGGGCCCGCGGGCCGCGCTCGTCTATCTGGCGACGATCGTCGTGGGATCGACGCTCCTGGGGATTCTCGCCGGCAGGCTCATGGCGCCGTAGCGCGCAACCTCACACGCCGCTTCCGGGCGTGGCCAGTCCCACGCACCGGAGCAGCGCCAGGAATCTCGGGTCCGAACGGAGCCCGTCCACGATCGGGGCGACCTTGATGTGGCCCAGATAGGAGTCGTGAGCCCGGCACGCCTCCCCCATCCAGTGGAGGGCCTGCGCCTTGTCTCCCAGTCCGATCCATACGAACGACATGCAGGTGGGGGGTACGGGCGTATTCCTCGAGCGCGCGGTCAGCTCGCCGAGAATCGCACGGGCGTCGGCGCCGCGCCCGGCGAGGCCGTACGCGCAGCCCAGGACAGCCTTGGGAAGCGGCATGCCCCCCGACTCCTCTACGGACCGCTTGAGCACTGCGATTGCCTGCGGGTACGCCTTCTTGTCGATATAGGCGAGCCCGAGATAGAGCTCCGTCAGCGGATCCGGATGCATCGCGAGCGTGCTCTTGTATTGGTCGATGGCACGGTCCGTCTGGCGGCCGTAGAAATAAACCGTTCCCAGCATTCCGTTTACCGGGACGGACAGGGGGTCGAGTTCGAGCGCGCGCTTGATCTCAGGCAGGGCCTCCTGATGTCTTCCGAGACGTGAGAGGTGATCCGCGTACCACTGGTGGGCCGTCGCGTAGCCCGGGTTCAGCTCGATCGCGCGCCTGAACTCGCGCTCCGCCCCTTGCCAGTCCCATTCGTACTCGGTCTTGAGCATGGCGAGCGATACGTGCGCCTCCCCGAGCGTGCTGTCGATCGCCAGGGCGCGCTCCGCCTCCTTCTTCGACCGCTCGTGGGCGACCGATTGTGGAATCTGGCTCATGTTGCCCAGGAAATCCCAGATGTCCGCCAATCCCGAATGCGGAAGCGCGTAGTGCGGATCGAGAGCGCCGGCCACCTCGAAGTCCTCCATCGCGAGCTTGATCTTCGAAGGCTCGCGGCTGTTCCAGAGATAGAGACCCTTCAGGTACGCCTCGTGCGCTCTTGGATCCACCGTTCGGACGCGGGCGAGCCGGGCCTCCTCGCTCGGCGTCAATTTGATGCGCACCTGGTCCGAGATCGCGCGGGCCACCTCGGTCTGAATGCCGAGCACGTCGCTCAGGCTCCGGTCGTAGCGGTTGGCCCACAGATGGCGGTCGTGCACCGCGTCGATCAACTGCGCCGAGATCCTGACCTGCATGCCCACCCGCTCGACAGAGCCGCTGAGGAGCGTCCGCACATGCAGGCGCCGCGCGATCTCCGAGAGCGGAGGCCTCTTCCCCTTGAACTGCATCGCGGAGACGCGGGAGATGACATTCAGATTCCGGATCTGCGTCAGCGTGGTGATGAGCTCCTCGGTCATCCCATCTGCGAAGTACTCCTGCTCGGGATCGTTGGACAGGTTGAGCAAGGGGAGCACGGCGATCGACTCCATCGCTCCCCGGGCGCTACCCACCCAGGGAAGCCGAAGCCATCCCGCCTCGCTGGACAAGAGAACCGACGCGAGCGCCAGGGCGCCGAGCATGATTCCCCACCGCGCGGAGGCGGTCCACGATGTCCGCGCCGGCGCGCCCTCTTTCTGTATCGCGCCGAGATCCTCCTCAAACTCGCGCGCGGACCGGAACCTTCGCCGGGGCTCCTTCTCGAGTGCCCGGAGTATCGAGCCCTCCAGCCTCGAGGAGATTGCGGGGTTCAAGCTCGAAGGCCGGGGCGGCTCGCGATGGAGAATCTCCCCGATCAGAGTCGCCGCGTTAGCTCCCTCGTGGGGGAGGCGCCCGGTCGCCAGCTGGTAGAGGATCACCCCCGTGGAGTAAATGTCACTCCGTTGGTCCGGGGGCTCGCCGCGAAGCTGTTCCGGCGCCATGTAGGGGATCGTGCCGGAGATGACGCTCGATTCGGCGATCGAGGCGGTCGACGTCGCATCAAACGTCGGATCGCGCTGCGCGAGACCGAAATCGAGGATCTTCAGGACGCCGTCCGGGGTGATCTTGAGATTGCGCGGCTTCAGGTCCCGGTGAATCACTCCCGCTTCGTGCGCGGCGGCCACCGCGCGCAGGAGCTGCGTGCCGAGATCGAGGATTTCTGCCTCGGGTAGCGGGCCGCCGGCCATCCGTTCGTCCAGGGTCGCTCCCGGAACGTACTCCATGACCAGAAAATCGACGCCCTCTTCGGTGTCGAAATCATGGGCGACCACGATATTGGGGTGATTTCTCCTGGCCAGAAGGTGCGCCTCGCGGCGGAAGCGCCTCCGCGCCTCCTCGTCGGCGAGCGTGCCCGGAGAGAGAACCTTGAGCGCGACATCGCAGTGCAGATGCTCGTCCTGGGCCAGGTAGACCACGCCCATGCCGCCGCCACCGATCTCGCGGATGATTTCGTAGTGGGAGAAGCGTCTTCCGATCATCACCCCTGATCCTGAGTCGCGCACGGCCGGCTAGAACTCGGTCCGCACCTGAACGAGCAGCAGCCTCCCGATGGCGGGAGACCCGACAAATTCCTGGTGCCTCACATCGAACAGATTGTCCGCCGCCGCGGAGATCGTCGACTTCCCTTGGGGCACGCGGTACGCGAGACGGCAATCGACAAGGGTGTAGGAGGTCACCCGCCCGGAGTAGTCCCCCGACTCCACGGGGAA
>Ga0066710_100006674_pt1 | contig 10843 bp, 17 predicted proteins | sample GraSoiAngelo_159_FD_79666 | JGI IMG/M metagenome (GOLD analysis project Ga0066710, IMG submission 79666) | Grasslands soil microbial communities from the Angelo Coastal Reserve, California, USA - 14_1009_16_40cm | ecosystem: Environmental > Terrestrial > Soil > Grasslands | place: USA...
GAATAAATACCCATCAGCGTTAAATCTAATCGCACATAGAACTTCTTCCAGATCAAGCTTTTGCCCTTTCTCGTCAAAAGCTTCATAGCCATCGTGAATAAGCCTAAACTCTGCAACATGGCGAACTAGAGATTTAGCATAAGCGTCTAGTGGCATTCCCTTTTGCCAATTGTCACTAGCTCTAACTGTTTGACCTGCTGGAATGTTTCGCAGTCTGCACTTGTGCATATACTGAGCGAATCTATGATCTACGATTGGACTAATGAATCCTTCGTAATCTAACTTTTCACTGTCAGTATCTCTTGTCGCACCAGTGTCAAATGCTCTAGTTGTAGCTTGGACTAGACCAACTAAGTCTGTATATGTTTTACAATGCTTTTGATGTTCTACGAGTTGATCTAGATTATATTCCCCTGTAAACTTTTCTCCACAGGGACACGCTGATTCAGTCACTTTCAACATATGCAGGATTCTCCGGGTTATTAGAATTACTATGCCAAGCTATAGACTCTATCGCTGGAGGAGGAGTAAGAAATTTACCAGTGTTCTTTTCTACCGCTACCGCTCTATCATCGACTAGAAAGACCATATCGAAATCCTTTCGATCTGTCACTGGAAGTATTTGACCAAATACTTCTTTTGTCCATGAATTTATAAACGCTAGAGCAGTCAATCCCTCTTGAAGTCTCGCGGTAAAGATTCTTACTTCTATTCCAGCGTCTAAAAGTGACTTAGCGTATTTGACCATAGCAGGAATAGGCTGACCGATATGATCTATACCTTTCCAGCCGTCATAGACTGCTAGCGTACCGTCTAAATCGAAGCCGACCCAACTCATGGTCTATTGACCGCATCAGGAACGGCTGCAATCTCAAACTCTACGAATCCCGTAAACCCTCTTGTCGATCCATCGGCAAATTTACAGACCAAATATCTTCCTTCGACATACCAAGAAGTAATGTTTTCAATAGGAGCTTCGTCGTCAATAATCAGTCTCATTTTCCTTTGTCCCCGCTGCGACGCCAAAATATAGCGCGTCGTCCATAGTAAGATCAATATGCTCGTTTGCACTCTGTGTCGCAAGTACCGATACCCACTGTTTGAATTGCTTAACTTTTCCTTGATGCTCTCGAAGTTTCTGGCTGCATTGATTTAAACGGCTAGTCAACGTAACATCTAGAACTACCTGAACATCTTTACCTCCTGTGACTTCATACTCTCTAACCGCGAAACCAGCTTTCTTTATTGCATCTACAGCCTTCTCTCGTTCGTCGGTCCAAAATTTTGTTCGACCTTCGTGCTCTGCTAGTCGTTCCATAGCACCAGTCAAAACTCTGCTTACAGGATAACTAAATAACCATTCTTCGCGTCTTGGACCGTTTTGCTGCTCTGACCGCTCTTTCATTTAAACTCCAATCTTTAGTTTACGTTCAATCCACATCGAGATCGCTTGACCGCTTACTGAACCTAGTACCGTCCCAACTGTATACGGTACAAACAGAACCCAAGTCATGTCGTGAGAGACAATCAGATATTTCATTGTCAAGAACCAAACTCCATTGCTTGCAATCGAAGCAGTAAAATGATACAGCTTCGATGAACGATTTCTTGACCGACTGACTATCGAGAACGAGGTATTCTGCAAGAATGCCATCAGCATCATTAATAACCAACTCACAAATCTTCCTTTCTCAAAATTGTAGATTCTTGAATCTTCTTTCCGTTGCTATCAGTTCTAAACGTTATTCTGATATGGGCAGGTAATAATGGTGGGTATCCCTTATCTTCTGCGTATCCCGTTCTAGAGTCATAAGCGCACCCGCAAATGTATTCTCTTGTCTCATTCCAGCGTATTGGTTCGCTTCCCCGATCAGCCAAGGTTGCGTAGTAGCGGGGAGGCAAGTCGAGGGCAATATGACTGTGGGCAGTGGTGATTGCGTCACAAATGAAGGTCCGGTCGAATTGTTGACCTTTGGCAACTTTACTTGAGATTCCCACGCCACTATCGAGTCCATGATGGGAGTATATGGAGAATATGGCTGGATGTTCGGAACCTGCCCGAAGCTTAAGATGCCAGAAGGCGGCGGTACCGAGGTAAGGTATCCCAAGCTTTGTACAAAGGGATTCGTCCCAATCGAGTCCTGTTTCTTTGTAGATTCTGTTTCCATGATTTCCTCTGATTCCAAACAATCCTCGTCCGCGAATAGGCCGGAGGAGTCTGACGACATCATTTAATTGATCTCCTGGTGACATAGTTTGCTGATATATACTACCCTTAGAAACCTTCGTCACGCATTCTCCGCCATCACCGAGGTATATCCAAATAGCGTTTGGATCGTTAGCAATAAGTTCTACTATTGCTTCGATAAACTCAGTATCAGACTGAGCGCATCCTCGATGCCAGCAGACTAAGGGATAAACGTTAATATACGAATCTAGTGTTTCGTGTCGGATATACCGCATTCGAATCCTTGATCGTCGTTTAATGATTTACCGCCTAGATCGGTAATTCTTAACTTTGGCAGCGGCGGAAATCTGCCTTGTCGTCTAATGTCAATCGTATGCTGATTAATTCGGTCAATATACTGGGCTGTGTCTAGAATTGCTGGCAAGTCCGTCGAACCTCTAAACCAGCTAGCCATACGAGTCATGTCAGTGTCTATGGAAATCTTTGGCGTATGGTGTAAAAGAACTACTGTCAGGTTATGCTTATTAGACCACTTTCTCAGATCATTATATATTGGACTCATAGCGACAGATTTATCTTCGTCCGCTGCGTGAACTCTGCGCCAAGGGTCAATCACCAGCATTTCATAATCTTCGTCTAAGATTTGCTCTATCATCTCGTCACGCTGCTTTTTAATATCTAACCTCATTGCAGCGGCTTCGATAAAGCCAATGTCAAACTGAGACTTTGGTACTCCTTGAAGTTCTGCATAGCGAACGATTCTAGAGTTAACATGAGATACTGTTTCTTCGCCGCAAAGATATAGAACCTTTTTTGGATTTGCCGCTAGACCTAGAACTCTACCCGCAGACATTCCAACGAGAAGCCAGTTCATAAGTCGGGACTTGCCGGATTTCTCAAACCCTGCCATACCATTAATCTTTCCGTCTTGCCAGAGTTCATCTATCAGCCAGTCTACGGGATTAGGTTTCATGCTAGGATCGTACCTAACGATAGGATATAGTGATTTAAAATGTTGCACACAATACTAGCTCACAGTGAGGCATTATACCAGTTATCTCCTTGCTTCATATCGACCGGGAAATCCATTCCCCAAATATACCGAGTCAAAAGTAATATTGCAAGCCCTTTTGCTTTTGTTACTTCCTTGATTGGGACTTCAATGAGCACGGAATCATGTACAGGGATTATAGGGGTAAGCAGTCTGCCCCACTCGTTTGATGTATAATATATGTCGATAAGCCCTAGACCGAGAATCCACGATCCCATGTCTTGAGGAAGTCTGGACCAAATTTGCTTTTTGATTTCATAGTCTAAATCGCCCTTGTCGTCTTTGTCTAAGATATACCCGACAAACGGGAATTCTCGTCCAGTTGGACTAACGATCCTTCGAGTTCTCAGGACTTCATCTACCGCACTTTGTTGCCAACGAGGGACTTCCGGGCAAACTCGATATAGAGTCTGAAGAATTCCAGCCGCCATTTCTCTATCGACATTTAGACCTTCTTTCTTTCTGAACGCTTCAGCGGTCAACTCTTTAGCGAGTTGTTCTGGCCGCGCCCCATAAAACCCCGCATAGCTGACACGCTTTGTCTGATCCCGCGAAAGATTAATTTTAGGATCGTATTCAGCAATAGCGTTACGCAGCCAAGTATGATAATCAGGCTTACCGAAGCTAGGAATGTTCTCATATAATGCCTTTCTTAAGTTTTTGTCACCAGATAAGACAGCCATTGCCCGAGCTTCAATTTGAGCAAAGTCAGGATAGAGAAACGTATATCCGTCTCTCGGTACCACAAACCGTCTGGCACCTTTCGGTAGATTTTGTGCATTCGTCCCCGCTTCCAATAGACCCTTCTTTGAAGCCATACGAGTTTCGGCTCCCCAGGGATCAAATTCACAATGAAGCAAGCCATCTGTTCCAGCAGAAAGTCTAGCGACTGTATCATAATCCGCTCTTGTCTCGCTTACTTCGACAATTCTAGCGATAATAGGGTGTTCATCTTTGATTGGGTCTAATTGTGCAGCTTTGACGGTTTCGTGACTTTTAAAGCGTCTAGGTCTAATATGGAGTCCACGATAGATTACATCGGCTAATTGGTCTGGACTGTCAGAATTAAATGGTAGAGCTTTAGTAATTTTACCTGTACCATTGCACTGAAAACACTTTGGCAAGGCTTCTTTGAAAGCCTTTATAGTCTTAAAGCCATAACCAATTGCTATTTCCTTAGTGATCTTATCAGGACAGCCTTCACCTTGCCACAAGCAGAATAGACAATGCTCACGCTGAATAGTCCCTCCACCGCAACAATCACACTTTCGTTGCACACGAAACAAATGCGGCTTCTTGAAACGCTTTAACTCTTTGTCAATTACTGGTTGAACTAATTTCTCTAACTCAAACTCTTGCTCAAAGAGTTCCTTGTCTAACTCTTGCTGGACTTCAATCCTTACCTTTTCGTCAATCTTGAATCCCTTAGCCTGCATTTCCAGTAACGGCATTAGCAATCTATGATCGTGATTAGTCACTCCGTCATGGACCCAAGACTCTTGACCAGCGATATGCAATAGCCCTCTTTGAGTCAATTGCCTGACCATAGGCCAATAGGCATCATAGGCAACAATCGCGTCCATCCCGTAGTATAACAACTAGTCTACGTTCGTCAGCCACTTATGATACGGCCAATAAGTAAACCTAGTCGAGATATGCGGGCTAAGTTCTTTCTGTAAAGCGTAGTTTAGATTTTGAGCGCCACCGAGAATATCAAACAGTGGGCCTTGAACGGTAATATTTAGACACTTTCTGAAGAACGCATAGTCGTGAAGCCAACGATGACAGATTTTGACAATTTTAGGATTTGTGACAATTTTCGTCAACGCCGGTCTAAAGCCCTCATCCCACTCGAAGACATGGACTTCATCTTCGGTAGCAATGCCGACGATCCAAGGGTCTAATTCAGTATCTATAGCTATTACGTCAATGTCTTCCTCTGCTAGACGCTCTAAGGCTTTAACATCATTACGGTACCATTTGCGGTAGACTTTAGCTGGTAGACCATTTCTAGCGATTTCAGCTACTCGCTGAAAGTCCAACAATGACCACGGGTGCCAGTTGAATTGTCGCAGGACTGCTGCTGGATGAAACGTAGGAATGATATATGGCACTCCTACGATAGGATGTATGTCGAGACGAGTCAGGTAATCTTCTGGCTCTAGTGGAAATCTACTCGTTCCCCCGATTACACTACCCCGCCAAGCAGTAATAAATCCCTCTCGTCGAGATTCACCCCTTTGGGCTACAGGTGGTTTTCCTCCAAGTATCGCTTCAAGCGGATTTGCCCCGAGTGGGACGAGTACCTTGGCATTAGATAGACTAGATAGCTCAGCCCGGAGCCGATCTTTGCCCCAAGCCAAATCAACAGGGCTATGATTCGCAAATTTGTCTCCTGGTGCTCTCACAGGCACCACGTTTATGATGTAGCATTCGTCACGGGAAATTCCCGCAGCGGTTAGCGTTTTATTCAAAAGCCTACCGGAAGGCCCAACGAGGGGCTTTGGAAATGGTCTCTCGGCCATTTCCTCCCTCGCTGGGCTCTCCCCGATCAAAATGATCTTAGCGTCTAGTGGGCCAGATGACTGGCAGACTAGTTTGCCGGTAGGACTATAAGCCAAGGTCGTAGGTAGTGTTAATATTCGTAGTCAATCCATACTTCTCTAAGTAGCTAGCTGGTGGTGGTCCAGTCCAAACGTAATCGCCATTTTTCAATTGCTGAACTGGAGTTCCAATATCTTCGCCAAAGTCTCGCTTAACTGGCTCTAACCTCTTTCCCTCTAGCCACTCTCGACCACGAACTCTAACACGTTCGATACGAGAATGCAACCAGGATTCATTCGATACACCCATCGCTCTACCCATTTACAATTCCCTTGTCGCAAGGATATGCGCGTCAGGTAGCCTGTCGGACATACTCTTGACCATTTCCTTGAGATAACCAACTTCTTCGGTAAACCGCTGCTCGATAAACGCCATCTTTTCACCAAACGCCGCTTGGCGTTCGACAAGACCCGTTTCCCGAGCTTCAAGCTGCGCTTGTTTGACCCGCAGAGCAAATTCCTGTTCCGCTAGCTTCTTCTCGCCTTCGATCTCTTGTCGAAGCAATCCTGTCTTATGCTCGATCTCTCGTTCTCTGCGAGCAAAGCCTTCTTGAATATTATCCTTCTCAGCGTTCAAGAGCGCGATTTGCTTCTGCAAATCTATAACCTTTTGAGTTGCAGATTCGACTTCTGCTAGAGCGACAAACTCATCTTGAAGCTTAGTCGTTACTCTATACGTTACTTCTCCAGTCAGCTTATCGACTAAATCTTTAATCTGATCTTCTTGCGGTGTACCTTTAAACATATTAAATATACTCACTTTACCTCCAATACCTCGTTAATGTTTAGAATCCTGAAATCCATTCCAGTGACCGACTGATGCATATGACCACAATAGAGCATAGGGTATTTTAACTCTTTCCATACTCTTTCTACTAACCTAGCTGACTCGTCAATCCAGGTCTTAGGATTAACGTTAAACGCCAGTAGACCACTACGACCAAACTCTTTCTCGATAACTCTATCTGGAGGAGTGTGACTGATTATAATGTCCACTGGACCAGCTTTAATCGCTCTCTCTGCCTGAGCTTCGGTTAATTGTTCGCCTTCAAACCAACCATAGCCAGCAGAGTCTTTAGTCCTAAATGCCCGGTCTACGGACTTAGAGCCACCGAGAAAGAGAACTTTCTTGTCGTCTACGGGAAACGCTAGTCCTCTTGGAACATAGAACGCATGAGGCCAAATCTCTATTCGTTCAGGACTGTCTGCATCTAGCCAAGGAATATAGTCGTGATTTCCGTCGATAAAATGAACATCTCGATCAATACCCGCTCGTTTCCAACGAGGAGTGAGTTGAGGCCAAATGCCCAGATCGCCAACCTGGATTACCGTTTCTTCCGGTGGAATCTTATCTAAGATGTCTCTTAGAGTAAAGAAATCCCCGTGAATGTCGCCTATGAGGTACATTTACATTCCTTGAGCGTTATCAGTATGAAGCGAATCGTAGATTGCCTCACGCTTGTCGATAACTAGTCTAAGAGTTTTAGGAACTAGCATGTAATCGCTAATCATCACTGATACACAACCAATTCCATTTCTACTAAGATCAAGTGACTTAGTTACGCTGTGAGTAATGTCTAGCGGCGTACAGTCGGCTAGCGGATGCGTTGTAATATACTGCGCTATCGCGTTCTCAGCTATAGTACGCACACTATCTGACGCCTGATAAAGCGTGTCATAGAGCTTACGAATGTCTGTAATACAATAACTCAACGTACCAGATATAGCAATAGTCTTAGCATCCAGCGTGGTCAGCGATTGAAGCGGTAGACCATGAACTCTCGTTCTCACGGTTTGAGTATACGTTTGATGAACGTATGGAATTGCCCAATGAATTCCAGGGCCTAGAAGCGTAATGTGCTTTCCTAGTCTAACTCTTAACGCTTGTTCCCACGGCTCTATGACAATCCACCACTTGAATAGTCTAAGGAGCGTGCCGAGAATATTTCCAAGTTTATCAAGCATATTTGCCAGAGGGGATTCGAACCCCTAAGCTTCCAACTTCCGTCTGGCAATCCTTCAGCGCTACGCGACCTTCTTGAACCGAGACAGGACTGCGAACCCATCACCACCGTCTTTCGTCGTCGCTAGAACGTGCCGACCAACGAGATAATGCTGACCGTTACTGTCCAACGCTTCAGAAAGATTCGTCTGGCCGGTAGCAGCCTTTAGAATATTCTTTAGCGTCCCACGGGACCGCTTTACCCAATCGGTGTTCTTTCCCAGCTTCGACGTATACGACGTAAAGAACCTCATCGTAATCGGAGCGTACCAGTCATCGGACTCGAATTCGATAGTGATTTTTCGACCGCTACCGTTCGGCGTCTCTGACTGTTCGTCTTCGATGTTCTGGATGACCCAATCGGCGGTAACGACTTCTACGGCAGAATTTCCGCTCAGATCGTTCTCGTCTTGAGTCCCTAGCAAATCTTGTGTAGCCATAGTCATTCTGCTTTCTCCTCTTTAGGTTAACCTATGTTGGACGGTACAACTAAGTGTAGACTGCCAACTCAATCTACACTACGAGACTAATTCGTTCAACTTCTGTCCAACCCGTCGGGCTCTGTCTACCTGTTCTGCTTTGACCTGCGCCTGACTCATGTGATGCGAGACTTCGAGATTGTGCTGCGTAATCTCGATCCCCTTGCGGGTTGCAAAGCTATTCAGCTTCTTGACCGTTCCAGTCAAATCCTTGAGAATAGTATCAAGCTCTGGTCTAGCGGTCTTTGTATACAAGACACAGAGTACCACGATCACAAGGCCAGTGATAATGAATAACGCTAACACGTTTATTCTCCTCCAGTAAGTTTAGCCATAGCCGCTTCGACAGCATTCGCTATCGTCAGCCATGACTCTTTAGGTCCAATAGGCAATTCTAGCTTTGGCGTCGGACCTAACGACCCAAATCTCGATTTCGTAACCCGCTTTGGATCACCGCCCCAACGAACGTAATGCTTTCCGTTTACATCTATATTTACATCCAGCACGATTGAGAAGAAGCTCGGAAGGTAATTCTTGAATCCCCCAGGCAGATCGGGTAGAATTTTCGAGCTTAGCTTGGCCCCTTCCGTTTGCTGGATAGCTGTAGTCTCTGCTTCTGTCGGATGACTTGCTACAACCCAATGGACCCCACAACCTCTAATTGCTCTCATTAGCCTCACGCCAGACTCTAGCACATTCCTCAAGTAGGAGTAGAAAGGCGCCCCACTTGACCCAATCGCGGCGGGCGGTTCTGACAAATTGAATTTGCTCAAAGTCTGGTTGTACGCTAGGCGACCTACTGCCGACAACGTGTCCACACCGAGAACAGCATATCTCGGGGCCTTGTTTGCACTGACATCCGATTTCACTTCTAGATAGATTTCCTTCAACCATGTTATCATCTCAGTATGACCAGTAGCTTTACTCTTTGGATCAAGAGCGGGCTGGTAGAGTATATCGTCAAAGTCTCCAAAACGGAACTTTGGATTATTGAGCAAGCCAATATAACTATCACTTTCGTCTTTACCCGGAGCTAGAACTACCGCCCCTGAGCCATAATGCTCTAATGCTCCTCTAATCAGAGTAGACTTTCCAGTACCACTAGCTCCGGTCAGCAAGATGTTATGACTCACAGAGTGAATCCTAGCAAGTATCCTAACAGTCCGAAGAACGTTGCCACTAGCTCAATTAGATTTCGGATGAGTGAACCAAGTAATCTTCTCATCATCATCTCTCAAATGTTTTAGGTTACGAACAGCTTCCATAAGCCTCATGCTAGCAGCCATCATTGCGCTAACGTGCCCTGCTATATACGCAATGTCTGGTTCAGAAATTGAACTGTCGGCGTCTGAGAGCAAAGCAACTTCTCCCAGTTCTTTGAAACTATCAAGCACTTTCAGCGCAGCTTCTAGCAACTTTTCGTGCGTAGTCATTTAATACTCTCCCTCGATGTCAAAGTATTCAGCCTTCAGGATTGGTACTCTCTGATCTGGGTCCGCAACACAAAGCCGTCTGAACGGACATTCGACGCCATAGCTGTAACAGTCGAAATAATTTGTCGGAGTGTAATTTACTGCTAAGTCTAGAACTTTGTCAAGGTCTGGAGCTAGCTTTCCAGCTTTCTCGACTAAGGCTGACTCGATAATATCTCTATCTAACGCTGCTATCGTGTAAGCGTTACGTTGAGCCTCTAGTAACAAGCCCTCAGACCACTCAGGACAGACGTAGTATCTTATGTCGCTTGGAGCATGCTTTAGAACTCCCTCGATTACTACATCTACCTTGCCTCCAGTCTGGAACACTTTCATTGCTCCAGCCCGGTAGAGCTTCATCTGTAAACTGGTTTCCCATTGACGATCCCACTTAACGTCTAAACGCTGTGCGGTCTTCGTATCAACGATAACAAGCCAGTTTTGGTCAATGTCGTGAACAATTCTATCGCATTGAAAGCTAAGTTTCATATCTTGAAACGGTAGCTCAAATCTCTGCTCTACATCTACTAGGGTAAAATTACCCTGATTCGTAAACGGTCCAGCAATGCTAGCTTTTGCCGCATAGTCTTCAATCATACGAATAGCTAAAGCTTGAGTCAAAGATTCACTCTCGACTTTATGCTTAGCCCAAGAATCTGAAATGACTTGATGAAAGTTTGACGGGGATTTATTTCTTTGACTTAGCCAAAGACTTGCTACCCCGTCGTGAACGACACTACCGAATTCCAGACTTGGCGAAAAATATCTTGCTTTGCCTAGAACATCGGCTAAGAAATGTCGTCGGTGACATCTAGCTGCGAGTTCCGCTCTGGTCGGCGTGATGACTACAGGTAATTCTAACTTAGACAAGCTCTACTCCTTGAGGAACTGAAACTTAACCTGCAAGATCGTCTTTGTCAAGTACCAATATTCTTCCTAAACCGTTGCAAAGAAAGCACTTGTCAAGCCGTCTAGTTCGTTCTACTAGCATCCAGACTTTGCCATAGCCATGACAAAACGGACATTCCTCGTAACCATTAACCGTAGC
>Ga0066710_100006675_pt1 | contig 10842 bp, 10 predicted proteins | sample GraSoiAngelo_159_FD_79666 | JGI IMG/M metagenome (GOLD analysis project Ga0066710, IMG submission 79666) | Grasslands soil microbial communities from the Angelo Coastal Reserve, California, USA - 14_1009_16_40cm | ecosystem: Environmental > Terrestrial > Soil > Grasslands | place: USA...
CGGTTGCGAGCCTGAACCCGGGCGATCGCGTGACGGGCGAAATCACCAGGCTGACGGATTTCGGCGCGTTTGTCGAAGTGCTGCCCGGCGTGGAAGGATTGATCCACGTGTCGGAGATGTCTTGGACCAAGCGTATCCAGCGTCCAAGCGACGTGCTGAAGAAGGGCGAGCGTGTCGAGGCCGAGGTCCTGAAGGTGGACCGCGCGGCGGCGCGTCTGAGCCTCGGGCTGAGGCAGGTTCTGGGGAATCCTTGGGACACGATTAAGGAGCGTTACCCGAACGGAAAAGTCATCGAAGGCAAGGTCACAAGACTTGTCAATTTCGGGGCGTTCGTGGAAGTGGAGGAGGGTATCAACGGCCTGGTTCACATTTCCGAATTCACAAACGAGAAGCGCATCGGGCATCCCAGCGAAGTGGTGAAGATCGGACAAGTCGTGCGCGCGGTGGTCCTGTCGGCCGATCCGGAAACCAGGCGCCTGAAGCTGGGCATGAAGCAGCTTGAGGCGACCTCTGCCGATCACTTTGTGCAAGAGGCCGCGGTCGGCGACCGCGTCAGCGGACGCGTGCTACAAGTACGCGGGAACAAGGTGACGGTACAGTTGGGCGAGGGCGTCGAAGGCGTGTGTATCGTCGAAAAAGCAGCGCCTGACGCGCCCGCGCCGGCGTCGGGCGGATCGCTGGCCGCACAATTGGCGGAGGCCTGGAAGGGCGGCGTGAAATCCGCGGCGGTCGCGAGTTCCGAGCCATACCGCGAGGGTCAAGTGCGTTCGTTCAGGATCAAAGCAATGGACGCGGCAGGAAAGAAAATTGAGCTGGGGCCGGCGTAGATCGGTTCGGCTCTTCTTCCTTCTTTTTCGTCGACCCTTACTCCGTGACTTCAACGTAGCCGATCCGATCTGAGCCGTTCGCGCACCACCAGACGCGGTTCGGATTGCTGGGATCTACGGAGATCCTTTTCAAGCCTGTAGCCGGACTCGGCAGCGGAAACTCCGTAAACGTGTTGGTTCGCGGATCAAACCGGGCCAGCCTGTCCAATTCCGCTTCGCCAACCCAAATCAGGTTGTGTTTCGCGTCCACATCTACAGTATTGATGCCGGAGAGTTTCGTGGGAGGGGCGTATTCGGTGACCTGGCCCGTGCGAGCGTCGACCTTGATCAGTTTGTCGGACTGCTGTGCGCTTGCCCACACATTTCCATCGGCGTCCGTCTGTATATGTCGAAGGTCGGCCTTGGGGGTGAGTACCTTGTAGTGGATCCGCTTGCCGGTGGCCGGATCCAGTTTGACGATCTCATCGGCAAATTCCGCGCTGTACCAAACCATTTTATTTTTATCAAATGCCAAGCCATAGGGCGGCTCACCCTTTCGGACAGGATAAGTGATGACCCCACCAGAGACAGGATCCAACTTGTAGATTTGGCCGGATAGGAGTCCGGATCCCCAGACAAATCCGTCCTGAAACGCGATTGAATTCATGTTGGCGGGTCCATCTCCCGATGAATCAAACTCCTGTTGTCTCGGGGGAGCCGGCATGTCGTACGTCTTGAACTCTCCGGTCTTGGGATTGTATGCAATCATGCGAGCGTTCTTACCGTTATCGACGTTCCATACTATCCCCTGCGGGTCTACTGCACTCCCACTGGGCCTGGATGGGAACTTTCCCGGAGGAGGCGGAAATTTTGTATAACGAAGCGCCTTCGCGTCAAAACGGCTAATCAAACCTGTTTCTCCATATTCGTTGATCCAGCCTTCTACTCCATGTTCGCTGGTCCAGGCAATTCCCTGCGAGTCTACCGAGATGTCGTGGGGAGCGGCGCCGCGTGGCAGATTAAACTCCATCACGACGTACTTGGCCTCTGCGCCTTTAAGTAAGGTTCTAGGCAAATGAGTGTTGGGATCGGAACGACCTTCTTCGCGACGAGGAGCACGCGGAGTACGCGGAGTATCCCGGCTGAAATTCTTGGCCATATAATCCACGATTATGTTCACCTCTTCGTCGGACAGACGCTCCGGACGGTTTTCCATGTAGTACTTGTGCAAACCCATATCCTCTTCCCACTCCTGCCGGGAGGCGAGGATCCTGAGAGTTCTAGTATCCACTCCTTCGAGGTCATGGCAGAGGATGCATTTGGTCGTGATCAGTTTCTTAGCGGGCCCTTCCGGCATCGTCGCTTCCTAGTCCGCCTGTGTCATCCGTTTCCTTGGCGGAGTTGCTTTGCGGGCAACGCTCAACACCAGATCCATTTCTGCCTGCCGGCCGTTGCCGACCTCGACCGGCCCCGCTGGGTTGCTCTGGTAGTCGCCGCCAATACCCTCGACCGTGTACTTCCCCGGAAGAAGGTTGGGCGTGCTGTACCGGCCTTGTGCCTGGCTGACCACCATGAAAGTAAGGCCCAATTCCGCACCACGGACTCGGACCAGCGCGCCTTCCACGGGTTCCCCCGAGGCGTTTTGGACCACGCCACTTATTACATTCCTGTTCTGAGCTTCTAACGGCAAGCGGCTGGAAGCCAGTATGACCAGGACTGTCACCAGCATCGCAGCCCCTCGGTTTCCCTTTGCGAATTCGATATGCCTTAACATGGTTCTCTCCGCCTATAGATCACGTTTTCGTAGAGATCGTGCTCGATATTGCAGTCGTCGGCATTCTCGCACATTGCCGGTTTTGGGTAGTGGGTCACTTTCCACAAAACAAAAAACTCAACTGTAGTGGCGCGCTATTTTTTGAGGCTGCGCGCTGTCGCGCAGCCTCAAAAAATAGACCGCCGCTACAGTTCAAACGGACGCTTCCCAAAGACTTCGTCGCGCACTCGCTCTCGTTCTCGATCCATCTGCTCCGGCGTGGCTCCGAGTTGCATCAGGATGTGTTCTGACATGGCCAACGCCACTTCACCTTCTCCGGAAAACACTTCGGTCGCGCCGGCTTCTCGCAACGCCGGAACGTCCCGGAGGTAATGCGATCGCACAAGTACTTGCAAGGTTGGGTTGACACCGCGAGCGACACGAACGATTTCGGCGATCTGTTCAGGAGCCGGTCCTGAGATGACGAGACCGACGGCGACGTCAATGCCGGCGCGATCCAGGACTTCTTTTCGGGTAGCGTCTCCATAGACACTGAGATAACCCTCCGTACTCATCCGCTGGATGCTATCGAGATTCCTTTCAATGATGACGGGTTGAATGCCGCCCTCGCGTAGCAAGCGTGCCAGCGTCTGGCCGATTGGTCCATAACCAACAATGACAGTGCGATGCCTCGGAGTTACTTCGCCGAGGGGAGCTTCTTTCAGTGGTTCGATAATCCGATACAGGATAGGGTTCAATGTGATGGTCACGATCGACGCACCAACCAACGCATTGGTAGCGCCGGCCGGGAATATCCCAAGCTGGTCCGCCACAGTCGCAAGGATCAGCGAGAACTCTCCGATCTGGGAAAGTGCAACGGAAACACCAAGAGCAATCCGCGACCCATATCCCAAAAGTGTGACGATAAGGAACGCTGCTGCTGGTTTTCCCAGAAGAACAATCGCCACGGTTGCGACGAAAAGGCCGGGAGCCTTCATCAATTGAACTGGATCGAAAAGCATTCCGACCGATACGAAGAAGAGAACGGCAAAGGCATCCCGCATCGGCAAAGCTTCCGACGCGGCTCGCAGACTGAACTCGGATTGGCCGACAATCATCCCGGCAAGAAAGGCGCCGAGCGCCATCGAGGCTCCGAACATCTTCGCCGATCCCACTGCAATGCCGAGCGTCACCACCAGTATCGTGAGTGTGAACAGTTCGCGGGAATGTGTTCGTGCGACGATGTTCAAAAGCCTTGGAATGACACGAACGCCCATAACAAAAGCAAGCGCCACTAGAACAACGAGTTTTGCGAGAGCGAACGCGAGCGATCTTACGACTTCAATGGTGATCACAGATGGGCTTGAGAAAATCGCAGGCAACAGAACGAGAACAAGAACCGTGAAAATATCCTCCATTACCAGCCATCCGATGGCGATGCGGCCCGTGGGTGTGTGGAGGTCATTGTTGTCCACAAGAATTCGAGTAAGCACTACTGTGCTCGCCACGGATAGGGCCAGGCCAAACACGATCCCCGCTCCCCACGACCAACCGAAATGTTTTGCAGCAAGCGCGCCCAAGACCGTGGCGATGGCGCTTTGACACAGCGCTCCTGAGATTGCCACGGTTCGGACGGCTAGAAGGTCCTCAAGGTGAAAATGGAGACCTACACCGAACATAAGGAGAATGATTCCAAGTTCCGCAAACGCGCCGGTGAGAGCTCCATTCGCCACGAATCCCGGTGTGTAGGGCCCCACCACCAGGCCCGCCAGAAGGTAGCCGACAATTGGCGAGAGTCCGATCTTTTGCGTCACGAATCCCAGAAGCAGAGCGGCCGTAAGGCTGCCGGTAAGCGTCAAAATCAGCTCGGATTCGTGCATCGGATTTTGCCCCTATTGTCGCTCCTTTTTTTCGGATTCTTTGCTTATGCTTCGTCGCGATTTCAGTTCCAAATAAGCAAGAATTCCGACGACGAATACGCAAATGAGAATGACAAAAATAGTTCCTGAGTTCATTGACATGACACTCCTCCCATCAGGCGAGACGCATAGGCCATCTCGTGCGAAATTTGTTGTTTGTTATTGGTGTAGTGCGAGAAGTGCCGGAGGAGCACGATCGGACGGGACAGCACGACCGGCAGTTCCGCCAAGTAGTGTTTTGTTATTACCGAAGGAATTACGGAAGGAGGATAACTCGCAGTAATGAAACCTGCCCTCTGCAACAGCGATCGCAGAGGGCAAGTTTTTTGTGTGGGATGTCCACGATGCGCGCAGCCCAGAAGCTTCTATACACAGCGCCACCCTTGGCAGGGCCTGCCTACTGATGCCGTCCGTGGTGAACGGACTTTGGCTTTCCAGCTGTATAACGTTTGAAGCTGCGGCAACCGAGAACACCACGAGAACAACAGTCGTGAGGACTTTCTTCATATCGATTCGTCGTACTCACCGGCGCTGAACGCATAAGCGCTTTCGCTGTGCTGGCTCAAATCGAGGCCTGAGCGTTCCTCTTCCGGTTTAACACGCAATCCCATTACGGCATTCAATACTAGCAGAATGACGGCAGTACCCCCTGCTGCGAATGCAACGGCGCGGCTTTCGCACCAATTGGAGTTCGAGGTAGGGGTAATCCGGAAAGCTTCGAAAGCTGCAGTCATGGCGCAGGCCGCGCGATGTCGCGCAATGAGGCAAGGCGACGGTTTACCGTGGAAGACCACATTCGCATGACCGAAGGCGTAGAATGCCGGAAAGATCGCGACGTGATCGACGAGACCCCGGCAGCCTACAAGCCCATTGACGCGGTGATGGCTGCGCAGGCGGATCTTGTCGAAATCGTGCATACGTTGAGGCAGGTTGTTTGCGTTAAAGGTTAGTATCGAAGGCTCATTATCATGATCTCGATCGATGGATCGTTTGGCGAAGGGGGCGGTCAGATTTTGCGGACTGCCCTCAGCCTTTCTCTCTCAACAGGGACGCCGTTTCGCATCGAGAACATTCGCGCGGGCCGGCAGCAGCCTGGACTTCTGCGCCAGCATCTAACGGCCGTCCTGGCCGCTTCAGAGATCGGTGGCGCGCACGTCGAAGGCGCCGTTCTTGGATCGACGAACTTGGCCTTTACTCCCCAGACGGTTCGTACAGGCGAGTTTCGTTTTGCGGTCGGAACTGCGGGCAGCGGAACGCTTGTTTTCCAGACGATTCTCCCGGCTTTGATGCGGGCCACAGCGACGTCATGGGTGGTGATCGAAGGAGGAACGCACAATTTCGCTGCTCCGCCTTTCGATTTTCTGGAGCGCGCGTTTCTACCACTGATTTGCCGGATGGGTCCGAAAGTCTCAGTGAAGCTTGAACGGTATGGTTTTTATCCGGCCGGAGGCGGGCGCTTCGTTGCCCAGATCGAGCCTTGTCCGGCGTTGACACCGATCCAGCTGGGAGTTCGCGCTCAGATTCGGTCCAAGCGCGTCAGAGCAATCGTCGCGAACCTTGCCCGACGCATTGCGGAACGCGAAATCGAGAAGGTGGTTAGCATGCTGAGTTGTCCGCCCGAATGCTTGTTCATCGAGGAGACTCGCAACTCTCCTGGACCGGGCAATATCGTCTTCATCGAAGTCCTCAGCGACGAAGTCACGGAAGTCTTTTCCTCATTTGGACGGCTCGGCGTGGCTGCGGAAAAGGTCGGCGACGAAGTGGCCCGCCAAGCAAGAGAGTATCTGGCTTCCCGAGCTGCCGTTGCCGAGCATCTTGCGGATCAGTTGCTTTTGCCTATGGCGCTCGCCCGCGCGGGATCGTTTACGGCAACGAAACTATCGATGCACGCCCGGACAAATCTGGAAGTGATTTCAAAGTTTCTACCCGTTCGCTTCCAGGTGCGGCCGTCAGAAGGCTACTCTACAGTCGAACTCACGGGTGCGTAGATCATTCCGACACTTTTGCATCTTTCAAACGGCAAGCTGTTAAGTCTTCGTTTTGAAGTTATAGTTCCCCAACGCGGTCAAGAATCAACCTTTGTGTCGGAGACAACAACTGTTTAGGTCTAGGTCCTTCTTGGCGGCGACAATGTTCACAAAATGGTCAAATTTTCGCGAAGCCCCAAGGGACGCGGGCTAAAGCCCGCGACTACGAGCTCGGTAATACGTTTCGGCCCACTCGTAGTCGCGGGCTTTAGCCCGCGCCCCCTTCGCGGTAGAAGGTCGCTCGCTACATCTAGTCGATTTCGAGTTTCTCGACGCCATGACTGACCAATGTCATTCGCCGTATCGGACTCAACAGCTGTGCCTTTCGGAGCCTGTCTACAAATGTCCTCTTACCTTCGTGCTCATTGACAAGATTTTCCATCCGCAGCAAGAAATCGGAATCTTTGCCGGCCGTTCCGGCCAGTTCGTGAAGGTCTTTTATGATCGAAACTGCTTCATCATACCGTTTGGGTTGCTTAGTAGCGATAAGATCATTGGCCTTGGTCCACAACTCGCTTTCCTTGCCCGTTAGAGATTCCAGGTGCTTTTTTCGCCGCTCCGCCTGCTCCCTGTCCTGCCCCGCCTTGGTCCGAGCGGCAAGCTCAGCCTCCTTTTTCCGCCGCTCCTCGGCGATGGCTTCAGCGCGAGCGAGGAGTTGGCCGCTGCCTCGCCTTCCGTGGGTTTGAGAACCGCCACGGATTCCACGCCCGGTGTGGATCTCACGAATAGCGCGTTGCCGGACTTCTACGGCGACATGTGGATCATCTTCTTCGATGATGCGGGCGAGCGCGGCGTCTTTGTCCTTTAACGTCAAGTTGGCTACCCACGCGGTGATCTCATCTTTCGATAGACTAAGAGTCTGTTCGTCCTCGCTTTGCTCTGCAGCAGCGGCGATCAGATCAAAATCGATGCTCAAAAAATCCGCCAGACGCAGCAGCGGCGCGCTCAGGTTTCCGAGTCCGGCAGGAGGAGGCGGCTCCAAAGCATCGTCTTCGAAATCGCTGCCCTGTATGGAGCACAGCCATCCAAGGTAGAGGCAGCGATAATCACCTCGCATCAGGTCTGCTCGCAGCTGAATTAAGGATGCCAACCAGCCTTCTCCATCTGTCCAGTCCGGTTCCTCGTCGTCCGTACGGAACGACACGATGACATGCTCTCCTTTCGTCGTGTACGAGAGATACTCATCGACGCAGTATTCCGAGGCAATGTCGAGACCGGCCAAATGCTTCGGGACGCGAAGCATGAGCCAACGAGTGCCCCAGTTGGCAACGTGGACAAAGGCATCGAAATATTTCTCCATCCATTTAAGAGGGTCGCCCTTAAAATCGCCCCAGTTGTATTCGACGGTGAAGCTCGCTGATGTGATTTCAGCACGTGAAGAGTAAGCCCGAAGCTCGCGTATCTGCTGGTTCGTGAGCGGATGGTCGATAGCTTGGAATTCATAGTACTGGTATTCGCTCATGGGTGGTGCACCTCAGACTCTTTCGCTTCAAGCGCTTCGGTTTGTTTGCGGAGCAACTTCGCTTCACGTTTTTGGGTCTTCTTTGCCGCGTCGCGGCAGATCTTTTCCTCGATGGATACAACAGCATCCGGGTGTTCCTTGCCGAAACGCTTGAAGTAGAGATGTTGGATGTACTGTCGGAGCGGCATCTTCCATGGTTCCTGGTCATGGTTGTCCAGTTTCCCGAGACGGTTGGGATTCATTCCCAATTCTCGCGCCATCTGGACCTGGGCGTGTGACAGACCGTGCCGTTTGCGCGCATCTATCCATGCCTGCATCGTCGGATTCAATTTCGGATTCAATTTCTTCTTTTTGGTTTTCATACCACTCCTTGAGACCGTTCTGGCTGTGGAGGAACCAACTATCGTCGCTGTTGTCTGTTTCTACGCGGCCATGCTGACAGCATCGTGGGTCGGGTCAGGTCCCTTTTCTTTGAAAGGCTTCACTGCTGCCTAATTAGATGACTCTTCTCGCAGGCAATTGATTCGCCCGGCGGTTCGGTGAAGGGCAATGGCGTCGCCGGCTCTCAGCCCAGGACGCGCGCGATTTCCTCGACGAGGGTGGCCTTCAAGGAATTGCCTCTGACCGCTGTGCTATGCTCTGGGAGCGGATCGAACAGCGTGCCGGCATAGCAGCCCAGCGCATATGCGAACCCGAGCCGATCCAAATAGACGCCATGCGGATCATCGATTCCCATTTCCACTGGTGGCCGAGAGAGATCTTCGAGCAGCTTTGCAAGCGCAGCGGCTATCCTCGGGCGGAACGCAACAGCCGCGGCGGATACAATTATGTGGGACATGAGGGACGCCCGTCGCTCAACTCTTGGGCTGAATGGTTCGATCTCGACCGCCAGCTCGAACATCTGGATGGGCTTGGCCATGAGGTTAGCGTGGTCTGCTCGCTCGGCCCCTTCTCGATCTATTTCTCCGATCTGCCTCCGGAGGAGGGTCGTGAGGCTGCAATCATGTGGAACGAGAAGATGGCGGGCGCGCAACACAAATATCCCGGCCGGGTCTGGGCTAGCGCGGCGGTTCCGTTGACGGATACGAAGGTCGCCATCGAGGTCCTTAACCACGCGATCAATGAACTTGGATTGATGGGTGTCAATATCCCCGGAAGCATCGGCCGTGATACAAGGATCGATGCCGAGCGTCTGGCGCCCTTTTACGCTCGCATCGAACAACTCGGCATACCGCTCTTTCTTCATCCCACCGATGCGGTATTTGGTGAGGATTTGGAGGGCTATGGCGGCGCGCTGCAGCTCAGTCTGGGCCGCGTCATTGAGGTCAGCGTGGCGGCCTCCCGGCTGGTCTTTTCCGGCCTCATGGAGCGGCACCCCGATCTCAAGATCGTGATGTCGCACACCGGTGGGGCGCTGCCTTACCAATCCGGCCGCATGGACAAGAACGGCAAGAATGCCAAGCTTCCCCGGCCCCCGAGCACCTATATCAGGCGGATGTACACCGACACCGTCTCTCCTCACAGCATGGGGATGAAATTCGCCATCGAATATTACGGGATCGATCGCGTGATGTATGGCTCCGACTATCCATGCTGGGATCCGGCAACGGCGCTCGCGTTGATTCAGGAGATCGGCTTGCCGGACGCGGATCTGGAGAAGCTCTTTTACCGCAACGCGCACCGTATCTTGGGCCTCGGCGATTCCACCAAGCACGCCCTGGCCGAATTAGCCCCTCCGTTGGTGTAGTATCTGGTGCTTGCAGATCCAGAAGTGAGGAATGATGCCGGGAAAAAGAATGTGGCTTTGCGTGTCCGTGGCGGCGCTCGCGGTAGCGATGCTCGCCAGTTGCGGCGGGACGCCGGCCCGCGCGCCGTCAACCGGATCGGCTCTGGAAAAACCGCACTTGACGATTGGACTGTCCGTGCCGGGAGCGACCTACCTGCCGCTATACGTGGCAGTGGATGAGGGGACGTTCGCAAAACAAGGCATCCAGGCCGAGGTGGTGGAATTTCGGGGCGGGGCGGATGTCATCAGGGCGGCCGTCTCGGGATCGGTAGACGTGGGAGTCGTTGCACTTGCTGAAATCACTTCGGGAATCGATGCGGGTCAGCCGCTGAAAGCTTTCTATGCCGGATTCAATATCCCCAATTTCGACTGGTATGGCGTCTCTTCCGTCAGGAGCCTCGCCGAGGCCAAAGGGAAACGCATCGGCATCACTCAGTATGGCTCCTCCACCGATTTCATCACCCGGTATGCACTAACGGCGAACGGCCTCGACCCATCCAAGGATGTGCAAATCATCCAGGCGGGCCCGCCCTCGACGCGACTGGCGGCGATGGAGGCCGGACAACTCGATATCAGCATCTTTTCGACGCCCGAGAAATTTCTGGCCGCCGAGCGCGGTTACAAGCTGATCTATTCGCAGAAACAACTGTCCGACGACTATCCGCAACACCTCTTCTTCGCAACGGAGTCGTTTCTGGCCAGCCATCCCAATACAGTGAAGGCTCTGCTCCGCGGTCACACGCTGGCTGTGCGTCTGGCCAAACAGGATAAGCAGCGCGCGGAACAATCCTTGATCAAACATCTCCAAATCGATCCGAAGTATGCCGAGCGCACCTACATGGATGTGATCGATTACATTCACGAGGACGGCCGGTTGCCGGACGAGAAATCTCTCGATGTCTTCTTTGACATGGGCATCAGGACGGGCCGCTATAAAGAGCGCTGGCCGCTCACCAAGTTCTGGCTCCCGATTTACGTGGACACCTATAGTCAATGGAGACTCGCATCGTTCTAGAGCGGAGCGAATGCAAGCCCGACGCGAAGCGCAAGCGCGATAGCGCGCAGCCTCAAGAAAGGCGCAGCCATCAA
>Ga0066710_100006676_pt1 | contig 10842 bp, 10 predicted proteins | sample GraSoiAngelo_159_FD_79666 | JGI IMG/M metagenome (GOLD analysis project Ga0066710, IMG submission 79666) | Grasslands soil microbial communities from the Angelo Coastal Reserve, California, USA - 14_1009_16_40cm | ecosystem: Environmental > Terrestrial > Soil > Grasslands | place: USA...
AAATCGTGCGAACATTCCGACGATGGCGACAGCAAAGAGCACATTGAGTTCTGGGATGCGGACGAGATCGATACGCTTCACACCTACAAGGGAAGAGTGCGTGTGATCCGGGCCGCCATCACCAAGCCCGACAAAGAGCCGACGAGTTGGTGTTTTGCCATCATCGGTCAACGTGCGCGCAAGGTTTCACGCCGGACGGCACTGAAGATCGTTCGTGCGCGCTGGCACCTCGAGGATACCGCCTTCAACCAGTGGGTCCAACACTGGAACTTCGCCCACGTGTTTAGACACACGGCAAATGCTTTGCTGGCCGTCCTGCTGCTTTGGACGCTGGCTTTCAATCTGCTGCAGCTGTTTATCTATCGCCGGCTGAAACGTCCGCGGCGGCCCAAAGATCCCACCGATACCATCCGGCACCTCGTTGAGGTCATGCTGCGCGAGGTGGCCACCTTGCCCGAGCCCATTCCTTGGACGGCACTGCTGGACAGTAGCTGAGGCGGCGCCGGAGCCGAGCCTAAGTGGGCGGCACGGAGACACCGGCTCTGAACCAGCCCCGCATCTTTCCCCGCTAAGAGTCGACTCGTCCGACAACCGATACCGAACCGGCCCAACCAATGGGCCTCGTGTGCTCCGCTGCCAACCCACGCGGCATGTCAGGATTAAGGCGACACACGCTCGCTGCTAGAAGCGGAACTCCTGGCCACGAGTAACAGAAGCTTGCGCTGACAATTGGGATTTGGTATCATTTCTGCCTGAAGGCAGGGCGCTATTCCCCCACCTGTTGCCAAGCGATTCGTCCGGCACTTCTCAAAGTAGGGCAGGAAGGCTTCTCTTGTGCAGTGGTTTTCAACCAAGTCCCTTCATCGCAGCTCATACCTTCTCTGGTATTCCATCTCGTGTGTGGTTGTCCTTTATGCTGCCGCAGCCTATTCGCAGGGATTTGGCGGGGGTATTGTTAGCGGAAAGAAAAAAATCCTGCTACACAGGAAGCTACCGGCCGCGATCCATTTGACCGCCACCTCCTTCACCGTTAACGCGACCTCCCGCGAGAAGTCACAGGCCGACGTAGCCCAGTCGCTCTCCGACCTCCTCGAGACTGAACTTCTGAAGCACGACAAGCGCCTGCATGCCGAGAAGAACTCTCCTGACCTTCTCATCTCCTGCACGATCACCAACTACGAGACCCCGCCGCCGCAGGCCTTCACGCGCAATGAAGTTGTGGTGCAGAAGGGGCACAGCCTCGAAGAACCAAAGAAATTTTATAAGGTTACGGGTGCACTTGAGGTTGCTTACCAGGCCAAGGATAGGTCAGGGAAGATTCTCGATTCAGACAATCTTGCTGCGAAATATTCCAAGGAGTTCGAGGAGGGAAGCAATCAGGCGGCGGCCAAGTCCGTTGGGTCAAAAATCACAGATCCCTTCAAGCGTGCCGCGGGTAAGAAGACGGAAGATTCTTCAGGTCCGCCGACGCCTATTGAGTTGCGGCAAGACCTCATACATCAGATGGTATCGCAGCTGGCCACGCGCCTGGTAAGCACCGACGAGACTGTGGAGGTCAATCTGGCCAGGGGCAAACTCGATGGCGCGAATAAGCTTGCCGAGTCCGGCCTTTGGAGCCGGAATCTCGAGACTCTTGAGACGATGACACCGCTTCCCAACCCTAAGGATGACGCTTATCGGCTATACAACGTCGGCGTTGCCAACGAAGCACTCGGATATCAATCGGAAGACCGCGCCGCTGCGAAAAAATTCCTTGAGCAGGCAGCGATCAACTACGGAAAGGCGATCGACGCCAAGCCGGACGAACAGCTCTTCCTTGAACCGCAGAACCGGATCGAAACAGCAGTGGCCTATTATAAAAAGCTGGAGCAGCCTCAGGAGGGCACGGCTGAAGCGTCGTCCTCAAGCACAACCTCCACACCTTCGACGGAGCCTAATGCGTCGTCCGGGAACAGCGCCACAACCGGTGGACAGCCGGCAAAATCGGCTCTGAGTAATTCGAAGCCAAAGACGGCCAGTGCTGCGCCTTCGAAGGAGTCACCAACGGCCAAACCGCCACTAACCAACGCTGCCAAGATAAGCAAAGAGTCCACGGCCGCACCCGCGCTGACGAATGAGAAGATTGTCGAAATGTTTAAGAGCGGCGTGGATGAGGAGAATATTATCGCTACGATCCGGCAGGCGCCTCTTGTGCAATTCGATATTTCACCTGACGGACAGATTGAGCTTGCGAAAAATGGCGTCAAGGGAAAAATACTCGCCGCGATGCGCGAGCGGGCCCGCCGCTCTAAGCCGGCGACGACTAATCAATAATCCTGCCATGCGTTATGCAACGGTCCTTTCTTCCCGGCTAAAGATCTGTCTTAGTTTCGGTTCAGCGTTGCGCTGGCTTCTGCTCACGATTGCTTGCGCCGGGACGGTTCTGCTCGGGCATACGCAAGCCACGGCCCAAGAGCGCTGTGGGTTGGCCAAAGACTTCATGGTGCAAGCGCTCGAGCACATTAAGACTGGAGCCACCAACGAGGTTGAAGATGGGCTTCAACTCCTGAAGCATGCCAACGAGCAGTGCACCAGCTTCGGTGACGCCTGGTATTACCGTTCGCTGTTCGAACGCAAGCTGAATCAGGTGGCCAAGGCGAACTATTCGCTGGGCAAGGCGAAAATGTTCGGCTCAGAGGCCCTGGACCAGGGATTGGATCCCTTTACCCTGGCCACCGCCGCCACTCCTACTGGCAACGTGGCTGGCCCCGTGCAGGAGAAATGGGCGCTGGTAATTGGTATTAGCAAGTTTACTGACAAGCGCGTGCCGCGCTTGAATTATCCCAGCAAGGACGCGCAGGATTTCGCTTCGCTGCTGAAAGATCCCCAAGTCGGCCGCTTCAAGCCGGAGAATGTGCATGTTGTGCTGGATTCCCAGGCCACGACGCGCCAAATCAAGGCGGATCTGAACTGGCTGGCCCGGAGTGCCAAGCCGGATGACTTGGTAGTGATTTTTGTCAGCACCCACGGCTCCCCGCGCGAGCTCGATACTCGCAATGTCAATTACATTGTGACCAGTGACACCGAGATCAAGCCACAGGACCAGCTCTTCGCCACGGCCTTCGCGATGGTGGAACTAACAGAAGTCGTGCGCTCGCGCATCCTGGGGCGCCGTACCGCGATTCTGCTCGACACCTGCCACAGCGGTGCGGCCACGGCGACCGGCCTTCGGCTGGTTACAGCGGGCGTCGGCGAATCAGCCGTATCGTCGGAGACGCTTGACTCTCTCCGTCAGGGCGTGGGCCGCGCGATCATCACTTCCAGCCAGGTGGGCGAGAGTTCCTACGAGAACGACGATGCCCAGAACGGGTACTTCACATATTTTCTTATGAAAGCTCTGCGAGAAAGCAAAGGCCTCGATCCCATCGACAAAGTTTACGGTTACGTGCACGATGGCGTATCGAAGAGCGTTCTGGCGAAATACAAGCTGCCGCAGAATCCCGTCCTCAGCCGGAGCGACAAAGGCGCGGACATCATCCTAGGTGCGGCGCCGGGGGGCGGGGGAGGTCAGTAGGCTAGGTGCGGTTGAGGGCGTGCTTTGGATTCTGAGGACGCTTAGCAGTTTCGTACATCTGGTGAATGACCATTCCTCCCATGACGGGAGCGACATTCAGCGAAGTCGCCAGCCAGTAGAAGGTGATCGCGGCGGGCGCAAGCAACGCGAGAATGCTCAGGAGGCTATAGACCAGCGCCTTTCCGGGCTTGTCTTCATATTTGAGATAGATAAACACGATCACGCTTCCCATGAATAGATCTAAGAATACTCCGATCACCCACATGGGCAGCCATTCGCCGGGGAACACGGGGTCGTTTGCCTCCGACTCGATGGCATTGGCAATCAATTCGACGCCAGCCATCTCACCGAGCGGCGTCATGTATTCGTCACGAGCCGCTTTGTAATTGCCCCCAATTAGTACGACTTTTTTCTCCAGTAATTGCCTCAGTGGTGCACTCTGTTCGAGCGTGAACCTGGCTACAACGGTCTTGGGCTTGTCGGGTTCGCAGTTGACCTCGTTCCCATCCTTGTCCACGCATTTCAGAAATTCGCTGGCTTGCACAATCTGAAAAGAATAGCGTCCGCCTGAAAAATTAAAATATTCATATCTCGGAGGACATATCTTGGCAATGGATTCCAGTGGCGCGTGCATCCAGTGCCGTATCCGCCGACTCGGCCCGCCTGGGATTTGGAGACTGCAGGGCTTTGTGCATCTTTGGTTTACGACATGATAGAAAGAAGAAAAATAAGAAACTTTAGAGTTGTCGCTGGCCTCGCATGGAGAAAGGGCGTGGACGCTAAAAAGTTGTTGATGGCGGCGCACGATGCCGTCCACGTCCAGGGGAAAGAGCACAACACCGATCTGCCGAATCTCTGACTCCTTCATCGCGTTTCTCTCGCGTCCAAGCACGGGCGTGAAGTCGAAGCAAGGCTCGTGGTCGGCATCCGACGCTGGTTTCTGCTGAGGCACCTCGGCCCAAATGATTTCGGGCGCCGTCAACTGAGTATCGCAGCCCGCGTTATCCTTTTCGTCCCACAACTTTTGGGTGGCCCATTGCCCATCTTGTGTGTCGAGGTCCACTCCGATAACCGAAGGACATCCCTGCCGTATGACTCTTATCAACTCCAGCACGGGCCCTGGTTCCAACGGGCTCTTCTCACCGAAAAAGTTTTTGTAATCGCCGTCAGTGATCTCCACGATGAAAATGCTGGTGGGTACAGTTTGACTTTGCCCGCGGATGAACATATCCAGGAACGTAGCCTCGAGATGCTGGAACCAACCAAAGGATTCAAAAAGCATGGTAAGCGCGGTGAAGAAGAGCAAAATAGGCCAAGCGCGCGGCATTTGTTCGTGCCAAAACCTTGTACAGAGAGTGCCCTGACGGATTTGAAGCTCTGGAAGGGAGATAAGCTTCCAAAGAACGAAAGCAAAAACCGAAACAAAGAACAGCACGGGCAGTCTGCACCGCCAGGGACTTTTCCACCAGTCATTCCACAAGACCAAGGCGGCGATCGCAAACAAGAACCACAGCGCGCACCTGCTCTTCAACAAGAGCCACAAGTCGCACAAAGTCCTCGCCATATGCGCTCACTGTTCGGTTTGTGCTCGCCGGGAAAGCGAATCGAGATAGGCCCTAAGTACCGCACGCGGCGCGCGCGCGTCCACGTCGTCCGGCCATTTCTTCGTCGCCTCCACAGCCGACTGAAAGCTGGCTGAATCCTGGGCAAAGTGGTCCGGGCTGGTCACGAGCACCCAGGCATCCGACCCTGCTGGCTCGCCGTTCGGGGCCAGCCGGACCAAGCGGTATAGTCCCGGTTGTATGCCGGGCGCAGAAACGGCTGCGGGTCCACTGCCTGACCACTGGAGTTGCAGAGGGGCAGTTGCCCTTGCCGAGCCGGGGAGTGACTCAAGGCGCAGGCGGTACGTTCCGGGATCCATCTCTTGGAAAACGGGAGCTAAGTCTAGGCGGTCGCCCTGCAGCGGTACTACGCTGTCGGCCACTTCAGCTTCCAGCCCGCGAGATACCGGTCTGATGTAGCGGGCCGGGGATTCTTGGAACAATGGAATGACTGCCGCACTCAGGCTCTGGCCCGCCCGTTGCACGAAGCCAGCTTTCACGGGCGAGATGTGACGGAGACATTTGAACCCGTCTTTGTCGGGAGGTTCCCTGTTCTTTTCGCACTTGTCGTCAGCAGGGCGATCGGAAGGGCGGTCGCAGGCGTAAGAATACGGGTCATTATCGAACACCACGACCAAGACCCCATCTGTACCTTCCGCACAAAAATCCTTGGTCACGCCTAACAAGAAGTGAAGTTCGCACGTCTCGTGCTCCCCGAGGATTTCCTTCCAATTGCCAGTGATTCCGGTGACCACGCCTCCCGACTGCATAGGGCAGGACTTCTTGTCGCTCTGCTGTGCGCGCAGCAAGTGTCCCACAGCTGAGAGAACCAGCAGCGTAGAAACCAGGAGATACAGTTTGAGTTTCATCGGCGACCTCCGGCGGCCTGGTGCCGCCCCTCCTTCATCAACGCTGGGTGGGGAACAGCTGAGTGCGGAGTCTATCGAATCACCGGGCTGTTTTCAAACAAATAAGATGTTCTTTTGGACTCACGAGTAGGTTCCATTTCTGCCCAAGATAAGCGCTTTCCCAAGCCCCCGGGATCAGTTTTAGTAATGTCGTCTGATTTCGCCCCAAAGGTGAATCCCAGCAGCTGGTAATCGCATAAGCTGGCACGAGTCGTCATCTAGAAAAATCGTCCTTCGGTCATTCCGAGCCGCACTTTAGTCCGGGAGGAATCTGCTTTCCCCTCCCGGATTAGAATCAGACCATGCGCGCCATGGTGCTGGAGAAGCCACTCCCGGTGGAAGAATTTCCGCTGCGACTGTCCGAGATCGCAGCGCCCCATCCCGCCCCCAATGAAGTGCGTGTTCGCGTCCGCTGCTGCGGTCGTCCCCTTGCCCCGCTTGGTTTTGCCGACCGCCGCGCCCCTTTTTCGCGGTAGCGAAGCTACCGTCCAAGAAGGTCTCGTCCCATTTCAACAACCCTTCTTCATCCAGTGCGCCCAGCAGCGTGCGCCAGGCGTTGAGCCAAACCCCTTCCTGTTCCCACTGCTGCAGCCGCCGCCAGCAGGTCGCAGGCGAAGGAAACTCATCGGGCAAAAACCGCCACGCCGCGCCGGTTTGCAGAATCCACAGGATGCCCTCGAAACACGCCCGGTTCGATGCCCAGGGCCGGCCGCGATTGTCGGGCCGTCGCCGGGGTGGGGGTAACATGGCTTCCACCAACTCCCACTGCTCGTCCGTCAACAGCTTCTGCCGCTTCTTCATGGCAGAAGCTCACCAGCTAACCCGCCTCATCCGTAAGTACCTGAGCTTAGGCCGAACCTATTTATGAAACACGCTCTAGCAAAAAACGTCTTGCCGCCGTTGCTGGCGTTTGTTGAGGCAGCCGGCTGCTCACGTGGCTCATTTGGCTCGACCTTGAATGGGACCCTCGACTGGGATAGACTGTGCCCCTTGCAACAGGTCACTTTTGCGAGACTGCGAGCGTGACTTGGGATGCCTGTTAGCAGGAGTAAACGGTAATGCCTGTAGCTTCCTCCGAGTTCATCCACCCGGCCGACGCTGCCGCCTTAGAGAACCTGAGAGCCATACCCTTATTCAATACCTGTCTTAGTGCGTTTCTGAAATTAGGGCTGGAGCGCTACGTTCACGGCGTATTCCTTTCCAAGAACATTCGTCTTAGCGAGCGACAATTGCCGGATATTTATAAGCACTTGCCACCTATCTGTGAGTTGTTTGGCATTCGTGTACCCGACCTTTATTTGGAGATGAGCCCGTACCCGGATGCGTACACGATTGGCGAGGAAAATGTATCCATCTGTCTAACTTCGGGGCTCTTAGAGATCATGGATGAAGAAGAATTGCATGCAGTGATCGCTCATGAGTGCGGACACATCGCGTGTCAACACATGCTTTATCACACACTGGCTCAATTCTTACTATTCACGGGCGCGAACCTGTTCATGCCTCTGGAAATAGTCGCCGAGCCGGTGAAAATGGCGCTGCGATACTGGAACCGGAGATGCGAGCTTTCTGCCGACCGGGCAGGGGCGGTTGCGGTCGGCAGCTCCAAGCCCATTGTGTCGACGATGATTCGACTGGCCGGCGGACCACGGTCCATCACCGATGCGGTGAATCTCGATGTCTACCTGGAGCAAGCCGAGGCGTATGAGAAACTTTCGGATTCCAAATGGGATAAGGCTTTGCAGAGTGTTGCTGTTCAATTCACAGATCATCCGTTCCTTGCCGTTCGTACGCGCGAAATAAGAGAATGGGGAGCTACCGATCAGTTCCAACGGCTGGTTCAAGCGATTGCAGAGCAAAAAGGGCCGAAGTGCGCTAAATGTGGCCGGGCGATGGATCCGAAATGGAAATTCTGCAACCACTGCGGTGCCGGCGTGACAGCATCCGCTATCACTGCGCGATAGGAGAAAAGGCATGACCAAACCGTGGTTCGATGCAGAAACTGGTCACATACTGTTCGATGAGTATGTAGCTGACTCGCCGACCTATAGAGCAATTGAGCGCGACAAAGTCGTAACGGAGGAAGAACTCGCTCAACAGGCGATGCACGTGATCAGTTTGCTGCAGCGGCTGCAATCCGAGTTGCGGCCTGAGTTGCAGGAGCTGGCTGGAGACGCATTCTGCGAACTTGCCGTCCTGCATGCGTTACACGCAAAGTTCCAGGAAACAGCATGGCGGCACTAGGTGAAGAGGAGTCCTTTGGGCGCATTCAGTTCCACTAAGGCAATTCCAATCGCAGTTGCGGATCTTGGTCCGGTTGCCAATGACCTTGTGCTTCATTTTCGGCAGCAAGGATACGAGACCACCTCACAACCAACTCTCACTGGCGGTTGGGATGTCAGCATTACAAAGGGCGGAATATTCAAGTCCGTCATTGGCACTAAGACTGCGTTGAAAATCGAAATTGCAGTTGGCCGCAATCAAACGAATGTGCGCGCTAGCGTTGGAGTCTTTGGTCTGCAGGCAATACCGTCCGCGATTTCGTTGTTATTATTTTGGCCGCTATTGGCGACACAGATTTTTGGACTCGTCCGCCAATCTCGTTTAGATGATGAAGCGATTGCCTGTGTCGAAGATAGCTTAAAAATTCACGCGGCGCAAAGCACGGCAGCGTCCGTTCTCCCTTCGCGGCAGCAGCGATTCTGCGTGGAGTGCGGGACGGGTAACGCGCCGAACGCGCCATTCTGTGCCAATTGTGGGGTCAAGCTTCCTGCGTCCGGGCAATCTATCAGAGGCGTATCGTGATCTGGAGCTTGCACCGAAAAGCTGAAGGGCTAAGTAATTCAACGGATTGTCCGCGTCGCGGCTAAGTTGATCGAACTCGCATAGGCCAGCGTGGAGGGCTAATTATCGTGCAAGCAGACTGGGTAAGGCAAAACGGGAATACGGACGCGCTTCAATTCCTGTGGATAGAGCTAACGAATCAATGCAATCTTCAGTGCTCGCACTGTTACGCTGAGTCCGGCCCACACACCGCAGGCAGGAACGTACTGAGTTCCAGCCAATACCGGCAAGTGATTATCGATGCCTATGAAGCCGGCTGCCGCCAAATTCAGTTCATCGGTGGCGAACCTACGCTAAACCCCGATCTGCCCGCCCTGATTCAGTTGTGTTCCGATCTGAGCTACACATTCATTGAGGTGTTTACGAACCTTACCCGTCTTTCGAATGAACTTGTAGCGTGCTTCAAACAGAACGGCGTTCATGTTGCCACCTCTGTTTATGCTTCGAGTGCGGAAATCCATGACACTATCACACACCTTGCTGGAAGTTTTTCTCACACGGTGAGTAACATACGCAGGCTTTCGGACGCTAAGATTCCGATTCGCGCGGGCATTATCGAAATGCTGGAGAATGCCGGACAGGCGGAATCAACGGCTCGGTTCCTCAGTGGCCTGGGTGTTCAGAAAATTGGGACGGATCGAGTGCGTCCCTTCGGACGAGGAGGAACGACTCGGCAAGGTGACATGAGAGAGCTGTGCGGACAATGCGCCGACAATATTGTCTGCGTGGGTTCCGATGGTAAGGTTTCACCTTGCATTATGTCGAAACGGTGGGCAATCGGTTCCTTATCGGAAACACCGTTTACCCAACTACTGACTTCGCCGAAGTTGGCGGACACTCGTGGTGAGATTTACCGCGCAACCGTTCAACGCCGGGAGTACGAGGACAGAAGCCAAGAGAATATTCACGTCATTTGTGATCCGAAAACTTGCGGCCCCTACTCGACCTGTACGCCAACAACCGGCCCAGGTCCGTGTGGACCAAGCGGCTGCACTCCTTGCTTTCCAAAGGGATAGCATATGCTTTTAACCATCTTTAATTCACGCTGCTGTGCCATGGTTGTTGTTCTTGTCTCAATTGTGTCTGTTGCCGCCGCTGAGGACCGAACAGCATATGTCCTTGATGTTCGGGGGGAGTGGAGAGTCGGGCGCACCGCGCCAGACTTAGTAAGAGCCGCGACCGTCCAAGAAGGATCGCGACTTCAACATTTCGCTGGTTCTCAGTAGGACTATATCGTACTTGGCGGACTTTGGAACGCACCCAAACGATATTCTTGCACACCGCCCGAAAACTGTGATCACACATACACAATAATCTCAGCAGCACAGGAAGAACAAAGTCGAGCGGCTCACATTTACTCAGCAGTTATGGAGATCTGGAGAGGGCAAAAATCTTGGGACGAAGGCTTTAGTCGCGGTATCGAACTAAAAGAAGGCATCGTGGTCAATATATCCCCGATGGTGAGTCCAGCCGTCTCCGCAGGTCCGCCGGGAATGATCTCGGTGACACGGATCCCTTCCTAATCGGCCACTCCGATAACACCGAGAGATTGCGGTTCCTCTGCGAAAGCCGAAGCCAGAAAGAGACCTGCAACGCAAAGTAAGAGCAATAATCGAGTGTGTTCGGGTTTGCGCATGGCGGTTCGTAGTTTATCACCATCGTCAACTGCGAGATTTCAGTTTAAGGTCTCTAACAAAAGTTTCTTGAACCCTGCCCAAAGCGACCCATAGAACCCAGATCCATCGTCCCGGAACATCGTCCGCCAATTCAGCCATCGGCTCGAGGTCGGCGCCATCTCCCCGCATTGGTTCCGTGCGGCTGATGGGATGCCAGCCACGAACGGAACGAGGAACATTCTCGTCATAGGAGACATTCACGTCGGTTCCATTTACGGGCTGCTGCCACCGGATTTCGTCAGCTCGGACGGCAGCGAGAA
>Ga0066710_100006677_pt1 | contig 10842 bp, 8 predicted proteins | sample GraSoiAngelo_159_FD_79666 | JGI IMG/M metagenome (GOLD analysis project Ga0066710, IMG submission 79666) | Grasslands soil microbial communities from the Angelo Coastal Reserve, California, USA - 14_1009_16_40cm | ecosystem: Environmental > Terrestrial > Soil > Grasslands | place: USA...
AGGCGCCTTCTACCACCACTTTGCCTCCAAGGAAGACATTCTCGATGCCGTCACCGCATCGCTCGTCTCCACCGTGATGGAGGAGATCGAGCACGCGATTGGCGACCGATCCGTGAGCGCCCTCGTCCGGCTCAACCGCTTTTTCGAGACCTCGCTCGTCTGGAAGCTCGCGCACTTCGGCCTCTTGAAGGAGGTGCTGGTGGCGCTGTATCGCGACGAAAACGCCATGATGCTCCGGAAGATCCAGACCAATTCGGTGGACCTGTGCGCGCCGCCCCTTGCCGACATCCTCGAACAGGGTATCGACGAAGGCGTGTTCGACCTGTCCTATCCGCAAGATGCCGCGCGTTTGATCATGCAGCTGGGTATGGGGATGCAGGCCGACTCGGCGCGGGCGCTCACCGAGTCGGAGATGACCGACGAGGTGGTGACGACTCTCCAGCGGCGCATCTCGTTGCTTGTGGAAATGGTGGAGCGGATGTTGGGCGCGCCGAAAGGGTCGATCGTGCGTCCACAATTTGCCCAGGCGTTCCGGTCGCAGAACTTCCAGCTTGCAGGCGCGGCGCCGAGCCCGACAGTCGAGGCGTCGTAAACCGGACAACACGTCGGACTCCAGCGCGGAGGCGCGGACCGCAGAAAGAGGACCATGTCAGACCAAGCGGCGCTCATACGCACCAGGGATTTGGTCAAGGCCTATCCAATGGACCACGGCCGGCTGGTCGCCCTGAACCACGTCAATCTGACGTTCCAGAGGGGCGAGTTCGCCGGCCTGGTCGGCCCGAGCGGATCCGGCAAGACTACGCTGCTCAACATCCTCGGATCGCTCGATCAGCCAACAGAGGGCAGCGCGGAAGTGCTGGGCCACAAGGTCGAGGCGTTATCGCACAAGGAAGCCGCCGAGCTACGGAGCCGGCACATCGGCTTCATCTTCCAGACGCACAATCTGTTTCCCGTGTACACGGTGTACGAAAACGTCGAGTTTCCCCTGCTCGTGCTCGGCATGTCCGCTCCCGAACGCGAGAAGGCGGTGCGAAGCGCCCTCGAGTGGGTCAGACTGGCGGACCGCGCCAAATCGAAGCCGTCCCAGCTGTCGGGCGGCCAGAGTCAGCGTGTGGCGATCGCGCGCGCCATCGTCAAGCGACCTGAGGTCGTGCTGGCCGACGAACCGACGGCGAACCTCGATGCCGAGAACTCACGCAACATCCTCGAAACGATGGTCGGCCTCAGTCGCGATCTCCAGACCACGTTCGTCTTCGCCACACACGACGAGAAAGTCATCCGCTACCTGCGGCGGAAGATTGTCTTGAGCGATGGACAGGTGGTAGAGGACACGGTTGCTCAGGCCCAGTTCGCGGAGCAAGGAGTACGACGATGACGACGTACAAGCTCGCGCTCAGGAATCTGCTCGGGGGTGGAGTCAAGACCTGGCTTCGAGTCGGCGTTCTCTCTCTGGCGTTTCTCACCATCATCGCAATCCAGGGCGTATACCAGGGCATCAACGAACAGGGGAGCGATGCGCTCATCGCCGCCGAGGCAGGCGCCGGCCAGTACTGGCACGAGAAGTACGACCCGCAGGATCCGCTCGGCCTTCCCGACGCGCACGGCGTCGTGCCGAAGGAGCTGAGCCAGATAACGGATGCCGGTTCGGCGGCGGCGATTCTAATCGTCCAGGGCTTCATGTACGCCGGCGGCAACCTCAGGTCCGTCTTGCTGAAGGGGATCGAGCCGAGTCAGCGGGCGCTTTCGCTGCCGACATCAGTGTTGACCACGACGGACGGCGAAGCACCGGCCCTGATCGGAACGCGCATGGCGAGGGATGCGGGCTTGAAGGTTGGCGACCTGGCGACGATTCGATGGAGAGATGCGCGAGGAACGTTCGATGCCGAGGAGGTCCGCATCGTCCACGTGATGAACACGAGCGTCCAGGCGGTCGACAGCGGACAGCTCTGGCTGCCGCTCGACAGGCTGCGCCGCATGGCACGGATGGAAGGCGAAGCCAGCCTGATCGTTTTGGGCAAGGACGCAACTGGGCCTGGACACCTTGCCGGGTGGAACTTCAAGGACCAGGATTTTCTCCTTAGCGACCTTCGAGGGATGGTCCAGGCCAAGATGGTCGGGGCCTCGATCATCTACCTCATGCTGCTGTTCCTGGCGATGCTGGCGGTCCTCGACACCCAGATCCTGTCGATCTTTCATCGGCGCAAGGAAATCGGCACCCTGATGGCGCTCGGGGTCACCCGTGGGGCGGTGATCCGTATGTTCACTCTCGAGGGCGCGCTGAACGCCGTCCTCGCCGCCCTTGCGGGCGCTGTATATGGCGGACCGCTGCTGGTGTTCGCGATGCGCGCCGGCCTGCCCATGCCTGCGGCGATCGAGCAGGCCGGGTTTCCGATCGGCGAGCGGTTGTACCCGGCGTATGGCGCCGTGCTGGTAGTGGGGACGACGGCGCTGGTGCTGATCGTCACCACGATTGTCAGCTATCTTCCAACGCGGCGGATTGCGCAGCTGAAGCCCACCGACGCGCTGCGCGGGAAGCTGGCATGACCCGGTTCCTGCTCAAGGGGCTGTGGCGCGATCCGTCGAGGAGCCTGTTTCCGTTCCTGACGGTCGTGGCCGGTGTGACGCTCACGGTGCTCCTGCAGACGGTTCTCTCCGGGTTCGGGTCGGACATGAGCTGGTCGTCGGCCCGTTTCGGCACCGGACACGTCAAGGTGACGTCCCGGGCGTACGCCAAGGAAGGCGATCAGGCGTCGAACGAGCTGGCCTATGTGGGCGTCGAGAAACTGCTGGGCGACCTCCGCCAGCAGTTTCCCCAATTTATCTGGGCTCCACGCATCCGCATCTCAGGACTCCTCGACATCCCTGACGAGCAGGGACAGACGAAGGCGCAGGCCCCGATTTCCGGCTTGGGAATCGAGCTTCTCTCGAGTGGCTCCCCGGACCGTCGCGTCCTGAACCTGGAGAAGGCGCTGGTGCGCGGCCGCATGCCCGTTTCACCTGGAGAGATTCTGGTCAGCGAGGATCTGGCGCGCTACCTGAACGTCGGGCTGGGCGCCACGGCCACACTGATTGGATCGACGATGTACGGCGCCATGGCGACAAGCAACCTCACCATCGTCGGCACGCTTCGCTTCGGTATCCGCGTGATGGATCGCGGCTTCGTGTTTGCGGACATCCACGACGTTCAGCGCGCCCTGGAAATGGACGATGCCGCGGGGGAAATCCTCGGGTTCTTCCCCGATACCATCTACAAAAAGCAGGTGGCCGAGTCGGCGGCGGTGCGGTTCAACGAGAGCCAGGCCAGTTCGACGGACGAGTTCGCACCGACGATGGTCGCCATGAGCCGGCAGCCGGGGATGGAACTGCTCGATATCATCGGCATCTACTCGGGCGCGATCATCGGAGCCTTCACCTTCGTGATGTCGATCGTGCTGTGGAATGCGGGTCTGGTCAGCAGCTTGAGGCGGTACGGGGAGATCGGTGTCCGGCTCGCGTTTGGAGAAGACAAGGGGCATCTCTACCGCGCGATGATCGTGGAGTCGTTGGCGATTGGGCTGGTGGGCTCGATCCTCGGCACCTTGCTGGCGCTGGCGCCGGCCTACTGGCTGCAGGTGAAGGGCTGGGACTTCAGCAACTTGATGCAGAACGCAACGATGATGATGAACCTCGTGCTCCGCGCCGAGATTACCCCGATGAGCCTGTTCATTGGTTTTCTCCCGGGTCTGCTGGCCACCGCCATCGGAACGGCTATTTCCGGCGCCGGGGTCTACAAGCGCCAGACGGCCTCCCTGATGAAGGAGTTGGAGATATGAAGCCCGCGTGGTTGGGAGTCGCCGTGTGCCTGTTCGGCGTCGCGGCTTACGCGCAGACGCCGTCGGGAGACGCCATTCTCGAGAAGGTGGATGCGAACCAGACGTCCAATACCAAGGTCTCGACCTGGGAGATGACCATTCGCGGGCGTCGCGGCAATCGAACGATGAAAGCCAAGTCGTGGGTTCAGGGGACCGATCGCGCGTTCACCGAGTATCTCGAGCCCCCGCGCGACGCCGGAACGAAGATGCTGAAGCTCGCCAACCAGCTCTGGACGTTCTCGCCGACGACGGACCGGACCATCCAGATTGCCGGTCACATGCTGCGGCAGTCGGTCATGGGGTCGGACATGTCCTACGAGGACCTCATGGAAGACCCAAAGCTCAGGAACCTGTACCAGGCAACCGTCACGGGTGAGGACCGGCTGCTGGAGCGCCCCTGCTGGGTGATTGAACTGAAGGCAAAGGCTGGAACCGATCCCGCTTACCATTCTCGTAAGCTCTGGGTGGACCGGGAGCGTTTTCTGGTGCTCAAGGAGGAGCGGTTCGCCACGAGCGGCAAGCTGCTGAAGACGGCGGAAGTCACGAGAGTCGCCCAGATGCAGAGCCGATGGGTGGCGGAGCGCTCGCTGTTCCGGGATGCGCTCAAGAACGACGGCGGCACGGAATTCGTGCTCGGGGCCATGGAATTCGACGTTAAAATTCCTGAGCACGTGTTTTCCCAGGCCTCGCTCAGGAAGTAGGCGTCCCCGCGGACGTCCCGGAAAGAGTGGAGGGGTTATGAGACGAATCGTCGTCCTGGCAACGGTCATCGGTGTCGGTGCGCTATCGTACGTCGCGTCTGCTTTTCAGTCCGGCCAGCAAGCGCCCAAGGTCGTCGAGGTCGAGAAGCTCAAGGACAACCTGTTCCTCCTGAAAGGCGGCGGAGGCAACACGGCCGTGTTCGTGCAGGCAAACGGCATCACCGTGGTGGACACGAAGAACCCGGGGTGGGGCACGCCGATTCTCACGAAGATCAAGGAGCTCAGCGCGAAGCCGGTGACCACGATCATCAACACGCACACTCACGGGGACCACGTGAGCGGCAATGTGGAGTTTCCAGCCACCGTGGAGGTGGTCACGCAGGAGAACACGGCGGCCAACATGAAGAAGATGGCGCCGGTCACCGGGCTGAGTCAGCCGGGAGCTACGCCGCCGCCGAACATCTTCGACCAGAATCAGGGTCGGGGGTTGGCGAAAAAGACCTTCAAGGACCGCATGACCCTTGGGAGTGGAGCCGATCAGGTGGATCTCTACTACTTCGGGCGGGGGCATACAAACGGCGACGCCTGGGTCCTGTTTCCGTCGCTGCGCGTCGTGCACGCGGGCGACATCTTCTCGGGGAAGAACCTCCCGCTTCTCGACGCCAACAACGGAGGCAGCGGCGTCGAGATCGGAGACACGCTCGCGAAGGCACACAGTGCGCTCGGCAAGAGTGCCGACATGGTCATCACCGGACACAGCACGCAGATGACCATGAACGACCTTCAGGAGTACGCACAGTTCAACCGCGAGTTCCTGAGCGCGGTTCAGGGAGCCAAGAAAGCCGGTCGTTCCGCCGAGGAGGTCGCGAAGAGCTGGACAATGCCGGCCAAGTACGCCGGCTACGCGGCGCCGCAGCCGGCCAGGCTGCAGTCGAACGTGCAGGTGATCTTTAACGAGACTAAATAGGCTTCGGGCTCCAGGCTTCGGGCGGTAGGCTTCGGTGGGCTCCAAGGAGTTTTGACCATGAAACGTCATGCACGGGTTCGATTCGTCAGTGCCGCGGCGGTGCTGTTTGCGTTCTCCGTGGCTCGCGCTGACGCCCAATCCGCGGGCTCGAGTTCCGTCACCTTCACCAAAGACGTCGCGCCCATCCTGCAGAAGTCCTGCGTCGTCTGCCATCGGCTTGGGTCGATTGGCCCGATGGCGCTGACCTCCTACGAGGAGGCGCGGCCCTGGGCGAGAGCCATTCGCCAGAAGGTGTCCGCGCGTGAAATGCCGCCGTGGTACATCGATCGGCGCGTCGGGATCACCAAGTTCAAGGACGATCCGTCGCTGACAGACAGGGAAATCGAAACCATCGTGCGCTGGGTCGATACCGGGGCACCGAAAGGGAATCCGGGCGATATGCCGGCGACTCCGGACTTCGCCGATCTCGGTCTTTGGCACATCGGGAAACCCGACATGGTGGTGACGATACCCAAAGACGTCGTGGTTTCCGCCGCGGCACCCGACCAGTGGCGTGATTTCGTCGTCGATCCCGGCCTGACGGAAGACCGGTGGCTGATGGCCGTCGAGACCAAGCCGACAAAGGGCTGGCGTGTGGTGCATCACGCCGTGACCACGCTGGTGGCGCCGGAAGGCAGCGGGCTGACAACGACAGCCGACCTCCGCAGCGCGCTGCTGAACGAGTACGCGCTCGGCAAGAACGCCGACGTGTTTCCCGACGGCTCGGCGCGTCTCATCAAAGCCGGGTCGAAGATCAACTTCAACCTGCACCTGCATTCGATCGGCGAAGAGCTCCCCGCCAACGTCGAGGTGGGCTTCAAGTTCTATCCAAAGGACTTCAAGCCGAAGTACGTGGCCGACATCGTTCCGGTGGCCGGCAGCGAGCTCGACATTCCGCCCAACACCGACAACGTCCGTGTCGACAGCTACTTCAGGTTGAAGCAGCCCGTGAAGGTACTGTCCTTCCAACCTCACATGCACAATCGCGGGAAGGCGTTGTGCATCGAAGCCATTCTGCCCGGCGACGGCATTCCCAGCATCGAGCACGGGGATCCCATCATGCCGCTGAGCTGCGTCGATCGCTATCAGTTTGCCTGGCACATTTCATATCACTACGCCGACGATGTGCAGCCGATTCTGCCCGCCGGCACCGTCCTCCACGTCACCGCGTGGCATAACAACACGGCGAGCAACCGCTTCAATCCGGATCCGGAACAGCATGTGACCTTTGGTCAGCGCACCGTGGACGATATGAGCTTCGCGTGGATGAAGTTCATCTACTTGACCGAAGAAGACTACAAGGCCCAGCTGGCGGCCAGAAAAAGCGCCACCACTCAGAATCAATAGCGCGTGGCGAAGCGTCGGGCAGACAGGATCGTCGGACCCCTGAGAGTCGGGGGAGGCTTGTTATTTGTCGCGCTGTTCGCAGTGTCGGCGGACTCGGCCCGAGCGCAGATCCGATACTCTTCGGGTCAGAACGCCGCGCCGATCTTCGAAGGCTGGCAGAAAGGGCCCGACGGCACTGTCAGCATGATCTTCGGGTACCTCAACCGCAACTTTGAGGAGGAGCTCGAGATCCCCGTCGGGCCCGACAACCGCTGCGAACCGGTGCCCGTCGATTGCGGACAACCCACGCACTTTCTGGTCCGCCGTCAGCGGTTTGTGTTCAAGGTGGTGCTCCCGAAGGATTGGCCGAAGGATCGGAAGCTCCTCTGGGTGCTGACCTCGAAGGGCCGGACCGACACGGCAAGAGGCGGTCTGCTTCCGGAGATGGAAATCGACAACGGGACGATTGCGGAGAACGCGGGTGCGGGAGGTGTCCTCGCGGAAGGCAACCAGCCGCCGCAGGTCGTCAACGGCAGCGGTCCTCAGACCGTGACGCTGCCCGATCCGGCAACCATCACCGTCAGCTTCAGCGACGATGGCCTGCCGAAGCCTCGACCCAGGCCCGAGGGCGCCGCGGCAGCGGCAACGGCGGCCGTGCCCCCTGACGCCAGCCCGGAGGTCCTCGAAGCCCTGCAAAACCGACAGCCCGGTGTGCGAGTCCGCTGGGTCCACTATCGAGGGCCCGGCAAGGTCACCTTCAATCCCTCGAAAGCCCCACCCGTCTACGGCAAAGTCGTGGACCTGACCACACAGGTCACCTTCAGCGCTCCTGGGACCTACGTCCTCAGGGCGCTCGCCAGCGACAGCCAGCTCGAGACGATGTACGACGCGACGGTCACCGTGCAACCCGCCCGCAGGTAACCCCCCTCGTCAGCGACGCCTCATCGGAGCCGCGCGCTTACCGGACCTGCGCACCGACGGGACCGAGTTCGGTAAGCTCGACACGTGGCTCTCCGTACGGACGAAAGGGCCTCGATTCGACGCCGATCACGCGCAGCCAGACCCGGTTCTCGTCCACTTCGACAACGAGGAAGTGGTGGGGATTTTCCTGTTCGGATGAGCCCGGATGGACGGCGTGCTCGACTCGGACGCGCTGAGGCGCCGCCGTCTTGGCATACTCGTTGAGATCTGGCTCGCCATTGTAGGTGTACACCGGCGCACCACCACCTGCCGTCACAATGTGGTCCATCCGATGACTGCCGCTCGCGTCGTCGTAGCGTTCCACGAAGTGGTCGTAGAAATGATCGTGGCCGGCGATCGTCATCCGGACGTGGTGGCGGCGAAAGAGGGGGAGAAACCTCCGGCGCATCAGGTCGGACTGGGGCTCGATCTTTGCGCCCCCATGGCGTCCCGAGCTCAGCACCGGGTGATGGAAGAACGCCACGACGTGAGGGTAGCGCGTCCTGTCGAGCGCCTCGAGTTGTCGCGAGACCCAGTTGAACTGCGTGTCGTCGAACGCGATGTTCGAGTCGATCGCGAGGACGAAATAGTGTCCGTAGCCGAACGCGAAGGTCGGATAGCGGTCCAGGCGTCTCGGTGATCCCTCTTTCGGCCAGAGTGCTGTCATCGCTGCGCTCGTATTGCGCAAACCGAGCTCGCGGTCTGGATCGCCCACCCGACGCTGACCCCCGTTCCCGAAATCCACGTCATGGTTGCCGACTGCGAAGAAGTACGGCGCGCGCGTTTGCCGGATCAGCCGTTCGAGAATCGGCGTGAAGCTGACGTTCCAGTGAGTGGCGACGCGCCCGTCCTGGACGGCATCACCTGTCTGCAGGATGAATCGCACGGGGAAGTCCTCGGCCTGCAGTTCGGAAGCCGATGCGATCATTTGATCGACGACCTTCGAGTGTCCTGGCTGAAGAATCTCTCCATCAGGGGGATGTCGGGTGTCGCCGTATACGATGAACGAGAATCGCGTCTCTCCAGCCGATTCAGATTCCGGTGGCAGCGCGATCCCGAGCGGATCGATCGGGCGCACGGCGTCTGGGCCTCGTTGCTGGGCCGAAGGCACGCGCATGACACCGATCGCGCAGAGCGAGGCGACGAGCGCAACCCGCACGAGGGATTGCGCCTGCCGCCGCGGCGTCATTGCGAACCACCCCATGGCCGAGTGGCGGGCACGACGCTAGAAGATCCCCGCCGGGATCAGAGACGTGGTGCCGGTGCCTGCCGGGCGTGCAGCGGTGGCCGTCGCAGCCGGAAAGGTGGTGAGGGTTTGGGCCGTCGTAGCCGGCGCGGCCGCCGGTGCCCCCACGGGCCCGGCCTGTTGCAGCGATTCGAAATCGACGAGCGAGAGGTCGTAGGCGAGAATGGCTGAGAGCTCGTTGGTCCGGGCCTGCGCCAGGTCGCGCTGGGCCTGAATGACGAGAAAGCTCGTCGACATCCCCACTTCGAACCGCTTCTGTTCAGCGTCGAGGCGCTGCTCGGCAAGCTCCCGCCCCGCTTTGGTCGTCTCGAGCCGCTTGATGTTCATGTCTACTTTCCATCCGGCATCGCGCACTTGCTGGATGACTCGCGCCTGGGCGCTTTTGGCGCGCTGCTGTGCCTGGACGGTTTCGAGTCGGCTTCGGGCGTAGGCGGCCTCCTCGGTGCTCTGGCCGATCGGATAGGAGATACTCACGCCAACGACCCAGGTCGGGTAGTTGCTCGACAGCAGCTGATTGAGCACCGTACCGAAGGGCGTTACGACTCCGGGGCCCGCGATGATCCCCGGGAACCCTCCCGACCGCAGAACCTGCGTGCCGCCGAGGCCGCTCGCTTGATAGGTGGCGTTCAGCCGGATGTCGGGCAGGCGCTGATTGCCGGCCAGTTTCTCAGCGATCTGCGCGTTGTCGATTTCCTGTCGCGAACGCTCCAGGTCCGCCCGGCTCCGCAGCGCGTTGGTGACGGCGCCCTCGAGGTCGAGCGCAAACGGCTCCACCTGCGGGGATTCGACGGCTTCGAGCTTGATGTTCCAGATCTCCCGCTTCGTCGCATCGAAGATGAGCATCCGAAGGCGGTCTTCGGCCTGCCGGACCGCGGTCTCGGCCACGATGAGCTGTTCTCGATTCGAGGCGACCTCGGCCTCCGCCGACACGAGGTCGAGCGGCGGCGACTGGCCGACGTCGACCTTGGCCTTGTTGACGCGCACGAGCTCTTCGGCGAGCAGGAGGGCACTGCGGCGCGCCTCGACGTTGCCGATGGCGGTCACCAGGTTCCAGTACGCCGTCTTGGTGGCGGCCGTCGTGTGGACGACGCTCTCGCGAAGCCGTGTGTCGGCCATCGAGCGATTGCCCTGCTGAAGCGCCAGCTGCGAGCGTGGACTGTCGATTGACAGGTCCTTGAAGAGCGGTTGGGTCAGGTTGAACGCGAGCCCCGATTGCACGAGCGGGTTGTAGCTGCTGAGGAAGCTGTTGCTGGCGGTATGCGAGGTGTTCCAGCCGATGTTGTACGCAGTGCCGAGCCACGGCAGACGTTGACCCACGCCGACGTTGGAGCTGACGACGTCATTGCGCGTCGCGGTCGGAAGCAGAAAGCTCGCCGGCGGCTGAAGCTGGTTGTTACGCTGGAGATTGGTATTGAAGTTCGGATTGCACGCGCCGTTCGCTGGCGAGACCCGGAGGTCGCCGATCGGGGGATCGAGGCGGTCGGCGGCGAGGTCGAGGTTGTTCTCGAGCGCCAGCCTGACGGATCCATCAACGGTGAGGCGCAGCGGCACATCGGTGGGCTGGCCGGAGACAACAGCGGGAACAACCGCGAGCACGAGGCCCAAATGCAGCGTGTATCTCATCTTCATGGCTGTGCGATCTCTGGGTGAGGTCCGGACGTCGTGGGTTGCAGGTGGCTACGCTCGGCTCGTGCTGCCCGCCGGTTGAACAATCGCACGTTCGCGACGTCATCGAACAGCGAGTACGCAACC
>Ga0066710_100006678_pt1 | contig 10841 bp, 8 predicted proteins | sample GraSoiAngelo_159_FD_79666 | JGI IMG/M metagenome (GOLD analysis project Ga0066710, IMG submission 79666) | Grasslands soil microbial communities from the Angelo Coastal Reserve, California, USA - 14_1009_16_40cm | ecosystem: Environmental > Terrestrial > Soil > Grasslands | place: USA...
TCGCTGCTTGTATCACGCAGCAGAGCGGCCCTATCAAGGTTGAGGACCACTTCTTCGCGTCCAAGGACGCTGGATGCGTAGCCAAGGGCCACGCCCGCGTACAGGACGCTCGAGCCCAGCGCGATGCAGAAGGGGAAGGGCTCGAGGTTCCCTTCCAGCGCCTCGCGAAGCGCCAGGGCAATGTTGGCCACGGGGATAATGGAGACCACGCTCGCCAGCTTCACCTGCGGGGAGAGAGCCAAAAGGACCAAGAGCAGCGAAACAAGCGTGGCCGGAAGAAGGTAAATTTGCGCTTCGCGGAAGGAGCGGGCGTACGATGAAAGCGCCAGAAGAATCGAGCTGGTGAGGAGGCAAAGCGGCAACGTGAGAAGGAGAACGAGGACCAAAGTATGGGGTGGGGGGAGGAGTAGCGGGAAGCCCAAATCTCCTCCAAAGCTCAGGCTTTTCCCCAAGGCGAACGAGATCAGCATTCCGGCGAAGTTAAAAGCGAGCGACACGAGGGAAGTGATGGAAAGCAAAAGCAGCTTCCCCCAAACGATGCTTTGGGCCGGCACGGGATGGAGGAACAAGGTCTCGAGCGTTCCGCGCTCCTTTTCCCCCGCCACCAAGTCGATGGCCGCAAAGGAGCCCCCGGTGAGGAGAAGCGCCACGAGGAGAAGCGGAAGGATGCGCCCCAATCGCCAAGCGCTCCTCTCACCTTCCCGAGAGACATCCACGACCGGCACGGACTCGAGCGGAATGGAGCTGACGGAGATGCTTTCTTTCTCGAGAAGCTCCTTGAGAAGGTCTTCCCTGTAGCGGTCGATTGCCGTGTGGATCCTCCGGCGCGCCTCTTCGGACTTGGCCGAGGTGGCCGCGTGGAAAATGCTGATCTTTTTTTGCTCCGTGCCGTCGCGGTCCTCGGCATCGAAGCGGACAAAGAGAGCAAGGGTCCCATCACGCACGGCCTGGGGAAGGAACACCTGTTCTTCCGCGATCATTCCCGTGCCGCTCAGGTAGGAAAGAAACCTCCCGGGATCGCCCGAGAACCCTATGTGGAGGAGCAACTGCCTTTCTTTCTGCCGCGAGAGGGCGGAAAAGGCGAAGAACAGGACAGGATAGAGGATCACTGGCAACACGAAGGCAAAAAAAATGGCGCGCCGGTCGCGCAGGATATCCACGGCTTCCTTCTTGAAGATCACCCAGATCGGCGAAGGAGCTCTGGTTTTCCACGGGGGAGCCCGGTTGTTCCTCGAGTCTCTTCTCATATTAGGTAATGGTTTGGCATGTTGCATCGCCCATCGCTTGCCCTGTATGATCAAATGGCACTCATCCAGGGTAGTCCGCTATCCGGCAGTTGGCAGTTTGGGATTCAGGCGCTGAGGACGGTAGCCATCCACCTTTCCGGAGCCATCGCCCTTCCGGCCAACCTACCACCCCCCTTTCCATGCACGAACTTCCCCGCAACACTCTAAGACGTACCCTCTTTCTTTTCCTCATCAATTCGCCGATCTTTACCCCGCTCGGCTTCGCTCAATCGCCTGGACCAGCAAGCCTCGTTTTGGACAATGGCGAGGTGGGGACCGCCTCCACGGGCACCTGGCATCTTTCCCTGGGAACTGCTCCTTACCTGGGGAGCTCTCTTTGGGCCAAGGGAAGCACAGCCTCTTACAGCTACACGTTCAGCCTCCCCCGCTCCGGGGCCTATGAAGTGTTTGCCTGGTGGAGTGTCTACCCGAGCCGCAGCTCTGCTGTTCCCTATACCATCACCCACCGAGACGGCTTTACCACGGTGACCGCGGACCAAAAGCTCCAAGGCGGACAGTGGAACAGCCTGGGCACCTTTTCGTTCGATACGAGCGCGGTGGTGAGGGTCGATGCCTTTGCGGACGGATCTTCTTATTGTGCCGATGCCATTTCTCTGCGCGAGATCATCGACACGGACGGAGACGGCATCGATGACTGGAACGACAACTGCGCGCTGAAGCCGAATAGCGACCAGCTGGACACCGATGGCGATCTGCTGGGCGATGTCTGCGACAACTGCCCCACCGTGACCAACCCCGATCAGCTCGACACCGACGGAAATGGGATGGGCGATGCTTGTGAGCTCGATACCGACGGCGATGGGGTGCCCGATGCTCGCGACAACTGCCTCTTCTTTCCCAACCCCGACCAATTGGACCTGGACGGGGACGGATTGGGAGACGGGTGCGATCCAGACGATGATGGCGATGGGATCAACGACCGGGTGGACAACTGCCCACGATTTCCCAACCCGGGGCAAGAGGATCGTGACGGGGACGGAATCGGGGATGCCTGCAACTCTGCGGCACCCGATCGAGATGGCGATGGGGTTCCGGATGTGCTGGACAACTGCCCGACCGTCCCGAACCCAAATCAAGCCGACACCGACAGGGACGGCGTGGGCGACGCTTGCGATTCCCCCGTGGGCAGGCTCTTCTTGCGTGGTGATGCCAATAGCGATGGACATGTGGACGTCGGGGACACCATCAGCATTGTCAACTATCTGTTCCGCTCTCGCCCCGTTTCGTGCCTGGCCGCTGCTGATGTGAACGATGATGGCCTGGTAAATATCGCGGACTCCATCCGCTTGGTCCGCTTTCTTTTCCAATCCGATGCGCCTCCTCCTCCGCCTTACCCCGAGGCGGGCCTTGACACGGGGACTCCAAGCCAGCTTCCCTGCGTGAAGTAGGAGCTGGGGAACAGGAAACTGGGAACTGGGAATTTCATTCCCCGTTTTTTATTCTCTGTTCCCCGTTCCCCGGTTCTGAATGCCTCGCCTCCACCAGGCTCATGAAGATTTCTTCCATGTAATGGTGTCCGGTCTTCTGGCGAAGCTCCTCGAGTGTCCCGACGGCGCACAGCTGGCCCTTGTGAATGATGGCGATGCGGTCGCAGAGCCTCTCCACCTCGCTCATGATATGGGTGGAGAAGATGATGCACTTCCCGTTTGCCCGGCAGTCTTCAATGAAGCGGATCATGGTGCTTGCCGCCAAGATGTCCAGCCCCAAAGTCGGCTCATCCAGGATCAAGACTGGCGGATCGTGGATGAGGGTGCGAGCGATCGACACCTTTTGCTTCATTCCGGTCGACAGCTTTTCGCAGCGCACCCCGGCGAACTCGCTTATCCCGAAGGCCTCGAGGAGCTGGCCCACGCGCTCTCGCAAGGCATCGCCGCCCAAGCCGTGGAGATGGCCGAAGTACTCCAGTGTCTCCGAAGGGGTTAGCCGCCCGTAAAGCCCCGTGCTTGAGGAGAGATATCCCATGGAGCGGCGGACGCCAATGGCGTCTGTCAGGATTTCGTGGCCGGCAATGACTGCGTTTCCAGACGTGGGCCTGAGCACAGTCGAAAGCATTCGCAGCGTGGTGGTCTTCCCGGCACCATTGGGGCCAAGGAGCCCGAGAACCTCCCCGTGAAACGAAGAGAAAGTGATCCCGCACGCGGCGACCACGTCCCCCGCACGACGGTCCTGAAAGACCTTGGTGAGGCCCGTGGCCTCAATGCCCACAAGCTTCGTGGAAAGGGTGGCGGGGAGGGTGCCATCGGCGGGATTCATCGCAGCTCTCCGCCTCCCATGGAATCTCCCTTGCGACCCGGCCAGAGCGCTGCTTTGACCTCCGCCAACGACAATCCTCCACCGGTCGCGAAGGCTTCGCGCTTGAGAAGCCGCGACGCGATGTCAAGCGACAATACCGCATAGGCCGTCGAAAGAGCGAGGGTCAGCCCCATTCCCAAGGCCGGGAACCTCCCCTGGAGCGCTTCCCGGAAGAGGAGGCAGATATTGACAAGGGGGAGAGTGGCCAATCCTGGAGTCAACGTGACATCGGGCGAAGAGACCAAAATGGCTGGCAGCACGGCAACCAGGTAGACGGGGGTGAGATAAGCTTGACCTTCCTTGAAGCTTCGCGCGATGAAGCCCAAGAGCATCATGATAGCGCTCAAGAAAAGCGACAAGAGTATGGCTCCGAGCACGATCACGAGAGCGGAGCCGAGGCCAAGGCTGAAGCCTTCTAGCTTGAGCTGGTCTCCGAGGTGGAGGAGCGTGAAGGCCATGCTTGCCATATTCAAAAAGAAGGAGAGGAGCGAGAAGCTCACCACGGCCAAGTATTTCCCGAGCACGGTGGACAGGCGGCGGGCCGGGGACACCAGGGTCGTCTCCAGCGTGGACCGTTCCTTCTCGCTAACGGTGGTGTCCAGCGCCGGATAAAGGGCTCCCATGGCCGTCATGACGACCATGAGGAGGGGCAAGATCAAGGCGGCAACGTAATTGGCAAGCTCCCTTCGCGATGCCAGGTCTTCCTCACGGTCGAAAACCACTTCGAGAAGGCTGGCATCCTTTCCCGCGGAGCGGACCGCGGCGAGTAGCCGTTCCCTCCGAAACTCCTCCAGGGCTTTTTGGAGGCGTTCCTTTGCCTTGGTGGAGCCATCCCTTGCGGCGCTAAAGAAAAGACGAGGAGAGCCCGCTTCAAACCAAAGGACAGCGTGAGCGGAGCCGCCCCGTATCCATTCCCTGGCGGTCTCTTCGGGCTCCTTCAGAAGCCCTGCCGGAATTTCTTTTTCCACCGGAGCCAGCTTGAGGTCGCTTCGCGCCTTCAAGTACTCAAGAAAGCCGCTCTTCTCCCCCTCGCCAGCGATCAGGACCCGCGACTCCAAGCGCTCTTCGATTCCCCGAGCATACACCACAACTTGCAACGCTCCCCAAACGAGCGCGGGATAAAGGAAGAGGGGGAGGAGAACCGTGTGAATGACCGTGTGCCGGTCCCTGGCGAGGTCCCGCGCTTCTTTTCGGTAAATCAGCGCTACTTCCTGGAGAAGTCCCGGCGGGCAGAGGGGAGAGAGCCGTGGGGGGAGCGTCGGGCTCACGCTTCGAGGTCCCGCTCGTTGAGCTTTCCGCGCGATTGCAAGCGCCGGAATTGCTCGGCCGTCCGGCGGACTCCTTCCTCGAGCGGCGTGTGCTGGACGCGTCCCAGGAGCGCTTCCAGCCCCGACTCGAGGAAGTCGTAAGCGACGGGCAATGGGGCACCAGCGGCGTGAATATGACGTTCCGCCCCGGGGACGGCCGCCGCGATCGCCTTCACGAACTCCTCGACCGTGACGATCTCTCCCCGAAGGTTCAGAGCTCGCGCGCCCTTCAGGTCTGCGCGAGCGCAGCCGAGAAAGGCGGCGGCGACGTCCTCCACATAATTGAAGGCCGTTCTCCCGGAGAACGGGATTCGGTACTCACGCCCCAGGACCGCCGCCTTGATCGCCTTGGTCGGGCCGCTGGTGATGCCAACTTCCCTGCCCACGCCGTAAACCGAGAGGGGACGAAGCCCCACGCTCGCGATCCCGAAATCGTGCCCGTAGACACGGGCGCTGCCTTCGTTGGCCGTCTTGAAGACGCCGTAGTGCGTTCTTGGGAAGTGCTGGGCATTGTCTTGGATGGGACCCTCGTAATCGGTGGCCGCGCCCGCGACCGCCGCGCTGGAGGCATAAACCACCCCGCGGATCCGCTCCTTGTGGACTCGAGCCGCTTCGAGGACGTTCAGGGTGCCCAGGACATTCACTCGAGCCCCCAAGACCGGGTTGGAGCGGCAAAGGGGGATTTGGAGGCCCGCCAGGTGGATGATCGTGGTGGCGCGTGACTCCCCCACCGCGTGAGCCAGCCCTTCGGTGTCCGTCACATCACCGTAAGCCCTTTCAATCCTCGCCAGGTCCTCGGGTTCGATCACTTGCTCGAGGATGCGGTCGTCGGGCTTCAAATCAAAGAGGACGAAGGAAGCCTTCTCCCGGAGGAGCTGCCGCGCGATCCAGGCTCCAAGGAAGCCTTGCCCTCCGGTGATGAAACAACGTTCCTGGCTTTGCAAGTGGGCTCTCCGAATCGTCCAGTGGACAGAACTCCCGACGAAAAAAGCCGCGCCATTTTCTCAAAGGCACCGGCGGCTATCAACCCGAGGGGGCTGCGCTCCTCGCGCTATGTTGACCATGGTTCCATGGTTCCACGGCTCCACGGTTCCACGGCTCCACACGGCTACTCCACGGAGCTGAGGGCAAGAGATGAATTGTGGCCGCCAAAGCCGAAGCTATTGGACAACACCACGTCGACGGTGCTCTCGATGGCGCGGTTGGGCACATAATGGAGGTCACAGGCTGGATCGGGGTTTTCGTAGTTGATGGTCGGCGGGATCTTGCCGGTCAAGATCGCCTGGACGGAAGCAATGGCCTCTACCGCGCCGGCGCCTGCGATGAGGTGACCTGTGCTGGACTTCGTCGAGCTGATGGGCACGCGGCGCGCATGGTCGCCGAGCGCCGCTTTGATGGCCAAGGTTTCCATGGGGTCGTTTTGAATCGTGCTGGTGCCGTGCGCGTTGATGTAGCTCACCTCTTCGGGGCTGACTCGAGCCGCCTTCATTGCCTGGCGGATGGCTCTGGCCGCGCCAGCCCCGCTCGGGTCGGGCGCGGTCTTGTGGTAAGCGTCCGTTGTTTGGCCAAAGCCAGCCAAGAGGGCCAGAATCCGCGCTCCCCGCCGGCGCGCGTGCTCGATGGACTCGAGCACCAACACGCCGGCACCTTCGGCCAGCACGAAGCCGCTCCGGTCCCTATCGAAGGGGCGGCAGACCTTCGCGGGGTCCCCTCCGGCCCGGGACAGTGCCTTCAGATTGGCGAACGTTGCCAGCGAAAGCTCGCTGATGGGGGCCTCGGCTCCTCCCGTGATCATCACATCGGCGGCCCCGTCTCGAATGACGCGCGCAGCAGCGATGATCGCATCATTCCCGGAGGAGCAGGCGGTGCTCACGGCGCCCGACGGGCCCTTGAAGCCATAAAGAAGCGAAATCTCGTTGGAGGGGACGTCCGGCGTTCCGCTCGGAACGAGGAGGGGCGACACGCGATGGGGGCCCTTCTTCCGCAGGATGTCCATTTGCGTTTCAATGGAGCGAATGCCGCCGATCCCCGTTCCCACGACCACCCCCGTCCGCTCGAGGTCGAGGTTGCCCTCGAGAACAGCTGACTGAGAGATGGCTTCGGCCGCGGCGGCAACTGCGAACTGAACATACCGGTCCAGCCGGCGGGCTTCCTTGGGGTCAATCCCAAAATGGGTCGGGTCAAAGTTCCTGACTTCGCCGGCAACATGGACATCGTACGCGCTCGTGTCAAAGCTCGTGATCTCTTGAATGCCGGACCGCCCCGCGATCAAAGCGCTCCAAAACTGCGCCACGTTGTTGCCGCAAGGCGTCACGCACCCCATCCCGGTGATCGCTATGCCTCCCCAGCGCACCCTATCCTCGAATGACATTTCCGCAGTGTACACGATCCCTGCTTTCCTCCGAAGGCTTTCCTTGGGCCGTTCTCGAGCGCTCCTTGAGCAAAAAGGCCACCCGAAGCGTGGGCGGCCTATCCTTGTGTCTTGTGAAAGGTTGGTAGATGGTGACCCCAAGGGGATTTGAACCCCTGTTACAAGGATGAGAACCTTGTGTCCTAGGCCTGGCTAGACGATGGGGCCTTGCTGGATCCAATCGCTTTCTGCTTCTCTTCTTCTCTTTTTCTTTCCGAGCCCGTGAGGTGGATCTCATGCCCATCGCACGGAACGGATTATCATAGGGCACGGCCCATCACGGTCAAGCGTTAAGTCATCACCACCGCGGCTTGAGGAAGGCCCCTTCTAAAAGGGGCCATTACGCCCGCGACGTATCGTCAACGTCGACGTGGATGAACGCAGGAAACGGCAGAGCCTTTTCGATTCACACCGCCAGAGACCAGAGGCGGTGGCTTACTGTTCAAGTAAGCTTCTGCCCTCCCCTCTCTCCTGATCATCCTCACCCCGATTTTTGCTCCTTGACCAGGAGGACATTATCGTAAATCAGGGCTCCGGCCACTGCGCCCAGGATCGGGCCAAGCCAGTAGGCGCAATGCATGTCCCAGTAGCCCCCTACCAGGGCAGGCCCAAAAGAGCGCGCTGGATTCATGCTTGCGCCCGTGAGCGGCCCTGCCGCGAGAATGTCGAAGCATATCGTGAGGCCAATCGCGAAGCCGTAAATGTTCTTCGGGCCGCGGCTGTCGACGGCCACTCCAAAAATCGTCGTGATGAGGAGGAACGTCAAGATCGCCTCGAGAAAGAGGGTTCCGCCGAAGCCGAGCAGCTTGGCGTTCTCTTCCCCTCCAAGAGTCGCGCCAAGCTGGGCCACCGAGACAGCCGTCTCGGGAAAGAGCTGCTTGAGGAGGAAGGCCGCGATGGTGGCTCCCGCCAGCTGCGAAATGATGTAGGCGATGCCCGGGCCGAGCTTTATCCGCCGCGTGGCCGCCATGGCGCACGTGACCGCAGGGTTGATATGGCCGCCGGAGACGTGTCCGGTGGCATAAACTGCCATGGAGAGGGCAAGGCCATGGGCGAGCGCGATCGCCACGAGCCCTCCGCCTCCACCCGCTCCGTTTTGCACATTGGTGATAATGGCGCCTGCCCCGATAAATGTGAGCGTGAAGGTGCCAATAAGCTCCGCAACGCAGGCGCGGAACAATGGGTTCATGACTTCCAATCCTTTTCTAAATGAAGAAGACCGCTACCACGTGACTTGAGTCCACGTTGGTACTTTCCTAAATGCAGGTTGGAGCGTCAAGCCCTTGAGCAGGGCAGCGCCTATTTTTCGATGGGTAAGCCAGGCGCTGATCCAAGCTCCCAGGCGTGGTAGGAGCTTCGTACCAGGGGTCCGCTGAAGACGCTCCGAAATCCCATGGCTTCCGCCTCCTCCTTGAGCTCGGCGAATTCCCGGGGGGTCACGTATCGAAACACGGGCACTTGATCCGCAGTCGGCCGGAGGTATTGACCGAGAGTGAGGACATCGCACCCATGCCCGCGGAGGTCTCGAAAGACTTGAACCAGCTCGGAACGAGCTTCCCCCAACCCCAGCATGAGGCTTGATTTCGTGATGAGGTCCCGCTGGCAGGCCTTGGCGGTTTCAAGCACCTTGAGGGAGCGCCTGTAATCGGATCCCGGCCGCACGCGGCGGTAGAGCCTTGGCACGGTCTCCACGTTGTGGGCAAAGACGAAGAGTGGAGACCTGGCGACGCGGTCGATGAGGTCGCGCCGGGCGTGGAAGTCCGGGACCAAGGCTTCCACGCGGCAGGAAGGAATCCGGCGCCGGATGGCTTCAACCGTGCTCGCGAAATGGTTGGCGCCCTCGTCGGGCAAATCGTCGCGGTCCACCGACGTCAGGACCGCGTAATCGAGCTTCAGGGCTTCGATGACCTCGGCAACATGCTCCGGCTCTGACGGGTCCAAATCGACGGGCTTGCCTTTTCCAACGGAGCAAAAGGTGCAGCCTCGAGTGCAGGTATCACCCAAGAGCATGAAGGTCGCCGTTCCGTGCCCCCAGCAGTCTCCAATGTTGGGGCATTGGGCCTCCTCGCAAACCGTGTGCAGGCCCTTTTCTCTGAGGACGCTGTGGAGGAAGCGGTAGCGCTCGTTCCCAGAAAACCGGGCCTTGATCCAGGCGGGGTGCTTCGGCGGGGACTGAGGCCGTGGGCTTTCGGAAAGGACCGGAAGGAACTTGAGCGTTGAACTCATGGTTGAGCTATCTTAACCTGCGGCAAGCATCATATCGCCACCTGCTCCACCTCTCCACTCGTCCGGACGAGGACAATGCGGCCAGGGGCGACTTCTTCCCACCCTGGATCGGGAAACAAGGGCTCGGAGGCGACCACGGCGCTGCCCGCTCCAGGCCCGAGGGCTGCCTCCAGCCGAGAGCGGGTCGCCTCGAAAACGACGTGCACATTCCTGGCAACGTAGAGTGAAGGAGGGGCCTTCGAGGAAGAAGTGGCAAAGCGGCTTACCACCGTGGTCATCCCGTCGGTCAAGGCAAGGTTCAGCGTGGATGGCTCCTTCGTTTCAAAGCGGTTCAAAATGTTCGTCGTAAATTCGAGGGTCCTCCGAAAGACGTCGAGAAGACCTTCGGGATCCAATGGCCTATCCGACTGATCCCAGAGATCGAGGAAGAGACCAAAGAGAAGCTCGCTGTCGGTCGTGCCGCGAATGAGGGAGAAGGACCGCTCGGAGAGGTAGTGGCGGGCCCACTCCTTGAAGCGGGCGTAGCCTTCCACGGTGCCGTTGTGCATCCAGAGGAATGGGCCGAAGCTGAATGGGTGACAATTAGCCTCCGAGACTTCGAGCCCTTCGCTCGCCGCGCGAACGTGCGCGAAGACCCGACCGCTTCGCGTGAGGCGCGACAGGCTCTTGAGGTTGGCGCTGGACCAAGCCGGCTGGGTCGAGCGGAAAACGGCGGGCTCGACGGAGATTTCGGGAACGTACCAGCCAATGCCAAAGCCATCGCCGTTGAGGCACTCTCCTCGCTCCGAGGCTGCGTAGCTTTGGACGATCAGGGAGTGCTCTGGGCGGTAAAGGAGGTCGTGAAGGGGGATCGGCTCACCAGTGTAAGCCAGGAGGCGGCACATGGACGGTATTCTTGAAGGGAAGGCGTTCCTTGTCGACTCAAAACGTCAAAGAGCTCAACGATCCATGCCGAAAACAATGAGGGGCAGAATCCCAGGATCACTCGCGCCGGAGGCCCATCAATTTTCCGTTGAAAGAGACTCCGAGGACGGTCTAATAATAGGCCCTTTTCCCGTTGCCGGATCGTCTAATAGGTAGGACAAGAGACTCTGGATCTCTTTATCTAGGTTCGAGTCCTAGTCCGGCAGCCATTTTAAAGCCTTGCACAACAGGAACTTTCGCAAGGCTTATTTATTGAGAGATGGGCTCCCTGTCGGCTGAGTCACCACGAAGTCACCACCAATTCTTGACGGTTCCTGTGGCTCAACGCTTTCGGTCACGCCTTCTGCTTTCATGAGGGATGTCAACCAGAGGAGA
>Ga0066710_100006681_pt1 | contig 10840 bp, 12 predicted proteins | sample GraSoiAngelo_159_FD_79666 | JGI IMG/M metagenome (GOLD analysis project Ga0066710, IMG submission 79666) | Grasslands soil microbial communities from the Angelo Coastal Reserve, California, USA - 14_1009_16_40cm | ecosystem: Environmental > Terrestrial > Soil > Grasslands | place: USA...
GACGCGGCCCGCGTCGTTGGCGGGGAAGGTCAAGTAGGCGGTGCCGTCGGGACCGTACCAGATCGCCGTGTTGTGGAGGTTCGTGCCCTTCATCTCCTGCGCGGTCGGCACGAGGACGACCTGTTTCAGGTCGGCGCTCATCCGCAGGATGCCCGCGCCGGGCAGCGCGAAGTAGGTCTCTTCCTTGCCGGGCCGATGGTCGACGGCAAAGCCTCCGTGAGCCGAGACCACGACCTTCCGGGCCTCTTCCGGAAGCTGGGCCGCGGTGAGGACCACGCGGAAGCGGAGCGCCCCCTGCCCGCTCACCCCCTTCGCTCCCGGCGCGATCGTGCCCGGAGCCGGAGTCGACGCCTCCTGGGAGGGGAGCGAGCCGTGATGCGGGTGCGCCGGCAGGGAAGTCGCGCCTGCCGCGACCAGCGCGATGGCGACGATGCGGGCGAGGGTCATGGATCAGCCTCTCTGGTGAGCAGCGACGGCGAGCGCGATTAGGCCGACTCCATCACCTTGGGTGCCGAACTTCCTTATCGCTGGCTCTTCGCCAGGCCTCGGATGGTCGTGGTCCCCGCGCCAGGGACAGTTGCCGGGACCGCCGTGAAATATGCCTCATCACCCTTGCTCACGATCACGAAATCGAAGTGCTCGTCGGGCGCCCCGGTAACGATGCAGTCCGCGTGGCCGGTGCCGTCGTCGTTCACCGAATAAGTGCACGTGAAGGTCTGCCGCAGGGCGGTTCCCCCGATGACGAGCGTGCGCGTGCCGTCTTCGAGCTTGCCGCTTCCGTCTGCCGTGAACCGGCCCGCGGCAGCGACGGGCGCGCCGGGAGAGGTGGCTGTGGTTCCTACAAATCCGTCGAAGGCGAACCCGTACGGACCCTTGATATCGTGCGCGCTGAAGCTCGCGTCCGCGAGAGCGACCGGTACCGCGCACGCCAAGCAGGCAACGGCGAACCCCAGAAACGCGCACACACTCTTCGTCATGACACTCCTCCTCTCTTTTCGTGAGCCCCACCTGACGGGCACGATGTTGATGAGCACGGCCTGTACCTGCGGAAGCCGAGGGCCCACGAAGCCCGGCCGGCCGCAGCCCCCTAAGTGGTCGCCTGGCCGCGGAAGTCGCTCGTGGAGCCCACGACTTGGGATGTGAAATGTCTGAGCGGATAGATCTAAGCGGGAATTCTACTGCGGCGGCTCGGAGCGTGTCAACGACCGGCCGAGGTCACCAGCAGGTCGTAGAGCGCGCCGCCCACGAATACCTCGATGGACTCCGACGGAAGCGTGGAGGCGGGACAGGACGGCGTCTCCAACGTGAGCGCGGGCAGGCTTCCCGTGAACGACGTCGGCGAACTACAGGTGTACCATGCGCTCGAGGAAGAGCCCGCACCGACGGTCATCATTCGAGATAATCAATCGGGCCATCTCCATCTTGGCGACTGACTCTCTCACCTCGCGCTGCGGGGCAGGAGGCGACATGCGCGGTGGCTTGGGTCGCAGGCACGTCCTCAAGGCTCTCGGCACCTCGGGCGTGGCGGCGTCGCTGCCGCTTCGTTTCGCCGGGGCCCAGCCGAATTTCTCGCGGATGCCGGCCGAAGGCCGAGGCACGCCGAAGATCTGCCTCGGCTTCGGGGGCCCGGTGGACGAGCCCGGGATGCGGCGGGTGAAGCAGATCGGCGTCGACCACGTGCTCACGGGCGGCCCGAAGATCCCGTGGAGCGAGGCCGACGTCCGCGCTCGAATCGAGCAGTTCAAGGCCGGCGGCCTGACGCTGTGGAACATGATGATCTCGGGATTCGACGACGTCATCTGGGGGCGGCCGGGAGCCGACGCGCAGACCGCCGACGTGATCGCCTCCATCCGCGCGGCCGGGAAGGCGGGGCTGCCCGTCGTGGAGTACAACTTCTACGCGCACCGGCTGACGGAGGGCTACAAGGAGGAGACGGGCCGCGCCGGCGCGGGCTACACGGCGTACGACTACGAGCTGTCGAAGAACCTGCCGCCCCGGGAGGGCGTGGGCACCCACACCCGCGCCGAGCAGCTCGAGCGCGCGGAGCGGTTCCTGAAGGCCGTGGTGCCGGAAGCCGAGAAGGCCAACGTCCGCCTGGCTCTCCATCCGAACGATCCACCCGTGCCGCTGAGCCGCGGGTCGGAGCAGCTCATGGCCACCGTCGATCACTGGAAGGAGTACCTGAGCCTCGTCGAGAGCCCTTTCAACGGCATGACGTTCGACTGCGGCGTCACGCGCGAGATGGGCGAAGACCCGGGGGCGGTCTGCCGATGGCTCGGCGAGCGCGACCGCATCAACCACATCCACTTCCGCAACGTCGTCGTCCGCCGGCCCTACGTGGACTACACGGAGGTGTTCCTCGACGACGGCCAGGTGGACCTGTTCGGCGTGATGAGGGAGCTCGTGCGGCAGAAGTACCCTCGCGCGATCTACCCCGAGCACCCGCGGGCGCTCGACGTCGACCGCGAGCGCGGCTCCAGAACGAGCCAGTATCCGGGCGGAGGCGGGTTCACCGCCGAGACCTACAACGTCGCCTACACGAGGGCCATGTTGCAGGCGGCACTGACGATGTAAAGACGTCGGCAAAGGTGTCCTGGACGCTCAGGGAGCATCAAGGGAAGTCGTCGACTCGCGTGAGGCGCACGCTTGATCGGCCGCGCATTCCGGGCCACCGCAGGGGCCAGAAAGGGAGGTCGTCATGAGGGCTTGGATGGGAATGGTCCTGGTTTGCCTCGCCGCCCCCGTCACTGCCGACGACGCGGCGGATGCGAAGGCCCAAGGGGAGGCGTTCGTGCGTGCTTGGGACAAGGGCGACATCAAGGCCGCGCTGGCCCTGTACGCCGACGACGCACGGGTGATCTGGCCGGGAGAGGGCGATGAAGGCAGGGGCAAGGCGGCGATCGAGGCTCTGATCACGAAGACCTTCAAGATGTTTCCAAAGTCGGGCCTGGTGCTGAAGTCCCAGGACACCATGCCGCTCGGCGATGGATATATCGGCAACGTGGGCTACTGGGAACAGACGGTGGCCGGTCCCGACGGCAAGCCCGCGACCTTTCGCGTCCGCACGACGGAGATCCTGAAGCGGCAGGGAAGCAAGCTCGTGTACCTCGTCGATCACGCTTCGATCGGCTTGCCGCCTCCGCCGGCTGCCTCCCCGACCCCCGCCGAGAAGCTCGCGCCGGCCGCCAAGAAGCGTTCTCCACAGTGATCACGGGCCGGTTCCTTTCCATGCCGCCCTGGGTGCCGGTCATGGCGGCGATGCAGGTCGCGGCGTCCGCTCAGCCGCCGAGGGTCCTTCAGGTCTTTCGCGAGCCGTTGAAGCCGCACGTCGAAGCCGAGTACGACCGCATCGAGTCGGACACGGCGCGGAAATGCGCGGAGCTGCGATGCCCACACGCGTATCTGGGCGTCGAGTCGCTCACCGGGCCGAAGGAAGCATGGTGGTTCAACGGCTACGACTCGGCCGCCGATCAGCAGCAGGTGGCGGACGCGTGGGCGAACAGCACGGCGGCCCTCGCCGTGCTCGGCCGGAACAGCAAGCGGAAATCTCGTCTCACCGGGAAGGGGAGCAACTCCTTCGCGACCTACCGGCCGGATGTGAGTACCGGACCGCCGTGGCTCATCGGCGCGGGGCGATTCCTGGTGATCACCGTGACCAGGAGCGCGCCGCCGAAGGGCACGGTCTTCGAGACCGAGGAAGGAACGCGATTCGTCATCCGGCCGGCTGGAACCCGCGAAGAGGCCGATGCGGCCGCGGCGGCGGCGGGCGCCGGGTCCCGCGTCTTCGCCGTGCGTCCGTCCTGGAGCCATCCCGCCGACGACTGGATCGCCGCCGATCCCCAGTTCTGGCGGAGGGCACGTTAGCGGCGCCGCGCTGGGACGAGCGACGACCAGGAAACCGCCCGAGCGTCATGGCCGCGAGGCACGCTACGATCGTGGGGTGCCGCAGCTCCCGCTGTTCGAGTCCGCCGAGGACGTCCTCGTCGATGATGCTTCCGGACGGATCTCGTACACGCCTCGTTTCGTGGACGCGCCGACGGCGGCGGCCTGGTTCTCCGAGCTGCGCGGGGCCGTGGCGTGGAACGCCCAGCGGCGCTGGATGTACGACCGGGAGGTGGACGTTCCCCGGCTGACCGCCCACTTCTCGCTGGCGGGCGGGGATCCGGCGCCCCGCGCCGTCACGCAAGCGGCCGAGCGCGTCATCGCGAGGACCGGCGTGCCCTTCAACGGCGCCGGCCTCAACTTCTACCGCGATGGGCGGGACAGCGTGGCCCCGCACAACGATCACCTCTACGAGATCGCCGAGGGCTTCCCCATCGCGCTGCTCTCGCTGGGGGCCACCCGGCGGATGACCATCCGCGCGAAGGAGCCGCCGCGGCGCGTGCTGCGCGTCGACCTCGAGGCGGGCAGCCTGCTGATGATGAGCTACGCCACGCAGCTCCACTACGTGCACGGGGTCCCTAAGACCGACGAGTCGGCGGGCGAGCGGATCAGCCTGGCCTTCCGCGTCCGGCCGGATCGGGGGCCGGGCCAGAACGATGGAACGTTCTACCGATGATCGGGTCATGTCCGCGGCTCGTTCCGCGGGCGCCGGGAGCGAGATGGCCGTACCATTCGGGGATGGACCCCCGCTTGCGCGCCGCCGAGTTGTTCCAGCAGGCCTACGATGCCCAGATGCGCGGCGACCTCCCGGAAGCCGTGCGGCTGTACGAGCGCTCGCTGGCCGCCTGTCCGACCGCCGAAGCCCACACGTTCCTGGGCTGGACCTACTCGTTCCTGGGCGACCTCGAAGAGGCCATCGCCTGTTGCAAGCGCGCCATCGAAGTCGATCCGTCCTTCGGGAATCCGTACAACGACATCGGCGCCTACCTGATCGAGCGTGGCGAGCTGGACGCCGCCATCCCATGGCTGCAGAAGGCCAAGAAGGCCACGCGCTATGAAGCGCCGCAGTTCCCGCGGTTCAACCTGGGGCGTGTATACCTGGCCAAGGATATGCTGAGTGCGGCCCTGCGCGAGTTCGAGGAAGCGCTGGAGGTGCAGCCGGGCTACGAACCGGCGTTAGGCGCGATCGCGGCGGTCAAGCGCCGGCTGAACTGAGCGGCGCGCAGCCGTGGTCGACGCGCCGGCATCGAGGCGCCGTCCAGGAGGTGGGTCATGGATCGTGATGCGTCCCTGCGTGAACACCTGCGCAAGCTTCTCGACTGGAAGGATGCGCACGTGAGCTTCGACCAGGCCGTGGCCGGCCTGCCGGCCGACCTGCGCGGCGCGGTGCCGGAGGGATGGGTGCATTCTCCCTGGCAGCTCCTCGAGCACCTCCGCATCTGCCAGCGCGACATCCTCGACTTCTGCCGCAACCCCCGGTACGTCGAGCCGTCCATGCCGCAGTATTGGCCGCCGGCGGCGGCGCCGGCCTCCGGCGACGCCTGGGAGCAGAGCGTGGCCGCCTTCCGCCGTGACCGGGACGAGCTGCGCCGGCTCGCCGCCGACCCCGCCGTCGAGCTGTTCGACCGGATCCCGCACGGTTCCGGCCAGACCTACCTGCGCGAGCTGCTGCTCGTCGCGGACCACAACGCCTATCACGTGGGGCAGCTCGTCGCCGTGCGGCGGTGCCTCGGCGCGTGGAGCGGGTAGGCCGGGGAACGTCGCGGCGCCCCGCCGCGCGGGCACGCGTACAGCAATAATGGAACTGGTGCCCGCAGGATTGGAGCACTGAGGAGGCGAGATGGTCATCAGCATGGCGCACCTGAGCCCGCTGCTGTCGATTCTGTTCGGGATCCTGATACTGATCTTTCCACGCTTGCTGAACTACCTGGTCGCCGTCTACCTGATCCTGGCCGGGCTGCTCGGGATCGGGCTGATCGGCCGGCCGCTTCGCGCTCACGCCCAGTTCGACCAGGCCGTTCCGGCCGCCACGGCCCCGGCCTGCCGCCCCCCGGCCGATCTGGACGTGTCGCTGGGTCCGAGGACGTCTCCGCCCGTGGCCGGCCGTTCCGCCGACCGCCCCCGGACGCCGCTCGCGGTCCGTGGCCACGGGACTGAGCGGAAGATCGCGCGGGGAGCGTCTCGGGAGCCGCGTCCGCCGGTTTCCTGACCCGCCGCCAGCGCCGCCGCGAGCTTCCGGACGATGTCCGTCCAGCCCTGGCGGTGTGCGTCGATCCTCGCCGGGGGCAGAGCCGGCTGTCCCAGAACGCACGGTAATCCTCGAGCCACCCGGCCGCCTCGCGCAGCGGCCCGGCCTCCAGGCGCAGCCGGTGCTCGCGACCGAGGATCGTGCGCTCGACGAGGCTGGCCCGTTCCAACGTCGGCGACCTGGCCGGCCGGTTCCCCATCTTGCCGTTTCCGGATGAAATCCTCACCCGTTCGAGGTCCGAACGGTCGTTTCGATGAACGAACGCGGCCGGCAAGGCCAGCCGTCGGAAGTCGTTCGGCGCCGGCCGCCAGGCCTGGCATCGGTCGTGCTCATGAGAAGGCCATGCGACTCCCGACCCCGATCGCCCTCGCAGTCCTGGCAGGTGCGTGCGGAACCTGCCCGACCGCGCCTACTCCCCCGGCCAGCAGCAGCGTCGTCTTTACCGCAGTATCGCCGCCGGCCGGGAGCACGGTGGTCGTGCCCGAGCAGTACCCTCCCATCGTCGCCGGCGGGGTGATCCTCCCGCCTCACTCCGGCCTCATCTCGGTGGGACTGTCCCTCGCCTCGGCCCATGAGGTCCCGTGGGCCCAGCTCAACGTCTACCTGCTCACGTCGGACCAGGGCCTGGGCTACTGCGGACAGAACCTTCCCGATTCCCCGACCTGGAGCTTCTTGACGCCGGGATGGACCACCACCTTCACCGTGACCGGGTTCCAGGTCTTTCGGCTGCCGTGCGAGGTGACCGGGATCCGCGCGATGCTGCACATGAGGAACAACGGTTCGCTGACGCCGCCGACGCCGAGCGAGACGATCGCCGAGGCGACGTTCCCGATGAGCTTCCAGATCCGTCGCTAGGCTCGCTCGAAGGATCAGGCCCGCGCGAAGTAGCGGAAGAACAGCTCCTGGAAGGCCGACCAGCGGAAGCCCAGGGCCAGGGCGGCCTCCGCGGCCTTGGCCAGCAGGAAGGTCGTGCCGAAGAAGGCCAGGAAGGTGTTGGCGCCCATGAACCGCTCCAGCGCGCACTGCAAGTAAGATCCGCCCCAGCCATGTCTCCATCGGCCAGGGTCGCCCTCGTCACCGGGGCGGGCACCGGCATCGGGAAGGCAGCCGCGCGGGCGCTCCTGAAGGAGGGCTACCGGGTCGCGCTCGCCGGGCGGCGCCGGGAGCGCCTCGAAGAGACCGCCGCCGAATCGGGCGCGGGGGAGCGAGCGCTGGTCGTTCCGGCCGACGTCGCCGATCCGGGCTCGGTGCGCGCGCTCTTCGCCCGGACGAGGGAGGCGTTCGGGCGGCTCGACGTCCTCTTCAACAACGCCGGCACCGGGGCGCCGGGCGTCCTGCTGGAGGACCTCGCCTTCGACCAGTGGAAACGGGTGGTGGACGTGAACCTGACCGGCTTGTTCCTCTGCACGCAGGAAGCGTTCCGGATCATGAAGAGCCAGGACCCCCGCGGCGGCCGCATCATCAACAACGGATCGATATCCGCCCACGCCCCGCGCCCGAACTCCGCGCCCTACACCGCCACCAAGCACGCGGTCACCGGCCTCACCAGGTCGACCTCGCTCGACGGGAGGAAGTACGACATCGCCTGCAGCCAGATCGACGTCGGCAACGCCCGGACCGACCTCGCGGCCCGGATGGCGAAAGGGGTGCCGCAGGCGAACGGCGGCGTGGCGCCCGAGCCACTCATGGACGTCGAGCACGTGGGGCGCGCCGTCGTTTACCTGGCGGGCCTGCCCCTCGACGTGAACGTGCTGTTCATGACGATCATGGCCACCAAGATGCCCTTCGTCGGGCGAGGCTGATGGCTGCCGGGGCCCCTTGCATTGGCGTTCCCGACGAGCGAGAGTAGGCCACTCACTCGCGCCCCAGACGACCGGTCCCTCTGCTGGAGGTGGGCAATGTTCCGCAACGAATCGTCTCTGCACAGGGCTCTCGTCTGCTCGCTGGCCGCGTTCGTTCCCGCGCCGGCCGCAATGGCCGCGGAGGCGGCCGGCCGCGCCTACGTGCTGGATCGGGACACGCCGTCGCTGGCGGCGCTGGCCTTGCCGGCCGGCACCCTTCTGGGCAGCGTCGCTCTGCAGGGCCGGCCCGAGGCGCTCGTCCGCACCCCGGACGGCTCGAAGATCCTGGTCCTGGACCAGGGCCCGGGAAAGGACAAGGGCGACGCCGGCTATCAGGCCACGGCCAGGTCGTCGCTGACGATCGTCGACGCCGCGGCGCTCAAGGTCCTCTCCCGGGTCGAGCTGGGATTCGGGCTCCTGGGAGGCGACAACCCGACCGGGCTCCTCGGCCCGGACGGCGAGCGCCTGGTCCTGCTCTGTCCCGGCTACGAGTCCAAGAACCCGGCCGAGAGCCTGGCCCGCGAGCTGGTCACGGTGAGCGTGGCCAAGGGCGAGGTGGCGGGACGCCTGCCGATCGAGCGCGCGGTATCCGACCTCCAGTCCGATCCGGAGGTCAAGACGGCGTTCCTGTTCTCGGCGCGGCGAGGCAAGAAGGAGGCCGCCCAGCCCGCCGAGCTGCGCATCGTCGATCTCAAGGGGGACCTCCAGGGGCCGCGCCTGCTCGGCAAGGTCGAGCTGAAGGGCGATCCCCAGCCGCCCGTCCTGTCGCCCGACGGCGGCTACCTCTACCTGCTCGACGAAGGCAATCCCTCGGACAAGCCGGAGAAGAACGTCCCCGGCTCCATCCAGGTCGTCTCCGTGGCCACCCGCGCCCTCGTGGCGACGCTCGAGGGCGGGACCCGGCCGCGCGAGATGACCGTGGACGCGAAGGGCAAGCGGGTCTTCTTCATCGATGACGGGGCGCCGGCCAAGGGGCTCGAAGCCGGGTTCGGCGAGCTGCGGGTGCTGCAAGGGGCCGAGCTGAAGACGAAGCTGGAGACGGCGCCCGGCGGCCGGTTCCTGCGCTTCTCTCCCGGGGGCGACAAGCTCTACGTGGTGGCGCCGGCCGCGGTGACCGTCGTCGAGCTGGCCGGCCTCCAGGCCCACCCGATGCACCTCGACCGCGCCAAGGGGGCCATCCTCTACGACGATCCCGGGCCGGCCAAGGAGCTGGCGCTCTCCCCCGACGGCAAGCGCGCCTTCGTGCTCTACGAGAAGTCGAGCAAGCTGCTGGTCCTCGACCTCGACAAGGAAGAGACCGTGGCCATGGTCACGACCGGGCGGGGCGGCATCAAGTTCATGAAGACGCTGGGAGCCGCCGCGCTCACGGCGGCCTCCTACTACGCGGCCGACCGCCAGGCGTCCCGCAGCGGCGGAGGCCTCTTCTATTACGACGTGTACCAGGTCGGGCGGGCCGTGACCTCGATCGTCGTGCGCCCGGACAGCCGCTTCGTGTACGTGCTCAACACGCAATCGGGGGACGTCACCGTGGCCGACTCCGCGAACGGCCAGGTCGTGGACAAGCTGGCCGGCGGAGGAAGCGGGTTGCGCCTGCTCCCGGGCGGCAAGCGGGTGGCGGTGCTGGCGAGCGACCAGCTCAAGCTGATCGACGCCGAGGCCAACCGGAAAGGTCCCGAGCTGGCGATGGACAAGCTGCGGTCGCTCGCTCCCTCGCCCGACGACAAGTTCGTCCTCGCCCTCACCGACAGCCAGGTGGTCACGCTCGATCCGGCCACGGGCGAGGTCCGGGGCCGGGCGACCGGGTTCAAGAAGGCCGTCCAGGTCGTCTTCGCGCCGTGATCAGTTGTCCCTCGTGCCTGGCGGCCAGCGACGACGGCGCGCCGGCGTGCGGCGCCTGTGGCCAGCCGCTCGGCCTCGGGCCGGGGGCGCTGGGCGTCGGCTCGATGGTCGCCAACCGCTACGAGGTCCGTGAGCTGCTCGGGCGGGGCGGCATGGGCGTGGTGTACAAGGCCTACGACCGCCTGCTCGAGGAGACGGTCGCCCTGAAGCTGCTGCGGGACGAGGTGGCCTCGCCCGACCTGACACGACGGTTCCGCGAGGAGATCCGGCTCGCCCGGCGCGTCAGCCACCGCAACGTCTGCCGCATCCACGAGTACGGCGAGGACGGAGCCCGCCGCTACATCTCGATGGCCTTCATCGACGGTGTCGACCTGAAGCGGATCCTGCGGGAACAGGGTCCGCTCCGCCCGTCCGAGGCCCTCGACACGGGCCAGGCGGTGGCGTCCGGCCTGCACGCGATCCACGAGGAAGGCATCGTCCACCGCGACCTGAAGACCGCCAACATCATGCGCGACCGCAAAGGCGTCGTCCGCCTCATGGACTTCGGGATCGCGAAGGACTGGAGCGCCGGCGCCAGCTCCGGCCTCACCGTCACGGGCATGATCATGGGCACGCCGGAGTACATGAGCCCCGAGCAGGCGACCGGGACCCGGATCGACCTGCGCAGCGACATCTATGCCCTCGGGGTCGTGATGTACGAGCTCTTCACCGCGCAGGTGCCGTTCCGGGGCGAGACGCCGATGGCCACGCTGCTCCAGCACATCCGGGAGCCCCTGCGTCTCGACACGGCCGAGGCGGCGCGGATCCCGGAATCCGTGCGGCCCGTGCTGGCCCGCGCGCTCGCCAAGACCCCCGAGGAGCGCTTCGCGTCGGCGAAGGAGATGGGGGAGGCGCTGGCCGGCGTGGAGCGCGCGGCTGCTCGCGGCGCAACGGCGTCCCTGGCCGTGGCGGTTCCCGACGTCCCCTTCGTCGTCCCCACGCCAGCGGCCACTCCGGTTCCTGCCGTGACCCGGGTCGCGGCGCCGACGCC
>Ga0066710_100006682_pt1 | contig 10840 bp, 11 predicted proteins | sample GraSoiAngelo_159_FD_79666 | JGI IMG/M metagenome (GOLD analysis project Ga0066710, IMG submission 79666) | Grasslands soil microbial communities from the Angelo Coastal Reserve, California, USA - 14_1009_16_40cm | ecosystem: Environmental > Terrestrial > Soil > Grasslands | place: USA...
TCATTGTGAAAGGGCTCTTAAAGCGAGAGAGTCGTGAGCGCTCTACGCGGCGACGGACTTGGGCCGCCGTCCACGCCTCGCGGCGGCGTGACCGGGCATCCCCCCGGCGCAGTTGTCGCAGAGATCAGCCTGTTTCGAGCCGCGACGCGCATCGGAATAGTTGATCCGCATCGAGGCGCCTTTACCCTCGTCGATTTCGCTGCCACAGCTGTCACAGACGAGCACCGTCTTGCGAGCCACGATTCGTCCTCCTTTTTGTTGCGGAAGTGATGAGCCCAGCCGAGATCCGCTGGCAATTCTAAGCAGCTTTGCGACCCCGGCGCATTCCCCAGGTACGAAGCAAGCTGACAAGCGCTTGCTCTTCCGGATTTAGACCTGTCTCGCGTTCCCTGACGACGGTCGGAAATCATTGGCCGTGAATTCGTCCTTCATGAACTCGGCGAGTAGTCGTTCAACGCGCCGTAATCTCGCCACTAGACTCCGGCGCGATGGACGCGAGGCGAATCGTGGTGCTCGAAGGCGACGAGACCGGGCAGGAACTGCTCGAGCAGGCGCTGCGAGTTCTCGCAGCGGACGTGATCGGGCTCGAGCTCGAACTCCCGCGCTTCGACCTCTCGCTGGAGTCGCGGCAGACGACGAAGAACGCGGTCGTCTACGAGGCGGCCGCGGCTCTCAAGGAGGCGGGGCTGGGCCTGAAGGCGGCCACGATCACGCCCGAGAGCGCCGACGACGTCGGCTCGCCGAACCGGATCCTCCGTGAGGAGATCGGCGGCACCGTGATCGTCCGCACCGGCCGGCGGATTCCCGGCGTCGTCCCGCTCGGCGGCGTGCACGCGCCGATCTCGGTCGTCCGAATGGCCGTCGGCGGCGCCTACGGGGCGAAGGAGTGGCGGAAGGGCGAAGGTGACGACGAGGCGGCCTTCCGCACCGAGCGGATCGAGCGCTCGGTCTGCCGCGCGGTCGCCGAGTTCGCCTTCCAGCTGGCCGAACGTACGAGCGCGAAGGTCTTCGGTGGGCCGAAGTACACCGTCAGCCCTGTCTACGAAGGGATGCTGAAGGAGGAGATGGACGACGCGGCCGAACGGCACCCTGCCGTTCCCTACGAGCCGCAGCTGATCGATGCGACCTTCGCGCTGCTGCTGTCGACAAGCGGCGATCCGCTCGTGATCCCGTCGCTCAACCGTGACGGGGACATCCTGTCCGACCTGGTGCTGCCATTGTTCGGCTCGATCGCCGGCTCGGAGTCGATGCTGATCGCACTCGACGAGAAGCTCGAGCCGCAGACGGTGATGGCCGAAGCCGCACACGGGACCGCTCCCTCGCTCCGCGGAAAGGACGTGGCCAACCCGATGGCGATGATCCTCGCCGGAGCCGCGCTCCTGGGCTACGGCGACGAGGAGGCCCAGCAGGCCGGCCGCGCGATCCGCGAGGCGTGCCTCGAAGCGGTCGCCGAAGGCATCCGCACCCCCGACCTCGGCGGCTACGCCGGCACGAGCGAGTTCACGGACGAGGTGATTCGTCGCACTCGCCAAAAGCTCGAAGTCTGGGCCTCGCTCTGAGCGCCGGTGAACCGCAAGCGTTTGCTGCTCCCGAGCAGACGACTTAGTAACAGACACGGCGCCGGAGAGCCCGGTCGCTTCGTGGTTCGGTCCCAAATATCCTTGTAACAGTCTGTTACTTGGCCTCGGCGAGCGCACGGCTGAAGGCATCGAGATGGCCTTGGCTGAAGAGGACGAAGCGGACAAGCTCGACCGGTGGGCGCCGCGCTTGCCGCGCCGCTGCTACGGCGACCGGGGCGGCCAGCTCGACCGGATAGCCGTAGACGCCCGTCGAGATCGCCGGGAACGCGATGCTCGTGCATCCGAGCTCCGCGGCCAGTTCCAGCGCACGCCGGTGACACGATGCCAGCAGCTCCGCCTCGCCGGCTTCGCCTCCACGCCAGACCGGACCGACGGTGTGGATCACGCAGCGCGCGGGCAGCCGGCCGGCCGTCGTCGCCTTGGCGTCGCCCGTGTCGCAGCCGCCGAGCAGCCGGCACTCGGCGACGATCTCCGGTCCGCCCGCACGGTGAATCGCACCGTCGACACCGCCGCCGCCCAAGAGACTCGAGTTCGCCGCGTTGACGATCGCGTCGACAGCCTGGTCGGTGATGTCGCCGCGGACGGCCTCGATCACGCCTGAACGCTAGCCCTGCGCGGCGAGCAGGCGCGGCGGCGCGGCGCGGCAGAGCTCCACGAAGACACCGGCCACCAGCGGATCGAACTGCGTTCCGGCGCAGCGATCGATCTCGGCCAGTGCTTCGCTCACCGGCAGCGGCGGCCCGTATGGCCGCGGCGAGGTCATCGCGTCGAACGCGTCGGCGACGGCGAGCACCCGCGCCTCGAGCGGGATCTCGTCACCCCGGCGTCCGAAGGGATAGCCGCCGCCGTCCCAGTGCTCGTGGTGAAAGAGCACGTACGGGATCACGAAGCGAAAGTCGGGTTGCCGCGCGAGGATCCGCATTCCGGCCGCCGGATGGCGCCGGATCGCCGCATACTCCCATTCGCTCAGCCGCTCGGCCTTGTCCCAGATCGTGTCGGCGATCGCGAGCTTGCCGACGTCGTGGAGGAGTGCGCCGATGCGCAGGCGGCGAATTCGCCCGGCACCCCAGCCGAGCCGAAGTGCGATCGCCTCTGCGAGCCTGCTGACGCGCGAGCCGTGGCCCTCCATGTACGGACGAGCATCGATCGCCTCGCAGAGCCCCGCCAACATTGCCACGGCTCACACATTTCAACCTGCCACAGCCGAACCCTTCTCTTGCTGGAACCGGCTCTGGGCGCCTCAAGCCTCGGACTCGGCCCCCAACATCCGCCGCCGGATAAAGCGGAACACAAACGCGCCGACGACGAGCAGGACGACGATCGCGGCCCCCGCGATCAGCCCGTAGCGGCTAATTGCCGCGGCGGCCGCCTGGCCCGCGTAATACGCGACCAGGCCCACCGTGACCGCCCAGACAATTCCGCCTGCAGCGTTCCAGAGGAAGAAGAGCCACCAGTGCATCTTGCTGATCCCGGCGAGCCACGCCGCGGTCACCCGCAGGACGGCGATGAAGCGCGCGAGGAAGATCGTCTTGCCGCCATGACGCTTGAAGAAGCGCTCCGACCACGGCAGCACCCGGGAGGCGTGATGCTCCAGGAAACTCCAGCGCTGCAAGAGCTTTCGCCCGCCGAGCCGGCCGGCCCAGTAGCCGACGTTGTCGCCGAGGATTGCAGCCACGGCGGCGACCGCGATCACCGCGACGATGCTCATGTCGCCCTGGGAAGCGAGCACGCCCGCGGCCACGAGCGCCGTCTCGCCCGGCAGCGGGATGCCCGCGGACTCCATCGCGACCAGGAGGAAGAGGATGAACAGCCCGTAATCGCGGACGAGCGACTGCATCGTCCCAGTCTAGGAGGGCCTCGCGGAATACCGCTCGTCGCCGGGGTGCGATGGTCGTTCCCAGGCAAGGACGCAGGGAGCGCGCGTACCAATAGGTACGTGCGCGACTGAGGACGCAGCCTGGGGGCGAGCAGCGCGGCCCGGCGGCACAGACTGTATTTCGCGAAGCCCTCCTGGGGGACGGGCTCTCGAGCGCCCTTGTCAGGCGACGCGGTACGCCATCAGCACTGCGTCGACGAGCCGGCCGCCGCGGCGGAAATGGTCCCGCCGCAGGCCCTCACGCTCGAAGCCGAACTGCTCATAGAGCCTGATCGCCGGCTCGTTGTGCGGGAACACGTGCAGCTCGAGCTTCTCGATCTCGCTTTCGCGAGCCCAGTCGACCGCCTGCTCCAGCAGCGATCTCCCGATCCCGCGGCGCCGGTGGCCCGCGGCAACCATCAGCCCCAGATCGGCAACGTGATGGCTCGCGGGATGCGAGTCGCGAGCGAGCGAGAGACGGCCGACGATCCCGTCCTCGTTCTCGGCGACGAAGACCGCAGCATGTGGCGAGCGCCGAACCGCACGCAGATAGCGGCGCTCGTCCCCGACGTTGCGCCAGTCTCCTTCGGTGATCAGCCAAGCCTCTGGCTCCGAGCTGACCGCGCGCCCGAGCTCGACGAGGGCGGATGCGTCAGCTGGTGTAGCGCGTCTAGTCGTGAATGCGTTCATCTCTCCCGAGCGAAGCGATGGGACAAACTAGCTCGCGGAAAGTGCGCAGCACTTTTCGCGATTACACCACGACTCCGTGGCCGCCGCGACGTGGATCTCCGGCGGCGTCGAGACTGCCGTCCTCGAGCAGCTCGACCGCCGCGGCGCCGCCGAAGTAGAGGTTCCGCCGCCGCCAGCGCACGAGCTCGTAGCCCCACTGCGCGAGCCTGTTCAGCTCGGTGGAGTCGGAGCCGCCCTCGCAGTGGAGGTGCGGTTCCTCGAGATGCACACGCGGCTGGGCAATCGCCCTGCCCACATCCATGCCGTGAACGGCGGCGTTGAGGACGATCTGCAGAATCGCGCCGCGCAGCCGCACCGAGCCCGCGCTGCCGACGACCAGACGCGGCCGGCCGCCGTCGAGCACGAGCGAGGGAGCCATCATGCTGGTCAGGCGCCGCCCGATGGGTCCGGCCTGGCTACGACGGCCCACCGGATTGAGGTCGTACTCACCGAGCATGTTGTTGAGGTGGATGCCGGTACCGGGCACGATCACCCCCGCGCCGGAGCCGTTCGAGGCGGTCAGCGAGGCGGCGTTGCCCGCCGCGTCGACGGCCGAGATGTGAGTCGTCCCGGGAGCGCCGGCAGGCTCGGCCCGGCCGGGCTCGCGGGCCTCGATCCGCGCTGCCGCTGCATCGATGTCGGCGAAGAGCCGGCTGGCGAGGCCGCCGCGGTAGAGGTCGCTTGTGAAGCTGCCCCCGCGGGCACGGGTCTGCTCGCGCATCACCTCGGCCAGGCGCGAGATCGCCTCGGCGCTTCCCGGCGGCCCTCCCACACCGAGACGCGAGAGCAACTGGAGCGCGTAGGCGATCAGGATTCCACCCGACGAAGGCGGCGGATTCGAGACGAACTCATGGCTGTCGAACGAGCTGCGGATCGGTCGCCTCGAGATGACACGGTATTCGGCGAGATCCGCCTCCGTCAGGCTGCCACCCTCGGCCCGAACATGTTCGCTGACGCGACGGCCGAGCTCGCCGCCGTAGAAAGCGCCCGCGCCCTGGTCGGCGAGCAGCTCGAGCGTGGTAGCCAGCTCGGGCATCACGAGCCGGTCGCCCGCGACGAGGCGCACGCCTTCGGGACCGAAGATCTCGCGACCCGTCTCGGTGCGCCGCAGGATCACGTCAAGGATCGCGTGCAGGAAGGCCTGCGGCTTCGTGAGCTCGTGCCCCTCGCGTGCGACGGCGATTGCGGGCTCGAGCAGGCGGCGCCACGGCAGGGTCGCGTAGGCGCGGTGCGCTGCCTCGAGCCCGGCGATCGCTCCGGGAACGCCGACCGAGGCAGCTCCGATCCGGAAGATCTGCGACGCCCCGCGGTCGAACTCGACGTCGACCGCCTCCATCTCACCGGGCGGGCGCGCAAGCCCCTGGCCGGGAATCGCGATGAAGAAGTCGTGCAGCCGGACTCGCCCCGTCGACGACTCGCGAACGAGCAAGAAGCCGCCTCCGCCGGGGCTGGTGAGCGTGCTCTCAGTGACCCAGGACATGCAGGCAGCGGCAATGCACGCGTCGACCGCGTTCCCGCCTTCGCGCAGCACCTCGGCGCCCGCCTCGGCGGTGAGCGTGTGCCCGGCCGCCACCGCGCCCCTCATACCGCAAGCGTAACGGCCGCGTCAGGCGGGAAAGCACGCCCCGGAGTCCGCATGCAGTCGCCTGAAGCGCCGCCGCCGTCGTTATCGTGCGGGGCAGTGCCCGTCCGCGCCACCCCGCTTGCGCGCGAAGCCGTTCTCTGCGCAGCGGCCGCCGCCTTTCTGGCATCGCTGCTCGTCTGGCTCGGGCCGCCGGGCGCCGACTTCGCAGCCCACGCCTACCAACGCACCGCCTTCCTCCAGCACGGCTTCGCGCTCTGGAACAACTTCTGGTACGCGGGGCGGTACAGCTTCATCACCTACAGCGTCATCTACTACCCGCTCGCGGCGCTGATCGGGATCAAGCTGCTCGCCGTCGCCACCGTGGCGACCGCCGCGCTCGCCTTCACCGTCGTCCTCCGACACGAGTGGGGGGCGGCGGCGCGCTGGTCGAGTTGGACCTTCGCAGTCGTTTGGTCGTGCATCGTGGTCTCCGGAGCGTTTCCCTTTGCCCTCGGCGCCGCCCTGGCGCTGCTTTCCATCTGGGCACTCCAGACCGGCTCGCGCTGGAAGTTCGGGGCGCTCGCCGCTCTGACTCTGGCAGCGAGCCCGCTCGCCTTCCTCTTGCTCAGCTTCGTCCTCACCGGGATCGGGGTGGCGCGCTGGCGGGAGGGTCGTAAATTCCTCGTCCCCGCGGCGATTATCGTCGCGATGGGAGCGACCGAGGCCGTTCTCTGGCGCCTCTTCGCCGACGGCGGGCGCTATCCGTTCTCGTGGCAGGAACTGCTGGCAGTCTGCGTCTTCTGCATTCTCGGCGCGGCACTGACATGGCGGGTCGAGGGCGCTCGCCCGCTGCGCTGGCTGTTCATCGTCTATTTGGGCGCCTGCCTGGCGGCGTTTGCGATTCCCTCGTCGCTCGGCGAGAACGTCGACCGGCTACGTTACGTCGCGGTCCCCGTTGCAGTGCTCGCCTTGTCACTCCGGCAATGGCGGCCGCTCCCGGTGGCCGTCGTCACGCTGGCGCTGGCCGCGTCCTGGAACCTGACGCCGCTCGCGTTCAGCTTCGTCAAGACGTCAGAAGACCCCGCTTCAGTCGAGGGGTACTGGCGCCCGGCAATCAGCTACCTGCACCAGCACTTGAGCAAGTCCTACCGGGTCGAGGCCGTCGACACGGCGGGACACTGGGACGCCGTCTACCTCCCCCGCGCCGGAATTCCGCTGGCGAGAGGGTGGTTCCGCCAGAACGACTACCCGCAGAACCGCCTCCTCTACAGCGACGACGGGTTCGGCCGAAGCGCGTATTTGCGCTGGCTCCGCTCGCTCGGCGTCCGTTACGTCGTCCTCACCGATGCGCCGCCGGACTACAGCGCCCGCGACGAGGCGCTGCTGTTGCGGAGCGGCAAGTCGGGCCTGACGAGGGTGATGAGGACGAGTGACGTGAGCATTTACGCGGTACCGTCGCCCCGCCCGTTGATCACCGGGCCCGGCCCGGCCAGCGTGGTCGGCCTGACCGAGAGCCAGGTGACGGTGCGAGCGGCCGAGGCGGGAACCTACCGGCTCGCGATCCGCTACTCGCCGTACTGGATGGCCTCGACCGGCTGCCTCGATCCCGGCCAGGACTCGATGATCCGGCTGCGGATACCCGCGCCGGGCACGGTGAAGCTGAGCATCCACGTCAATGCGCGGCGCGCGCTGGATGCCTTCGCGGGGCAGAGTCCCCAGACCTGCACTAATTGAGCGCGGCTGCAAGCGCGCTCAGCGTGTCGTGCACGACCGTCGGCGAGCTGTTGCCGGAGCGGAAATCGAACTCGGCGAGCCCGGCGGCGCCGCTTTGGGTGCGCTCCCGGACATAGGCGGCGCGCCAAGCATTGACCTGCGAACGCGGCCAGTGGTGGACGTTGCCGCCGAGGTTCGGCCGCACCTCGTAGCCCGGCGTCATCCCGGGCACGTAGCGGCGGGCAAGCGAGCGGCGCACAGGTCCACCCCCGGCGAGCGCTCGCTGGCCTGACGCCCACGCGTCGGCGGCGGACCGCGGGTCGCCCTCGAACGGTGGGTACTCCTCGCCGACGTAGGCGAGAGCCGCGCGGTTGAGCGTCCGCCAGAAGGTCGTCAGCTCGACTGTGATTGCAAGGCGGGCGATTCCGAGCGCCGAGTGCGCGACCCAGACGAAGCCTCGGATTGAAGCGTCACCGAGTGCGGGCCGCCCGAAAACGAGTCCCCGCAGGACACCGCGCGTGAGCTCCCGGATCGGCACACCCGCGGCCGTCCCGGCGCTGGGCACGATCTCGTCGAGCTGCCAGGCGTCGAGTTGCGCGCCCGCGTCGGCCGCGGCCCGCATAGCGTCGCGGTAGCGGGCGCCGAGCTCGACGCCCCACGAGACGCGCGCGGAGGTCGAGCCGAGCCGGGCGAGCGGCGGGACCTCGCCGGCAAGGCGCTTCGGCACGAGCGGCTCGTACTCGGGCGGTAGGCGTCGCTGCTGCCGGTACCAATCCTCGGTGAGAGCGAACATCGGCGCGTAGCGCCCGCTCTCGAGCTCGGCTATCTGCTCCGCCACCGGCAGATTGGGCCCGTAGCTACCGATGTAGACAGGTACAGCCGCAGGCAGCCTGGCCCGCCGGACCTGCGCGAGCAAAGTCGGCACGTCCTTCGGCTCGAAGTACGAGAGCAGAACGAGGCGCTGCGGAAGCAGTGTTACGTCTTGACGAGGCGGCGCTTGCCGCCTCCGGTCAAAAGGGCTCGCCGACATGGCGGCGAGCCCGCTAAGCCCGGCAGCGCTATGCACGCGACGACTCGCTGTGGCTACTACGTCTGGACAAGGCGGCGCTTACCGCCGCCGACCAAAAAGGGCTCGCCGACATGGCGGCGAGCCCGCTAAACCCGGCAGCGCGATGCACGCGACAACTCGCTGTGGCTACTACGTCTGGAGGAAACTCGGAGGCTCGAGCGAGTCTTCGGACATCGAACGCTCGCCAAAGACTCGCTGCTTCGCGCCCTGGAAGCCGAAACCCGTCGCGATCACCGTCACCCAGACCTGACCGGTGAGGCGTTCGTCGACCGTGGCGCCGAAGATGATGTTCGTGTCGTCCGTCGAGGCCGCGCGGATCACCTCGGCGGCCTCGTTGACCTCGTAGAGCGACAGATCGTCGCCGCCGGCGATCGAGAGCAGGATGCCCTTCGCACCCAGGATCTGCTGGTCGATCAGCGGCGAGCGGAGCGCCCGCTCGGCGGCCTCGCGCGCACGGTTCTCGCTCGTCGAGAAGCCGATTCCCATCAGGGCGGTTCCGGCCTCCTTCATGACCGTCCGCACGTCCGCGAAATCCAGATTGATGAGGCCCGGCAAGGTGATCAGGTCGCAGATGCCCTGGACGCCCTGGCGGAGCACGTCGTCGGCGATCCGGAAGGCGTCGAGCATCGAGGTCGACTTGTCGAGCACTTCGAGCAACCGCTCGTTGGGGATCACGACCACGGTGTCGCAGTTGCGGCGGAGCTCGTCGACGCCCTGCTCGGCGGTACCGCGCCGGCGCGTGCCTTCGAATCGGAACGGCGTCGTCACGATCCCGACGGTCAGCGCGCCGAGCTCCCGCGCGATCCGGGCGACGACGGGCGCCGCGCCGGAGCCGGTTCCGCCACCCTCGCCCGCGGTGACGAAGACCATGTCGGAGCCGCGGAGTGCGTTTTTGATCTGGTCGTAGGCCTCTTCCGCGGCGCTCCGTCCCAAATCGGGATCGGCGCCGGAGCCCAGGCCCTCGGTCAACTCCCGGCCGATGTGGATCTTGACCGGCGCGTCGCTCATCCGCAGCTGCTGGATGTCGGTGTTGACGGCGACGAACTCGACCTGGGCGAGCCCGGCGTCGATCATCCGGTCGACCGCGTTCAGGCCGGCGCCGCCGACTCCGACCACCTTGATCACGGCCAGATAGGCGGCGGTCTCGCCGCGAGGCACGCGGTGGAGTCTCGGCGCCTGTTCCGGCAGCGGCTGCAGCATCGGGGGTGGCTCGGGAACCGGCTCGAGGCGAACCGGCTCGGGGGCTCGCTCAGGCTCAGGCTCAGGCTCGGGGTCGGGCACCGCCGCCACAGCAGCTTCCTCCTGCTCCAGGGCGAACTCGGGAACGTGCTCGACCGTCTCTTCCTGCGGCTCCATCGGCTCGGCCGGCGGCGTGGCCTCGGGCTCGGCCTTCCCCGCCTGCTTTTGCGCAGCCTCGGTTGCGCGGAAAAGCTCCGCGAGCGGGCCTTCACGCATGCTCGCGCGGCGCCGCGCCATTGAGGACCTCCTTCGCCAGATCGCGGTAGGCCTCGGCGGCGCTACCTGTGGGGTCGTACTTGAGCACCGAGCTGCCCTTGACGGGCGCCTCGGCGTAACGAATCGTCTTGCGGATCCTCGTTCCGAAGACGAGATCGCCAAAGTTCTCCTCCAGGATCTCGACCGCCTCGCGCGAGTGCAGCGTCCGCTTGTCGTACATCGTCGGCAGGATCCCCTCGATCCCGACCTCGGGATTCAGGTTCTCGCGGATCATCGACAGCGTGTTCTCGAGCTGGACGAGGCCGCGCAGCGAGAGGTACTCGCACTGGACTGGCACGATCACGCCGTTGGAGGCAACGAGTGCATTGATCGTCAGCAGCCCGAGCGACGGCGGCGTGTCGATCAGGACGTAGTTGTAGTTGTCCTTCACCGGCGCGAGCGCTTTCTCGAGCGCCCGCTCGCGGCCGATCATGCTCGAGAGCGCGAGCTCGGCGCCGGCGAGATCGATCGAGGAAACCGCGAGGTCGACCTCCTGGTGATGGATCACCTCGGTGATCGGAACCCGGTGCACGAGCACGTCGAACATCGAGCGCTCGATCGAGTCCGGATTCAGGCCCTGACTCATGGTCAGATTGCCCTGCGGATCGAGGTCGACGAGGAGCACCTTGATTCCCTGCTCCGCGAAAGCGACGCCGAGGTTCAACGCAGTCGTCGTCTTGGCGACGCCGCCTTTTTGGTTGGCGAAGGCGATGACCCTCCCCAGCGTGGCTCCTTTCGAAATGTCGTCCCGGGTTCCCGGTCGCGGAAGCAGGCGTGCCAGCCCCATCAGACCCTTTCTTTCGTCTGATAGTAGCCGAACCCTTTATCGCGTTAAA
>Ga0066710_100006683_pt1 | contig 10839 bp, 6 predicted proteins | sample GraSoiAngelo_159_FD_79666 | JGI IMG/M metagenome (GOLD analysis project Ga0066710, IMG submission 79666) | Grasslands soil microbial communities from the Angelo Coastal Reserve, California, USA - 14_1009_16_40cm | ecosystem: Environmental > Terrestrial > Soil > Grasslands | place: USA...
AAGCCTGCGCCAATCCCGCCGGCCGATCCAACGGCAGCGTACTGCACATTTTCCGTGAAGTGCAGGGTTTCGCATGCGCCTACGGGAGCGCCACTTGCTAGCGTTACTTGTACGCCATTGCGAATAACGAAAACACCGAAAGCCGTGCCGATCGCCGTGTCAGTAGCGCCGTCCGGGCATAGAGTGCATGGCTGAGCTGACGCACGATTCATTGGCAAACCGCACAACAGAGTGAGCACCACAGATGCCGATGCTGTTCGCAACGCTTTTAGGAGCCTCCGGGCATTGGCGAGGTTGGTTTGATTGGTTTTACACATAATTTTTCAGCAGGATGGTTTTCTGTTTTTCTACCCTTCCAGCTCAGCAACTCATACGAACGTTTTTCGCCCTGAAACTGGAAACAAAAAATGAAGGAATTCTCGCTGGTTCATGGCTTCAAGCGGCTGCGAGGATGGAATTCATTTAGGCCAAAATAATTCCGCCCAAAGGCGGCTACGAAAAACAAACAGGCGGACCAGTTGCGATCCGCCTGTTTGTGACTTAATGGGAACGATTTGCGAACGGACTCGTCATGGATTGATCCGGCCAAGGACGATGTCGGTGGATCCAGCATTCGTCAACGGCTGGCCGGCAAAGCTTGCGCTCCCCCCCTCAAAGCTACCCGTCACCACTGGATAGCCGGAAGAATCCACGGCAACTGAGTTCCCATAATCGTTGCTCGTGCCGCCAAAACGCTGTGCCCATACAAGAGTGCCTGGAACCCCAATACTGCCTGGTGAGTATTTAGCGACGAAACCGTCGTAAGTGTCCCAAGTACCGGTGGTGGTCAAGGACTGAGCGCCAAAATTGTACGTCCCGCGAAAGCTACCAGTTAGAATGATATTGTTTTGAGCGTCAGCGGTCATAGAATTCGGTTTTGCATCCAGGTTACCAGCGATGGCTCTCGACCAGAGGTGGTTGCCATTAGCTCCGGAATACTTGGCCACAAACATATCAAGGCTTGGGGATGTTCCCAAAATGAGCCCGCCACCCAAATCGGTTTGAAATCGGAAGTCCCCGCTGATTGCAACGTCGCCATTCGAGTCCATGGCCATCGCCCAGGGTCTTCCTATGTTGTTCGTGCCAACCGCCCTGGACCAGACGTGCTCACCCGAAGGCAAGAATTTGGCCAGGAAACCGCTTGCCTGGAACACTCCTCCGCCAAGGTCGATATCGCTCAAGGCATAACCGGCTAGCAGGATGGTGTCGTAAGGTGTACCGGTGGACGGATTGATTCTTTTGTCCACGGCAATGCCAGTGCCATATTCGGAACTCCCGTAGTTTGCAAAGTTCTTTGCCCAAAGGTTCGCGCCAGTCGGAGAATACTTGGCCAGAAACGCGTCGGTGCTGGAGATGTAACTGGTGAGCGTCGTTCCGCCAAAGTTCACAATCCCATAAAAATATCCCGCTGCAACGACGTTCCCTTGAGAATCAACGGCGATACTCTTTATGACGTCTGCGGAAGTTCCACCAAAACTTAGAGACCATAGAGGATCGCCTTGCGGTGAGTACTTCGCTAAGAAGGCGTCCTGTTGTCCTCCACTGATCAGGCTGGCACCCCCAAAATTTCCTGTTCCTGTAAAGGTTCCACCAAGGAAGATGTTGCCGGAGGCATCCTGTGCGATGCCAGTTACCTGCTCATTGCCCGTTGCGCCAAACCGTTTTGACCACAGGTGAACGCCAGCCGCCGAGTACTTGGCGAGGAACAGATCGACCCCGCCGGCACTGGTCAGGATGCCGCCGCCCAAGTCCACCGATCCTTGAAAGTAGCCGGCCACAATAATGTTTCCGCTTGGATCGACAGTAACGGCCAGGCCGGTATCCGCGCCTGCACCGCCGAGGCCCGTGGCCCAAGGGCCAACTGTAGAGGAATTGCTAACAGTCGCCGTGTTGGCCGCAGAGGTTGTGGAGTGGCCAGACGCATCGTACGACTTGCACGTGAAGATGTGGCTGCCATTGGCAATGGTGGCGGTATCGTACGTAATGCTGTAGGGCGCCGTGGTGGCGCTGCCAAGCAGCACCGAACCGTCGCACCAGAATTCTAACTTGGTCACTCCCACGTCGTCGGTGGCAGTGCCGGTGAAGCTCGTCATGCCACTGATCGTCGCGCCATTGGCGGGCGCGGTCAGGATGGCAGTGGGCGGGTTGTCCGCTGTCGCCGCCGATTGCGTGACGGTGAAACTTTGTCCAGCAATGGTCAGCGTGCCGGTGCGCGAGCTGGTCGCGGTGTTGACGGCCACCGAGTAGTTCGCCGTGCCGATGCCCGTGCCGCTGCTCGTTGTCGTAATCCAGGAGACGCTGCTCGAAGCGGTCCACGTGCAGCCACTACTGGCCGTCACACCGACGCTGCCCGGTCCACCCGCTGAACCGAACGACGCGGTGGATCCGGCGATCGAGTAGGCGCAAGCCGCACCACTTTGAGTCACGCTAAAAGTTTGCCCGGCAATTGTCACGGTTCCACTACGCGAGCTGGTGCTGGTGTTGAGCCCAACTGAATAGGTGACCGTCCCGTTGCCCGTGCCACTGGCTGGCGCGCATGTCAGCCAGGCGGCACTGCTCGAGGGAGTCCAGGTGCAGCTCCCGCCTGCGGTCACGCTCAGCGTGCCGCTAGCCCCGGTCGCAGCCGCCGACGCGCTCGCCGGTGAAACTGTGTAGGTACAGGATGCAGCCGCTTGCGTAACCGTGAAGGTCTGGCCAGCGATGCTCAAGGTGCCGGTGCGCGGAGTCGTCGCCGTGTTGGCGGTGACAGCGTAGCTCAGTGTCCCGCTGCCGCTGCCACTGGCCGGCGTACTCGTCAGCCAGGCGGCAGTGCTCGAGGGAGTCCAGGTGCAGCCAGCACCGGCGGTCACGCTCAGCGTGCCGCCGCCGACCCCGGAGCCGGGGTTTGCGCTGGTCGGCGAAATTGAGTAGGCGCAAGCCGCCACTGTCTGCAAAAGATTGAGGGTGATGTTGCCGGAGGCGCCGTTATAACCGTCCACGGCGATTTTATAAGTCGTGCCGGCGACCGCACTGAAGGTGACACTGCTTTGCAGGCCGCCGCTGTCGTCATTGCTCGCGATGGTGGTGAGACTGGAAACCGCCGCGCCGGTATAGACGCCCAGCAAGGTGTCGAAACTGCTGCCGCGGGTGTTGATCGTGACACTGCCGGCGGATGGCGCTGTCCAGGTCCACCACACGGATTTGCCGCCGACGTTGCCTGCGTGGCCAGGCTCGCCAGTCTCTTTGGTCGCACCCACATTCGAGCCCGTAAGTGTGGCAGAAGAACCGCTGATCAAAGTTCCATTTGCACAATTGTCGTTGGCGGGCCCGGTTGCCGCCGCGGTGGCCGCCTGCGAAACCGTGAAAGTCTTGCCAGCAATGGTCAGGGTGCCCGTGCGCGAACTGGTGCTGGTGTTCACCGCAACCGAATAAGTCGCGGTCCCGCTACCGGTGCCGCTGCTAGCGGCAGTAATCCAGGACACACTGCTCGAAGCGGTCCAACTGCAGCCGGTGCCCGTCGTCAGGCTCACGTTACCACCGCCACCCGCGGAACCAATCGAGGCGCTGGTCGGCGAAATCGAGTAGGTGCAGCTCGATGTCGTCTGCGAAATATTGAGGGTGATGGTGCCGGAGGCGCCGTTGTAGCCGTCCACCGCGATTCGGTAAATCGTGCCTGCGAGTGCATTAAAAGTGACACTGCTTTGGAGCACGCCCCCGCCAATGTCGTCATTGTTCGCAATCGTCGTCAGACTAGATACCGATGTGCCGGTATAAACACCGAGTAACGTGTCGAAACTGCTGCCGCGGGTGTTGATCGTGACGCTACCGGCGGATGGCGCTGTCCAAGTCCACCAAATGGATTTGCCCCCGGCGTTGCCCGCGTGGCTAGGCTCGCCACTCTCTTTAGTTGCTCCGACGTTTGAACCAGTGGCACTCGCCGACGGACCGCTGGCGACAATCCCGTTAGCGAAATAATCGTTAGCGGGGCCGGCTGTGGTCTGGAGAGGAATCGCCAAAAAAAGGCCTGAACTGCCGAGCACAAATAGCAGCGGCACCGAACGAATGGCGGTGAGAAGTGAAGGAAGGTTGGCGATGAGTTTGGACGAGATGTAAGTCATTTGGTTGTTAAGGCAGTGGTTCATCGTCGGAGGAGTGTCTTGCAGGAACGCGACGTCAGTGACTGTGGGCAGTGCCACCGCGGGTTTAAGATCTGATCTGTCCCGAATTCCAGCAAAGCGTTCTGTCGGTGTGCGGCGGGAACAACGCGATAATTCTCCGCAGCTGCAGCCTCTCCGAGTGCCTGTCGCAATCTCAGGTCGCCGTCGATGGACAAAATGCTTCCGTGTCTGCTCACTTGTGCCAGTCGTTGAGATCTTGCGTGATGGCCGAAGGATTTACTTGGAGCCTGCGAGCCAATCGCGCTGACCTGCCGTCCGCAACCGGCGTGCCAGATGAAAGTCACCGGCTTGCCAGATGAAGGTCACCGGCATTCCAGAGGAAAGTCGTGTTGATGGAGAGCAGGTTGCGATTTTTTGGCGAAGACACCGGCGGACGTGTGCAAATTTTCGTGCCACATTTCTGGTCGCCACGTAAAAAAATTTGTCATTCCAGGGGCAATTGAGTTGGTTGAAATTTTCTTGCGGCGATCTTCGCGGCTGGGGGAAAAAATTTGTCACCGACCGGCACTCGCGGTACAAATTCCTGAGCTAGACTCCTGTGACAATTAATGTGAATTGAGAGCCCCTCAATGAATCCGCGCAACCAATTCCGTTTCCCGTGGAGGATGCGTCAATTCTTCTGGCGATGTTGTTCATTGGCTGGGCAGCGTTCCGGCTGGCAAAACTGGAGACTGCACCATCGGGAAGAGTATTCGGGCACGGGAATTGGGCTGGCGGTTTGCAAGAAGATCGTGGACTTACACGGAGGACGCATTTGGGCTGAGTCCAAACCTGGCGAGGGTTCTACCTTTTATTTTACGATTCCGATCGTTGAGGATATGCTCGCCCACCCTCCGTAGCAAAGTAGGCTTTTCAGCGGGGTTGTTAGCAAACTCGTGAGTCGTCTCCTGGATTCAATCTATTCCTCGGACGATTTTCATCGGATCGACCCGTCATGTCTGTGGCTGTGGCCTCAACATGGGATTGGATGTACATGCGTCCCTCGGACCGCCGACTGGAAATGATGACCGGGCCATTCGACCCCGCTGGCCGGTTGGGCGGGTACGGGAAAACAACCCGGGAGGAATCGTGGTGTTTGGCTACGGCCATCTGCCCGCCGGTGCGGAGATGATGGATGCGCTGGGGCCGCCGGCCCGGACGAGTGTGTTGGCGTTTGTAAGGTGGAGGAGGAGAAATTCCCAGTTTGATCGTCAGCGCTGCGATTTTGCGGCGGTATTTCAGCGCCGTCGGATAGGAAAGTTTGAGCTTAAGGGCGATGTCCTGTAGCACCAAGCCATCTGCCAGACCTCCAAGCAGAGCGTTTTCATTGGGTTTGAGAAAACCCGCCAATGTTGAAACAAGATCGTTGGCGCTGATGCCTTCGAAGAACTCGCCGTTCGTGTGATAGCCTTCGACGACTTCATCTATAGTGACACGGTTGTCCCCGTTGGTCCGCTTGAGGGAATCCACGCTTCGGCCGGAGGCGAGCCAGTGTTGGAGATGGAATCGGCAGTTTTGCAGATACCAACTCCTGGTTCGGCCGGGTTCCTCGCTCTCGAGCCTCCATATGCGAATGAGGCATTCCTGCATCAAATCATCCTGTAACACTCGATCCGCACTGAACCGGGTGACGATTCTTCGGAGCAATTGACAGAATTTGGTGTCTTCAATCAACATAGGTAATTCCTCCGTCATCATGATTTTTTGAGTCGTATTCGGGCAGCGTCGGTTGCGGCTCGTTCATATTCACAGGCGGTTGTGGCGGCTCGGGTTAGTGCAAGATCGCGCGCACCATGCGTGCCAGTTCGGTGGGTGTGAAGCGTTTGGCCAGGACTCCAACCTGAGGCAGGTCACCCAGACAGGATTCGACTTCCCACAACCAGTCTGATGCCACCAGGACCTTGACTTCCGGACGGTTGTCCGAGAACCATCTGACTAGTTCCACGCCGCTGGTCCCGAGAGCGGAAAACTCCGCCAACAACAGATCTATTCTCCTTTCGCTGCCAGCCAGCCGTTGAGCTTCTATCCCGTTGGCGACTTCCACCACCCGGTAACCCAGTCGCTTGAGGAGGCGAGCCACAGCGCCGCGACTCGGCGCGTGTTCAGTCACGACGACCACGGTCTCGTGTCCGCGCAGCGAACGGGCTCCCGATTTCACAGCACCCAGCTTCCCGACCGGCGTCCGCCGCCGGACATTTTTGCTTTGTTTCAACCGGCGCAACCGACCCGCAGCCGGTCTTGTGTTCCGCCGACGAACCTCACGTTTTCGTTTTTTGTGGCCACCTGGACGCGCTCCGTCGGCGGCGTCCAGGCGCCTTCCAATGAACGGGATCCTCCCCCGGCCTTCGGCCACCCTCGCCCATCCGATAAGAGGGAAACCGTGAGTGAGCGAACCCAGCGATGGTTCATGGTTTCCGGCCTTCTTGCCGTGGCGCCTTCCCATGAACCGTCTCACCCCCGACCCCTCCCGGGAGGGCAACCGGCCAGGCGCATCCGCAGATTGGCTCCGCTCCAAGGAGGGGTTGGGGGTCGGTACATGGATGTCGAGTAGCTCCAAATGGCACAGGCAGCTTTTCAAGTCCCGGAAGGCAAAGGTCCGATCGGCAAGGGTAGCCGCCCTCCTCTCCGCGCCGTAGGTTCTGCGACGCGGCACTGCGCCAACACCGGCGGCCAACTCGTCACCCACGCATGTCTTCTCACAATGCTTGTTCGTGACTTCCGGCCTGTACGTACGTTGTAACTTGTTCATTTGCTATCAGCTATCGAGTGCGTCAAACATAGCGCGAGGCAGGCCGCCGACAATCGGCAGAACTTCGCTACGGGAATCCAAAGAATTCTCAGATGCCTAGGGGATTTTCGTAGGCCGCCTCAGCCTTTATCCGGTGGCCGCCTCAGCCTTTATCCGGTATTTCATCCTCAAAGCGGCGGTTTATTACGCGGTCCGCAGGTTCGACGACAGAACGAAATACCGCTTCCCGCGTGGCGCTCCTCTTTCTCGTGGCGGATTGCGGCCACCGCGGGTCAGGCGGGTGGCGCGTTTTGCCCTCCCACCCAGCATACCGCGTAGTGAGTCAACTGCAGGGCGCTCTTCAATTTGAGTTTTCCCTTCAGGTGAGCGCGGTGGGTATCGACGGTCTTGACGCTCACGTGAAGTGCCTTGGCGATTTCATGGCTGCTTTTTCCGCGCCCGATCAATTCGAGGATTTCAAACTCACGGTCGGTCAACCGTTCCAGGGGAACGTTGCTGCCCTTCGGACGCCGCCCGGAGAAAACATCCAGGATGCGCGCTGCCATTTTTTCGCTCACGTAAGCCTTGCCGCTTAAAACGCTGCGAATGGCCTCGATCAATTTGGCCGGCCGCTCGTGTTTCATGATATAGCCTCGGGCGCCCGCCCGGAGGACCCGCTCGGCGTAGAGCGACTCGTCGTGCATGGAAAGCACCAGTACCGGCACCTCCGGATGCACCGTCCGGACATCTTTGACCAGCTCGAAGCCGCTTTTGCCGGGCAAGCCAATGTCCACGAGGACCAGATCGGGCTTCAACTTGCTGATGGCGACCAGCGCTTGATGGGCGTTTTCGGCTTCACCGCAGACCATCAGATCGGATTCCCGGTTGATTGACTGGAGAAGCCCTTCGCGCAAGATCGGATGATCATCAACGACCAGAATTCTCTTTCGCCCGCGCTCGGTGTCCTTCTTAACATTCATTGGCTGGAGGACGGTTCGAGACGAGCGGTGGGCTGATGGATTGCGCAGACGACCATGGTCCCTCGTTTGGCGTCCGAGTGAAACGTCAATGAACCGCCGATCATCTCTGCGCGGTAGCGCATGATCCGGAGGCCAATGCCGTCCTTGAAGGAACGAGTTTTGGAGAAAACAAGTCCGTTATTCTGAACCGTGAGAGTGATTATCTCCAAGGCGTCCACCAATTCAATTTTGATTTGGCTTGCCCGCCCGTGCTTAATGGCGTTGTTGATCGCTTCCTGAGCGATGCGATAAAGGTGAGTCGCCATCACGTTATCGGGCATGGATACCGGCTGCGGACACTCGAAACAACAATCGATCTTAAAAAGATCTCTCACCATCGCAGCCAGTCGCTCCAGGGCTGACATCAGACCGCCCGCTTCGAGTTGTACGGGCAGGAGGCCCCGGGCCAGGGTGCGGGTCTGCGTCACGGCATGGTCCACCAGCTTCACAATTCGGGCAGCGTCCGACGCCTCTGGCAGGGCCCGTTCCGCCAGTCTGGCTTGAAGCACCGCGGCCAGGTGCACGATGCCTGTCAGGTGTTGTCCGAGACCGTCGTGCAGGTCCTGTGCGATGCGGCGCTGTTCCCGCTCGCTGATCTGCAGAACTTCCGCCTCCAATCGTCTCCGTTCCGTCACGTCCGTTACGATCCCGGCAATGGCATAGATTTTCCCGTCCCCTTCAAAAAGAGGGAACTCCATTACGATGCTGGTGTGGGGTCCATCGTCATGGTAGGAAAATTCGTCGAACACCATGGGGACCCCAGCCTCGAGCACCTGCAGGTCGTTGGCCCGGTAGGCCGCCGCCAGCTTCGGCGGAAAAATCTCGGCGTCCTTTTTGCCCACGGTTTGTTCCAGCGTCAAACCGAACACGTGCCCGAACTCGCGATTGAAGTGGAGGTAGCGACCTTGGGTATCCTTGAGAAAGATCATCGCGGGGCTGTTCTCCATGATCGCCTTGAGTCTGGCCTCGCTTTCGCGCAGCGCCCTTTCCGCGCGCTTGCGGTCGGTGATATCGACAAGGGTGGTTTCCACCTGAACGACCCGAGCTCTCTGGTCGAGCACTGGCATGCTGGTAAACTGCACGGCCACCAGCCCGCCCTCGGCCCTGCGCAGATTCAATTCCCCTGAAACCATCACCCGCAAACGCACGCAACGGCGCAAATCGGCGCTGAATATCGACCTGTGTTCGGGTGCAACCAGGGGGACGAAGTTTTGCTTGATCAACGACCATCTCCCCCGGCCCAGCAGCGCCGCGCCCGCGCGGTTGATGTCCAGAACCGTCCCCTGCGCGTCGAGTGTGACGAGGCCGACGGGAACTAAGTCGCGGAGTTTCGCGTGACCCAGGCCGGCGGATTCAAGCCGACGGCAGGCGTTGCGCAGCTCGAGTTTTTCCGCCTCCAGTTGTGCCACGCGCAATTCCAACTCGCGGAGCCGGGCTTCCCTTGGCGGCGGCAGACCAGGGCGGCCTCTCGCCCGCGCTGATCGGACCGAATTGCGGCGAACGCGGAGTGCCTTCCCGCAAGACGCGCGGCTCGATCCACGGCGGCGCGTCGCTTTCATGGCATCCATCCCTTCGTCCCATCCCGCTTGGACGACAGAATCATTACTGGTTCATTGCCTTGAGGGCTAAGACAAACGGGATTGATCTTTTCATGGTTGGTCTTCGGCTTTCGGTCCCACGGTGCGCGCAGAAGCGAAACGATTCCTTCTCTGACGGTACGATTTACAGGCACTTTTCACCCTGCAGTGCGACTCGGAACAGACCTGTTTTGAGGGTGCCGGCCGACGGCGTTTAAGTTAGACCCGTACGTCAGTCACGGCAATCTTGCATTCGGGCGACCCCCCGCGCGAGTAGGTATTTACCCCTGATCAACGAGTCATTGGCAACTGACAAAACCGAGGAACCTGGCGCTGATCCGGTTTTGCCTTGGCAGTTGGTAGCTGATGAGGCGCACCCGCGCAAAGGCGACCACCCGATAGAGACTATTATTCCCCGTCCCACGGGTTTGGTTCCAGACGGGGACGGTGATGTCGATCTGCTTGAGCGCGTCCAACGCGTCACGCACTCGACTTCCGTTGGAAACACCCGGTTTGCCTTGAACCCAATCTCCCACGGACACGGTATGGTCGTTTGGGACGTCAGGGTTAAAGTAGGTCCCGCTATTTCCGGGTGGAGTCAGGCTCCTCACGAGGGTTGGTTCACTGGGACTGCCAGCCCAGGTGAGCCAGCCAAAATTGCCCGGCTGAATGCCATTGTAAATGTCTTTGATAACGCTGCCTACGGCTATTCCCGCCAGGCTTTTTTCGTGCAATGCAATCGGGTAGAGGTCGCATCCTCGTGCTGTCGCCGGCGTCACAAGGACTGTCGTTGAACACGTCGCCACGCATTGTTTGGTGTCAATGACCCGCAGCAGAATCGAGTTGGTGCCCGATCCGAATGTGGTCGTGAAGTTAACGGTGGCGGCCGTGGGGGGCCCGCTCGCAGCGACCAGGTTGGTTCGAACGGCACTGCCGTCCACGGACAAAACCACAACTAATTCGTCGCCGTCGGCATCGGCCACTTGGACCGACACGGTCGCCACCAAGCCGGTGGAGGAATTGGCTTCAAATGTGGCGGGAGTTGGACAGAGCACAGTCGGAGTGGTGTTGCTGTCTTCATACGCTCCGATGTCGATCACGCCGCGGACAATTCGCGGAAGGCCACGCTGGTCCGTCTCTGGAGCATCGGTGTTGTCGCCCGCATCTATGGCCGGACTGCCGCAGAGGAGTGCGTGCGTAAACGTGAGGCCGCCGTTGTCCTGCAGCGGACCCAGCTTCAACTCCGCGCCCGTCATATTGAACCGGTCGTTTGGCCCCGGCGAAATCAGGACGTTCGTCCTGCCAATCAGGTTGAAGCCACGGGAGGCGACGGTGTCTGC
>Ga0066710_100006684_pt1 | contig 10839 bp, 9 predicted proteins | sample GraSoiAngelo_159_FD_79666 | JGI IMG/M metagenome (GOLD analysis project Ga0066710, IMG submission 79666) | Grasslands soil microbial communities from the Angelo Coastal Reserve, California, USA - 14_1009_16_40cm | ecosystem: Environmental > Terrestrial > Soil > Grasslands | place: USA...
CGGGGGCGCTGCGTGCTCGAGTTCGGCGCCCTTCCGGGGGGCTACGCCTGGGTGTTTCCGAAGGGAGACCACGCGAACTTCGGCATCGGCGGGTGGGAATCCGAGGGCCCGCGCCTGCGCGAAGCGCTCGTACGCCTCTGCGAGGTTTACGGCGCCCGGGCGGACGACCCCGTCGACGTGCGCGGCTACCGGCTGCCGCTCAGAGCTCCCGACTCGCGGCTCGCCCGCGGGCGTGCGCTCGTGGTCGGCGACGCTGCGGGCCTCATTGATCCGGTTTCGGGCGACGGGATGTTCGAGGGCTTCATGTCGGCGCGAAACGCCACGGACGCAGTTCTCGACATGCTCGCGGGACGTGCGAGCTCACTCGACCCCTACGGGCCCCGGCTGCAGACTCGGCTCGCGCGGAATCTCTGGGCCTCCTGGGGTGTGAAGGGGGCGCTGGACCGATTCCCCCGCACGACCTTCGCCCTTGCCCGCACGCACGTTGTGTGGCGCGTCGTCGAGCGGCTCCTCACCGGGGAGCTCGGGCAGGTGACGGATGCTCGCGGCGTGGCGCGCCCACCGCTCAAGGCGCTGTCGCTGCTCGCCCGGGCAGCCGGTGATGCCGGCCGCGGGTACAGGGTGTAGCCCTCGGTGCCGAGTACGATTCGGCACGCCGTGCAGAACTACCTGCTGACCACGCTCGACGACGGCACCAGGGTCATCACGGAGCCGCTGCGAAGCGTGCGCTCCGTGGCAATGGGGATCTGGATCGGTGCCGGCTCACGTGACGAGAACGATGCTCGCGCCGGGCTCAGCCACTTCCTGGAGCACCTGCTCTTCAAGGGCTCGCGCTCGTACTCGGCGCTCGAGATCGCGGAGATCTTCGACACCTTCGGCGGCGAGCTGAACGCCTCGACCGCGCGCGACTACACGGCCGTGTACTCCCGCGTGCTCGACGAGCATCTCGAGACGGCTCTCGACGTGATGACCGACATGGTCTTCGCCCCGACCTTCGCGGACATCGACTCCGAACGCGAGGTCGTGCTCGAGGAGATCGCGATGGTCGAGGACACTCCGCAGGAGCTCGTCCACGACCTCGCCGCACTCGCCGTCTTCGGCGACCATCCGCTCGGCAGGCCGGTGCTGGGGACGGCCGAGGTGATCTCGACGGTCTCCCGCCGGACGATCGCCGCCTTCCATCGGGCGCGGTACAGGGGTGACAACGTGGTCGTCGCCGCCGCGGGGAGTCTCGACCACGATCGCCTCGTGGGCCTCGTCGAGAGCATGGCCGCGAAGCAGGGCGCCGCGCCCGCGCGCAAGCCCTCCGTCCGACCGCCGTTCGTCGCACCGCCGCCGCCGGCGCTCCGGTTCGCGCGGAAGGAGACCGAGCAGTACCACGTCTGTGTCGGCGCGCCGGGTATCGCGCGCTCGGATCGCCGCCGCTTCACCGCCTCGATCCTCGACGGCGTCCTCGGTGGCTCCGCGTCGTCGCGGCTCTTCCAGGAGATCCGCGAGAAGCGCGGGCTCGCCTACGTCGTCTACACCTATGCCTCGCAGTACGCGGACACGGGGCAGATCGGCGTCTACGTCGGGACACGCGAGGAGAACCTCGGCCCCTGCCTCGAGATCGTCGCCGATCAGATCGCCGCGATCGCGGGCGGGGAGCTCACCGAGGCCGAGCTCGTACGCGCGAAGGAGAATCTCAAGGGTCGCGTGATGCTCTCGATGGAGCTGACATCCAATCGGATGAACCGGCTCGGCAAGGCCCTGGTCACAGACAGCGAGCTCCTCTCGCTCGACCGGATCCTGGCCGAGATCGAGGCAGTCGAGCTCGAGTCGGTTGCCCGGCTTGCCGACGTCCTGCTCCCCTCGGAGAAGCTGTCGGTGGCTGCAGTCGGGCCGAGCGAGGACCGGCTCCTCCCGGCGCTCGAGCGCATCAACCCCGCGCTTCTGTCGGCCAAAGCGGCGTGAGCTTGAAGGTCCTGCTCTTCGGAGCCCGGGGCAAGGTCGGGAGCGTGCTCGGGCCGAGGCTGGCCGACGCCGGCCACGAGGTCACCGGCATCGAGTCTGCCGGCGACGTCGACCCCGTTGGTCACGACGCGGCCGTCGACTTCACCACACCCGCTGCGGCGCGCGGCAACGTCGAGCGCTGTCTGCTCGCCGGCGTCCCATGCGTCGTGGGCACGACGGGTCTGGCTTCCGAAGACCTGGCCGCGTTCGACGCGCTTGCGCGGGATCACGGCGTTCAGTGCCTCGTCGTCCCCAACTTCGCTCTCGGGGCGGTTCTGATGATGCGCTTCGCCGGCGAGGCCGGCCGTCATTTCCCGCGGGCCGAGATCGTCGAGCTGCACCACGAGACGAAGCGCGATGCGCCGTCAGGGACAGCCACGGCGACGGCCGAGCTCCTCTCCGGCGACGTCTCGATCCACAGCGTGCGGCTCCCCGGCCTGATCGCGCACCAGGAGGTGCTCTTCGGCGGCGACGGTCAGCTGCTGACGATCCGTCACGACACCCTCTCGCGTGAGGCGTTCGTCCCCGGCGTCCTGCTTGCCCTCGAGCGGCTCCGCGAGCTGCCGGCCGGGCTCACCGTAGGCCTCGAGTCGATCGTGTAGCGGGTTGATGTGAATCGGGCCGCCCGGCGGAACTTCACGTCAGACCTCTAGCAGGACGGCCGGCCGGCAGGGCTCGCGCGCAGGTAGCCGGCCCACCGGCTCGCGGTTTCCGTCCAGAGAGCGTCCCCCGCGGGAGCAGCCAGCTTCCGGAGCAGCGCGACGTGGTACGTGTGGTAGCTCAACGACGCGGGCGAGCCGCCCGACGAATAGAGCGACCAGCAGCCGGTGTCGAACTGCGGCAGGAGCGCCCTCGCCGCCTTCGTCAGCCTCCCGACGACAGTCTTCGCGGCGCCGTCGCCCGTTGTGTCCGCGTACTCGGTGAGAGAGAGAATCGTCTGGAGCTCGGCGTTCAGGATCAGCATGTCGCTGTAGCTGTACTCACGGACCCAGAGACCACCGGCCACAGGAGTCGAGAGCGTTTCGGGAATCGCGCGATAGGCGGCGCGGGCGGCCGCGTACAGCCCGTGGTCGCCGAGCTTGCCCGTCCGGGCGAGCGCCTGGGCAGCGACGGCCTGGGCGAGGCCCGAGATCCAGCGAGACGGCCCGTGGAAGGGGAAGTAGTACTCCCAGGTGAGCGTGTCGCCGGCTCGAACACCACGGCCGACGAGGGCAGCGGCCAGGCGGTGTGCGGCCACTTGGTCATACGCTTTGGCGAGCGCGTTGAGGTGGACGAAGCTTGCAAGGGGATGGAGGGCGAAGCCGAAGGACGGCACCCAGCGGTAGACGAGGCCTTGGTCGTCCGTGATCGCTTCCGGAAGCGCTCCCCGTGGATGTGAGCTGAGGTAGCGAGCGTTCGCTCGCAGCGTGCCCACGAGCGCGAGCGTGCGCGCATCGTTCCAGCCAGATGCCTCCTGGCCGGCGACGCTCTGGATCACCGTGCGAAGGACGGCGCCGCGGTCCGGCGGCAGCCGGGTCAGCGCGGCGAGGACCTGGACGAGAATGGATCGCGCCTGCTTCTCGCCGGCGGGACTGAGACGGCCGCTTTGCGCGGCCTCGGCCAGCGCGGCCTGGATGGCGCCCGTCTCACCGTTCGCACCTCCGAGGAGCGCGTCCTGGATCGCACCGGCGGTCAGCCTGCCGACGACGCCGTCCGCCGGAAGCCCGCGGGAGCGCTGGAACGCGCTAACGGCAGCGACGGTCCCGGGTCCGTAGACGCCGTCGGGAGCCGAGACGTAGAAGCCGAGCGCGCCGAGCGCGTGCTGGACCTTCCGAATCGCGGCGCCGCGATCTCCCGTCCGGAGGACCGTCGACGTGGGTGCAGCGGCCTGTGCCTGTCCGGTTGCCGGCGCCGAGCCGGTCTGCTGCCGCGCCGGCGGTGCCGGGGGCGAGGCCGTCGCCTCGCGCCGCAGCAGACCCTCGAAACCAAGCAGGGCGACGCACGTCGCGGCGAAGACCAGGAACACGAGGATCGCGAGCCCGCGGGTGTCGAAGGGCGACCGCTCGCCGGCGATCGCACCCCGCACGCGAGCGACATCGCCTCGAAGCGTGCGTGGAGGCCGCCGCCGGAGTGGAGGTGCAGGGAGCGGGAGCGCGATGGCCGCGGTGGGCGCGTCTTCCCAGGCGAACTCGTCGTCGCCGAAGAGGCCGAAGTCGCGCCAACCTGGCCGTCGCACTTCAGAGGAAATCTAAAGCGCCGGCCGGTCGGCGAATAAGGAGCGCGGCGCGTGTGCAGCCGGTCTGGAGCGGTAAGATCGCTCCATGCTCGGCGAGGTGCTCACGGCAGTCGTGACACCCTTCGCTGCGGACGGCTCGGTCGACCTCGACGCCTTCAGGCGTGTCTGTCGGCATCTGGTCGAGAACGGGTCGGACGGTGTCGTCGTCGCGGGCACGACCGGCGAGGCGCCGACCCTGACCGACGAGGAGCGGTTGACGCTCTTCGCGACAGCGGTCGAGGCAGTCGGCGACCGCTCGACCGTGATCGCGGGCACGGGCACCTACTCGACGGCGCACTCGGCCGACCTGACGGCGGAGGCGCACGAGCTCGGCGTCGATTGATTCCTCGTCGTGACGCCCTACTACAGCAAGCCTCCTGTTCCCGGGATTCTCGCCCACTTCCGGGCGATCGCCGAGGAGACCGACCGTCCGATCGTCGTCTACAACATCCCCCAGCGGGTCGTGCTGAACCTCGAGCCGGATACGATCGCGCTCCTCGCCGAGATTCCCAACGTCCGCGCGGTCAAGCAGGCGACGCCCGATCCCGAGCAGGCGCGGCGAATCGTCGACTTCGGGCTCGACCTCTATGCCGGGAACGACGATCTGATCCTCCCGTTCCTCGAGGTCGGCGGCGTCGGGGGCATCCTCGTCTTCACCCACCTCGTCGGGCCGCAGGTGAAGGAGATGATCGCCCGCTTCAAGCGGGACGACCGCGAGGGCGCGCGCGCGATCGAGGCCGAGCTTCGGCCCGTGATCGAGGCGCTCGCCGTGACGACGAACCCGATCCCACTCAAGGCTGCGCTCGCGATGGTCGGCCAGGAGGTCGGCGGATACCGGCTTCCGCTCGTGGAGCCGAGCGAGGAGGAGAGGGCGAAGATCCGGTCCGGCCTCGAGCGCGCCGGCGTGCTCGTCGCCGCGCAGCTCTAGCTCGTCCAGGCCGCGTAGAGCGACCCGGCCAGGTACTTCAGCCCCGAGTCGACCGCCACGGTCGCAACCCGCCGTCCCGGACCCAGTCGGCCTGCGAGCCGGAGCGCGGCGACGAGGTTCGCACCGGTCGACGGCCCCGACCACACGCCCTCCTCTCGCGCGGCGCGCCGTGCGGTCGCGAAGGCCTCCGCCTCGGGGACCGCGACGACCTCGTCCAGGTCGGCCGGCGTGAGCTGCGGCGGCCAGAAGCCGGCGCCGCCGCCCTCGATGTGGTGGGTCCCGGGCTCTCCACCCGAGAGGACGGGCGACTCCGCGGGCTCGACCGCGACGCGGTGGAGCTCGGGAAGCGCCGTGCGGAGCTCCCGGGTGACGCCGAGGAAGCATCCTGCCGTGCCCACGTAGGCACAGAACGCATCGATGCGGTCGTCGAGCTGCTCCAGGAGCTCGCGTCCCAAGGCGCGATAGCCCTCGACCATGTCCCTGTTCGAGAACTGGTCGGTCGCGAAACCGCCCTCCTCCTCGACGAGCACGGCCGCCCGTGCCCGCAGCTTCGGGATCAGCTCCGGCGTGATCCCGGCCGGGCTCGGCAGGACCTCGAGCTCCGCCCCGAACGCCTCCATCGTCCGGAGCTTCTCCGCCGCGAACGCGTCCGAAGTCACGATCCGAAGCGGGTAGCCCTTGAGCGCGCAGACGTAGGCCAGCGAGGAGCCCGTCGAGCCGCCCGTGTACTCGACGACCGTCTGCCCGGGAGCGAGCCGTCCAGAGCGCTCGGCGCCCTCGATCATCGCAAGCGCCATCCGGTCCTTGTACGAGCCCGTCGGGTTCCGGTCCTCGAGCTTGACCCACACCTCGGCGGCTCCGTCGCCGACGAGCCGGTGAAGACGCACGATCGGAGTGCTTCCGATCGTCCCGAGTGTCATGGCGAGACGCTACCCCGTCCGATCGAGCAGCTCAAGCGCCACGATGCCTCCGAGCGGCCGGAGGCGGGGGGCTCCGGGGCTACACTGCCCCGGTGCCTGAGAGTGCAGTCCGCATCGTTCCGCTCGGCGGCCTCGGCGAGGTCGGAAAGAACCTGACCGTCGTGGAGAGCGAGGACGGGATCGTCGTCGTCGACGCCGGCCTCTCCTTCCCGCGAGACGAGCATCTCGGCGTCGACCTCGTGCTACCGGACTTCGGCTACCTCCGCGACCGCCGCGACGAGATCCGCGCCGTCATCCTCACGCACGGGCACGAAGATCACGTCGGAGCACTCCCGTACCTGATGCGCGAGGTGCCGGTGCCCGAGGTCTGGGCGACGCGCCTCACCCTCGGGCTCGTGAAGTCCAAGCTCGACGAGCACGGCCTGCTTCGCGCTGCCGAGCTGATCGAGGCCGATCCAGAGGCCGGCACCGTCGAGATCGGCCCGTTCAAGGTCGAGTTCGTCCGCATGGCGCACTCGATTCCCGACTGCGTCGCGGTCGTGCTCGAGACGCCCGGCGGACGCATCGTCCATACGGGTGACTACAAGATCGACCACACGCCGGTGGACGGGTTTCGCACCGACGTCGGCCGCCTCGCCGAGCTCGGGAACCTGGGCGTCGACCTCCTTCTCGGAGACTCCACGAACGCCGAGCGACCGGGCGTCACGCCGTCCGAGCGCACGGTCGGCGAGGCGTTCCGCCAGATCGTCCCTCAGCGGACGGGCCGGGTGCTGATCGCGTCCTTCGCCTCGAACGTCCACCGGATGCAGCAGGCGATCGACGTCGCGCTGACGACCGAGCGCAAGGTCTCCCTCGTCGGACGCTCGCTGCGCAAGAACATGAACATCGCCCGGAACCTCGGTTACGTGGAGGTCCCGGAGGAGATCCTCGTGCGGCCGCCCGAGCTCGACGAGCTCCGACCGGAGGAGACCATGATCCTCTGTACCGGCAGCCAGGGCGAGCCGATGTCCGCGCTGACCCGCATTGCCTACAACGACCACCCGTTCGTCCGGGTCGAGGAAGGCGACACGGTCATCATCTCCGCGAAGCCCGTGCCGGGCAACGAGCTCCGCGTCCACGACACGATCAACCGGTTGACGAAGTCCGGCGCCGAGGTGCTCCACCAGGAGATCGCACCGGTCCACACCTCGGGCCACGGCAACGCGGAAGAGCTCCGGACGATTCTCGCGTTGCTCCGGCCGCGGAACGTGATGCCGGTACACGGCGAGTTCCGCATGCTCGCGGCGCACGGGCGCCTGGCTCGTGACGCCGGCGTTCCGGCGGAGAACATCCTTCTGGTCGACAACGGCTCCGTGGTCGAGCTCGCCGGTGGGCGGATCCGGGTGGTCGACGAGATCGACGTGGGGAGCACGTTCGTGGACGGACTCGGCGTGGGAGACGTGAAGGACGTCGCGCTGCGCGACCGGCGCCACCTCTCCGAGGACGGGGTCGTGATCGTCGTCGTGACGATCGGATCGCAGAACGGGCGCACCGCCACCGCGCCCGAGGTGATCGCCCGTGGGTTTGCGGAGCCCGGTCCGGTCTTCGACGAGGCGCGCGACGAGGCGGAGCGGACGATCGCGCGCTGCCTCGCCGAGGACGTCACTGAGCTGAAGCTGCTCCAGGAGCACGTCCACGAGGCTGTCGGCCGCCTCTTCTACGAGCGCACCGGCCGCCGCCCGATGATCCTCCCGGTCGTCGTGGAAGTCTAAGAAAGCTCTTCTACCGCGCCCGCCGGCGAAAACTTCCTGTAGTAGTAGAGGTATGGACGAGCTCAACGCCTTCGCGAACAGGCACGGGTCGAACGGCCACGGCTGGCCGGCGCTCGTGCGCTCGTACGGCGTGTCCGATCCGACGGCCACGCGCCTGATCCGCTCGCTGGTGGCGAGCGAAGCCGCGGCCCTTGCCTTCTGCCGACTGCTCGACCGCTGGGCGAAGGGTGAGCCCGAGCCGTGCACGCCGGGTCGGCGCCAGGCCGCGCTTCGCCGGGCGGCCGAACGGGCCGAGACGGCGCTTGCGGGGCTCGAGAGGCCGCTCGGCCGGTTCCTCCTCGAGCTCGAGCCGGACGGCGCCGAGGGTCGCTCCTGGTACGGAGAGCCTGGTCCCGGCGAGGTGCTCGAGTGGGCCGACGTCCTCCGCCGCGCCGGCGTCACCGCTGCACCCCACCGCGTGTCCCAGGCCTACCTCGAGCTCGCGGTGCTCGTCCGCGCGCTCCAGGGGCTCTCGACGTCGAGCCGCCTCGCCTCCCCGCCCGACCGCTCCTCCCTGTGGGCCGGGCTCTTCGACCTGCGCGAGAACCTCCTGAACGGCGCGGTGGACGACCTGCGCGCCCTCGCCGCCTAGAGGGTTGATATGAGATTGGGCCGCAGCCGGGGGCGCTCCACTAGTAGAGGTCCGATGCGAACGTTGCGCCGCGCCGGATGACGCCCCAGACAAGGCGCTAGCAGGAAGCCGAACGCCACTCTCGAACTCGCGTCCATGGCGCGAAAGACGCGCACGAGCAAGGTGCGCCCGAAGACGCCCGCGAGAGTGCGCAGAGCGAAGCGGGCGCGCCGGACGCGGGGGCGTCAGCATCACGAGCTGATCGGCCTCGGGCTGCTCGCAGTCGGCCTGTTTCTCGTCGCGGTGCTCTGGCTCGGCTTGGACGGCGGAATCGCCGGGCCGCCGATCGACCACGCGCTCGGACGCTTGTTCGGCGCGGCCCGGCTCGCGCTCCCCGTCCTGCTCGTCGTGCTCGGCGGCCTGATGGTCGCCCGCTCCTCCCTCGTCGATCTGCGGCCCTTTCGGACGGGTCTGATCGTGCTCGTGGTCGGGGTCGTGGCGCTCCTCGGCGAGGATCACGGCGGCGGGTTCGGGAAGCTTCTCGCTGCCACACTCGGGCGGCTGGTCGGTCAGACCGGGATGACGATTCTTGGGGTCTTCGCGATCGTGGCCGGAGGGATCCTCGTCACCGGGGCTTCGCTCGGCGCCCTGGTTCGCCACTCGGCCCGTGCCGCCCGGGAGACCGCGGTCGCGGCGCGCCGAACGCTCGACCGGGAGTGGTGGTCCGAAGAGGACACGGCCGCCCTGCCGACCCCTGAGGAGCCGCACGCGGCCCCGATCGACGCGGAGGAGGCGTTCCCGGACGTGGTCTCCGAGAGCACGCCCGTTCAGCCCGTCCTGCTCGCCCAGCTCGACGACCGAGTGGACGAGTCGGTCCACGACGCCGATCCGATCTTTCCGGACGCGTCCACTGAGCATGCGGGCTACCGGCTCCCGGACCCCGGGCTCCTCAGGCGGTCCCGGTCGACGGAGGGCCAGCCGGCCAAGGCTTCCGGGCGGACGGCGGAGGCACTCCTCCACGCTCTTGCGACCTTCGGCGTCGACGCGACGCTCGTCGGCCAGGTCGCCGGGCCGCGCGTCACCCGCTACGAGCTGCAGCTCGCGCCGGGAACGAAAGTGGGCAAGGTTGCGGCTCTCAAGGACGATCTCGCCTACGCGCTCGCGACGACGGAGATCCGCATCCTCGCTCCGATCCCGGGGAAGCAGGCGGTGGGCGTCGAGGTCCCCAACCTCTCCCCGAACATCGTCACGCTCGGCGACATCTACGACGAGTTGCCAGCGGGCGCAAGCCCGGTCTCCGTCTGGCTCGGCAAGGACATCTCCGGCGCGTCCGTCTGGACCGATCTCGCGCGGATGCCGCACATCCTCATCGCGGGTACGACCGGCTCCGGGAAGTCGGGCTGCATCAACACGATGCTGTGCTCGATCCTCCTCCGCGCGACGCCGGACGAGGTGCGCATGATCCTCGTCGACCCGAAACGGGTCGAGCTCGGCCTCTACGAGTCGATCCCGCACCTGCTGACGCCTGTCGTCTCAAGCCCGAAGTCGGCAGCCGCCGTGCTGGCGAACGTGCTCGGCGAGATGGAACGCCGGTACGAGCGCATGAGCCTGCTGCGAGCCCGCAATCTCCCCGAGTTGAACCGCGCGCTCTCTGCACGCGACGATCAGCCGCTTCCCTACCTCCTCGTCGTGATCGACGAGCTCGCCGACCTGATGATGATCTCCCCGCAGAACGTGGAGGACGCGGTCATACGCCTCGCCCAGAAGTCGCGCGCCGTCGGCATCCATCTGGTGCTCGCGACGCAGCGGCCGTCCGTCGACGTGATCACCGGGATGATCAAGGCGAACGTCCCGTCCCGGATCGCGTTCGCCGTCTCGAGCCAGACGGACAGCCGAGTCATCCTGGACACCGCCGGCGCCGAGAGCCTGCTCGGCCAGGGTGACATGCTGTTCAAGCCGCTCGGCACGTCCCGGCTCCAGCGGGTCCAGGGAGCCTTCGTCACCGAGGAGGAGATCGCGCTCGTCGTCGAGCAGTGTCGCGGTCAGCGCGAGCAGGAGCTCGACGAGTCGCTGCTCGAGGCTCCTGTGCCGCCGGGCGGCGACGAGGACGGTGACGAGGAGTTCGACCCCGACGAGGACCCGCTCCTCGGCCGTGCGATCGAGATCGTCGTCCAGACCGAGACCGCTTCCGTGTCGCTGCTCCAGCGCCGCCTGCGGGTCGGCTATACGCGCGCCGGCCGTCTGGTCGACATGCTGGAGCGCCGTGGGATCATCTCCGGCTACGAGGGATCGAAGCCGCGCCGCGTGCTGGTCGGCGAGGGCGACCTCGACCGACTGCTCGCAGAGCTCGGCGAGCGCGTCGCGCCCTGACTCCCGCGGGCTGC
>Ga0066710_100006685_pt1 | contig 10839 bp, 8 predicted proteins | sample GraSoiAngelo_159_FD_79666 | JGI IMG/M metagenome (GOLD analysis project Ga0066710, IMG submission 79666) | Grasslands soil microbial communities from the Angelo Coastal Reserve, California, USA - 14_1009_16_40cm | ecosystem: Environmental > Terrestrial > Soil > Grasslands | place: USA...
GGGGGCGCGGGGGCGCGTGAGCGAGCCCATTAACGAGCTACAGCGCCGCCTGGCCGAGGGGCTTGCGAGGATCGACCCGCACCACCGCCTCCTCGGGCGGCCGGTCAGCTACCGCGTGATCGACGCCCAGACCCTCGAGATCACCTACCGCGATGTGGCGGGGATCGCGGAGGCGGAAGTGCTCGGGGTAAAGCGTCTCATCGGGCGGGATTGCTTTTGCACCGTCAGCCCGCAGACCGCCGAGAGCCTGACCGTCCGGTTCGTGGTGCCCATCACCTAACGGAAGCGGGCTGCTGCGCCCATGCAGGGGGCAGCGAAGCGTGACCCGGGGCGGCCCGCCGGTCTCTTTACAGCGACGTGGCGTCCCTCGACCGCGCCTTCGCTGGTTCGGACGTGACGGTGATCGTTCCCGCCTACAACGAGGCGGCGAGCGTGGCCGACACGATTCGGAGCCTCCAGGCCCAGACGACACCCCCCGCCGAGATCATCGTCGTCGACGACTGCTCTGACGACGCGACCGGCGAGGTGGCGCGTGCACTGGGCGTAACGGTGGTTCGCCCGCCGGCGAACACCGGGTCCAAAGCCGGCGCCCAGACGTTCGGGCTGCGGAGCGTCGCCACGCCGCTCACGGTCGCCGTGGACGCCGACACCGTGCTGGCTACGGACGCGCTGGCGCACCTCGTGGGGGCGTTCGACGGGCCGGGGGTCGCGGCGGCCTGCGGCTCCGTCCTTCCCCGCCACGTGCGCACCATGTGGGAACGCGGCCGGTACGTCGAGTATCTGTTCGCGTTCACTTTCTACAAGCGGTTGCAGGAGTACTACGGAAAGCCGCTGATCTCCTCCGGGTGCTTCTCGATGTATCGGACGGATGCACTCAGGGCCCAGGGCGGCTGGTCCGACCGGACCCTGGCCGAAGACATGGATCTCACCTGGAGCCTGTATCAGACCGGATGCGAGGTCCATTTCGTGCCGCGGGCGGTGTGCTATCCGATTGAGCCGAGCTGCTTCACCCTCATGAGCCGGCAACTGCGTCGCTGGTCGCACGGGTTCGTGCAGAACGTGCGCCTGCACTGGCGAGGCCTCCTGGGCGTCCCCTATCTCCGCTCGGCGGTCGCGGTCGCTTTCTGGGACGCGAGTCTTTCCGCCGCGGCGTACCTGATCCTCCTGCCCATTCTCGCGCTCCTCCTGCGGAGCCCCTGGCTGCTCCTCGGCTACGTGATCGACGCCCCCGCGGTGATTGTGCCCGTCTTGGTCGGCGCCGCGCGGCGCCGGGAAGTGCCTCGGGCGCTGGCGAGCGTTCCGGCCTTCTTCGTGCTTCGGACCGTGAATGCGTTCTTCTTCATCCGCGCGCTCGTTGCCGAGCTGCTGCTGGGCCGGCCGCTGCGGAAGTACGAGAAGGGGCACTGAGTGTGACGGCGGGGATCCCTGGCACCGGAGTCGGCGGCCTGTTCTATCTGGCGTCTGCGCTCGCGCTGCCATTGCGCGCGCTGAGTCGCCGCCGGAGGAACCGACCGCCCGGGAGCGTGATCGCGGGCCAGGTCGCGATGGCGAGCGGCGTGATCGCGGCGATGTGGGCGACGGGGTGGCTGCTCGGGCTGGCGCTCGTTCACGCGCGGCCCCTCCTGCCCGTTAGCCTCGGCCCGCCACCGGGCCCTGTGTGGCCGGTGGCAACGATCGTCGCCGGCGCCGCCGTGCTCGCGGCGGTGTTGCTCGGCGTCGAGGTGCTGCGGCTCATCGTCCGTGATGGACGGAAGCGCGGTCGCACCGTTTCAGTACTCATCATCACCGCCGTCGCCGCCCACGCCAGCGCCGCGAGGGCGCAGGACGCGCCGGCGCTGACTGTGCTCGTTGGCGGCATCCGCGATTCCGACCGCAACGCGACGCTCCGCTTCGAAGGCTCGTTCGAGTTCCCGGTGGCTCCGGAGGTGCGCCTCGGCGCGGTGGCGGGCCGCGACCGCGTGGCGAGCGACGGAGTCACCGCGGGGATTGATCGCGCCGCCCTCCGCGCGGCTTGGAGGCCCGTCCGGCACTTCGATCTCACGGCGAGGACCGGTGCCACGCGCCTCGACAATGCGGGCGGCGCGACCGTCGCCCCGACCGGCGAGCTGCGCCTGCGGTGGCGGCCGGCGATCGACCTCCGCCTTCGACGCGACGTGGTCGCCGCCAGTCCCCTGCTCGTGGCGAACCGCGTCGTGCGCACGGAAGGGCGCGCGACGGTGCTCGCGCCGCTCGCCGGCGGGTTCAAGCTCCGCGGAATCGGAGGGACGGCTGCCCTGTCTTCGACGGTGGACGTGAACCACCGGAACAGCCTGGGCGGCGCGGTGGTGCTCGCCGTGGCGCCCGCGGGCGAGGTGTCGGCGCTCTTCAACGAGGTGCGCTTCTCGCATCAGAGCGCCGTCGGGTACTTCACGCCGCGAGTCGTACAGACGGTCGAAGCCGGGACGTACCTCGAGCACGAGACCGCGGGGGCGGCGCTCTTCGTGCTCGACTGCGGTGTGGGAGTACGCCGAATGGCGGCGTGGGCCGCGCCGCTCGGCCCGTGGGGACGGGCCCTGCGGCTGTACGCGCTGATCGCCGTGCCGATCGCGCCAGGCCGCGAACTGCGCCTCGAGCTCGAGGGAGAGGATTCAGCGGTCGCAACCGAAGTGGCCACAGCGGCGGCGTGGCGCTACGGCTCGGCGCTTCTGTCGGTACGGTGGGGAGTGAGGTGACGTCCGGTTGCGCCTCCCCGGCGCGGCGTGCAGACTTTCCAGTCTCCGCTCACCCGAGTGATCCATGCGCCGCCTCTGTTCTCTCGCCCTGATCCTCACCGCCGGCGCCGCCGGCGTCGTCGCCCAGGAACCCTACAAGACTCCGCCGCAGGTCATCGTCGACATCCTCGACATGCCGCCGCTCCCGGTGGCGAACGTGAGCCCCGACCGCCAATGGCTCCTGCTGCTCGAGCAGCGCAGCATGCCGACCATTGCCGAGCTCGCCCAGCCGATGCTCCGCCTCGCCGGCAGCCGCATCAACCCGCGTACCAACGGCCCCCAGCTGCCCGGTCCCATCACGGGTCTCGTCCTGAAGCGCGTGGCCGATGGGTCAGAGCGCCGCATCGCGGTACCGACGCCGGCGGCGCTGTCCTTCGTGAGCTGGTCGCCCGACAGCCGCACGATCGCGTTCGTCCAGACGCGGGACTCGGGGCTCGCCCTCTGGGTCGCCGACCCCGTCACGGGACAGACCCGCGCGCTCACCGGCCCGATTCTCAACGCCACGAGCGGCCCGCCCTGCCAGTGGCTCCCGGGCGGCGCCAGGCTGCTCTGTGAATTCGTGCCCGACGGCCGCGGCTCGGCCCCGGTCGCCCCGCAGACGCCGGTCGGCCCCACCATCCAGGAGACCCGGGGGCGGGCGGCGCCGGCGCCCACGTACGAGGACCTCCTCAAGAACGCGCAGGACGAACGCCTGTTTGACTACTACTTCACCGCCCAACTCGCCCTCGTCGACGTCGCGACGGGCGCGCGCACGCCCCTCGGCCGGCCCGGGATCTTCGACGACGTGGACGTCGCGCCGGGCGGCGAGTACGTGCTGGTGGCCCGCACGGTGCGCCCGTACTCCTACCTCGTGCCGAGCGGACTCTTCCCGCAAGCGATCGAGGTGTGGAATCTCCGCGGGGAGGTGGTGCGCAGCCTCGCCCAGCTGCCGCTCGGCGAAGGCATCCCGATTCGCGGCGTCCGCCCGGGCCCGCGCGCCATCACGTGGCAGCCCGGCGTCCCCGCGACACTCGTCTGGGCCGAAGCGCTGGACGAGGGCAACCCGAGGAATCGGGTAGCGCACCAGGACCGGGTCGTGCGGCTCGCCGCACCGTTCAGCGATGTGCCAATTGCGCTGGCGCAGCTCGAGAAGCGGTACGGTGGGATCGTGTGGGATACGGCAGGGCTGGCCCTGCTGAACGAGTTCGACCGCGAGCGCCGGTGGCTCAAGACCTGGATATTCGACCCCCGTGCGACGAGCGCCTCCCCCGCGCTGCTGTGGGACCGCAGCGTCGAGGACCGCTACGCCGATCCGGGGACCCCTCTGCTGCGCGTCGTCGCCACCCAGCGCGCGCTCCTCCGGACAGGCGACTGGATCTACCTCGCCGGCTCCGGCGCGTCTCCACAGGGCGAGCGGCCGTTCTTAGATCGCCTGAATGTCACGACCAAGAAAACCGAGCGTCTCTGGCGGGCCGACACCGTGCACTATGAAGCCGTGGTCGCCCTGCTCGACGACGCGGCCAAGACCTTCGTCACGCGCCGCGAATCCCGCACCGAGCCCCCGAACTACTTCGTGCGCAGGGGCACGACCCTCCGCGCCCTGACGGCGTTCCGGGATCCTGCTCCCCAGCTGACGGGCATCCAGAAGCGCCTGATCACGTACACGCGCGAAGACGGCGTGCCGCTGTCGGGCACGCTCTATCTTCCGCCCGGGTACGCGCCCGGCACCCGGCTGCCGGTGGTGCTGTGGGCTTACCCGACCGAGTTCGCGTCGGCGAGCGCGGCGGGTCAGGTGACGGCGACGCCCAATCGCTTCAACATCATCCGCGGCCCGTCGCATCTGTTCTTCTTGACGCAAGGGTACGCCGTGTTGGACGACCCCAAGATGCCTATCATCGGGGGAGACACGGCCAACGACCATTACGTCGAGCAGCTCGTGATGAGCGCGCGCGCCGCCGTCAAGGCGGTGGTGGATCTCGGGGTCGCCGACCCCGACCGGATCGGCGTGGGCGGTCACAGCTACGGCGCCTTCATGACGGCCAACCTGCTCGCGCATTCCGACCTGTTCCGCGCCGGCATCGCGCGCAGCGGGGCCTACAACCGGACGCTCACGCCTTTCGGGTTCCAGAACGAGGACCGCACCTTCTGGCAGGCGCGCACCGTGTACCTCCGGATGTCGCCCTTCGTGTACGCCGACAGCATCAACGAGCCGATTCTCATGACGCACGGGGAGGCGGACAACAACTCCGGCACGTTCCCGATCAACTCCGAGCGGTTGTTCGCCGCCATCAAGGGGTTAGGGGGGACGGCGCGGCTCGTAATGCTCCCCAACGAGGCCCACGGGTATGCCGGGCGCGAGTCGGTGCTGCACACGCTGGCGGAGATGATCGACTGGTTCGATCGCTACGTGAAGAACGCCAAGCCGCGGCAGGCGGCGGCAGGCTCGGGCATTCGCTGACCGCTCATTTCGCCGCGACGCGCGACACCACGTCGTACACGAAGCGAACGCCGAAGCGGAGCGCCTCCACGCTCACCCGCTCGTCGTTGCCGTGCACGCCGCGCGCGTCGGCCACGGTGAGCGGAAACGGCGCGATCCCGTAGCTCGCGATCCCAAGCCGGCGGAAATAGTGGCTGTCGGTGAAACCGGCCAGCATCGGCGTGGTGACGAGTGCGTCGGGGTGTCGCGCGTGGGCCGTGGCCTCGATGGCGCGGAACAGCTCGGTCTCCGTCGGGCTCTCCGTCGCGGGCCAGCTCGGCCCTTGCGGGCGGATGGTCACCGCTGTGTCCCCGACGACTCGGGTCAGTTCCGCAAGGAACGCCGCCGGCTCCTGCCCCGGCAACAACCGCACGTCCAACGCCGCCGTCGCGACCGGCGGGATCACGTTCGTTTTGTCGCTGCCCTTGAGTCCCGTGATCGAGATCGTGTTCCGAAGCAGCGCGTTGTAGGTGAGGTCGGCGGTGATCGTCCGGACCGCGACCGAGTCGCGCAACGCCGCCCGGATGTCCGCGAACCACCGCCGGCGCAGCGAGTCGGTCTCGATGGTGGCGAGATCGCGGAAGTAGCGCTCGACCGCCGGGGTCACCACCAGCGGGGTGCGCCAGTCCGCGATCCGGTCGAGCGCCCGCACCAGGCGGTGCACCGGGTTGTCGGGCGTGGGGCGTGAGCCATGGCCCGCCGTCCCTCGAGCGGTGAGGTCGAGCCAGAAGGGGGACTTCTCCGTGGTGCCGATCCCGTAGTAGTCCACGCCGCCCCGCTCGTTGGCGCGGGTCGTCCCGCCCTCGGTGATCAGGAATTCCGCGTCCCGAATCAAGTCGGCGTGATGCTCGGCGAACCACCCCGCCCCGACGCCCGCCCCGATCTCCTCGTCCGACGTCGCGAGGAAGATGAGGTCGCGCTTGAGCGGCACGCCGGCGCGCTTCACGATCACCAACGTCATCAGCTGGCAGATCCCCTCTCCCTTCATGTCGAGCGCGCCGCGGCCCCAGACGTAACCGTCCCGCATCATCCCGCTGAAGGGATCGAGCTGCCAGTACTCCGGGGACGCGAGCACGACGTCCATATGATTGAGGAGAATCAGCGGTCGGCCGCCGCCGTCGCCCTTGAGACGTGCGTAGAGGTTCGCCTTCCCGGGCGCCGGCTCGAAGATCTGCGACTCGATGCCCTCGCGGCGTAACACGGCCGCGAGCCACCGCGCCGCCGCGATCTCGTTGCCGGGTGGGTTCGTCGTGTTGATGCGCAGGTACTGCGACAGCAGCGCCGCCGCCTCGTCGCCCAGGGCGCTCCATTCGCCGTTGCCCCGGGGCGTGCTGCGCAGCGAGACCCGGTGGGAAGGAGGCGGCTCCATCCCCGGGGCCGGCACGGGGCCGGCGAGCGGCGAGGCGGGCTGTCGCGTAGCGCATCCCGCGGCGGCGAAAACGGCAAACAGCAGCGTCCAGGCACGATTCACGCCACGACCCTCGCGTCGAGGGGAGAGCGCGAAACTAGAGCCCGCAGGTCTCACCGTGCAAGAGCTGGCGGTATCCCTCGGCGGGGAGCCCCGCCGCCTGCCACGCCGCCTGGGCGCGCGCCGGCGGCTCGTCCATGGCCTCGTCGGTCAGCTTAAAGGTGCCCCAATGAATGGGCACCATCGCCCGCGCGCCCAACTCCCGACACGCCGCCACGGCTTCTTCCGGATTCATGTGGACATAGCGCATGAACCAGCGGGGTTCGTAGGCACCGATGGGGAGCAGCGCTACGTCGAACGGGCCGTGCCGTGCCGCGACCTCGCCGAACCCCGGGTGGTGACCGGTGTCGCCGGCGAAAAACACGCGCCGACCGGAGGTCGGCGCCGCCAGCGCCCAGCCGCACCACAGCGTCGCCCCGCGGTCCAAGAACTTGCGCCCGCTGAAGTGCTGGGCCGGCGTGCAGGCGACCCGCACCGCGCCTACCTCCGCCTGCTCCCACCAGTCGAGCTCCGTCACGTGGCGCACCCCGCGTCGCCGCACGAACTCGGCCAGGCCCAGCGGCACGAGCCACGTCGCCTCGGGATGCGCCTGCGCGAGCCGGCGGACCGTGCGGCCGTCGAGGTGATCGTAGTGGTTGTGCGACAGCAGCACGACGTCGATCGGCGGGAGCTCCCCGAACGCGATACCGGGCGCCACCCAACGCCGCGGCCCGAGGAATAGCATGGGAGACGCACGTGCGCTCCACACCGGATCGGTGAGGACATTGACGCCGCCGAGCTGGAGCAGCACGCTCGAGTGGCCGACCCACGTAACCGTGATCCGGTCGGCGGCGGCACGCGGTACGTCGAAGGACGGCTGTGTGCGACGGAACACCGAGCGAGGAGGGTCCTTCGGGAGCGGGCGCGTGGTGCGGTGGACGAGCAACCACTTGAGGACGTTGCCGAACGCGGGGGCGGTCGCCTCCGCCCAGGGATTCCGGAAGCCGCCGCCGGGGCGGTGGTGCGCCGGGGTCACCGCCGCCCGCCGGCGAGCCGCAGCGCTTCGGGCCTTCTCCGCAACGCCAGCATTGCCGCCACGCCCACCGCCGGTCCCGCGGCCAGAACGGTCATGCTCCAGCGCCAACCGATGACGCCGGCGACGGACGGCAAGAGATAGATCGTCGCGCAGGTGAGCAGGAATCCGAGACTGGTCTGGAGCGTGAGCGCGGTGCCGACGTATTCAGGCGGGGCGAGCTCGCTCACGGCGGTCGAGAACTGTGCGGAATCCGCCACGACCGTCACGCCCCACACGACCAGCAGCGGGACCAGCAGGTAGAGCGGGCCCCCGAACAGGAGGCCGACACAGAGCGCGCAGCTCCCGGACACGATCATGGCCCAGCTGGTCACCGTGGTGCGCCCCCAGCGATCTGCGTACGCGCCGCCCAGCCAGCAGCCGACGGCTCCGCTGCCGACGACGGCGAAGGTGACGAGCGCGGCGCGCGCCGTGACATCCGCGCTCGGGCCATGGCGCAGCCGCTCGCTCGCCGCGACGAACACCGCCATCCAGGTCCACATCGCGTACAGCTCCCACATGTGGCCCAGGTAGCCGAGGTTCGCGAGGGCGACGGCGCGGTCGCGCAGGATGCGCGGCGCGGCGGACCAGGAGAACGGCGGCGATGCGGCCGCGTACGGCCCATCGTGGGGGATCGCCATGACAAGCAACCCGCCCGCCAGCGCGCTCGCCGCGGCGACGCCCAGCACCCACCGCCAACCGTCCGGCGGCACAGCCCATCGCACCAGGTGCGGCGCGGCCGAGCCAAGCGTGAGCGCGCCCACCATGATGCCGATGGCCCAGCCGCGCCCCTCGCGGAACCACGCCGCGACGATCTTCATCCCCGGAGGGTACACTCCCGCCAGCGCGGCGCCGGTGAGCAGCCGGCACACGACGCCCGCGCCCGGGCCGGGGGCCACGGCGACACCGATCGTGGCCGCCCCGGCGAGCACCGCGGAGCTCATCACCAGCCGCCGCGCGGACCACCGGTCGGCCAGGGTCAGAATCGCGCTCACGAGCGCGCCCGCCACGAAGCCAAGCTGGACGGAGATCGTGAGCCACGCGGCTCCGGTGGGGGAGAGCCGCCACAGCCGCGCCAGGGTGGGAGCGACGGCGGATGCGCTGAACCACGGCGCCATGGCCAGCAGCTCGGCCGCCGCGAGCACCGCCAGCACGCGGCGCGGCGTCACAGCCCGGTGGGGTGGTCCAAAAAGACCCAGGGGAGTGAGAACGTCCGACTGACATGCTCGGCGAGAGCCTTGATGCCCACCGTCTCCGTGGCGTAGTGGCCGCCGTAGAAGACGTTGATCCCCAGCTCCTCCGCGTCGAAGAAGGTCCAGTGCGGTCCTTCACCCGTAACGAAGGTGTCGAGACCTGCGGCGGCAGCCTGAGGAATGAGGGAGCCCCCCGCCCCGGTCACGATCCCGACGCGTGCGACGTTCGCCGACCCGAAGGGGAGCACGCGCGGCGCAACGCCGAGGACGGCTTCGAGTTTGGCGGCGAGCTCCTCGCGAGTCATGCCGAGATCGCCCCACACACCGATCGGCGCGCCGTGGTAAGAGCCGAACTCGCCACGCAGCTCGACCCCGAGCAGTCGCGCGAGGACGGCGTTGTTGCCCACGCTGGGGTGGCGGTCGAGGGGAAGGTGGGCGGCGTACAGGGCGATGTTTCGGTCGATGAGCCCGGCGACACGCCGGTACGCCGGGCCCACCAGCGGCCGCAGCCCGCCCCAGAACAGGCCATGATGAACCAGCAGGCAGTCGGCTCGCTCGCCGCCCGCCATTCGTACGGTGGCTTCACACACATCCACGGCGGCCGCGATCCGCGTGACGTCCCCTCGGTTCGCGATTTGGAGCCCGTTCAAGGCCTCCGGCGAGTCGGCGACTTCATCCCGAACGTGGAGGTACTCGTCGAGGTAGCGGGCGAGTTCGTCCAAACGCATTATGGCACCATGCAGACAGTGTCAGGCCACCGGCTAGTCTTCCACACGGCGGCCTCGTATAACCGACTGTAGCTCAATAGAATAGAGAATCCACACGCGTGAAACCATGCCGTGTGGATATCCGATTCGGACTAGAAGGTGCTGGATGCGGCCTGCCGCGCCGCGCGCTTCCCCGGCTCGGGCGGCTGGCCGGCGTCCTCGCCCATCCGCAGCACGCCATTGATCTCGCCGCCCTCTTGGACGAACAGCTTCCGCGTCGAGATATCGCCGTGGACGACGCTCGTGGCCTGCAGCTCGACGCGCTCCTCCGCGTAGATTCCCCCGCGCACTTCCCCGCCGACGATCGCCTCGCGGCTCACCACGTCGCCCTCCACTTCCCCGCCCTTTGCTACCAGCACCTGCTTCGCCGCGCGGACCGTGCCGACCACCGTGCCTTCGATCTTCACCACGCCATCGGCCTCGATGTCGCCCACCACGCGCATGCCGCCGCCGATGATGGAGAGTCCCGCGACCGATTCCCCGCCCCCTGCCCCAGCGCCCTTCTCGGTGAACAGCGCCATCTCAGTTCCCCTCCTTCACCAGCGTCAAGGGATCGAGCGCCTTGCCGTCGCGCCGGATTTCGAAATGCAGATGCGGGGCGGTCGACCGCCCCGAGCTGCCGGACAGAGCGATCACCTGCCCCGCCTGGACCTCGTCGCCCTCTGCCACGAGCAGCCGGGCGGCGTGCCCATACATCGTCTCATACCCCGACAGATGCCGCAAGAGCACGAACAGCCCGTAATCGGGATCGTACCCCGTGGCGGCCACCGTGCCGCCGCCCGACGCGCGCACCGGGGTCTCGACGGGTGTGGCGATGTCGATTCCGGGATGGGACTCGCCGGGGGCGCCGGGCCGTACCTGACCGCGCGTCACGAACCCCACCGCCTCGAGCGGCCAATGGGACGGGATCGAGGGACCGGTCTCATAGTGCGGCGACGCGCCGGGCGGCGTCGCTCGCACCGACACCGCCCGCAACGTGATCCCGGCGTCCGCGGTGCGCGCCACCGTCCCGCCGCTACGCGAAGTAGGCGGTGCCTTCACGCCGAGCATCTGGCGCAGCTCTTGGTAGCTCGCCTCGGCGCGGTTCAACGCCGCCGCGAGCTGCTGCACCCGGCCGTTGTCGGCGCGGAGGCGAGCGATCTCGCGCTCCAACCC
>Ga0066710_100006686_pt1 | contig 10839 bp, 6 predicted proteins | sample GraSoiAngelo_159_FD_79666 | JGI IMG/M metagenome (GOLD analysis project Ga0066710, IMG submission 79666) | Grasslands soil microbial communities from the Angelo Coastal Reserve, California, USA - 14_1009_16_40cm | ecosystem: Environmental > Terrestrial > Soil > Grasslands | place: USA...
CGCCCCGAGTACAAATCTCTCCACCGGGTTAATGTAAGCGATCCGTGGTTTGAAGTTTACGAAGTGCGACCAGGCGTGTTCGCTCTCTACGAGCCGCATCAGGCTGAAGAAATCATCAGCTATCTTATCGTCGGTGAGAAACAGTCGTTACTCTTTGACACTGGCATGGGAATCAGCGATATCAGGAAAGTCACAAGTGAACTGACCCGATTGCCAATCGTCGTGCTGAACTCGCACACTCATAATGATCACGTGGGCGGTAATTGGCAGTTTGAAACAATTTACGGGATGGATACGGATTTCACGCGCACGAACGCACGAGGCTCACGCGAAGACGCACAGGCGGAAATTGCCTCCGATCAGATTTGCGGCAACCTGCCAAAGGAATTTAATCCAAAGACCTATGTGACCCGGCCCTGGAAGATCAAAGAGTACGTGCGAGATGGGGCTCGGATTGATCTGGGCGGCCGCATGTTGGAGATTATCGCCACTCCCGGCCACACGCCCGATGCTGTCGCGCTTCTGGATCGCGCCAATCGTCTGCTATTCACAGGCGATACTTATTACCCCGCGCCCATCTGGCTCTTCCGCCCGGAAACGGACCTTGTGGCATATGACACTTCCATCAGGCGCTTAGCCGCACTCGCGCCGCAACTCACGTTGATCCTCGGCGCCCATAACATTCCTGTCGCGCCGCCGAGCGTCCTGCCGCGCCTGGTCGCCGCCTTCAAGCAGGTTCGGGCCAGCAAAGTCGCCGGGACACCCGCATCTTCAGGGAAAGTCTTATACAAAGTGGGTGAGATTTCCTTTCTGATGCGTTCACAGGCTGCATCCAAGCACTAGCTGAAATTTCTCACGAGCGTTGTTGATCAACTGAGTTCCAGTGCCGAGGCACGTAATGGGAAAGCCCGGCACGGCAGTGCCGGGTGTGGGTTGCCAAGAGAAGGAGTCCCGAAGGGACGGCACGTCAGCCGCCCGTAAGGGAGACACTCAGATAAGAGCCGTCCCTGGCGGGACTCGGCACGATTCCGCGCAAGTTACCCGGCATCTTCATGCCGGTCTTTCCTATCCCGCCCTTCTGAGGGTTGAAATTCTTGGAATCTCCGTCCGTGCCCGCCCTGATCGAAATCGGAGTCAGACTTGGAGCCAACCAACATCAACAGCAGGCAACATAGCTCCAAGCGACACATCTACGAAGAGCAGCAGCCCATCTGGACGCGAACCACATCTAGTTCATGTCCGAATGTCGTTTGACCTGAGATTTTTTCTGGGCAGAGGGGGAGGGCAAACTAGCCCGGGTTGCTCCGTAGCGAACCACGGTGTCTTGGGCGATCACGTCACTCTCATAGGAGCTGCGTTGCGGCTTGGCTTCGATCTTTTGCTTGGAAGCAGCGAGCCCGACCTTATGTGCCGCGCTGCCATTCGGGACACGGGACGCCTCTACAAGCACGGGAGGTTTGGCCTCCACCAGGGATTCGGCAGCGACCATCTTCACGGCAGCAGGGCCCGAAATTGCCGGATGCTTACTTTTAACGACGGCTGTCGGCGCTTGAACTTCGCCCGCTTGCGCGGCGGAATTTTCCAGTGTCGCCGGGATAGGCGAAAAGCGATGGAACGAAACCGCCACCAGCATGGCCGCAACCGCCACGGTAGCGGCAAGCGTAGCCGTCTTCCAGAACAAAGTGTCGTCCATCGAAAAACGTTTGAGCGCCGCCCGGTACGCTTGCAGGTTGACCCGATGTGGAATCGGAGTACGATTTCGCGGGTATGCTGGCACCGTGCTGGGCAGCTCAGCTTGTTGCACCATCATTTGAGGCGGAACCTCAGCCTCCGACATAGCCGACTGGACAACTTGAACCGGCGCCGCTGGGTCTGCGAGAGGCTGCCATATTGGCCAGTCAGAAGGCACAGTCTGTGCACCGGCGTCCATCGCTCCGCCATCAGAATGCAGTTCCACAGGCCCAGCCGCTGCACCGGCCTCTTGAGTTAACGCCGGAATGACAGGCTCGAGTTCGGGAATAATAACCGTATCGGATGCCGCAAAAACCGGTTCCTGGACCGGTTCTGTTTCGACATCCTGATCAAGGGGAGTTTCGTCTGTTTGCGGCTCAATGCCTGCGGCTGATTCAAAATCCGTGAACTGCTCCACAGGCTGCGCTTCGAGCGATTCGTGGTGAGGCTCCGATAGTTCGGGCCGCAGCCTGGATTCCAAAGCACCCACAACAGCTTCTTTCGCTATTTCAGCTTGTGCTTGGGCCGCGATATCGGAATCCACCTGAATTCCTGGAAGCGGACTTGCTTCGATGCCCTGCTCGTGTGTCTCCTGACTTGTGGTTAACAAAGATGCCTCGTTTACTTGAGTTTGGGAGGAGATCGTTTCCGGCTGCACTGCTTCCTGGTTTTCCATGGCCAGAACATCTTCGTGCGTCTTGATCTCCTGAGCTAGATCACCTATGGGCGTATCTTTCTCGAGCAGCACCTGCGGAGCACTCATCTCAGGCTGCAGAGAACTCGGCGCCGATAGTTCCGGCGTCGGCAGATTTTCTCTGACGAACTCAGGCCCGACTTCAGCTCCTTGTCCGGCGGGAATTGCCCGATCGAATGAAGAAACAAATGGAATCGCCGCGATGGGCTGCGCCCTTCCCGTCAGCGCGCCGGGCGCCACGAAAACCGATGCGTCTCCCCCGCCATCCATTGCGCGTATCAGCGCTTGTTCGGCAGTGCACTCTTCGATCGTGATCTCGAGATCAGCGGGCTGAGCGGCGGCCTCGTCCGGCGAACTTCGCTCTACCTGAAATCCGCGCGCACGCAGATCTCGCTCAATCTCGTCATATCCAGAACTCAACCGGGTGATAATGCGTGCCAGGCCCATGTGAATGTCTTACGAATCTTCGCGTGAACGCTCTGAAGAGGTGCTCGCTCCGGAGACGGCTGAGCAACAGCCACATCATCGTCCATCTGAGGATCTGTGATGCGGTCGAAGCAGGAACAGTTTACTCTGGCCCGATCTGGATTTTACCGATTATTTACAACTCACCGGAGTTCATCGCCACAGATGAAAATCTTTGCACAGCAGACGCCATTCTGAGTGACATTCAGTGGTACTCCAGCACCTTGCTGGCGCGCCTGAGCGCTGCTGCCAGCGCAGTCAGCTGCCGGCGAGTCTGCTCAACATCCCGTTTGTCGATTGCTTCGTTCACACCCGGGATCACCACCGCGGCGTACCCCGTGTACTGTCCGGGCGCGTAAATCGCGTGGCGAAACCACGGGCGGTTGGGTAGTCCCTCCGCAAGCAGCAGGGCACGTTCCCCTTCCCGCAAGGTCTGATTGAGCTTGCCCGGCTCGGTCGGCGGATTCTGCTGGCGCGCCAGCAGCTTTGCGCCTGCCTGCTCGAATCGCTGAGCGGCTTCTGTTGCTTCCCTGAAATCCAGCGCCTGTTTGCCGAAGTCGTTCTCGGCCTTTTTCTTCGCAGCATCCAGATAGGCGACGATTTCCTTCCCGTATTCTTCGTAGTCCAGGGGCAAGACATCCGCATTTGCCATGCGAATCACTTCGATCCCATAAACTCGAGCCATCTGCTGCTCGTAAGCGAAATCGGGATCGGCGAATTTTTTGAACCAGTTGAAATTGTCAAACACCGAGTGATAGACGCCGTACGAACCTGTCGAACTGATGTCGGTCGAAGGAATGCCGAGCCGCTGAAGAAAAACCGTGTAGTCCGATCCGCTGCCCAGATCACCCACCGGAACGTCCATTTTCCCCTGCGCCGCCAGAACGCGTTTCATATCTCCAATGGCCTCGGTTGGCGATTGGCCGGTTTCTTCCCCAAGGTGGTTTGAACTTCGCCATTCCTCGTAGACAGTGTCGCCCTTGGGACTGGGCACAACCCTGGTGACGTCCCGCAGGAACTGCTTCAGACTTGGAGACGATGAAGCTGCGAACTTCCCTCCCGAGACCGCCACATCCATGTTGAAGTAAGCCGCGGCATTCGCCAATTCGTCTGCGTGCTGCTCGCCCCATTCCGTGGAACCGATCAGGCCTTGTTCTTCCGCGTCCCAGCTGCCAAAGACAATCGTGCGCCTTGGCTTCCATCCCGCCTTGAGCAGCTCGCCAATGCCGTGAATCGTTTCCAGCATCGCGGCCGTGCCGCTGTTCGGATCAACCGCGCCATATACCCAGGCGTCACGATGATTCCCGGCAACCACCCACTCATCCGGCAATTCGCTACCCCGCACCCGGCCCGTCACATCCCAGATGGTGCGGAACTGATAATCCTGCTTGAGATGTATTTCGACTTTCGCCGGTCCCGGTCCCACGTGATAGGTAAATGGCAATGATCCCTGCCAATCGCGCGGCGAGGCCGGCCCGCCCAGATGTGCGAGAATTGGCCAGGCATCGGCATAACTCAGCGGAGTAGTCGGAATCTTGGGTAATTGCGCAGATTTTTCCGGTGGAGTCCGCGCGGTATCGGAAAGAGAGGGCACGGATGCAACTCCCGGCGTAGTTGGATCTCCGGGAAAGTGGAACATGTAGCCGATCGAGCCACGTTGCACTCCGGTATCCGGACGCCAGGGCCCTTGCGGATATTTGTCGCCGCGGCGCCAGCCATCATCGGCAGGGTCCGAATAGATCAGCACCGCCGCCGCTCCTCGCTCTTCCGCGACGAACGTCTTCACGCCTCGGAAATTTTGCCCATAACGCACGAGAATGACCTTGCCCCGCACGTCCACCTTTAATTGCTCAAGCTTGTGAAAATCTTGAGGCGATCCGTAATTGGCATAGACGACTTCCGCTTCCACATCTCCCGAAGGCGACATCGCGTTGTACGGCACAACCACTCGGGGATCATCCTGAAATGGATCATTGGCAACGTGCTCTCGCGATGGGCCGTGCATCGTGATTCCATCCGGCGCAGTCAAATCCACGCTGATTTCATTCGGATAGTTCATCCACACTCGATATTCAGCAATTTCCGTCTCCAGGCCGGCGGCGCGAAACTTTTCTGCGACGTAATCCGCCGTCGCTTTGTCCTCTGGTGACCCGGCGACGTGGGGAGCCTGGGTCAGTATGCGCAGGTGCTCCTCCGCGAGCTTCGGATCGGGTACTGCCAGGAAGCGTTGCTCAAGCGCGATCTCACGACCGGCATCGCGGAAACCGAAAATGTGCGCGGGATTGCTCGCGTTCGCAGCGGGCGCAGTTCGCGACGCCCAACCGAGAAGAAAAGAGAATGCCAGAAGAAGTAAGACAGGATGAAGAATTTTCATCTAAATCCGGGACTTCGCACAGTTGCGAAATGCAAACCATGTAGTCTACTGCAGGACTCTGAGCGCGCCAAAATCATCGCCAGACATGCCTTTCGTGCGCTCTCGGCGGCCAGACCTTATACTTGTTCTGTCAGAATAGAGCAATGAAGCGCATAACGATCGCACTGCCTGACGACTTGGCCGAAGCCGCCGACAACTGCCTGCGCTCTGGCAATGCTGACTTGACCCTTACCTCTCTGCTGCAAGCGGCACTACGTACCTATCTAACCGAGCGCGGTTTCACAGACACGCAGCGCACATTACGGATCACCCCAGCTCGAAAGGGCAGCCGCCGCCGAAACATCAGCCAAGAACATGACCGTTACACATCAAAGATGCACATATAGCTGGAAATCAACGCTCCAGACAATAGACACCTCTAGCTGCTACCATTTCTCCGCCGGTGGACGTCCCAAGTCGACCTCCAAGCGGACCTTCGGGTTTGCTTTGAGCCTCTCTGGGGTTACCCTAGGGGAACGTGAACGACTAGGCTTTCATCGCGTGAGCGGCGCTGCGCGACTATGCAGTTATGCTCACGCCGGGTCAGACAGGTTGGGGCGACCCACTGGCGTTTTCAATGTCCAAGTCGTCGCTTCAGAGGGCGCTGGCTAATTCGTTCCTCGCCGGCGAACCGTACCTGGAACAACTCGTCTCTCGCGCGAGCAGAACACTTGGCAGGGACTGGCGCTGGCTCCGCTCTCTGGCTCACCGCTACCTCAAGAGATTCGCGGGCCAGACCCGGCCTCGGCACCGAGACGTAGTTCGATTTCTTAATGACGACTCCGGCTTCAGGCGAGCATGGTTGCAAAATCACTCCGAGCTGACCGTCGCACATTGGGTGACGGAGCCGCCGCGAATGCAGCCGGTCGCTGCTGCGGAGAGCTGGAAAATTCCATCAATCTCATCGGCCGGTGATCTCGCTGCCTGGCTCGGACTGAGCATTGGCGAACTGCAATGGTTCGAGGACGTCAGGCGGCTCGTATACAAGGAGGGCTCGTCCAAACTGCGCCATTACCACTATCGTGTGGTGGCCAAGCAGTTCGGCGCTGTCCGTTTAATCGAAGCTCCCAAGCCTCGCCTGAAGACGCTGCAACGGCAAATTCTATCGCAAATTCTGGAGCAGATTCCTGCGCATCCGGCAGCCCACGGCTTCATTAAAGGTCGTTCCATAAAGACTTTCGTCTCGCCGCATGTAGGACGCCGCGTGATTTTGCGGATGGACCTGCAGGATTTCTTCCCTTCGTTCGCCGCCGCAAGAATTCAGGCTCTCTTTCGCACCTTCGGATATCCCGAGTCGGTCGCCAATCTACTTGCTGGCATCTGCACCACCACAACACCGCAGTCTGTATGGGAGGGAACAGGATTCGATGTCAGTCTCAAGCAGTTGCAGGAAGCACGAATCCTGTATTCGAACGCCCACTTACCACAGGGCGCGCCGACGTCTCCAGCTCTCGCTAACCTGTGCACGTATCGGGTCGACTGCCGATTGCGTGGGCTCGCGTCGGCGGCTGGAGCCGCGTACACGCGCTATGCTGACGACCTGGCATTTTCCGGAGACACACAATTCGAGCAAGGCATCGAGCGATTCTCAAATCACGCTGCCGCCATTATTCTCGAAGAAGGATTTGCCGTGCACTTCCGCAAAACTCGCATCATGCGCCGGGGAGTGCGGCAGCACTTAGCAGGGATCGTAACGAATCATCACATTAACATCATGCGGCCTGACTTTGATCGTCTCAAGGCCATTCTCACCAACTGTGTTCGTCTGGGCCCCCAAAGCCAAAACCGTGATGCCCATTCGCATTTTCGTTTACACCTTGAGGGGCGGGTAGGATTTGTCGAGATGATCAATCCAGCAAAGGGATATCGTCTGCGCAGAATCCTAGACCAGATCCAGTGGCCAACAGAAACCTAGCCGATTGTCGAACCCTGAATCTCCCAGATGACACCGTCCCCAGCCCCGCATAAAATAGGTCTCCATGAGAAACCTGTTTCTCAGCGTCTTGTTTCTACTCGCCTTAGCCGCCCTGGCTTCCTCCCAGGACGAACTCTCCGACCTGAAATTCGTGGTTGTGAGGGACTACAACGGCAAGCCCATTCGCAATGCCAGCGTGGTTCTGCACCCGGTGGAGAAAAACGGCAAACAGTCCAGAGGGGGCCTGCAAGTCAAGACCGACCCCGAAGGCAGGGCCAATTATGAAGGCGTGCCCTACGGCAAGCTCCGCATCCAGGTGTTGGCGCAAGGCTTTCAGACGTTCGGCGAGGATTATGAGGTCAATCAGCCAAACATGGAAATCACTATAAAGATGAAGCGCCCGTCTGAACAATATTCCATTTATCAGGATCACCCGGGCGACAAAAAGGAAGAGAAGGACCCGCCGCCCGAAAAAGAATCGAAGCCGCAGTGAGTGAATTGTTGATTGTGGATTGAGGATCTTAGGCTGCGCCACCTAGACTCCGAGTGGGGCGCTTCCGATCTGAAATCTACAATCAAAAATCTACAATCAAAAATCTCCATGGACTACCTCCTCAAAACCGAACCTTCCGAATATTCCTTTGCTGATCTGCAAAAAGACAAGACCACCATCTGGGACGGAGTGTCAAACCCCGTTGCGTTGAAGCATCTGCGCGGAATGAAGAGCGGTGAGCAGTTGGTCATTTATGAAACCGGGGATCGCAAGACCGCGGTTGGAACTGCGTCCGTGGTTTCGGTCGACGCCACCGATGCGAAGGACCCGAAAGTAAAGATCAAAGTCGGAGAGGCACTCAGCCGGCCCGTATCACTGGCCGAGGTGAAAGCCAACAAGCTTTTCGCCGACTCACCTCTGGTGCGCCAAGGCCGCCTCAGCGTAGTGCCACTCACTGCGGCACAATACAAATTCTTGACACGGTCGCACTAGTCTCACCATCCCAACCGATCAACCCAACTCCAGCCACGGCAGTTGCGGCATGTGAAAGCCGGGCACGGTAACGCCGTGTAACCAAGCAAAAGCGGCGAGTCCCGCCAGGGACAGACGAGTCAATCGCACACCCTGAGGGGCTCTCGATCATTGCGCCTCAACCCAGGCCGAAGCATCCCCATCGTACACTTAAGGTGGATGCCCCTGTATCTCACCCGCCTTCGCCGCTGGATTGGAGCAGCTACAATCATTCTGTTGCTGCTGGTCGGGGCTGCTTATTTTTACGCGCGCCACAAGTTGCGTAATGCGATCAAAGAAGTTCCGGGAAAAATTGGCCTCGAAATCCAGCAGAGTGCGCAGGGATTCACCATTTCCCGCTCTGAACAAGGCCGAACCCTATTCAAAATCCAGGCCAGCAAAGTTGTGCAATTCAAGCAGGGCGGACGCGCTGAACTGCACGATGTCTCGATTACCCTATACGGAAGCGATTCCAGCCGCTTCGACCAAATCTACGGTGCAGATTTTGAGTATGACCCGCAGTCCGGCGATGTGACCGCGAAAGGCCCTGTCCAGATCGATCTCGAGGCCAACCCGCGGGGACTGGCGACTCCGGACCAGACCGTTCCCGAAGAACTCAAGAACCCAATTCACCTCAAGACAACCGACCTGGTGTTCAACCAGAAGAGCGGAAATGCCTTCACAAAGGAGAACATTGAATTCAACACTCCGCAGATTTCAGGCTCCGCAAAGGGTCTGAGCTATACAGCCGCGAATAATCTTCTGACATTGGAATCGCAGGTGAACGTCACCTTCAACGGCCCCATCCCTGCAATCATGGTTGCTACCCGGGGAACCCTAACCAAGGATCCCCGGCAGTTTGTGCTGGACCGGGTACACGCTCGCAGTGCCGCACGTCGCGGCGAGGCCGATAAGGTCACCCTGTATTTGCGTTCCGATAACACGCTTGATCGTGCAGTCGCGACCGGCAATGTGATGGCGGAAGCTGAAGGCCCGTCTTCCGGGCGCTTCAGCGCTACACAACTGGAACTTCTGATGCGTGAAAACAACCAGGGCATTCAAAGCGCAATCTTTAGCGGTGACGTGAACATTGAAGCCTCCGGTGCCCAATCCGGTGAAGCAAAAGCTCGGCGAGTCGCGTTCAATTTTTCAGGGAAGAAAAACATCCTTCAGTCCGCGCGCACCGAGGGCGATGTGAGATTGCTCCAGCATCAGAAATCAGCTTCCGGGACGGCACAGGATCTCCTCCTGCGCGCCCCTGCAATCGATTTCGTTGTAGCGGAAGGCAAACGTCTTGCGCGTGCGGAAACTTCGGGAGTCGCACAAATCGAAATACTTCCTGTCCAGCCCACAACTGGCCCGGACACACTGGTCACTGCCGGCAGATTTCTGGCTCAGTTCGATGCGCTGGGTCGGCTGCAATCGGTCCACGGAGAACCGGATGCACGCTTAGTCGCCAGAGTCCCCGGACAGCCCGATCAGGTCACTACCAGCCAAAAACTTGACGCTACATTTCGCTCAGGCAGCGGAATCCAGTCTCTCGTGCAACAAGGAAACTTCACCTACACAGATAATGGACGCAAGGCGTGGGCACGACAGGCCCGCTACACGCTCAGTGACCACATGATTGTCCTAGACGGTTCACCCCGGGTCGCCGACACCACAACCGACACGGCAGCGCACAGCATTCGACTGAATCGCGAAACAGGCGATGCTTACGCCGAGGGCGACGTCAAAAGTACCTACCGCGATCTGAAGCCGCAATCAAGCGGAGCGCTGCTGGCATCAGCGAGTCCCATCCATGTGACCGCCCGCGCCATGATGGCGCATCGCTCTCCGGCCGTCGCAGTGTACACAGGTGCCGCGCGCCTCTGGCAGAACGCGAACATTCTGGAAGCGTCCTCCATCCAGTTCGATCGTGACCGCAGATCGGTGATAGCGCAAGGCTCTGAAGCGCAGCCCGTCTCGACCGTCCTCGTTCAGGCTGATAAGAACGGCGCGGTTACGCCTGTGACTATTACTTCGTCGGGCTTCACCTATACCGACGCGAATCGAATGGCGCATCTCGAAGGAAAGGTTCAGGCGAAAGGAGCCGACGTTACGGTTAGTGCCGGTGAGATGGACATCTATCTGAGGGCTGCTGAACAATCAACTCCAAATCAGATGTCAGCGCCAGGAAAAATCGACCACATAATCGCCCGAAAGCAGGTGGCCATCACGCAACCCGGACGCCACGCCAACGGAGAGCAACTTACCTATACGGCTGCCGAAGACAAGTTCGTCCTGACCGGCGGTTCGCCTAGCATTTTTGATGCCGAACACGGCAAGGTTACCGGGGTTTCGTTGACTTTCTTTAGGTCGGATGATAGGGTGCTCGTGGAAGGAAATAATTCCCATCCCACTGTCACCCAGACACGAGTGGCACGATAAATGCGTACCCTGGCCACTGACGAAATCGGCAAATCCTATCGCGGTCGCCGGGTTGTAAACGGAGTCAGTCTTCGCGTTGAACAGGGTGAAGTTGTTGGTCTACTTGGACCTAACGGCGCCGGCAAGACCACAACCTTTTACAGCATCGTCGGTTTGATCCCTCCAGATACGGGCCGCGTTCTCATCGA
>Ga0066710_100006687_pt1 | contig 10838 bp, 8 predicted proteins | sample GraSoiAngelo_159_FD_79666 | JGI IMG/M metagenome (GOLD analysis project Ga0066710, IMG submission 79666) | Grasslands soil microbial communities from the Angelo Coastal Reserve, California, USA - 14_1009_16_40cm | ecosystem: Environmental > Terrestrial > Soil > Grasslands | place: USA...
ACCCGCTCGCAGCGGCTCGGGGAGCCCGAGCCGCTTCTCGGTCACGCGGCTCGCGCCTGACCGGGCGTGCCGGCTTCCTCCTGCGCCGCCTCCACGAGGTGCTCGACGGCGCCCGGGCCGTCCTTGGCGATGCCGGCCGTCCAGCGCGCCCGCTCCTCGGCGGTCATGTTGCCGCGCGGGGCCAGGCGCGGATCGCTGTAGCCCCAGCGCTCGAGGTCGGTGAGGTATTGCGCGCGCGAGATCAGCGTGCCGTGGCAGGCGCGGTCGCTGGCCGAGCGCGTCAGCTCGGCCTCGAGCCGGCCCATCAGCTCGCGCATGACGGCCGCCGGGATGCGGGCGCGCTCGCACGGGTAGATGAAGCCGAAGACGACCAGGTGGTGGAAGAGCACGCGCCAGTGCGGCCCGAAGCGCGTGAGCAGGCGCGGCCAGTCGAGCGTGTCGGCGCACGCGCGCAGCACGTGGGCCACGTCGGCCCCGTCGTAGCGCTCGCGCTCCATCACGAACGACTTGGACCAGATCATCTCCTCGGCCGGGATGAGCTTCACCGGCACGTCCAGCACGGTCTCGGCCACGCCGTGACGGAACCAGTCGTCGTCGACCAGCGCCACGCCGTTGCCCGAGCTGAAGATCAGATCGACGACGTCGTCGCCGCAGGTGGCCTTGGCCAGCCAGTGGGGAAACGTCACGTCCGTCGCGCAGCCCTCGGCCGCCAGCACCGCCAGCGCGCGCTCGACGTCGCGCGGGTGGATGAAGATGTCGAAGTCCTTGGTGTGGCGCCCGATCGCCGTGTAGCGCTCGAAGGCATAGGCGCCGCCGACCAGGAACGGGATCCCGTGCGACTCCAGGTCGTGCATGACGCGGCGGTAGAAGGCGCGGGACACGGGATCGAGGGCGGTCTCGGCGACGCTCATTGGGTCGATGCCGTCGGCACGGCGGCCTCCTGTGGTATGGGAATTTCGAGCAGCCGGAACGGCGGGCGATCGCCGTATGCGGCGCGCAGGAGCGGCAGCGCCACGTTGTAGACCGGGATGCCCGTACTGGTCCGGCCTTCCGCCACGCCGTGATGCGCGTGGCCGTGCACCGCGGCCACTGCGCCGTAGCGGTTGATCGGCTCTTCCAGGCGGCTCGAGCCGAGGAACGGCACCACCTCGCACGGCTCCTGATCCACGGTGGAGCGCACCGGCGAGTAGTGCAGCACCGCCAGCCGCCGCGGCGCCTGGATACGCGCCAGCGCCGCCTCCAGCTTCAGCGCTTCCTCCACCGCCTCGCGCACGAAGCGCTTGAGCACCGGCTCGCCCCACGACTGGAGCGCGCGGTCGCCGAAGCCGCCCGCGAACCCCTTGACGCCGGCGAAGCCCACGCCGCCGATCTCGACGAAGTCGCCGTCGAGGATGCGCACGCCGGCATCGCCGAGAATCGTCTTCACCTCGTCGGCGTGGCCCGACTCGTAGTCGTGGTTGCCGAAGACGCCCAGCACTGGCACCTTCACCGTGCCGGCGAGCTCACGGACCAGGACCTTCGCCTCCTCGGGCAGGCCGTAGTCCGTGAGGTCGCCGCACAGCACGAGAACGTCGGCGGCGTCCGCCACCCGGGCGAACAGCGGCTGCAACGCGCCCTGCGAGTCCTTCCCGCAGTGCAGGTCGCCGACCGCTGCCACCCGGACGACGGAGCCGATCAGCGCCGCGTCCCCGTCTCGCCCACCGCCGGTCGCTGGCCGCGAAACTGGGCGGCCAGGCGCGCAAGATCCTCGTCGATGACGCGCTCGGGATCGGCGCCGAGCAGAGAGGCCACGGTCTGGCCGACCTTGCCGCCGACGGGGCGGTACCTCATGCGTACCTCCACGCGGCTGGCGTTGGGGCCGGCCGGACGGAAGCGGACGGTGCCGCCGTGCTCGATCACCGAGCCCTCGACCGTGCGCCAGCTGATGGACTCGTTGGGCACGCGCTGCGTGACCACGGCTTCCCACTCCACCGGCGCGCCGGCCGGGCCGGCCACGACCCAGCGCGTGCGATCCGGCCCCAGGCGCCGGACCTCGCGCACGTGGGACATGAAGCGCGGGAAGTTCTCGAAGTCGTTCCAGAACTCGTAGAGGCGCTCGACGGGTGCCTCGATCGTGACCGAGCGCACGACCTCGATCTCGTCGCGGCGGGCCATCGCGCGCCGGCCCAGGTAGAGGCCGACGATCGTGGCGCCGAGCAGCCCACCGACCAGCGCCCAGTCCCCGGCGTCGAACGACGAGCGCCGGCGTTTTGGCAGGCCCACCAGGGCGCGGCCACGCTGGATCGAGGGCTCCGCGGACCGGCGCCAGCTCGACCACCAGCTCGACGGGCGCTCCAGCATCCCCGAGCGCTCCAGCGCCCGCGACGACCGCTCCAGCATCCGTGACGGGCGCTCGAGCATGGCGTTCACGTCGAGGCCGCGCACCGCCGCCAGCGGCTCCAGATTGCGCGCCCGCGCCACGGCCCGCTCGATCAGCTCGCTCTCGCTCAGCTCCGTGAGCGTGTCGCGCAGCTCGGAGCGACGGTCCTCACCGCGGTCGGGATCCAGCAGGTACATCAGGCCGGCGCCGACGGCGGCACCACTCACGAACGTCATCGCTCTCATGCCCTTCACTCCTCCTCTTCTGCGCGATACCGGTCACGACCATCGAGGATCTCGCTGGACGGGCGGAACTCTTCGTCCGGCGCCCGCGGCACTCCCAGCGCGTCGCCGATCTCGTCGACCACGCTCTGGTCCGGTGTCATCACCGTGCCGCCAGGCGCTTCGTCGCCGACGCTGTCGGCACGCCGCCAGTCCGCGTCGGGATCGCCGGCGGTCAGCCGCGGGCTCGACTGCGTGTACTGCCGGCGCTCCTCCTCGACCTCTCGCTCGACGTTGCTGTGGACGACGACCGTCTCCCTGGCCGGTGGGCCCTGCAGCTCTTCCTCCGGCACGCCGCGGGCGGCGGAACGCTCGGCGATCTCTTGCGGGTTCTCGGGCAGGCGCTCCTTGGGCGTCTTGCGCTTCTTCATGGGTCCTGACGGAGCGAAACGCGTGCCAGCGGATACCGCCTTGTAAAAGGTAGAACTACGCGCCGGCGGCCGGCCGCGTCGCCGGACGTCGGCGCCACGCCAGGCGTGCGCCCAACCGCATCACCCGGGCGCTCAGCCCGCCGAACGCGAGGAAAAGCACCGGCGTCAGGTACAGAGTGACGAGCTGCGAGAGCAGCAGGCCGCCCACCACCGCCAGGCCCAGGGGCTGGCGCGCACGCCCGCCGGCGCCGAGGCCGAGCGCGATCGGTACCGCCCCGGCGATGGCGGCCAGCGTCGTCATCATGATCGGCCGGAACCGCACCAGCGCGCCCTCGCGGATCGCCGCGGCGGGATCGCGGCCCTCGCGCTGCGCCTCCAGCGCGAAGTCGATCTGCATGATCGCGTTCTTCTTGACGATCCCGATCAACAAGATCATGCCCACCACGCCATAGATGTCGAGCTCGCGGCCGCAGACCAGCAGCGTGAGCAGGGCGCCGACGGCGGCCGCCGGCAGACCCGAGAGGATCGTCAGGGGGTGCACGAAGCTTTCGTAGAGAATGCCGAGCACGAGATAGATCACGGCCACCGCCACCAGCAGCAGGATCGCCATCCCCTGCACCGACTGCTGGAACTGCTGAGCGGCGCCGAGGAAGCTCGTCACGATGCTGGCCGGCAGCCCCACCTCGCGCTCGGCCGCATGGATGCGCTGGACGGCGTCGCTCAGCGCCACTCCGGAGGCCAGGTTGAACGAGAACGTCACCGCGGGAAGCTGCCCCACGTGGTCCACCGAGAGCGGACCCACCCCGCGCTCGAGCCGCGCGACGGCCCCGAGCGGGACGAGCTTGCCGGGCCCGGCGGTGACGTGCACGAGCGGCAGGACGGACGCATCGGGCTCCAGCTCCGGCAGGATCTCCATGATCACCCAGTACGTGTTGGTCGGCGTGTAGATGGTGGAGACCTGCCGCGAGCCGTACGCGCTGTAGAGAGCCGTCTCGATCTGCCGCGCGGTGACGCCCTCGGCGGCCGCGCGCTCGCGATCGATCTGCACGCTGATCTGCGGGCTGGCCACCTGCAGGCTGGTCTTCACGTCGGTCAGTCCCGGGACCCGGCGCAGCCGCTCCTCCACCCGGGGCGCCCAGGCGTAGAGCGTGGCCGGGTCGGCGCTGCGCAGCGTGTACTGGTAGAGGCCGCTCGACAGCGAGCCGCCGATCGAGATCGAGGCCGGCACCTGCGGATAGACGCGGATGCCGGGCACGCGCGCCAGCGCGGGCCGGAGCTCGGCCACCACCTGGTCGGCGCGTTTCCGTTCCCCGCGTGGCTTGAGCCGCACGAACAGCAATCCGCTGTTGCGGCTGCCGCCCGGACCGCCGGCACCGGCGGTGGACATGACGGCCTCCACGGCCGGGTTGGCCGCGACGACCGCCGCCGCCTGCTGCTGGCGCTCCACCATCGCCTCGAACGAGGTGTCTTGCGGCCCCTCGGTGAAGGCGACGATGCGGCCGGTGTCCTCGCTGGGGATGAAGCCCTTGGGGATCAGCACGAGCAGGCCGGCGGTGGCGGCCAGGCTCAACGCGAACACGATCAGCACGAGGCCGCGCCGCCGCAGGCTCCAGTCGAGCGTGCGCCGGTAGGCGCCGAGCATCGCCTCGAACGCGCGCTCGCTCGCCTGGAAGATCCGCCCGCGGCGCTCGGCGCCGGCCTTCAGGAAGCGGCTCGCCAGCATGGGCGTCAGCGTCAGCGAGACCGCGCCCGAGATCAGGATCGCCACCGCGATCGTCACCGCGAACTCGCGCAGCAGGCGGCCGAGGATCCCGCCCATGAACAGCACGGGGATGAAGACCGCCACCAGTGACAGCGTGATCGACACCACGGTGAAGGCGATCTGCCGGGAGCCGGCCAGGGCCGCCTCCATCCGGCTCATGCCCTGCTCCTCGTGGCGCACGATGTTCTCGAGCACGACGATGGCATCGTCCACGACGAAGCCGACCGACAGCGTCAACGCCATCAGCGAGAGGTTGTCGAGGCTGTAGCCGAGGGTCCGCATGACGCCGAAGGTGCCGACGATCGACAGCGGCACCGCCACCGCCGGCATGATCGTGGCCGAGAGGTTGCGCAGGAAGACGAAGATCACCAGCACCACGAGGGCGATGGCCAGCACCAGCGTGAGCTGCACGTCGCGGACCGACTCGCGGATGGCCTCCGAACGGTCGTAGAGCACGTCCACGGCGACGGCGGTGGGGATCTGCGAGCGGAGCTGCGGCAGCACGCGCTTGATGCCGTCCACCACCTGGACGGTGTTGGTGCCCGGCTGCCGCTTGATCGCCAGCACCACCGCGCGCGTGCCGTTGTACCAGCTCGCCACGCGGTCGTCCTGGACGCCGTCCACGACGCGGCCGAGATCCGACAGGCGCACGGGCGAGCCGTTGCGATAGGCCACCACCACCTGGCGGAAGGCGGCTGCCTCGTGGAGCTGGCCGGTCGCCTCGATCGTGAACGCCTGACGCCGGCCCTCGAGCGTGCCGGTGGGCAGGTTCGGATTGGCGTCGCGGACAGCCGTCTCCACGTCGTCGACGCCCAGGCCGAGCGCGGCGAGGCGGCGCGGGTCGAGCTGGATCCGGACGGCGTACTTCTGGGCGCCGTAGATCTGGACCTCGGCGACGCCCGACACCGTCGAGAGGCGCTGGGCCATCAACGTGTCGCCGTACTCGTTCACCTTCGACAGCGGGAGCGTCACCGAGCTGAGCGCGATGTAGATCACCGGCTGGTCGGCCGGGTTCACCTTGCGGAACGAGGGCGGCGTCGGCATCTCGGGAGGCAGGTCGCGCTGGGCCTGGGCGATCGCCGCCTGCACGTCGGAGGCGGCGGCGTCGATGTCCCGGTCGAGCGCGAACAGGATGGAGATCTGCGTGCGACCCTCGGTGCTGGTCGACGTCATCGTGTCGATGCCGGCGACCGACGAGAACGCCCGCTCGAGGGGCGTCGCCACCGAGGCGGCCATCGTCGCCGGGCTGGCCCCGGGCAGCGCCGCGGTCACGGTGATGGCCGGGAAATCGACGGTGGGCAGGTCGCTCACCGGGAGCTCGCGGTAGCCCAGCAGGCCGAAGAACAGGACGCCGGCCATGATCAGCGTGGTCATGACCGCGCGCCGGATGAACAGCGCGGTGAAGCTCACGGCTTTCCGGCCGGCGTCGCAGGCGACGGCATGGCCGGCGATGCCGACGGCTGCGGCTGGCTCTGGACCTCCACGCGCAAGCCGGGCGCCAGGCGCAGCTGCCCGTCGGTCACGACGGTCTCGCCCGGATTCAGTCCCTTGGCCAGCACCGTCTCGTCGGCGACCTGCCGCGCCACGGCCACCGGCCGCAAGTCCGCGGTGCCGTCCGGCTTGACGACGAACACGTAGGTGCCCTGCTGGCCTGCCTGGACCGCCGCCGACGGCACCACGAGCGCGTTCGGCTCGATGCCGAGCGTGACGACGACGGTGACGAACTGCCCGGGCCACAGCCGCGCGTCCTCGTTCGCGAACGTGGCCTTGAGCTGGATGGTGCCCGTCTGGGGATCGACGCGGTTGTCGACGAAGGTCAGGCGGCCGGCGGCCGGAGTGGAATCGCCGGCCGGCGTGGCGGTGACCTCCAGCTCATTCTGTTCCGCCCGGCGGCGGATCTCGTTGAGGTAGTCGGAGGGCACGGCGAAGCTGGCCTCGATCGGGCGCAGCTGGTTGATGACCAGGAGGTCCGTGGCGTTGGCCTGCACGAGGTTGCCGCGATCGACGAGCACGCGGCCGCTGCGGCCGTCGAGCGGCGCCCGCACCGCCGTGTAGGAGAGCTGCAGGCGCGTGTTGTCCACGGCGGCCCGCGCCGCGCGGGCCATGGCCTCGGCGGACGCGGCGTTGCTCGCCACCTGCTCGTACTGCGAGCGGGCGACGAGCCCGCGGTTGAAGAGCTCCTGGTAGCGCGCGGCCTCACGCCGCGCGAACTCCGCCGCGGCCAGCACGCGCGTCAGCTCGGCCTGCGCCTGCTGGAGCTGCGTCTCGAACGGGCGCGGATCGATGGTGAACAGGAGCTGGCCGCGCTTGACGTCCTGCCCCTCGGTGAAATGCACCGCCGAGAGCTGGCCGGTCACCTGCGAGCGAACGGTGACCGACTCGGCGGCGAGGATGTTGCCCACCGCTTGCACGCGCACCGGCATCGGCTTCGTGACCGCCGTCGCGACGACCACCGGCACCGCGGTGGGCGCCGGCGGCGTCTTCTCGGAGCAGCCGGCCAGGATCCCCGCCATCCACGCCGCGACCACGACCAGCCGGACGGCGGTCCACATGCCGCGATGTGGTGCAACGGCCGTGCCCTGCAGACCCGGACCTGTACCTCAGCGCGACACGAGCCAGGTGCCGGGCCAGCCCGGAACGGTCGTGTGCAACAGCTTGCGGGCCCGCGTCAGGCGCGCCACCGCGGCGGCGATCTCCGCGTCCGGCACGCCCAGCAGGCGCGCGAGGCGCCGCGGGCTCGCGTACGTGGCCCCGGCCACGTAGCGCTCGAGCAGCCGGTCCAGCGCGGCCGCGCGCGTGAGTCGCCGCCCCTCGGCGACGTGCTCGGGGAGCCACGCCTCGACGAGATCCCAGCGATAGGAGAACGTCGGCTCGTAGCGCTCTTCCGTCTTCACCACCCAGAGGCCTTGCTGCAGCTCGGCCATCGCCCGCTCGAACTCGCGCGTGCGGCCGGGGTCGAGCAGGAACGTGTTGGCGCGGAGCTCGCGCGTGTACTGCGGATGCTCGCGCACGAGCGAGTCCATCAGCCGCTTGGCGGTGAGCGACAGGCGGCCGGCCTCGTATTCGGTCGTGTAGTCCCGCGCGCGCTGGCGGCCGCGCGCGAGCGCGTAGAAGGCGGGGAACAGATCGAGCGCGACCAGCACGGGCCGTCCGCGCAGCAGCTTGCCGTAGTACACGCGGCGCGCCGCCGGCAGGTCGTCCTTGAGACGCCACGTCAGTCCCACGCCGTCGTCGTGGTGGGAGCGCCTCGGCCAGCGCGGCCGCGCGCGGCCGACCACGGCCTCCCACAGGCAGGCCACGCCCTCGGGGAAGCAATAGAACGTGGAGCACACGCCGACGGACTCCACGAAATCCAGGGCCGCGCGCGCGCTGCGGACCCGGAGGCCGGGCCGGTGGCGGAAGCGGCTCGCGCGCCGCGCTTCGAGGTCGGCGGCGGCGAGGGTGCTAGCATCGGCGACGGATGCGGATCGACTCGGCGCGATGGTTCTGCTACCTCCTGGCCTGCGCCGACGGCTCCCTCTACGCGGGCATCACCACGTCGCTCGCGCGACGGCTGGACGCGCACAACGCCGGCTCGGCGTCGAAGTATACCCGCGCCCGCCGCCCCGTGCGGCTGGCCTGGATCGAGGCGTGCCGCGACCGCGCGCAGGCGAGCCGGCGCGAGGCCGCGATCAAGGCGCTCCCGCGGGCGGCGAAGCTGGCACTGGCGCGTGGGCCGCGAGCCATCGCTCGGCTTCGGCGCGCAGCCGCCCTCGCTCCGCGTCCGTCAGCCCGTCGGGATCGAACCGGTAGCGATAGTGCAGCGCCAGCAGGGATGGCAGCGCCGCCGTCGCCACGTCCGGCCGCGGCGCCTCGCGCACGGCGTCGAGCCAGCGGGGCAGCGGGTCCGCCGGCGGGCGCGCAAAGCCCAGCTCGCTGAGGCGGCGCTCGACGGCATAGAACTCGGAATCGTCGCCGCGGCCGGGCACGCCCACCGCCGCCGGCGCCGCGGCCCGCGCGCGGCCGATGCGGCGGCGCGCCCACAGCCGCCACACGAGGATCGCGCTCAGCGGGATCAGCAGCCAGCCGAGGCTCCCGGTCAGCCGATCCTCGCGCTCGCTCCAGCGCCAGCGCGCGACCCCGAACTTGGCCCACTCCCACACGTCGCCGAGCCACCGCCACATCGACTCCGCGCCGGCCTCCGCGTCGATCCAGTCGGGCGGCGTGGTGTCGACCTCGGTCCACGCGCCATCGACCCACGCGACGGCCCACGCGTGCGCGTCGCGCGCGCGCACGATCCACCGCCGCTCGACGCTGCTCCACTCGTGGGCCGCGTAGCCCACCGTGTAGCGGGCCGGCACGCCCGCGGCGCGCAGGAGGAGCACCGTGGCGGTGGCGAAGTACTCGCAGTGCCCGGTTCGGCGCGTCAGCAGGAAATCCTCCAGCGCGCTGCGGCCGGGACGCGCGCCGGGGAGGTAGCGCGAGTACCTGAACGGCCCCCGAAAATGCGCGTGCACGGCGCTCACGATGTCCGCCGGCGCCCGGCCGCGCAGCCCGAGGCCGCGGACCACGTCATCGAGCAGGCCGGCGTCGAGCACGGGGATCCGAAGGTCGGCGTCGTTCGGCGGGCTCTCGTCGCTGCCGCCGGGCGGGAAGTGTGCCGTGTACGTGACGAGGCCGAGACCTTCCTCGACGCGCACGCCGCGCAGGCGATTCTGCGAGAGGCCGACGACCATCAGCTCGTCCAGCCGCGTGGCGCCGCCGGGCAGCGCGAGCAGGCCGCGGCCGCGCGCGAGGTACGCGGCGATCGTCAGGCGCCCGGCAGGATCGCTGTCGCGCCGCAGCAGCCACGTGGCCCCGTCGGCTTCGGGCTGGACGCGCCGGAACGGCGCGTCGACGGCAAGCCACGCCGGGCCGTGGTAGACGTTGTAGCTCGCTTGGCGAAGCCGCATCGGCATGCGCGTGTCGGCGCCGGGCTCGATCCGCATCACGATGGTGTCGTAGAGCTTGAGCTCCCCGAGGTCGCCCAGCACGGTCGTGCTGCGATAGGGATCGAGGTCCCCCCGACGAATCCAGTTGAGGAAGAAGGCCTGCGCGCGGCGCTCGAGCTCGCGCTGACCGGCCGCCAGCCCGACGTGGCCGATCCAGCCCAGCGCGATCGCCACCACCAGGGCCGCGCCCCAGGCGAGGACGCCGCGCCGCCCGCGCACGCGCCAGAGGGCGACGGCGGACAGGCACACCAGGCCGGCGTAGAAGGTGGTCCGCGCGTTGGCGGTGCTGGCCGCGAGCAGGCAGAGGCCGAAGTACGCCGGCGCCAGGTCCACGGCCGGCGTGGGGCCCGGCCGCGTGCGCTGCGACCAGAAGAAGACCGCCACCTCGACGCGGCCGGCCGCGCTGTAGAGCTGGGTCGCGATCAAGGGGAAGACGATGAGCGGCAGCCACTGGATGATGCCCGTCACCGCGCGCGACGAGTCGTTGGCGATCGCCTGGTAGATCCCCATCAGCACGAGCAGCACCGCGCTGAGGTCGGAGGCGCGGTTGAAGTCGCTGCGCGTGAGCTCCCAGCGCGAGGCGATGAGCGTGCGCGCTTCCAGCGCCGCCGCCATCGCCACGCCGACGACGGGCACGCCGGTCTGCCACCCCCAGAACACGAGCACGGCGCCCACGACGAGCGGGGGCATCAGAGCGCCGCCAATCCCTCGGCGATGTGGCCAACGCGCAGGTGATGGACGTTATCCAAAATGGGGGGCCCCGACATGGCCCCCCATACCCCCCCGGCGGCTCGGGGCGCCCCGGCGGAGCCGTGGCGCCCTTCGGGGCGGCCCTCGTCACCCTCTGGATCCCGGTCCGTGACAACCAGCGCTAGCGTCGGCACGCCGAGGGCGCGCACGCGGGCGACGAGGTCGCGGCGGGCCTCGTCCCAGGCGACCAGCACGCAGATCGCCCCGCTCAGTACGCTCTCACGCTGCAGCACCAGCCGCGTGAGGGTGGCGATGCCGCCCTCGCGGCACGGCCGCACGGCGGCCAGGATCTCCAGCAGGCGATCCACGTGGCCGACGCCGCGGCCGGCCGTCACGCAGTACGCC
>Ga0066710_100006688_pt1 | contig 10837 bp, 12 predicted proteins | sample GraSoiAngelo_159_FD_79666 | JGI IMG/M metagenome (GOLD analysis project Ga0066710, IMG submission 79666) | Grasslands soil microbial communities from the Angelo Coastal Reserve, California, USA - 14_1009_16_40cm | ecosystem: Environmental > Terrestrial > Soil > Grasslands | place: USA...
ATCACGTCGCTGCTCATCCTCACCAAGCTGGAGCAGTACGACTACGCCGGGGCCACCGCCATCGCGGTGGTGATGCTGGTCGCCTCCTTCCTGCTGCTGGGGGCCATCAACCGCCGGCAATCCTGGGCCAGCCGCCGTGGGGCCACGGCATGAGGCGCGCCCTCACCGAGCCCCCGCTGGTGCGGGGAGCGCTGCTGGCCGTGGCCCTCGTGTTCCTGGCCATCTTCCTGGTGATGCCGCTCGTCGCCGTCTTCGCCCAGGCCCTCGAGAAGGGGTTCGGCGCGTACCTCACCGCCTTGCGCGAGCCCGACGCGTGGGCGGCGATCCGGCTGACCCTGCTCACGGCGGCCATCACGGTGCCGCTGAACCTCGTCTTCGGCCTGGCCGCGAGCTGGGCGATCGCGAAATTCGAGTTCCCGGGCAAGGGCACGCTGCTGACGCTCATCGACCTTCCCTTCGCGGTCTCGCCCGTCATCTCCGGGATGATCTTCGTGCTCCTCTTCGGGCGACAGGGGCTCCTCGGTCCCTTCCTCGGCGCGCACGACGTGAAGGTGATCTTCGCGTTCCCGGGGATCGTCCTGGCCACGGTCTTCGTGACGTTCCCCTTCGTCGCCCGCGAGCTGATCCCGGTGATGCAGGCGCTGGGCAACGAGGAAGAGGAGGCGGCGCGAGTGCTCGGCGCCGGCGGCTGGCAGATCTTCTTCCGCGTCACGCTGCCCAACGTGAAATGGGGCGTGCTCTACGGTGTGATCCTCTGCAACGCCCGCGCGATGGGCGAGTTCGGCGCGGTGTCGGTCGTGTCGGGCCACATCCGGGGCCTGACCAACACCATCCCCCTCCACGTCGAGATCCTGTACAACGAGTACAACTTCCAGGCCGCCTTCGCCGTCGCCTCCCTCCTGGCCTTCCTGGCCCTGGTGACGCTGGTGGTCAAGAGCCTGATCGAATGGCGGGCGCGGAGCGTCGCGTCCCGCGAAGAGCACGTCCGGGAGGCGGCATGAACATCGAAGTCAGGGGCGTGACCAAGAAGTTCGGCCGCTTCACCGCCGTCGACGACGTCAGCCTGACCGTCCCCGCCGGAGAGCTGGTGGCGCTGCTGGGGCCGTCGGGCTCCGGCAAGACCAGCCTCCTGCGGATCATCGCGGGCCTCGAAGCGCCCGACGCCGGCGCCGTCCTCTTCGAAGGGGAGGACCAGGCCCGGCGCGACGTCCGCCACCGCAGGGTGGGGTTCGTCTTCCAGCACTACGCGCTCTTCCGGCACATGACCGTCTTCGAAAACGTCGCCTTCGGCCTCCGGGTGCGGCCCCGCGGCTCCCGCCCCCCGGGGGTCGAGATCCGGGCCAAGGTCATGGACCTGCTGAAGCTCGTCCAGCTCGATTGGCTCGCCGACCGCCGGCCGTCGGAGCTGTCGGGCGGCCAGCGGCAGCGGGTCGCCCTCGCGCGGGCCCTGGCCGTGGAGCCGAAGGTCCTGCTCCTCGACGAGCCCTTCGGCTCGCTGGACGCCCGGATCCGCCAGGAGCTGCGCCGCTGGCTGCGCCGGCTCCACGACGACATCCGCCTCACCAGCGTCTTCGTCACCCACGACCAGGAGGAGGCCCTCGACGTCGCCGACCGGGTGGTGGTGATGAACCACGGCCGCATCGAGCAGGTGGGCGCGCCGGACGAGGTCTTCGAGCACCCGGCCACCCCGTTCGTCATGACGTTCCTCGGCCAGTCGGCGACGTTCGCCGGCCGGGTCCAGGGCGGCAAGGCCTTCCTCGGTCCGCTGGCGGTGGACTTCCCCGGCCACCCGCACGAGGAGGCCCGCCCCGCCGCGGGCTATACGCGGCCCCACGAGATGGAGGTGGGCCGCGCCGAGAACGGGGGGGGCGGCCTGTGGGCGACCCTTCGGCACCTGAGTCCGGCCGGGGCGGTGGTGAAGCTGGAGCTGGCCGACGCCGAAGGCCGCAGCTTCCAGGCCGAGGTGAACCGCGAGCAGCACGAGACGCTCCGGGCCCGGGTGGGCGAGCGCCTCTACGTCAGGCCGCGCAAGCTGCGGATATTCGTCGAGCCGCGGTGAACCGCCGCGACTGCCGGGGGGGCGGGCTCACGAGGCTGCGCCGAGATGGCGTACGAACCACGCGGCGGCCAGGTTGGCCACCGCCTCCAGCGTCCCCGGCTCCTCGAACAGATGCGAAGCCCCGGGCACGATCTGGAGATCCTTCACGCACCGCAGCCTTTCGAGGGACTGGCGGTTCACGGTGATGACCGAGGTGTCGCGGCTGCCTACGATGAGCAGCGTGGGGGCCTCGACCCGGGGGAGAGCCTCTCCCGCCAGGTCCGGCCGGCCGCCGCGCGACACCACGGCCTTCACCACCTGCGGACGCTCCGCGGCGGCCACCAGGGCGGCACCCCCTCCGCTGCTGGCCCCGAAGTAGCCCAACGGCAGGTCGTGGATGCGCGGATCCTCGCCCAGCCAGTCGGTGGCCGCGAGCAGGCGCCGGGCGAGCAGGTCCATGTCGAACCGCAGGCGGGCGGTCCGGGCGTCCTCCTCGTCCTCGCTCGGCGTCAGCAGATCCATGAGGAGCGTGGCCAGGCCGGCCTCTTGCAGCCGGCGGGCCACGAACTGGTTGCGGCGGCTGTGGCGGCTGCTCCCGCTCCCATGGGCGAACAGGACAACGCCGTGAGCCGTCTCCGGCACCTCCAGGTCGCCTTGCAAAGAGACACTGCCCGCGGGGATCACGATCTCCCGCCCTCCGACTCGCGTTTCCGCCTCGGTCTCGTGCATCGCTGCCTCCTGGGCCGCTCTACTGGATGCAAGAGGAATGCCGGTCCAGGCACGGCCCGGATTAGAATGACCGCGAGCATCAGGGTGGCATGAGATGAAGCTCGAGCCCTTCGAGATGGAGCGGATGCAGTCGACGTGGGAGAACCGCGTCGCCCACAACCTGTCCGAGAGCGGCGTGCACCCGATGACGGTGGAGGAGCTGCTGGGGCCGGAGGAGCGCGCGGAGCTGATGCGCGAGCGGCTGGTCTACGTCCAGTCCAACGGCACCGAGGAGCTGCGGGCCGCGGTCGCCCACCTGCATCCGGGGGCGCGGGCGGAGAACGTGACCGTGGCCAACGGCACCGCGGAGGCCAACTTCATCGCCGCCTGGCGGCTGGTGGAGCCGGGAGACGAGGTGGTGCTCGTCCTCCCGAACTACATGCAGCTCTGGGGCCTCGTCCGTGCCTTGGGCGCCACCGTGGTGCCCGTGCGCCTGCGCGAGGAGACGGGCTGGGGACTCGACGCCGGCGAGCTGGGGAGGGCGGTGGGGTCCCGCACCCGGTTGATCGCGGTCTGCAACCCCAACAACCCGACCGGCGCCATCCTCTCCGACGCAGAGCGGAAGGAGATCGTGGCCGCCGCCGGCCGGCACGGCGCCTGGATCCTGGCCGACGAGGTCTACCGCGGGGCGGAGCGCGACGGCCAGGAGACGGCGAGCCTCTGGGGCGCCTACGACCGGCTGCTCGTCACCGGCGGCCTCAGCAAGGCCTACGGCCTGCCGGGGCTGCGCGTCGGCTGGGTGGTCGGGCCGGCGGGGATGGCGGGGGAGCTGTGGGCGCGCAAGGACTACATCACGATCAGCCCCGGCGCGCTGTCCGACCGGCTGGCCCGCGCCGCGCTGCGTCCCGACCTCCGCGCGCGGATCCTCTCCCGCACGCGGCGGATCCTGGCCGAGAACTACCCCGTGCTCGAGCGGTGGGTGCAGCGCCGCGGCGACTCCTTCCGGCTGGTGCCCCCGCGGGCGGGCGCGATCGCCTACCTGGGCTACGCATGGCCGGTCAACTCGACGGAGCTGGTGACGCGCCTGCGCGAGGAGCAGAGCGTGCTCATCGTGCCCGGCGACCACTTCGGGATGGACGGATTCCTGCGGATCGGCTTCGGCAACGAGCCGGGCGAGCTGCGGGCCGGTCTCGAGCGCATCGACGCCGTGCTCGACCGCCTTCCCGCTCCCGCCGCATGATCCGCGGTTCCGGCCGCCGCCCCTGGCTGGTGGCGCTGGGCGCGATGGCCTTGGGCGCCGGTGGCTGCCGGTCGATCAACCCGGAGAAGACCGTGGTGCTGCCGAGCCCGGCCCCGATGGCCGAGTTCTGGGCCGAGCCGGCGGACCTCGCCTCCCGCAACCTCCTCCACGGCGAAGGGGGGGCGGCGCTCGCCCCGGCGCCCGGCGCCCCGTTCACGTTCGTCAAGAAGAAGGAGCACGGCTTCAGCCCCGGCTACACGGTGAAGGACGCCCGGGGGACGCGCTGGCACGCCAAGATGGGGATCGAAGCGCGGCCGGAGGTCACGGTCTCGCGGCTGCTGTGGGCGATCGGCTTCCGGCAGCCGCCCCTCTACCTCCTGGAGTCGTGGACGCTCGGCGGCGGGCCCGAGCCCGGCCCGAAAGGGCCGGCGCGATTCCGGCCCGAGCTGCCGGGGTGGAAGGACCGGGGCTCGTGGCTGTGGCGCAGGAACCCGTTCGTGGGCACGCGGCCGTTGCGCGGCCTCATCGTGTTCATGCGCCTCGTCAACAACTGGGACATCCTCGACCGCAACAACGAGGTGTACGACCTCGACCCGCCCCGGCACGGGGTGCGTCGCTTCTACGTGGTGAAGGACCTCGGCTCCTCGCTCGGCCGCACCAGCGCCTTCGTGCACCAGGGCACCAAGAGCGACGTGGAGGACTTCGAGAAGCAGGCCTTCATCGACCAGGTCGAGGGGGGGATCGTCCATTTCGACGACAAGGGGCGCCGCCACCGCGACCTCTACCGGAACATCGGCGTGGACGACGTGCGCTGGACCTGCGACCGGCTGGCGCGGCTGACGCCGGAGCAGTGGCAGGACGCCTTCCGCGCCGCCGGCTACGACGCGCCGACCGCGGGACGCTTCATCCGCCGGCTCCAGGACAAGGTCGAGCAGGGCCGCCGCCTCCCGTGAGCGGCCGTCCCGGCACGACGACCGGCGCCGCGCGCCGCCCGCTCCGCATCGCGCTCGTCGGCTTCGGCCACGTCGGGCGGCGGCTGGCCGCGCGCCTGTCGCGCTCGGGGCCCTACGCCCGCGCCCTGCGTGCGGCGGGCGTGACGCCGAGGGTCACCGGCATCGCCACCGCTCGCCACGGCCTGGCCGTGGACGAGCGCGGCCTGTCCCTGGCGCGCTGCCTGTCGGCGGTGCGAGCTGGGCGCTCGCTCGCCGCCTTCCACCGCGGGCCGCCGCTCGCGTCGGCGGCGGCGTTCGTGCGCCGCGTGCCGGCCGATGTGCTCGTGGAGCTGACCCCGCTCGACCCCCGGCGGGGCGAGCCGGCGATCGCTCACGTGCGCGCGGCCCTGCGCCGGGGGCTGCACGTGGTGACGGCCAACAAGGGGCCGGTCGCCTTCGCCTACCGGAGCCTCCGTGGCCTCGCCGGCCGGCGGCGGCGGCTGTTCCTCCACGAAGCGGCGGTGATGGACGGCGCGCCCGTCTTCAACCTCGTCGAGCGCTGCCTGCCCGGCGCCCGCGTGCTCGGGTTTCGCGGCACCCTGAACAGCACCACCAGCCTCGTGCTCACCCGGATCGAGCAGGGGATGGCGGCGGCGGCGGCGGTGCGGGAGGCCCAGGCCCTCGGCATCGCGGAGGCGGACCCCGCGAACGACCTCGACGGGTGGGACGCGGCCGTGAAGGGCGCCGCGCTGGCGAGCGCCCTCATGGATGCGCCGGTCCGGCCGGCGCGCGTGCGGCGGCGGGGCATCCAATCGCTGCCGGCGGCGGCGGTGCGACGGGCGGCCCGACAGGGCCGGCCGTTCCGGCTCGTGACCCGCGCCTGGCGCGCCGCGGGCGGGGTGCGGGTCCGCGTGGGGCCGGAGCGGCTCGCGGTGGAAGACCCCCTGTACGGCGCGGGCAGCGACTCTGCGCTCGTGCTGCAGACGGACCTGATGGGCGAGATCGCCGTCCTGGAGCGGGGAGGCACGGTCGAGCAGACCGCCTACGGTCTGCTGTCCGATCTGGTGGCGGTGGCCCGGGCCCACGCCGCCCGGCGGCCGTAGAATGTCGGCCACGATGTCGACGCCTCCGGCGCCGGGCCGCGGTCCTTCGGCGTTCGACGCCGCCCAGCAGGCCATCGATCACACCCGCCGCCACCTCTTCCCCTTCCGCTTCGAGCGCTGGCTGGTCCTCGGCTGTGTGGCCTTCCTCGACCAGTGCGGGCGTCAGCAGGCCATGGGAGGCCGGTTCAGCGCGCCGTGGCCGGGCACCTGGGGCGGCGGTGGAGGCGGCGGTCGTCCGGCCGGGACCGGGGAGGATGTGACCAAGGCCGTCGAGTGGCTCGGCACCCACGCGCTCGTGGTGGCCATGGTGGCCGCCGCCGTGCTCGCGGTGATGGTCGTCTTCGTCGCGGTCGTCCTGTGGCTGAACAGCCGCGGCGTCTTCATGTACGCGGACGACGTGGCCAGCGGGCGCGCCGATTTCGAGCGGCCGTGGCGGGAGCACGCCGCCCGGGCCGGGTCGTACTTCGCGTGGAGCTTCGGCCTGACGGTGGCCACGCTCGCCGCGGTGCTCGTGCTCGTCGCCGCCGCGCTGATGGCCGTGGTCGCGCTCGTGAGCGGGCCGCCCGGCTCGGGACTCACCGCGGGCCTCGGCCTGGCCGCGGTCGTGGTCCTGTTCCTGGCCGTGCTGGTCGTGGCCGGTCTGGCCAGCCTGGGCCTGCGTGACTTCGTGGCTCCCTTGCAGATCCACGCCGGGGTCGGCTGCGGAGCCGCCATCCGCCTGCTGCGCGACCTCGTCGTCGCCCATCCCGGCGTGTTCGTCGTCTACGTCCTCCTCAAGATCGTGTTCGGAATCGCGTCGGGGATCCTGGTCCTCGTCGCCGCCTGCCTGACCTGCTGCTGCGTCCTCCTGCCGATCGTGACCCAGACCGCTCTGCAGCCGCTCTTCTTCTTCGAGCGCGCCTGGTCGCTGTTCCTGTTGCGCCAGCTCGGTCACGATCTCATCGGGCCCGCGGCGAAGTAGCCAGGCGGCCCGGAGCGCGGCGAAAACTGCCCCCGGATGATCACCGTCCGGGACTGACAATGTATACAAATAAAACGTCACCGGATTCACTTCACTCGCTGCGAAGAAACCTCTAGAAATAGATTGACGACGACCACGGGTCAACCCAGAATCACCCGTCCCTTCGCCCGACGTGGAGGCATCGGTGGCTTTCCGGACGCGGAGCAGCCGGTCCCGCGGTTCGAGATGACGCGTGTCCTCCTGGCCGAGGACGAAGCGCTGCTGCGCGAGATCCTCTGCGAGGGGCTCGTCGACGAGGGATTCGAGGTCGAGGCCGCGGTGGACGGCCGGGAGGCGCTCCGGCTCTATCGGGCCCAGGGGCCGTTCGACGTCCTGCTCCTCGACGAGGAGATGCCCGGCCTGACCGGCCGGCAGCTCCTGCGCCGGCTGCGCGGCGACGGCGACCCGGTGCCGGCCGTGATATTCAGCGGCAACCTCGTCCTGGACGACGGCGAGCAGGCCGAGCTCGGCGTCGGCCCGGTGCTGCGCAAGCCGGTCGCGATGCGCGACATCTGCGCCGCGCTGCGCGCGGCGATCGCCGCGGGGCCGGGCTCCGGCGCTCCCTGACGGCTCCCCTCTCCTGGTGTAGTCTTAGCGTTCGGTGCGCGAAGCGGAGCGTCTCCTCTGCGCCGCGCGGCGGATTCACTTCGCCGGGCGGCGCTAGTGACGCTCCACGCGGAGCGTAGCGCACCGCATTCGGTAGAGGTAGGAGCCATGCCTTTCACCGCCGCCGAGCGCGAGGAGCGCATCGCGCAGTACGAGCGGGGCCCGCTGCGGCTCCGTGACGCGCTGGCCCTGGTCCCCGACGACGCGGTGCGCTGGCGGCCCGCTCCCGGGCGGTGGTCCGTCCACGAGGTCGTGTGCCACTGCGCCGACTCGGAGACCAACGCGGCCGCGCGCATCCGGTATCTCGTCGCCGAGAAGGAGCCGGTGATCGTCGGCTACGACCAGGACGAGTGGGCCCGGCGGTTCGACTACCATTCGTTCCCCCTCGAGCCCGCCCTGCGCACGGTCGACGCGGTGCGGGCGACCACCACCGTCCTGCTGCGGAAGCTGCCTGAGGCGGCATGGCGCAAGGAGGGCCGGCACAGCGAGTCGGGACGCTACACGGCCGAGGACTGGCTGCGCATCTATTCCGACCATCTCGAGAAGCACGCCCGGCAGATCGAGCGGAACCTGACCGCGTGGCAGGAGTCTTGAGGGCGCTTCTCTGGGCCGCGCTGGCGCTGCTGTCCGCGCCGGTCTCCGCGCGGGCCGACGAGTTGACCGTCTTCGCGGCGGCCAGCCTGGCCGAGGCCCTGCAGGAGCTCGCGCGGGGCTACGAGCAGCAGGCGACCGGCCACCGGGTCGTCTTGAACGTCGGCGCCTCGAGCGACCTGGCCCGGCAGATCCTGGCCGGGGCCGCGGCCGACCTCTTCTTCTCCGCCGACCGGGCCCAGATGGACGCCCTCGAGCGGGCGGGCCTCGTCCGCGGCCCCGACCGCGTCGAGGTGCTGTCGAACCTCCTGGTCGTGGTGGTGCCGGCCTCGTCGGGTGCGGCGCTCACCTCGGCGGCCGGCCTCGCCCGGCTGCACCGGATCGCGATCGCGGATCCGGAAGCCGTGCCGGCCGGTGTCTACGCCCGGGCCTGGCTCGAGTCGCTCGGGCTGTGGTCCGCGCTCGAGGAGCGCCTCGTTCCGACGCTCAACGTGCGGGCCGCCCTGGCCGCGGTGGAATCCGGCAACGCCGAGGCCGGCATCGTGTACCGCACCGATGCCGCGCTGTCCCGGCGCGTGCGCATCGCGCTCACGGTGCCGGCCGGGCAGGGGCGGCAGATCGTCTACGTCCTCGCCCCGCTGGCGGCATCGAAGAGCGCAGCGGCGCGCGAGCTGGCGGGCCGGCTCGCCGGTCCGGAGGCCCGGCCGGTCTACGAGAAGTACGGGTTCCTGTTCATCGCTCCCCGCTGAGCGGCCGTGCTGACCGCGGACGAGGCCGGGGTCGTCCTGTTCACCCTCGAGGTGGCCGCCCTCACCACCCTTCTCCTCCTGCCCCCCGGCCTGGCCAGCGCCTTCGCTCTCGCCCGCTACCGCGGGCCGGGCAAGAGCGCGCTCGAGACGCTCTTGTCGCTGCCGCTGATCCTGCCCCCGACCGCCGTCGGCCTGGCCCTCCTCGAGGCGTTCTCACGCGGCTCGGCGCTCGGCGGCTGGCTGGCCGGCCGCGGCATCGAGGTCGTGTTCACCTGGAAGGCGGTGGTCCTGGCCACCGCCGTCATGTCCTTCCCCCTCCTCGTGCGCTCGGCGCGGACCGCCTTCGAAGAGATCGACCCGCGGCTGGTGGGCCTGGCCCGGACGCTCGGCTGCTCGCCCGCCGCGACCTTCTTCCGGGTGACACTGCCCCTGGCCTGGCGCGGCGTGCTGGCCGGCACCGTGCTCGCCTTCGCCCGCGCTCTCGGCGAGTTCGGGGCCACGGTGATGGTGGCCGGCAACATCCCCGGCCGGACCCGGACCCTCGCCCTCGCCATCTTTCACGACAGCCAGGTCGGCCGGGACGACCGGGCGGCCGTGCTGGCGGGCGTGACCGCCGTCCTGGCCTTCGCCGCCCTGTGGACGACCGAGTGGCTGTCCCGGCGGCTGGAACGGAGGGCGGAGGAGTGATCGAGCTGAGCTTCGAGCTGCCCCTGGCCACGGCCGAGCTGCGGGTCGAAGCGGAGCTTCCCGTCGCGGTCACCGCGGTCATGGGCCCTTCCGGCGCCGGCAAGACGTCCCTGCTGGAGGCGATCGCCGGACTGCGGCGAAAGGCCCGGGGCCGGATCGCCTGCCACGACGTCGTGTTCCTGGACAGCGCGCGCCACCTGCGGCTGGCTCCGGAGCGGCGGCGCGTCGGATACGTGCCCCAGGATGCCGGGCTGTTCCCCCACCTGACCGCCCTCGGCAACGTCCGCTTCGGGGCGCGAGCCGGGACGCGGCAGGCGGAGACGGCCATCGAGACGCTGGAGATCGGCCCGCTCCTCGCGCGCTATCCGGCCTCGCTCTCCGGGGGCGAGAAACAGCGGGTGGCCCTCGCCCGCGCCCTGGCCACCGCGCCGCGGATGCTGCTGCTCGACGAGCCGCTGGCCGCCCTCGACGTCGAGCTGAAGGAGCGTGTGCTGCCCTACCTCATGCGCATCCGCGACGAATGGAAGGTCCCGATCCTGTACGTGACCCACAACGTCGGCGAGGCGCTCGCGCTGGCCGGCCACGTCCTCTTCCTCCGCGCGGGACGGGTCGAGGCCCAGGGGGCCCCGCTGGACCTGCTCTCCTCACCGGGTCTCTCGGCGGAGGCCGAGGCCGGCATCGAGAACCTGCTCCGCGGCCGGGTGGCCGCCCACGATCCGGCCGGGGGCATCACGCGGATCGAGCTCGACGGGAAGCTCGCGCTCTCGGTGCCGCTGGCCGAATCGCGTCCCGCCGGGTCGGCGGTGACGGTCGCCATCCGGGCCGAGGACGTCCTCGTTTCCACCGCGCCGGTCAAAGGCCTCTCGGCCCGGAACGTGTACGAGGCGCGGGTGGAGGGTCTCGAGCGGACCGGCGTCGACGTCACCCTGCGGTGCGCGATCACGGGGTCCGGCCGGCCGTGGCTGGTGCGGGTCACCCCGGCCGCGGTCGAGGCGCTCGGTCTGGCGGTGGGCACCACGGTGTGGCTCGCCGTCAAGAGCCACTCGGTCCGGATCGTCTAGAGCGAATGCGGCGCGCTCCGCTCCGCGGTCGTCGTCCTCCAACGTCTCGCGTCGGAATGAATCCGCCGCGAGACGGCATCGGAGACGCTCCGCTGCGCGCGCCGGACGTGAGCGAATGCGGC
>Ga0066710_100006690_pt1 | contig 10837 bp, 10 predicted proteins | sample GraSoiAngelo_159_FD_79666 | JGI IMG/M metagenome (GOLD analysis project Ga0066710, IMG submission 79666) | Grasslands soil microbial communities from the Angelo Coastal Reserve, California, USA - 14_1009_16_40cm | ecosystem: Environmental > Terrestrial > Soil > Grasslands | place: USA...
ATTCACTCCCGCGCAGCGAGCGGGGGGTCTGGGGGGTGCGCCGCTAGCACCCCCCAGCTCAATGATGGCGCGCGGGTCGCCCGTAGCGGGGGCCTCGGTCGGCGAATGAGAAGACGGGGAGGTGCCGACCGGGAGCGGAGCGCGCGAAGACGCTTTCCTTTTGAGAGCCAGCGCGCGCAGCGTCCCCCGCGCAGGGCGACCCGCGCGCCCAGCAACAGGAGAGCTCACTTACGTTCCTCCTTCAGCCACCGGTAGAGCCACGCGTAGGCGGCCTCGAGCATGGTTGGCGAGAACTCGTGGCCGCCGTCCTTGTAGAACGTGGCCAGGCGGTCGGCCGCGCCCTGCGCCGCGTAGGCTTCACGCGCAGCAGCGACCGTCGCCTCGATCCCGTCGCGCGGGAAGATGGGGTCGGCCGTGCGGGCGGCGACGAGGAACGGCCGCGGCGCGACGAGCGCGAGGACGGCCCCGTAGTCGCCCGCCTCGGCGAGCCCCGGCACGAACAGCGCGTAGTTGTGGATGATGCGGTCGCGCTTCAGGACGGCGAGGCTCGCGAAGCCGCAGCTCGACACGGCCGCCTTGATCCGCGTGTCGGCCGCGGCCGTGAACAGCGTCTCCTGGCCTCCGAGCGAGTGGCCGATCATCCCGATGCGCGCGCGGTCCACCTCCGGCCGCGACACGAGGTAGTCCAGCGCGCGGCGCGCGTCCCAGACGTACTTGCCCTGCAGGCTCTTGCCCTCGGTGAGGCGGTGCGTGGCCTCGTAGCGCTCGCACTCGGCGCCCTTGAGCTTGTGCGTCGGGTCCTGCCGCTCGTTGAAGCAGAGCGCGTCGGGAGCGAGGGTGACGTAGCCGCGGCGGGCCAGCTCGATCGCGTAGTGCTGGTCGGGGGTCGAGCCGAGGCCGGCGGGCCCGTCCTTGCCGACCGTGAACTCGCCCGCGTGCTGATGGTGGCAGAGCACGGCGGGCCAGCGCGGCCCGCCCGTCTTGGGCAGGAACAGGAACGCCGGCACGCGCTCGCCCGGCTCCACCGCGTAGGTCACCTTCTCGCGCAGGACGTCCCCGAGGTCGACCCTCTCGAGCCGCTCGGGGGCCAGCGGCGGCGGCCCATCCGGCACGGCGCCGAGCAGTCTCATGAGCTGGCGGCGGTCGAGGGTGGGCATGGCGCGGGCGGTCCAAGCCTGCCATAGGCCGGCCCCGAGGAGGACGGCCAGGATCGCCGCGGGGTGCCGGGGGGCCCTCGGACCGTTCATGGCCCCTCAATCTACCTGATATGCTCTGCGGCGCCATCATGCGCGCGCCATGGCCGGTTCTCGTCCTCTTCGCAGTCGGCCTCGCGGGCGTCGCCCGCGCGGACGAGCGCGCGGCCGTGAGCTACCGGACGTACGAAGACCGATTGGCGGTCCCGCGATACGCGTCCCCGCGGGAATGGCAGCGCCGCGCCACGTACCTCCGCGAGCACATCCTGGCCTCGTCGGGCCTGCTGCCGATGCCGGAGAAGACTCCTCTGCGTCCCCAGGTCTTCGACGAGCAGAAGCACGAGGACTACTCGGTGGCGAAGGTGTACTTCGAGAGCCTGCCTGGCTTCTTCGTGACCGGCAACCTGTACGTGCCCGCCGGGCCCGGCCCGTTCCCCGCGGTGCTGCTGCCGCACGGCCATTGGAGCTATGGGCGGCTCGAGAACGCGGAGATCTCCTCGATCCCGGGTTCGGCGATCAGCCTCGCGCGCCAGGGCTTCGTCGCCTTCACCTACGACATGATCGGCTACAACGACAGCCGCCAGCTCACCCACGCGTTCGGCGGCCGGCGCCAGAGCCTCTGGGGCCTGAGCCTGGGCGGCCTGCAGCTCTGGAACAGCATCCGCAGCCTCGACTTCCTCCAGTCTCGGTCCGACGTCGACCCGCAGAGGATCGGCTGCGCGGGGGCCTCGGGCGGCGGGACGCAGACGTTCCTCCTCGCGGCCGTGGACGAACGCGTCAAGGTCGCGGTTCCCGTGAACATGATCTCGCTCCACATGCAGGGCGGGTGCCTGTGCGAGAACCCGCCGGGGCTGCGCCTCGACACGAACAACGTGGAGCTGGCCGCGACGATGGCTCCCCGCCCGATGCTCATGATCTCCGCCACCGGAGACTGGACCGCGGAGACGCCGCAGCTCGAGTACCCCGAGATGAGGAAGCTGTACGCGTTCGCGGGGGCCGAGGACAAGGTGCAGACCGTGCAGGTCCGTGCGGATCACAACTACAACCGCGAGACGCGCGAAGCGCTCTATGCATGGATGGCGCGGTGGCTCAAGGGCGCGGCCGCGGACGTCCGCATCGAGGAGCAGCCCTTCCATCCGGATCCACTCCCGGCCCTGCTCGTCTTCCATCAAAGGGCCTTGCCCGACGGCGCCGTCACCGCCGAGCAGCTCACGGCGAGCTGGATCGCCGCCGCCCGGAGCCAGTGCAGCAACACGGATCCGCAGGTCTTGCGCGCGGCGCTCCGGCACGCCCTGGCCGCCGAGGTGAGCGCCACGGCGCCGCCCGGCCGTTCGCGCAACGTCGTCGTCCTGGCCACGGAAGACGCGGAGCTGGAGCCGGCGCTGAAGCGCGCGGGCTTCTCCGTCCGCCGCGTCGCCTTCACGCCGCCGGACGCCGCGGCCGCGGCGAAGATCGAGCACTTCGAGACGTACAACCGCACGCCAGCCAGCCAGCGCGTCGCCGACGTCGCGCGGGCCCTGCGCGAGGCGCCCCACGCGATGCTGGTGGCCGACGGCGACGCCGGGCCGGCCGGCCTGCTCGCGCTCGCGGTCGCGCCCGCGGATCGCGCCGTGCTCGACGTCGGTCGGTTCGACACGTCGAGCGACGCGGCGTACCTCGAGCGGCTCTACATCCCCGGCCTTCTCCGGGCGGGCGGGTTGCCGACGGCGGCCTCGATGGCCACCGGCCGGATCGTCATCCACAACGCGGGAACGAGCTTCGACGTGAAGGGACCGACGGTGTTGTCGCAGCGGCTCAGCGTGCCGGAGGTCGTGAGCCGGCTGAAGCAGCGCTGAGATCCGGTCCGCCCCGGAACGTCTCCGCGGAGCCGAGGGCGGTGAAGTCGAGCTGGCGGTCACCGACGCGGCCGGTCACGTGGTAGCGCGCGCGGAGCTGGAGGAACTGCGTCGGCCCGGCCCCGAGGGACCCCGGCCGCCCCAGCGGCGTGGAAACGACGTCCTCGATGCGAAGGTCCATGCGCACGTCGAGGCCGGCCTCGCGGGCCAGGATCTGGATCGACTCCGGACGGCCGTCCGCGGCCGACGACGTCTCCTCGATCTGCGCCCCCTTCGCGAACGCGATCGGCCCGCCGGGCCCGATCACCGCGAGGACCCCGGGGATGCGCTCGGCCTCCTCGGGAGGCGTGGCCTCGGCGGGGGGACGGACGCGGCCGTAGAGGAACGAGTAGCCCTCGTGCATGACCTGGCCCCACTGCCACGATACGCCGCGCCAGAAGCCCCAGTTGTGGTCGTGATAGCCGACGGCGCCGTCGAGGGCGATCCGCGCGCCGCCGATCTCCAACGCGCCGCTGAGCGGGCCGGAAAGCACGGGCACGACGTAGCCCGAGAGCCAGCCGCTCCGCCCGTGCAGGACGAACGGCGGCACCGACCGGCCGGGGGGCGCGTCGAGCGCGATCTCGCCCTTCACGCCGGGGCCGCCGCGCTCGGCAGCGAGGTCCAGCGCGATCCGGTAGCGCTGGCCTTCGAGGCGCACCGTGTTGCGGGCGAAGTCCACGTCGGGCGCCCGCGCGAGGAGCGTCGCCTCCGGAACCACCACGCGGCGCGAGTAATTCTCGATCCGGCCGTTGCGCTCGAGCTGCAGGCGCACGCCGGCCGATCTTTCGCTCGCGCGGAATGAATCCGCGCTCGCTCTTCCAGCCGGGGGGACCCTGCGGTCCCCCCGGACCCCCGTCGCCTGTGTGCGCGGGCCGGTCATGAACGACAGATAGAAGCGCAGCGAGCCGTCCGGGCTGCGGCCGTTGAAGTAGAGCCACTCCGCCCACGAGTCGGCCCAGGCCGGAGCGTCCGGGATCGGATGGAACCGGTCCATCGCGCGCAGCAGCTCGGCGGGATCGGGCGCGGTCCAGGCGCGATCGGCGGGCGCGTCCGTCCAGTCTCCGACGCGCGCGACCTCCGGATCGCCGACGGCCTTCTCCAGGCTCGGGATGCCGCCGCGGCCGCGCAGGCGCGTCACGCGGTCGCGCTCGACGAGGAAGAGGGTACGGCGCTGCGTGGGCGAGACGGCCGCCACGCGCGGGCCGAGGGGCGGCGCGCCGATGACCGAAGAGAGGAGGTACCGCGCGCTCGTCACCTCGCCCGCCCGGCCCACCACCACCAGGTCGCCTCCGCCGCGCAGCGCGGGCGACCGCGACTGCTCGAGGATCACGTCGCCGACGCCGAGCAACGCCGCCATCACCGCGACGCCGAAGCCGAAGCCGCCCGAGAGGACCGCCGTCCGCACCGGCCGGGCGGCGAGGGTCCGGAGCACGAGGCGCAGCGTCACGGGCGCGCCATCGCCGGCGAGTCGGCGAGCCGGCCGCTGCGCATCGCCAGCCGGCGCCGCGCCCGCGCGGCCAGCGCGGGGTTGTGGGTGACGACCACGATCGTGGTGCCGTCGGCGTTCACGCGGTCGAAGAGGTCGCCGATCTGCTCGCCGGTCTCGTCGTCCAACTCGCCGGTGGGCTCGTCGGCGAGCACCAGGCCGGGCCGGTTGGCGAGGGCGCGCGCGATCGCCACCCGCTGCATCTCGCCCCCGGAGAGCTGCGAGGGCCGATGGCCCGCGCGCTCGCCCAGGCCCACGTACTCGAGCAGCTCGCGCGTGCGCGCCCGGCGCTCGGCGGCGGGCCGGCCCGCTTCGCTCTGCACCAGCTCGACGTTCTCCCAGGCGGTCAGCATCGGCAGGAGATAGAACCGCTGGAAGACGAAGCCGATCCGGCGCAGGCGGATCCGGCTGCGCTCCTCCTCTCCCATCGCGAGCACGGGACAGCCCTCGAACAGCAGCGATCCGGCGCTGGGCGTGTCGACGCAGCCGAGCAGGTGGAGCAGCGTCGACTTGCCGCAGCCCGACGGCCCCGAGATGGCCACGTAGTCGCCGGGCTCCACGGTGAGCGACACGTCGCGCAGGGCCTCCACCGGCCCCGCCGGCATCGGATAGACCTTCCCCACGCCGCGGGCCTCCACGATCGCGACGGGCGCGCTCACGAGACGTTCTCCTTCCGCAGCGTGGCCGCGATCGGCAGGCGCGCGGCCAGCGCCACCGGATAGGCGGCGGCCACGAGCGCGGCGAGCACGAGGAAGCCGGCGTGCAGCGCGAGCGCGCGCGGCTCGAAGACGAAGAAGTGGAGGCGCGTCGGCAGATCGGGCATGCGGCGGAGGATGGAGTCGAGCCCGCGCGCGAGGAGGAGGCCGAGGGGAATGGCGACGAGCCCGCCGCCACCCACGAGCAACGCCGACTCCGCGAGCAGGTCGAAGGTGATGCGGCGGCGCGAGAAGCCCAGCGCGCGCAGGGCGGCCACCTCGCCCAGCCGCTGGTTGACCGACACCGTCAGCAGCGTGGTCACGAGGAGCAGCGCGAAGAACGACGCGATCGTGGCGAGGACGAACGAGACCTGCCGGAAGTACGAGAACTCCGCGTGGCGCAGCCGCTCCAGCACCTCCTCGATCGAGAACGCGTGCAGGTCGGGGCGGGTGCGGCGGATGGCCGCGACCGCGGCCTCGCTCCCCGCGCCGGGCTGCGACGCGACGAGCAGCAGGTCGGCCTCGTCCCGCCGCGCCGAGGGGAACGCGTAGGCGAAGCCGCGCAGGGTCACGGCGGCCATCCGCTCGCCCGCGGTCTCGAACGGGAACTCGACGATGCCGCTCACGCGGAACTCGCGCGCCGGCAGCGCGGACGGGAGACGCACGATCGATCCCGGCGCCAGCCGCTCTTCGCGCGCGAACGTGCGGTTCACGACCACCTCGGGCCGCCCGCCGTCCGCGTCGTCGCCGAGATCGGCGCCCTCGACGAGCTTCCACTCGCCGCGCCGGCGCGTCTCGCTCCCGATGAACGCCACGGGGGCCGTCTTCCCGTTCCGCGTGTCGATGGAGGCGACGCCGAACCGCGCCGGCACCACCGCCGCCAGCTCCGGCAGCCGGCGCAGCTCCTCGGTGGTCGAGGCCGCGTCCGCCACCGGCGGCCCCATGCCGGGCAGCGCTTCAGTGGCGGTCACGCGCACGTCGAAGCCGGTGCTCTCGAGGAGGTCGCGGAAGGAGACGATGAGGCCCCGCGAGAGCATCAGCATGTCGAAGAGCAGCGCGCCCACCACCGCCACGCCGGTGAGGCCCAGCACGGCGCGGGCGGGCTGTCGCGACAGGCTTCGCCAGGCGAACTCGAAAGGGCTCACCGGCGCAGCAGATCCAGGACGGGCTGCCGGAGGAGCGTCCACGACGCGATCAGGCCGGCCATCACGCCGAGGGGGAGGGCGAGGACGACGCAGCGGGCGGCGATGGCCGGGGTCACGCGCACGAAGACCAGCGTGGTGTCGTAGCGCCACTGGAAGAACGCGTTGACGACACCCTGCGTCGCCGTGGCGAACAGCACGCCGAAGATGGCCCCCGCGGCGGCGATGCACAGGCCCTCGAGCAACGCCTGGGCGAGGATGCGGCGCCGGGGGAGCCCGAGCAGCCGCAGCAGGCCCGCGACCTCGCGCCGCTCGTCGGCCCGGATCACCATCAGCGCGAGCAGGAAGGCGGTGCTCCCGATCATCGTCACGAACGAGATCGCCGCATGGAAGCGCTCGATGATCACGAAGTGCTCGTCGTCGCCGGCGGCGGCGCGCACGACCGACACGCCCGGCGAGCGGGCGCCCAGCTCGCGGGCGAAGGCCTCGGCGTCGGCGGGGTCCTTCAGCGCGATGTTGATCGCCCCCACGCTGTCCGCCGCGCCGGCCTCGCCGGGCTCGGCCGCGAGCGCGAGCAGGTCCGGCAGGTGCAGGCGGGCCTCGAGCCGCTTGGCGGTGAAGCGGGACGGGTCGGGCGTCGGCTCGTACACGCCCGCGATGCGGAAGGGCCGCGCGTTCGCGCCGCGCGCGTCCGCCGAGAGCATCACGACCTGCCCGAGGTGAAGCCCGCGCTCCTGCAGCAGGCCCCGCGAGACGAGGATCTCGGGGGGCACGGCGAGCGCGAGGAGAACGGGTGAGAGGAAGACGAGGCGGGCGATCACGACCAGGAGATTCTAACCTTCCTGTTGTAGACTCGAGCTGCAGACGCGAGAAGCAGGAGGCCGATGGACTCTCCGCAACCGGCCGGGACGACGGCGCTCTTCGGACTGACCGGTCTCAGCGCCGATCCGCCCGAGAGGGTACCGGTCCGCATGCGTTCGGCCGGGGTGACGCAGTCGGCCTGGCGGATGCCGGTCCGGTGCGATCAGGGCCAGGGCGCCATCCTCCTGGTCGAAAGCGGCGCCGAATCATATCGGCGGGGAGAGGGCCTCTTCCTGGGCTGGACGCAGGAGACGCTCGCGTCGCTCTACGACGCGCTCCTGCCGAAGACGAGCGAGGCTCCTCAGGAACCGCTCCAGCTCGGCTGAGCCGATGGACCCAGCTCCCCCGCCAGTCCCGGCTCGATGCGCGCGAAGCCTTTGCGGGCCGCCCAGAGGTCCATGGCCAGCGAGACGAGGTCGTCGACCTCCGGGATCGCGCGGCCGTCCACCGTCAGGTCGATCGACTTGACGTATCGCCGGCAGCTCTCGCAGGCTTCGATCCGCACTGCCGGGTAGGTCGGGCTCTGGAACGCCGGTAGCTTCGACGGGTCGTCCTCCGAGCAGGACGGACAGAGGATCCGCGCCAGGGGCCACTCCCCTCCGCACAGGGCGCAGCCGAGCGTCCGGCGGGCACCGTCGGGCTCCGCGGCCCCGCCTGACCCCCCGCGGCGGTCGGCGATCCAAGGGGCACCGCCGCAGAACGGGCAGTGACCGGGGCGTTGGAGCCGATCCGGAGGCACCCTCACCCGGGCCAGAACCTCGACGTACGGGCGAAGCAGCGCCCGCGAGAGGTAGTCTTCTCGAGCCTCGCGATCACCGCTCCACCACTCGCGCAGACGCGACCGCACTCGCGACGAGTCCTGCCGCTCCCGAGCGACTTCCACCAAGGCGGGCGGACCGTGCTCCGCGGCGAATCGGAGTAGGTCGGCGAGACGGCCCGCGAAACGGTCCGCGTCCTCGTCCAGCCTCCCGGAGAGCGGACGCTCGGCATGCAGCGACTCGATGGCCGTGGCTACCCGGCCCTGAACCCGGTACAGTCCGGAGGCGAAGCGGAGCGGCTCCGCGGCGGTCACGGAGTCGCGCGCGAGCAACTCGGCGCGCGCCGCGCGTCTTTCGAAGGCAGCCTCGACGGCGCCCTCAGGGATGGCGGCGCTCTTCACCCACGACCTCGCGGTACCAGCGAGGGTGGTGCAGGCGGGCCCAGGGCTTGTTGACGGTGCCCCGGATCATCGAATGGAACGTCCCCGGCTCGGCCGCCGTGCCGAGGTAGATGTGGAAGACGACGGCGACCACGAAGAGGATGAACGCCACGTCGTGGATCAGGATGGCCAGCTCCCTCAGGATCCGCGGGAACTCCAGGGGGAACCACATGACGAGGCCGGAGAGCAACAGCCCCAGTGCCCCGAGGGCGGCCGCGAAGAAGAACAGCTTCTGGCCGCCGTTGTACTTGCCCACGTCCGGGTCCTCGCCCTGGTAGCGCATGTACTCGATCATCTTGCGGGGCCGGAGCCACTCGCGCTCCTTCGGCTCCAGGCGCATCTCGCCGAGCCAATGGACGAACATCACGCCCATCGACACGAAGAAGAGGATGCCGGCCCAGGGATGGAGCCAGCGGCAGACGTTCAAGCCGCCGAAGAAGTGGGCCATCCAGCCGAAGACCGGCGTCCAGATCGGGAGCCCCGAGAACAGGGCCAGGAAGAAGAACAGGGCCACGGTCCAATGGATGGCGCGCGTGGCGAGCCGGTGCCGGACGATCTCCTCTCCCACGACGATATTTTCGGCGCGTCGGGCCCGGAGGATGGCGGGATCGGCCGTGGGTCGTGAAGCGGTGGCGCTCATTGTCGTGGCGGCGGGGGCGGCTCGACGTCCGTCGCCCGCGGCTCCTTGGGACCCTGGTACATGAAGTGGCCGATCGCACCGAGCACGGCGCCGAAGATGGCCGCCACGCCGAGGGGGCGCACGATGGACTTCCAGAACCGCACCGCGAGGGGCACGTTGGGATCGCGGGGGAGGCCGTACCACTCCGGGTGGTCGCCGTGGCCGAGCACGGTCACGACCCCGGTGCCGCCCACACCCGGCGGATCGTAGAGCGCCGCGTTCGCAAGGCCGTTGGCCTTGAGCTGCTCGACCCGCGCGTGGCCGAGCGCGACCATGTCGTCCTTGGTGCCGAACTGCAGGCAGCCGGTCGGACAAGCCTTGATGCACGCCGGCTCCAGGCCCGACTCGACGCGGTCCACGCACAGAGTGCACTTCGCCATCTTGCCGGTCTTGGCGTGGAACTTCGGTACGTCGAAGGGACAGCCCGTCGCGCAGAAGCCGCAGCCGATGCAGGCCTCGGGGTTCACGTCCACGATGCCGTTCTCGTACTGGACGATGGCGCCCGGCGCCGGGCAGGCGGCGAGGCAGCCGGGGTCCTCGCAGTGCATGCACTGGTCCTTGCGCATCAGCCAGACGAGCCCGCCGTCGAATTCCTGCTCGTTGAAGCGGATCAGGTTCCAGAACTCCGGATCCAGCTCGGGCATGGTCTGGTAGGTGCCGGTCTGCCGCGTGGGCACCGGCCCGAGGTCGTTCCACTCCTGGCAGGCCACTTCGCAGGCCTTGCAGCCGATGCAGGTGGTGGTGTCGATGTACTTCGATACGACGGGGAGATGGCGCATCCCCGTCGTCCCGCCCCAGAGAGACGCGGAGGAGCGGCGGATCTCGAGGTTGTGGGCAGCCATGGCCGGGCTCCTAGGCTTTCTCGAGCTTCACGAGGAAGCTCTTGTACTCGGGCGTCCAGGTGTTGGGGTCCATGGCCGAGGGCGTCAGCGTGTTGGCGAGCGGGCCCGTGTGGCCGGGATCGCCGGCGAAGCCCCAGTGGATGGGGAAGCCGATCTGCCATATCTGCTTGCCGTCGACGTTGAGCGGGTAGAGCCGCTTCGTGACCATCGCCGTGCCCTGGATCTCGCCCCGCTTGGAGATGACCTTGACCTGCGACCCGTTCGCGATGCCCTTCTCCTTGGCGAGCCCTTCGGGGATCTCGACGAAGAAGCCCGGCTGCAGCTGGTTGAGAAGGCCCTGGTGCTGGTGCTGTGTCCAGTAATGGAAGTGCTCCGTGAGCCGGTAGGTCGTGCAGACGATGGGGAACGCGTCGCTCGTTCCGTAGACGTCCTTGTCCGAGGTGAACTTCTTGAACGCCGGGTTGGAGGTGACGTTGGGATGCAGCGGGTTCGCGATCGCGGCCTCCACGGCCTCGTAATGCTCGGGGAACGGCCCGTCGTTGAACGCCGCCGCGTAGAGTCGGGGGCCTCCTTCCGGCAGCATGATGAAGGCTCCGTACGTCCCCGGCGGCGCGTCGGGCTTCATGTCCGGCACGTCGCCCACCCACTTCTCGCCGTTCCACTGGATGCCCGCGCGCGCGCGGTCCCACGGGCGGCCGTCGGCGTCGGCCGAGGCGCGGTTGTACATGATTCGTCGGTTGGCGGGCCAGGAGAACGCCCAGTTGTGGAACATCCCGAGGCCGAGCGGGTCGGCGTTGTTGCGGCGCTGCGCGTTGTTTCCCGCCTCGGTGTAGACGCCGGAGTGGAGCCAGTTCCCGCACATCGTCG
>Ga0066710_100006692_pt1 | contig 10836 bp, 7 predicted proteins | sample GraSoiAngelo_159_FD_79666 | JGI IMG/M metagenome (GOLD analysis project Ga0066710, IMG submission 79666) | Grasslands soil microbial communities from the Angelo Coastal Reserve, California, USA - 14_1009_16_40cm | ecosystem: Environmental > Terrestrial > Soil > Grasslands | place: USA...
CACGAAGCCTCCGATGATCACCAGAGCCATCTGCATGGTGAAGGGCACCAGGGCCCAGAAGCTCCCGCCGAACTCGGAGATCAGTCTGCTGGGTTTTTCCCCGAGCCACAGCCCCCCGACGAATACCAACAGCACCGCAGCGAGGGCGAAGACGAAAGCGTCGGGGAAGTACCTTTCACTGGCGTCGGCCAGGAAACGGCCGGCCTGTGCGAGCGGGGGACCCTTGGACGCCTTCACGGTTGGCTGGGGCATGGGCCGGCAACTCCCGAAGGGCGAAGGAGGCCCTGATAGCAGATGCCACAGGCGCAGTCAAACCCGAGGGGAGGGCTCGACCGCCTAGGGTGGCGGGAAGCCGTGCCAAACTTATCCAAACTCCAACCCAGGTGAACTTTTTCCCCAGTTTTCCGTAGGAGAGGATGGGCGGAAAGCCAGCCAGGTCCAAACAGGAACCCAATTTCGCAGAAGCCTATGAACAGGGAGGGAGTCACATGGCCGCAGGTCTGAGGCGGGGGCCCCGCCGCTGGATCTGGATCGCCCTGATCCTCGGGGTTCTTGTTTTAGGGAGCGGAGCCGCCTTTCTCGGCCGGTCAGGTTTCGCCCATAACAAGCAGACATTGAAGGCCGAGGACCTGGATCTTCGCATCGGGAAGTCGGGCGTCTCCGACATTCAGGTGACCGTGAACGAGATGGGCACCATCGAGCCGGTCGTGAAGGTAGACGTCAAGTCCCCGTTATCCGGCGAGGTCACGGAGCTTCTGGTGAAGGAAGGCGATCGCGTGAAGCGCGGCCAGGTCCTCGCCCGTGTCGAGCCGGACGTGAACCAGGCCCAAACTCTTTCGGCGGTCCGATCGGAGTTGACCCTGGCGGAAATCCGTGCCCAGGACGCCCAGAAAGATCTGGAGACCAATCAGCGGCTGTACGAGGAAGGTCTGCTGGCGGTTCAGCAGCTGAAGGACTATCGGGTGAGGTTCGATACGGCCAAGGAGAATCTCGAAGCCGCCAAGACCAAGAGCCGCATCGTCGTGGAGAGCGGAATCCCGTTGGAGGGGCAGATCTCCACGTCCCAACGCGTGAATATCGTCTCCCCCATGGACGGCACCGTGGTAAAGAGGAACGTGGAGGTAGGACAGACGGTAACCTCCGGTGTCTCCTCGTTCAACGAAGGGACGCCGCTTTACACCGTAGCCGACGTGGGCTCCATGCTCATCAAGGCCTCCATCAACGAGGTGGATATCGGGCGTGTCCGTCTGGGGATGCCGGTAGTGATCACCGTGGACGCGTTTCCCTACCGTCGCTTCGATGGAACGGTCACTCACATTTCCCCCGCCGCTCGGCTGAAGGAGAAGGTCAAGGTCTTCGACGTCGAAGTCACCCTGAAAGAGCAGATCAAGGACTTTCGCGCTGGCATGACGGCCAACATCGAGGTGAGAGGGGACAAAGTAACCGCAGCGCTTGGCATTCCCGTGGAAGCCATCTTCAAGAAAAAGGACCGAGAGGTGGCCTACATTCTGAAGAAACCCTTTGACGCCCCCAAGGCGGGAGAGAAGGAGCCTCGCAAGACCCGTTCGGGAAAGCTGGATGTGTCCGACGTCTGGCAGCGCTTCTTCGAGGAGAAGGACGTGAAGGTTGGACTGGTGAGCCTGGAGAAGGCGCAGATTATGGAGGGACTCACCGACGGAGTCGAGGTTGCGCTTGAGGATCCGACCAAGCCCAGGCAGGTGGATGAGAACCAGTAAGGGAGAAGTGCCCGCCGTGCCGGAAGCCGCCGCCCCCCGTGGTCTCGCGGAGCCCATCATCCATTTGACCAACGTTCACAAGATTTATGGCAGCGGCGAGGACGAGGTCCGTGCCCTCCAGGGGATTTCGTTGACGCTGGACCCCGGGGACTTTGTGGCCATCATGGGCCCGTCCGGCTCCGGGAAATCGACCCTCATGCACATCCTGGGGTGTCTGGACGTGCCCACCGAAGGAGATTATCTCCTGGCGGGCACCTCCGTTTCCCAGATGTCGCCCCGCGCCCTGGCCCGGGTGCGGAACAGACGGGTGGGCTTCGTCTTCCAGAGCTTCAACCTGCTTCCTCGATCGAGTCTCGCCCGCAACGTGGAACTCCCGCTCCTGTACGCCGGCATCGGGAGGGTCGAGCGGCGGGAGCGGGCCGTCAAGGCTCTGCAGAAAGTGGGACTGGCGGAACGGGCCCGGTCCCTCCCCTCGCAGCTCTCGGGGGGACAGCGTCAGCGCGTAGCCATTGCCCGAGCGCTGGTGAACGATCCCTCCATCGTCCTGGCGGATGAGCCCACCGGCAACCTGGACTCGAAGACCGGCCAGGAAATCCTGGCACTGTTCGGGGAGCTCCACACTCAGGGACACACGGTCATTCTTGTCACTCACGATTCCAACGTGGCGTCACGGGCCGATAAGATCGTCCAGATCGTGGACGGTAGAATCGCCAACGGGAACGAAGCATGACCCTCCGTGAATCCATCATCGACGGGCTGGTGGATGTCCGAGCCCACAAGCTGAGAACCTTCCTCCAAACCCTGGGCGTCATCCTGGGAGTGGCGTCGTTGGTGGCGGTGCAGGGGCTGGTCGATTCGGGGCGAAGGCAGGCCACGAAGTTCTTCGGCGAGTTCGGCGGCCTGACCAAGATCCTGGTGGTGAACCGGCCGGTGAAGGAGAGGCTGGTCACTGCCCGGCAGCTTGCCAGCGACGGACTGACCTGGAGCGACGCTCTGGCCATCAAACACGAAGTGACCTATGCCACTCTGGTGGACCCCATCGCCCTGGAGTCGCTCAACATTCGTTACGGCGACTATGAGCGCCGCAACGAAATCACCGGGGCCACGCCCGATTACGCCGCGGTGTACAAGTTCTATCCGACTCGCGGCCGGTTCCTCATCCAAGACGATATGGAGTCGCAGGCCCGTGTCTGCGTGCTGGGGGACACGTCGGCTCGGCGCTACTTCGGCAACGAGGACCCCGTTGGGAGAATCCTGACCCTCGAAGACGTGGGCTTCAGAGTCGTGGGAGTGATGCAGCGCAAGGAGTTTTATTTCGGCAAGGGGGAACACAATGCCCTCGAGTGGATGAACGAGCAGACGTTTATCCCGCTCACCGCGCTCTACGCGCGGTTCACGGGAGACGATCGGAAGCGGGTGCAGTACATCAACGTCATCGTGGACAAGGTGGAGAACAATCCGAAGGCCGCCGCCGCCATCGAGGCGGTAGTCCGGCGTCGGCACTCGGGGGTGACCGATTTTGAGGTGATCAACCGGGCGGAGCGACTCCGGCAACGCGCTGAGCAGAACCAGGTCTTCGACACCGTCTTCCTGGTCTCGGGAATCGTTTCGCTGCTGGTGGGCGGAATTGTCATCATGAATATCATGCTGGCCTCGTTCCGGGAGAGAATCCGCGAGGTCGGCGTGCGCAAGGCGCTCGGCGCACGGGGGCTGGATATCGCCATCCAGTTCCTCGTGGAGTCGATCCTGGTAACGGTCCTCGGGGGTGCCATGGGACTGGGGCTGGGGATCATCTTCGCCCAGGCCATCTCCAACCTCATCGGCCAGCCGGCCGTGATCACCCTGCAAATGGCCGTAATCGGAGTTGCGGCGTCGGTCACGGTCGGGCTTTTCTTCGGTCTCTACCCGGCGGTGAAGGCCTCACGGCTTAACCCGGTGGAGGCCCTGAGGTACGAATGAATCCGTGGGAGATCCTGCGCACCGTGCTGGGGGAGATCCGGCATCATAAGATGCGGTCGGTGCTCACCTTGCTGGGCATCATCCTCGGGACGCTCTCCATCACGGTCATGACCTGCCTGTTGCAGGGGGTCGTGGAGACGGTGTGGTCCGGCTTCGCTGACATAGGCTATGACGGCGTCGTGCTGGTGATGAACCGACAGGCGCGGGATCTGCGGGACTCCGCAATGTTCGCCCGCTCCGAAGGGCTGCAGCCCCGAGACTCGACCGTCCTGCTGGAACGCGCGAAGCTGGTTGCTTCGGTGGCGCCCATGGATTTCTACGAAGAAATCGTGCGCCGTGGCGACGTGGAGCGCAAGGCGCGCATCACCGGCGCCACGACCACCTATCCCATCGTGCGCAACCGTTCCATGGAGGCGGGGCGCTTTATCAACGAGCCGGACGAGCGGGCCTTCGCGCGGGTCTGCGTGTTGGGCTACCGCCTGAAGCGCCGCCTTTTCGGGACCGAGGATGCGGTGGGGCAGAACGTCAGCCTCGGCTCGCGGCGCTTCACGGTCGTCGGCGTGGGCAAGAAGCTGGGCAACCTGTTCGTCAACGACGACGATTTCATCCAGGAGATGGAGGGGCTCTACATTCCCTTGAGCACGCTGCGCAAGTTCTACAGCGGCGAAGACGGCCCGCTGGCGGTTATCGCAGTCAAGACCGGAGAGGTGGAGCGGTTGGGAGACCTGAAATCGGAGGTGGAGGCGTCACTTCGTATCGCCCATCGGGGAGCGGAGGACTTTAAGGTCCAGAACATTGCGGAGGAGATCCTGCGAGCGCGCCAGCAAACCGGTGATCAGATTCGCAGCTGGCAGATCGTGCTGGGGGCCATCGCTGGGATATCCCTGATTGTCGGGGGCATCGGCTTGATGTCGGTGCTGCTCATCTCCATCGGTGAGCGCCTCTACGAAATCGGGCTTCGCAAGGCCATCGGCGCCACCGATTTCGAGATCTTCTTGCAGTTCCTGGCAGAGTCGGTGATTCTCTCCATGATCGGCGGAGGGCTCGGGGTCGCCGGAGGTGTCGGAATTACCCTGTGGGCCGGTGCCTTCTTCCCCTCCGGACTTCCCATTCAGCCTGGAGGGCTTGCCATCGCCCTGGGCACCGCGCTGGCCCTGGGCATCCTCTACGGCATCTACCCCGCTCTCATCGCCTCGCGCCTCGAGCCCGTCGAAGCCCTCCGCTCCGCCGCTTGAAGAGGGCATCGATTGCCGACCGAGTTCAGCGAATCCTCCCGAGGTCGGTAGCCGGGTAAGGAATGAGGGCGCCCTGGGCGAGAGTTGCGAGGCGGGTGCGTTGGCGCTGCCTTCGCTACAAGGGGTGAGGCCCGGCCGCCCTACCATAGACAGGATCCTTGCCCGGGGTGAGAATCTCGGAATAGGAAGGGGAGCGCAAGTCGTCCGGGAGGTCGAGGGATAGGCTGGGCTCGAAGCGGTGGCGGGAGAGAAACATTCGGCCGGCGTAGCCTGTGAAGATGTACTTGAGGTTGTTCCAGAGCATCCAGAAAGCCTGAGCGGGGCAGGCCTTCCAGATGCCGTTCTGCAGGACGTATTGGGGGTCCCAGTAGAGGCGGATGCCGGCGCCGGTCATAATCCGGGCAAGGTCTCTCTCCGAAAGATACTTCGTTCGCACGTTTGGAATGAAGCCGTTGTAGCGATCCAAATCGTCCGGGTTGGTCACGAGTCCTTGCTCCAGCAGCTGGCGCCTCAGTTCCGTCTTGGGGTAAGGGGTCAGGCACTGGACGATGCCGTGATCGACGCCAATCTTCTTCACATAGCGGTAAGTGGCGCGGACATCCTCTTCCCGATCCTCGGGGTTTCCTACGATGAAGCCTCCGATGACGATGATCCCCGCGTCCCGGAGCGCCCGGACCACTGCGCGGGTTTTCGGAGCCTGTTTCGTCTTTCCCAGAACTCTTAGGTTCCGCTCGTCGCCGCTCTCGATTCCCAGGAAGACCATCTTCACACCGCCCCGCGCCATGGCCTCCGCAATTTCCAGGTCCGCGGCGATGGGGAAGACACTGGCCTGCATCACGATGAATAGGTCATTGACCTTCTCCTGCTCGAATCGCTGGCAGAGCTTCTTGAGGCGTGGTCCGTCCAGCGTAATATTGTCATCCACGAAGAGCACCCCCTTGCCGCCGCGGGCCTTGACATCTCGAAGGTCGGCCACGACCTGTTCGTCGGGATAGAGTCGGAAGGTCTTCCCGTACATCCGCCGGATGCTGCAGAAGCCGCAGGGCATGGTACATCCGCGGCTGGTCTCGGAGACGTCGAACGGGCGACCCATCCAAAGAAAGTTGCCCGAGACTCGACCGCTTCGCTGCGGCGGCCGCACCCCCTCCAGATTCAGCAATGGAGCCGGCGGATTATGTCGGTACTCGCCGCCCCTGCGGTACGAAAGGCCGGAGATTCGATCAAGGTCTCCGTGCGAGTGGACCGTCTTCACCAGGGAGTTGAAAATCGTCTCTCCCTCGCCACGAACTACATAATCGAAGAGATTCCGATCATAGCCTTCCCCGATCTCCTTCCACATGATGGTGGCGTGGTAGCCCCCCAGAACGGTGAGGACGTCGGGCTTGATGGCCTTGCAGACCGCCGCCGTCTTGCGCGCCGAGCCGATCTGAAAGGACATGGCGGAGATGCCCACGAGATCCGGGGAGAACTCACGCATCTGGCGCTCGAGCGCCTGGGCGGCCACCCGGCGGTGCTTCACGAGATCCAGAATCCGCACTTCATGGAGGCCCTCCAGGTTTCCGGCGAGGCAGCACAGGGCCAGGTTCGGGAGCTCCATGATGTGGTCGAAGCAGGAGGCGGAGTCGGGCATGGCGACGAGCAGGATCTTCATGGGCACGCCCCTTTGGCCCGCACCTGGGCGAGCGCGTCCAGCAGCCTTGTGAGCGTCATGTCCCGCACGGGCCCTGAAACGGTCGCGCAGGCCTTACCCTTGGAATCCAGAACGGTCACGGTGAGCCCCCGGTCAGGAAGGGCGTAGGCCCTCGCCAGCTCCCCGTCCCAGTCCACCAACACGGCAATCTCTTGCGGGACATTTCTCTGCAGGCGATGGTTCACCTCGGCCTCGGTCCTTTTCCCCTTCACGCCTCGGGCGTCCACAGCCCGCATGACCTGGAAGCCGCTTCCCGCTTTCTCCAGGATCCTCACCTCCCATGACCTCATGCCCCGGAGATCCGGAGGTTGTCCATAGAGCAGGAGCAGAGGAATCCCCGCGTGACGCGCAGGCCCATCGGCCCTGCCGTATTGGTCCCTGAGAAGCACCTCGGCCCGGGGTGCGGAGGCTGCCGTTCCGGCGAAGGAAAGCATCGGCAGCCACGCGAGGATCGCAAGAGCTGCGCGGCTTCCTGGGGCCTCGCCTGGGAGGGCGGGCTTCCCGAGCGGCCTGAAGAGAATCAGCGTCAAGGGGAGGAGCACCGCTTCGCAGAGGAGCCCGAGGAGCAGGGTGAGGCCGGTAAGGACCGCGAAATGCACCGAGGGGAGGAAGGAGCTGAAAGCACCGACCCAGAAACCCGCCGCCACCGTGAGGGTCGAGAAGAGCACGGCGCGCCCTGACGTGTCCATCATCGCGGCCAAGGCGATCTCATAATCGCCATCCCGTGCGAACTCCTCCCGAAAGCGAGCCAGCAGGTGGATCGTGTTGTCATCGGTCATCCCGAGGGTGATGCTGGCGATCATGGCGGTGGAAACCGAAAGGGGGATGCCGAGCCAACCCATCAGCCCGTAGGTCATGAGCACGGGCGCGCCCGTGGGAATGGCGCTGAGGAGCCCCAGTCGGAGGGAGCGCAACTGTACGGCCATGGCGGCGAGGATCAGGAGCAGCGCCGGCGCGAGGCCGCGCATCTGATTGGACACCAGGGAGGTGGACATGTCGGAAAGCACGACGAAATTTCCTGTGAGAGCGATCCCGGGCAGCCCGGCGAGGGTCGAGGCGCGCCGGATGCGTGCAAAGGGCTGTTGGGAGGCCGCCGAACCGAGGGCCGTTACCCTGGCCGCAAGCCGGGGCGTCCCGTGGCCCGGCGCCACGAAGCGGGCCAGCTCGGCGGGGGCCCGCTCTTTCAAGAGGTGACCGATGTCCGCCAGATCCTCGCGGGCCTCAGGCCCCTCGGGCAACTTTGCAAAGTCGTCGTTACCCTCGTGGAGCGCCCGATTGACCCGTGACACCAGATCGGGCAGACCGGTGACCTTGCGGACGCCGGGCATGCTCCGGACCTTCTCCTCGAAGCTGGCCACCCTCGCCAGGGCCGCCGGATCGTCGAGGGGAACGCCGCGGACGAGAATCTCTAGGGAATTCACCCCGGTCAGGTGACTGTCGATGAACCGGGTGGCCCGGGCGAGTGGGCTGTCGCGCCGGAGGGACCGGATGAGATCCGTTTCCGTGTGAATCCGGGACAGGCCCAGCGCGGAGACGGTCAGCACGGCCACGGCGGCCGCGGTGGCGAGGAGGGGATGCCGGCAGGTGATTCGGATGGTTGCACGCAGGGCCCGCTCGATGGGCCCGCTCTTGAATTTGCGGGTGACTCGGGGAGGGAAATCCGGGAGCAAGGAAATCAGGAGAGGAGTAAGGGCCATGGTCAGCAAATAGGAAATCATCACCCCCGCGGCGGTGAACATCCCGAAGTCCCGAATGGCCGGGATGGGGAGCACCAGCAGCGAGCCGAAACCGATGGCGGTCGTGAAGGCGGCGTTGAAGCAGGGAACCCTGGTTACGCGGAACGCCCGTTCGAGGGCCGGTTCTCGCCAGAGTCCCTCGGCGCGGGCTCCGAGATAATGATTCAGGAAATGGATGCTCCCGGCCACCGAAACGACCAGGACCACCGGCGTGATGAGCGAGGTGACCGGGTTCAAGGGACGGCCCGCGGCCGCATACAGACCGAGCGTCCAGACCAGCGAGGCGGCCACGACACCCAGGGGGACCAACATTCCTGCAGGATGCCGATAGAGCAGGAGGGTGACCAGGGCCAGCAGACCGAAGATGAGGGGCGCGAAGATCCGCTGCTCGCGCTTCACGTAATCGGCTACGTCCACTTTTTCCACAGGAATGCCGGCCACATGAACCTCCATTCCCGCGGCGCCGGCGGCAGCCAGCTGTCGGATCTGCGCCACCAGCCGAGCCCGGTACTTGGGATTCCCTTCCAGGCGCCTCACCTCGATCAGGATCGCCGCGGTCGAGGCGTCGGAGGAGACCAGCAGCCCGCCGAAGAGGGGATGGGCCGCGAGTCGTCGGCCCAGCTCCTCGGGAGACCATTCTCCCTTCGCGACTCTTTCGTAGGGGACCAGGGGAAAGGGCCCCAGAGCGTCTCCCTCCAAATCCTTCGCGTTGGTCGGGGAGAGGACCCTCGTCACGTTGGGAAGTCTCTCGGCTTCGCGGGTCAGACCGTCCAGCCGCTTCAGTCCCTCCGTCGAGAAGAGCCGCGGGGAATGCAGCGCCAACACGATGATTTCGTCGGAAGCGAAAGTGGCGTTGAATTCGCGAAGGACACGCAAGTTCTTTCCTTCCGCTGGAAGCAGCGACTCGACCCCCGGATCGACATGAAGCAATCCGACGAACCCGCACGAGAGCAGGGTGATCAGCAGGAGACACGAGATCGCGGCGGTACGGTGGGAGAGTAGGAAGACGATCAACGCGCTGGCTCCCGGGACCTCGGGCGCGCGGCCCTTCGAGAATTTGCCCGGGCCGATGCTACCAGAAGCCGCCAAGCCGGGAAAGGCATTGGGTCCTGTCGTTCTGGTAAGATGGCGCCCTCGTACCTCCGGGAATCTGTGTCGGTCGATTCATTCTGAGGAGTACCCGCGATGGGATACTTGGGAAAAACGCCTCTTTCGCGCCGCGACTTCGGAAGGGTGGCAGCCACCGCGGCCGGGTTGTCGCTCGTGCCGAGCTTGATCCTCGTCGCGGCCCCGGATCAGAAGTCCGGCGGAGCCGAGCAGGAGACGAAGCCGGCCTTCCAAGCACCGCCGGCTCCTTCGCCGGAAGCGCAGGCGTTGGCCGAAATCGTGAAGCTGCGCTACGGCCCTCGCCTGGACGACGCGGCGATGAAAGAGATCACGCGATCCCTCGACGGAGGGCTGAAGTCCGCCGCCGCACTGCGCAAGGTGCCACTGGATAATGCCGAGGAACCGGCTTTCATCTTCCGGGCTTGGAGAGGGGACCATGCTTGACGAGGCGCTGCTTTTCGCGTCGGTCAAAGAGCTCCACGAAAAGATTCGCGCTCGGAAAATCTCTCCTGTGGATCTGACCGAGGCATATCTGGAAAGGCTCGAGGGCCCCGGCAAGAAGCTCGGCGCCGTAGTCACCATCACTCGAGATCTGGCGCTGCAACAAGCCCACAGGGCGGAGAAGGAGATCCGCGCGGGGAGGGTCCGCTCGCCGATTCATGGCGTACCTTTCGGGGCGAAGGACCTGCTGGCCACCCGGGGAATCCCCACCACCTGGGGGGCCACTCCCTACAAGGATCAGGTATTCACCTACGACGCTTCCGTGATTCAGAAGCTCGAGGAAGCGGGAGCCATACTCCTGGGAAAGCTCGCCATGGTAGAGCTGGCGGGAGGGATGGGATACCGGTACGCGGCCGCTTCGCTCACGGGTGCGGGAAAGAACCCCTGGGACCCGGGGCGGTGGAGCGGTGGCTCCTCCAGCGGGTCGGGCGTGGCCGTCTCCGGCGGCATGGTGGGATTCGCCCTGGGAACCGAGACTTGGGGTTCCATCACCACCCCGTCGTCCATGTGCGGCATCTCCGGGATCCGTCCCACCTACGGCCGCGTGAGCCGGCACGGAGCCATGGCGCTGTCGTGGACCATGGACAAGATTGGCGTCCTGGCCCGTAGCGTGGAAGACTGTGGAGCAGTCCTTTCGGAAATCGCGGGTCCCGATCCAGCGGACCCGACCACGATCCCGCATCCCTGGAAGTACCTCCCTGCGGCGAAGCATGGGAAGTTTCGGCTCGGCGTCGTGAAACAGGCATGGGAGAAAACCGAGCCGGAAGTGCCTGACGCCTTCGGCGCGGCACTCCAAACACTGGGACAGTTCGCAACGCTGAAGGATGTCACGCTTCCCGACCTTCCCTTCGGTGCTACGGCGGGCACCCTCA
>Ga0066710_100006693_pt1 | contig 10836 bp, 8 predicted proteins | sample GraSoiAngelo_159_FD_79666 | JGI IMG/M metagenome (GOLD analysis project Ga0066710, IMG submission 79666) | Grasslands soil microbial communities from the Angelo Coastal Reserve, California, USA - 14_1009_16_40cm | ecosystem: Environmental > Terrestrial > Soil > Grasslands | place: USA...
CACGTGGACTACGGGCAGTTACGATCCGGAGCTGAACCTGGTTTTTTGGGGTACCGGCAATCCTTATGGCAATACCATCGCTACCCGGGCCGGCGACAACTTGTACACGTCATCGCTGGTGGCAGTCGACGCCGACACAGGCAAGCTACGCTGGTATTACCAGGTCGTGCCGCACGATCTTCACGACTACGACGCCAATGTAATCCCGGTCCTCGCCGAACTACGAATCGGCGGACAGCCCCGCAAGGTTGTGCTGTTCGCACCCAAGACCGGCTATCTGTACGTGCTCGACCGCGCAAAGCGAAAGTTCCTCGCGGCTCATCCCATGGTGGAAGGCGCGAAGACCTGGGCAAAAGAGTTTCGTCCGGACGGACGGCCGGTCCTGGGGCCGGACGATGGAACTCAGTGTCTGCCCGACGTCCACGGCGGTACGAACTATTGGCCGCCCTCATACGACGCCGCCCAGGGACTCTTCTTCGTCACCGTGCACGAAGTGTGCGAGATTTTCAATCCGCCCCAACCGGCAGGCCAGGTGGCCGGAGCGGCCGGCAGTTGGACGATTGGCGGAGCGGGCTTTGCCGCTCTGCGGGCGTTCGATCCTCTTACCGGTAAGCAGAAGTGGGAGTACCGCTATCCTCCGTCGGACTTCGGTTTGACCGGTGTGAGCCAGGCACGAGCCGGCCAGGGCATCGGCCTGAGCGGCGGCGTGACCTCAACCGCGTCGGGACTGATCTTCACGGGCGACAACGAGGGCAACTTCATTGCGTTCGACTCACGAAACGGGAAACCGCTCTGGCATTACCAGACGGGTTCCCCGGTGTGGGGGTCGGCGGCGGTGACATACATGATGGACGGCAGGCAGCACGTATTGATCGCATCGGGACTGACACTGACGGACTTCGCCATTCCAGGCCCTCAATGAAACCGCCCAGCCGGTGGCAAAGGTTTTACGACAACGACGCCGCACGCAAATTCGCTCTGATCCTCGTTCTGGCCGCCGTCTGGGAAGCTTATGCACGGTGGCTTGCCAATCCGCTCCTCTTCCCGACTTTCTCCGCAACTGTCGGCGCGCTTTTTTCGTCTATCGCTTCGGGAGAACTGCCGCGGGCCGCAATTTACACGATCCAGTTGCTTCTGAAGGGATACGTCGCTGGATTGGCGCTCGCAGGCTTATTGACCGCTTTTGCCAGCGCCACCCGCATCGGCGCGGATCTCCTCGAAACTCTCACATCGATGTTCAATCCGCTGCCTTCGATCGCGCTCTTGCCGCTTGCTCTCATCTGGTTCGGCCTCGGCGACGGCAGTGTCATCTTCGTACTCATTCATGCGGTACTGTGGTCCGTGGCCCTCAATACTCATGCTGGCTTCCGCGCCGTCAGCCCAATTTTGAGGATGGTGGGCCAAAACTATGGGCTTTCGAAAGTCGCCTATATCACCCGCATTCTCATTCCCGGCGCCTTTCCCAGCATCCTGACCGGCCTGAAAGTCGGCTGGGCCTTTGCCTGGCGAACCTTGATCGCCGCCGAACTCGTCTTCGGCGTCAGTTCCGGGTCGGGGGGCCTGGGCTGGTACATTTACGAGCATAAAAATCAGCTTTTAATCCCCAATGTCTTCGCGGGACTGCTTACTGTCATTTTTTTCGGCTTATTCGTGGAAAATCTGGTCTTCAGGACTATAGAAAGCCGGACGATCCGCCGATGGGGTATGCAGTTATGAAGACTGCTATTGATACTGATACAGACTACTTGCTCAGCCGCCAGCCGGTCTACGACTCCAAAGTAAACGTGGCGGCATACGAACTCCGTTCGGCTCACACTCCCGAAACGGCGCTAGCGATCTATAACATGTTTACCGGCACAGGGTTGGACCAGATTGTTGGTGAACATGAAGGCATTATCAGCTTGATACCTGAAGTGCTGTCGGATGACCTCTGGCAGCAAATCCCCAGCTCCCGGGTGACGATAGCGTATTTCGCGGACATTGAGCCGCGGAGGGATACCATCCGGAGAGTTTTCACTCTCGCCAAGAAGGGCTACCGCATTGCGGTGTCCGATTCGCTTTCCCCGGATAGTCTCGAGACACTCGGGAATGTGGCGCATATCATCAAGCTGGACATCTTAAGATACATGCCGGACGTGTTGGAAAGGCGAATCAGGGAACTTCGAAATTTTGATGCGAAGTTACTTGCGGAGCACGTGGATTCGTACGACGAAATGGAGTACTCCAAGAGCCTCGGATTTGATTTGTATCAGGGAGGCTTCCTCTGCAAGCCCGCCGCCGGTAAGAAAGAACTGCCTGTCAACCGCCTGACGATGATGCGCTTGCTGGCAAAGCTGCAGGATCCAAAGCTAGCCATGGCCGATCTGGAGAAGATAGTTTCGCTGGATGTCACTCTCAGTTACAAGATGCTGCAGTATGCAAACTCCGCAGCGCTTGCGCTGCCGCGAAACGTGAGTTCCATTGGGCATGCCGTCCGCATGCTGGGTATGGAATTGCTCAAAACCTGGTCAACCGCGCTTCTGCTTTCCTCGGTTGAAGACAAACCACAGGAGCTGATGAACCTGTCGCTCGTTCGGGCCCGCATGTGCGAACAGCTGGCCGAAGCTAAAAAGATTCCGAACAAGGAATCGTTTCTTTCCGGGGGCCTTCTGTCGGTTCTGGACGCGTTGCTCGATTGCCCAATGGAGAAGGCCGTGGCCGAGCTGCCGTTGGCCGATGAAATCAAGGACGCCCTCATCAAACAAACCGGCCCGATCGGCGAGGCACTACGGTGCACGATTGCCTACGAACGTGCCGATTGGGACAACGTCAAATTCCAGGGCCTGCCCCTCGCGTCCATCCGGGGAAGCTACATGGATGCGATCGCCTGGGCCCGCAAGTTATACAGCGGCCTCCTGACATAGGTCGAACGAGGAACCACAAAGAATTAGCCGCGAATTACGCGGATTACGCGAATGGGCGCATCAAGGATTCTTTTAATGCGCCCATTCGCGTAATCCGCGTAATTCGCGGCTAATTCTTTTCTTTGTCGTTCCTCAACACGTGACAAAATTCAGGGAATCCCCACATAATGAGACGAAACTTGATGGACGTATGCATGGTCTTACTGCTTTTCTGAAGGCGCGGGACTTCCTCCTCGCGAACCGCACAGACTACGAGGCCGCGCATGCCGGCTTCTCATGGCCGGAGCTCGACGAATTCAATTGGGCCCTGGATTATTTCGATACCTTCGCGTCCGGCAATCCCGAACCCGCCTTGCTTGTGCTTACCGAAACGGGTCTCGAGACAAGGGTCAGCTTCGCCGAGATGGCGGAGCGATCGAACCGCACTGCGAATTTCCTGCGGAGCCTGGGCGTCGAACGCGGTGATCACGTCCTGGTGATGCTCGGCAACGAGGTTGCGCTCTGGGAGATTCTTCTCGCCGCGTTCAAGCTGGGCGCCGTTGTCATACCGTCCACAACGCTCCTGACGACAGAAGACCTTCGGGACCGTCTCGATCGCGGTGAGGTACGTCATGTGGTTGCGGTGGCGGAACAAGCGCAGAAGTTCGCTGCATTGACCGGCAGCTATACGCGAATCGCAGTTGGAGAAAAGGTCAATGGCTGGCAGTCCTATGATGGCGCCTGCTCCGCAGCCGAACGGTTCGTTCCGGACGGGCGCACTCGCGCCACGGATCCATTGCTGTTGTATTTCACGTCGGGCACCACTGGAAAACCGAAACTGGTCCAGCATTCGCACCGGAGCTATCCCGTCGGGCACCTCTCCACCATGTACTGGATCGGTCTCGAACGTGGGGATCTCCACTGGAACATCAGCTCCCCGGGATGGGCCAAACACGCGTGGAGCTGTCTGTTTGCGCCCTGGAACGCCGGCGCGTGCGTGTTCGCATACAACTATTCCCGTTTTCAAGCCGCTGTTGTTCTCGATGTCGTCAGCAAGCAATCGATCACGACTCTGTGCGCGCCGCCGACGGTCTGGCGGATGCTCGTCCAGGAAAAGCTCGCTGATTTTTCCGTGAAGCTTCGGGAAGTCGCGAGCGCGGGTGAACCACTCAACCCGGAGGTGATTGACCAGGTTCGGGCCGCGTGGGGACTCACAATCCGCGATGGTTACGGGCAGACCGAAACGACTGCGCTCATTGGCAATTCGCCCGGCCAGAGGGTGAAGCCTGGCTCGATGGGCCGCCCATTGCCCGGCTACAGGATTGAGTTAATCGATGCAGACGGCAGGCCCGCCGATGAAGGCGACGTTTCCGTGGTTCTTTCGAATGGCAGTTACCATCGAACCGGCGACATTGCCCGCCGCGATCAGGATGGATACATTTTCTTCGTGGGACGTGCGGATGACGTCTTCAAGGCTTCCGACTATCGAATCAGCCCTTTCGAGCTGGAAAGTCTTCTCGTCGAGCACCCGGCAGTGGCGGAAGCCGCAGTCGTGCCCTGTCCCGATCCTATCCGTAACGCGGTCCCCAAAGCCTTTATCGTGCTTTGTTCCGGCTACACCCCATCCAGAGAACTGGCTCACGACATCTTCGCTTTCCTGCGCCGCACTGCAGCCCCATACAAACGAGTCCGGCGCCTGGAATTTTCTGAGTTACCCAAAACAATTTCCGGAAAGATTCGCCGCATAGAACTGCGTCAATCCGAACAAGATCGCGGGGCGGAGTTAGAACGCCGGCCCTTTGAATTCTTCGAAGAAGATTTCAAAGAATGACGTCTGTGGTCGATGTAAGGAGAACGCATGTGCAGCCGGTCTCGCTCCAGACACGATGATCGACACTGCCGGCCTCGGCTCGAATGTAATCGCCGGGATAAAGCTTCTTGTCGTCGATCATCAGCTCGCCGTGAAGCAGGTGCAACTCTTCAACACCGGCATGGCGGTGCGGTGGATAGTCGGTTCCCGGCGCGAGCCGCACCAACATACTGACGCGGTTTTTCTCCGTATCCGTCGCGAGTAGTTTGACGGAAATGCCGGGCGCCGCTTCTTCCCATTCCGGTTTAGCCAGTAGTTGCGCGGATGGTAGCACTGGCTCCTTTCCCGTCTCCTCTGCGATTCGCTGCGCAAGGCGTCCCCATAAAGAAGCAGATGGGCGCAGCACATCGGTTGGCCACGAGACAAAGGACCCGATAATCGGACGAAGTGTCTCCATTTCCTGCCGGCATTCCGCACACACGGAGATATGAGCTTCCACGACGGGAAGTTCGCTCGACGGGAGAGACTGCAGGGCGTACAGGAACACCAGGTCCAGGTGTTCTCGATCGTGTTGATCCGATTTCGAATTCATATGCCCTTCAATGTCCTGCCGAGCGTCTGCCGCAGTTTGCCAAGGCCGGAACGGATTCGTGCCTTGATGGTTCCGAGGGGTTGATTCAACTTTGCTGCCACTTCGTCGTAAGTCAATTCGGAAAAAAATGCGATTTCGATCGCCTCTCGCTCTTCCGGCTTGAGGACCTCCAGGGCATTACGCAGGAGGCGGTTCTGCTCCTCGAGGTGGCAGGCCTGTTGCGGGTCATTCTGTGCAGTCGCAGTAAGTGGACTGTCCGGATAATTGTTAACCCGTTTTTTCCGCTGTTCGAACCGCAATCGGTCAATTGCCCTGGAGCGCGCTTGATTCATGATCCATCCGACGACGGATCCGCCCGCAGGATCGTAAGTGGACGCTCGTCGCCACACGTTGTGGAATACATCGAGCGTCAGTTCTTCAGCCGTTTCCCGATTGTTGATTATCCGCACGATCAATGTAAAACGATTCGATACGTCTGCTCGTAAAGCGAATGCAGCGCAAGCTGGTCGCCTGCAGCAACGGCCTGGACCAGCCCAACCCAGTCCTTCTCGGATGCGCGAACCTTCGCCTTATCGGCATAGAGCAGATCGCCGAGCGTTCTCGTCTGAGATCCACACTCGTCGCGGTTTGTATCTCTTTCCGCACTCACGACGAGATCATGCTGCCGTCGAATAGCTCCCGTCAAGGGGCGGGATTTAATCGCTAATGCCATCCACCGGTCACTACAACAATAAAACGGCAAAACTGTCCCTCCGGACTTGTGAACTGGAGATAAAAACGCATGAGTACAGCAATTAACGAAAATTATCAGAAATTTGAATCCAGAACCCGGCGATTGACGTTATACAAACGGATGCGGCTGACCTTTTGTCAAATATGACAATCGAGATTGCCGAAGAGCGGATCGAAAGACAAAGCTAATACGGCTTGGAGATCATGGACAAACACCTTATAAAGAAGAGACTCTTCGAGCTAGCCGATGAAGAAACGCGCTTGACAGAGCCTGAGTTTGAGCACCTTGAAAAATGCAATGAGTGCCAGGCACTGTATGGCAAATTGATACTTCAAGTTGCACGGGCACGGGCCAAAGACAAGTGCAAAAAACCGTCAACCTCATCGGTTTGAAATGAGCAACGCCCAAATCTCACCTCAGATTCCTCAGTTGAGGAGCAGGCCTGGAATTTTCTAAGTCACCTCAAACGATTTCCGGTAAGATTCGCGGGATAGAACTGCGTGAATTTCCAGGAACTTTCTCCGATGACCAATCTCAGCTATGTGAGCGGCACCAGCACGGTTCCATTGATTGGAGAGACGATCGGCGTGTATTTCGATCGTGTTGTGGACCGCTGGGGCGGCCGGGAAGCGCTGGTGGTCCGTCACCAGGGGATTCGCTGGACATACGCTGAATTCAGGGAACGCGTGGATGCGCTGGCCGCGGGCCTGATCGCGCTGGGACTCGTGCCGGGTGACCGCGTGGGCATCTGGTCTCCGAACAATGCGGAATGGGTGCTGCTGCAATTCGCAACGGCCAGGGCCGGCCTTATCCTTGTGACTCTGAATCCGGCGTATCGCGTGATGGAACTCGAGCAGGCGCTTTTGAAGTCGGGCTGCAAAGCGATCGTCACCGCTCAGAGATTCAAGTCCAGCGATTATCTGGAAATGCTTCGAAGTGTGGCGCCCCGCCTGCCTGCGCTCCGCTTCATGATTCATTTGGGCGAAGAGTCACAGCCAGGAATGATCGCCTTCTCGGAAGTATCACTTCGCGGCGGATCCGCCGAGCGCAAACGAATCGGCGAGTTGGCGGACACGCTGCAATTTGATGACCCGATCAATATTCAATTCACGAGCGGAACCACCGGCACGCCAAAGGGCGCCGTACTTACCCATCACAACATCCTGAATAATGGTTTCTTCTCCGGCGAATGCTTGCGCCTCAGCGAAGTGGACCGGCTGTGCATCCCTGTGCCGCTTTACCACTGCTTCGGAATGGTGCTGTCGAACCTGACTTGCATGACGCACGGCGCAACCATGGTCTTTCCGTGTGAAGGATTCGACGCTCGCGCGGTTCTCGAAACCGTTGAGGCGGAACGCTGCACGGCCTTGCACGGTGTTCCCACGATGTTTATTGCCGAACTGGAGCACCCGGAATTCGCACGCTTCGATCTCACTTCACTTCGGACTGGAATCATGGCAGGCGCGCCCTGCCCCGTTGAGGTCATGCGGCGTGTGACGGAGCAGATGCATCTCCGCGAAATCACAATCGCGTATGGCATGACCGAGACGAGTCCGGTGAGTTTTCAAAGCTCTGTCGATGATTCTCTGGATCGCCGGGTTTCCACCATCGGGCGAATTCATCCTCACCAGGAGGTCAAGATTGTCAACGAGAGCGGACGGATTGTTCCGCGAGGCGTCGCTAGGGAGCTTTTGACCCGTGGTTACTCGGTGATGTCCGGCTATTGGAAAGATCCCGAAAACACGGCAGCGGCCATCGACGGAGCCCGTTGGATGCACACTGGAGATCTCGCCACCATCGATGAAGAAGGCTATTGCAACATCGTCGGGCGGATCAAGGACATGATCATTCGCGGCGGAAAGAACATCTATCCCCGCGAAATCGAGGAGTTCCTTTTCCGCCATCCGAAGATTGAGGCCGTCCAGGTCTTCGGCGTGCCCGATGAGAAGTACGGCGAGGAAGTCTGCGCGTGGATCAAGATACGCGCCGGAGAATCCCTGGACGAGGGCGAGGTTCGGTCCTTCTGTCAGGGACAGATTGCGCACTTCAAAATCCCGCGGTTTGTCCGTTTCGTCGAAGCCTTCCCAATGACCGTGAGCGGCAAACCCCAAAAATTCAAAATGCGCGAGCAAATGATCGAAGAGCTTGGACGGACGGTTCATCGGACCGCGTAGGCTCTGGCATCGAGAGGAGGCAACTTGTTAATAGCGCTACTGATGGTTCCGGCACTTTTCGCCCAGCAATCGTGCGAAGCCTGGCGAATCTGAAATTGCCCCACACGACGATTACATCGGCGAGCGTCGTTGGCGAGGGACCGCTCTCCGTAGCGGCTGCTCCAGGAGCAACGAATATTCCGGTTGTCGTACCGGCGCGCTGTGAAGTGAAAGGCACTATCAAGCCGACAAGCGATTCCGAGATCAAGTTCGCGTTATGGCTCCCGGCATCGGCGTGGAACGGAAAATACCGGCAGGAAGGAAACGGCGGCTGGGCGGGCAACATTCCATATCAAGCGATGATCGACCCACTCCGGCGCGGATACGCGACGGCCGGAACCGATGATGGTCACGAGGGTGGCGTTACCGGCGCGAGCTGGGCGATCGGACATCCGGAGAGACTCGTCGACTTCGGGCATCGTGCGGTCCACGAGACCAACCTGCAGGCCAGGAGCATCATCCGCGCTTTTTACGGCAGGGAGCCTTCGCTCGCCTACTTTGTCGGCTGCTCCGACGGAGGCCGCGAGGCCCTGATGGAAGCTCAGCGTTATCCGGAAGACTTTAACGGAATCATCGCAGGAGCGCCCGCGAACAACTGGTCGCATCTTTTTACGGGATTCGTATGGAATGAGCAGGCGCTTTTGAAGGACTCCGCCAGCTCCATTCAGCCCGCCAAACTTCCTGCGATTCAGAACGCCGCGCTGGCGGCTTGTGACGCGCTGGACGGAGTGAAAGATGGACTCATCGAAGATCCGCGAGTCTGCCGTTTCGATCCTTCGGTGCTCACGTGCAAGGGCACGGAAAGCAACGAATGCCTGACGACTCCGCAAGTCGAGGCGCTTCGAAAAATCTATGCCGGTCCAAAAAATCCGCGCACGGCCGAGCAGATCTTTCCAGGTTACCCGCCGGGTACGGAAGCCGTTCCGGGTACATGGGCGGCCTGGATCACGTCCGCGTCGGCACAGGGGTCAATCCAATCCGCTTTTGGGAATTCATACTATGGTCATGCGGTGTTCGAAGACCCCAAATGGGACTTTCGCACTTTGAACTTCGACCGTGACGTCGCGTTTGGCGACGAAAAGGCCGGCCCTGTTCTCAACTCGACAAGTCCGGACCTCCGATCGTTCCGCGCTGCCGGCGGAAAACTCATCCAGTATCACGGATGGGGCGACGCCGCGATTGCGCCTGCCAGCTCCATTGAGTATTACGAAAAAGTCGGTTCCTTCATTAGGAAATACCCCGATGCCAGAAGCAATTCTTCGCGGCCCGTGGACAGCTTCTACCGGTTGTTCATGGTTCCGGGAATGGGACATTGCGGTGGCGGCGCGGGACCGAACAGTTTTGGAAATCGAAGGCCCGGGGCAAGCATAGATCCGGACCACGATATTTTCTTCGCGCTCGAACGTTGGGTAGAGAAAGACGCCGCACCGGATCAACTTATCGGCGCAGGAGCGAATATGACTCGTCCGCTGTGTGTATATCCGCGCGTTGCGCAATATAAAGGATCGGGCGATCCCAACAACGCCGCCAGTTTCGCATGCCTCACGCCACAACAACGGAGGTAATCATTTTGATCCAAAGCTCCCCTCCTAAGTTAGGAGGGGTGGCTGCGCCATTAAGAAAAAGATCCCGTTCCGAAACGGCGCAGACGGGGTGGTTTCCCACGGAACCACCCCGGCCGCGCCAACGAAGGTGGCTTCGCGATATTTTATTGATGCGCGGCCACCCCTCCTAACTTAGGAGGGGAGTTTGCGTACCCGGACATTTCCACAACCATGAAGAAACATCGGATGCTGGCGGGGGGCGAGTGGCTCGAACCTCTCGCCGGCAATTGGATTGAATCCATCAACCCCTACACGGCGAAACCATGGGCGCTCATTCCCCGTTCATCGAAGGAGGATGTCGATCGTGCCGTCGCGACGGCAAGAGCGGCCTTTTACGGAGATGCCTGGCGAAAGCTGACCGCCACTGCGCGGGGCGCGCTGCTTCGCCGGCTCGGCGATATCGTGGCCGGTGAAGCAGACCGGCTCGCGGAAATTGAGTCCACCGACAACGGAAAGCTCCTTCTCGAAATGCGGGCACAGCTTCATTACCTTCCGCAGTGGTTCCACTACTTTGGCGGCCTTGCGGACAAGATCGAAGGCCGCGTCATTCCCAGCGACAGGCCAGGTGTGTTCAACTTCACGCGCGAGGAGCCGCTCGGTGTGGTGGCGGCGATCACCCCCTGGAATTCGCCATTGATGCTTGCCACGTGGAAGCTCGCTCCTGCACTCGCCGCAGGAAATACCGTCGTATGGAAGCCCTCGGAGTTCGCATCCGTCTCGGCTCTCACTTTCGGTGAGTTGTTCGAAAAGGCCGGCTTTCCTCCAGGTGTCGTGAATATCGTGACCGGTTACGGAAATGAAGTTGGAGAGCCACTCGTCACGCATCCGGATGTCGCCAAAATCGCCTTCACCGGCGGCGATCGAACGGGCGAGTACATCTATCAGCTTGCGGCACGCGGCATCAAGCATGTCACGCTGGAGCTCGGCGGCAAGTCCGCGAATATCGTTTTCGACGATGCGGATCTCGAGCAGGCCGTCAACGGCGTCGTCTCCGGAATCTTC
>Ga0066710_100006694_pt1 | contig 10836 bp, 7 predicted proteins | sample GraSoiAngelo_159_FD_79666 | JGI IMG/M metagenome (GOLD analysis project Ga0066710, IMG submission 79666) | Grasslands soil microbial communities from the Angelo Coastal Reserve, California, USA - 14_1009_16_40cm | ecosystem: Environmental > Terrestrial > Soil > Grasslands | place: USA...
CGCTTGGTGACTTCGAACGCGCCGAACTCGTCGGTCGGCCTCGGCATCGCGGACCAGACGCACGCCACCAGGGCATCACCGGGTGTCGATCCACACTGCTCCCAATTGCCACCACCGCCTCCGCCGCCGCCGCCGCCGCCGCCGGGAGGAGGTGGCGGTGGAAGCGGCTTCGGCAACGTCCGAAAGGCGCGGGTGACCGACCAGTCGACGGCGGTCGTGGGGTCGAAGGCACGCGCATGCCAGAAGTACACGGTGTCGTAGGCGCGATCCGACGGCACGTCGATGCTGGTTTGGTTCGGTTGCTCGGGAACCACCGCGCCCACCTTATTGATGAACACTTCGGTGTCCGACAGCTCGAACTGGTAATTGATCGCACCAACCGGACCGGATCGCGGCGCGTTGCTGACGACGAACGTGGGACGGAGCGGCTGCTGAACTGCATTGACGGCCGGAGCCATCGGTTCCGGTCGCTCGATCACGATCGGCGTGAACACGTCGAAGGTGGCCGCGGTCGAATACGGTCCTTCGTTGGCCCCATCGACGGCGCGGCTGCGCCAGAAGTACGTCCGTTCAGGCGCGAGACGATCCGGCAGTCGCAGCGTGGTGCGGCCGCCGTCCCCGGGCGCTACGCCGTCGCGCACGAAGACCTTATTGTTGAATGCGGAGTCGGTTGCGACTTCGAATATGTACGATAGGGGACGCACGCCTGTCGTCGCAGCGTTTTCCGCCAGGAGCGTCACCGGCTGGTTGTCGACGGCAATCTTCCACCCGAGCGGCTCGAGCGTTTTCGGCGCGGATATGGTGACTCCTGGAATGGGCCCGGCAACCGTCGGGGTCAGCGGATTCGAGCTCTTCGCGGCTTCACAGCCGCCGGCGGCGATCAGCGCGAAAGACAGCAGCAGGGTTCCCGGTTTTCTCATGTTCGGCTCACCAGCGACAGCACGCTGACACGGGTTGATATATAGGCGTATCCGTCGTATCGACCGGACACGCGACGCGCGTTAGTGATCGGTGTTGCGGCTGGGCTGGAAAACCGGCCGCGAAAAGCTGAGGAGAAGCTCAAGTATACGGGCGGGCCGAGCCGCTCGTCAAGACGCGCTATAGTAACGAAGCTTCGCCGCAAGGATGACCAATCGCGTGCTGAAGGTGCTCAACGGGTGCGACGACTTCGGCTTGGAAGGCTCGCGAATGCACGGCGTCAAACGTCTGTTTGCCTGGATGATTCCGCGGTTCGATCGCCGCCGTTTCGCCGTCTCTCTCGTCAGCCTGCGCAAGAAGGATCTGTCGGAAGAAACGCTCGAGGGGCAGGGCATCGATCTCACCTATCTGCAGCGCTCGAAATTCGATCCGCTGACGCTCGGCGCGCTGCTGCGCGTCGTTGATCGCCAACGAATCGATGTGCTCCACCTGCACGGCTACGGAGCGACCACGTTCGGACGGCTCGCGGCGGCGATGCGTGGGATTCCGGCAATCCTCCACGAGCATGCGAACCTCACCGACACGCCGTGGTACCAGCAGATCGCCGACCGTGTGCTTGCGCGCTACACCGACATCGCGCTGGCGGTGTCGAAGAGCACGGCTGAATTCGTCGTTCACGCGCGGCTGGTGCCGCCCTCGAAGGTCAAGGTGGTGTATCTCGGCGTGCCGCTCGAGGAGTTCAGCCGCCCGCGCTCCGCCACCGAGATTGCCAGCGCCAGGCGCGCGCTCGGTCTTGGCGCCAACGATTTCGCCATCGGTACGGTGACGCGGCTGCACGAGTCGAAGGGCAATTCGGTGCTCGTCGACGCGGCCGCACAGGTTCTGCGCGAACGGCCGCGCGCGCGGTTCTATGTCGTGGGCGAGGGCCCGCTACTCCCCAGCCTGCAGGCGCAGGCAGCGCGGCTTGGGCTTGGCGACCGCTTCGTCTTCGCCGGCTTCCACCGCGACGTTGCCGGCACGCTGTCGGCTTTCGATTTGAGCGTGTTTCCCTCGTTATGGGAGGGAACGCCGTTGACGGTTTTCGAAGCGCTTGCGATGGGCAAGCCGATCGTCGCGACGGATGCGGACGGCCTGCTCGACGTGCTCACGCCGGGTCACGATGCGGCGATCGTCGCGAAGGGCGAGGCGGGCGCGCTCGCCGACGCGGTCGTGTGGGCGATCGATCACCCCGAAGAACGCACGAGGCTGGGCGAAGCGGCTCGTGCCACGGGCCGCCAGTACGACATCGACGTCTTCGTGCGCAAGATGGAACGGCTCTACGCGCTGCTCGATGAAACGTCGCGAGCCACGCGCCGCGCGGGCATCGTTCGCTCCGATCTTTCGTTTCTGACGTCGGAGACTCCGGTCTGATGCGTGAGGTGACGGCCGTTTTGAGAACGCGGTCGGAACCGGAGAGAGAGGCGCGCTCGGCGCTGGCGTCCGAGTTGCCAGAGCCGTGGCGCCGCTCTCCGGGCGCGATCGCCGCCGTCGGCGTCGGCCTGTTCCTGCTGGCGGTTGCCGCCACGCTCGACCTGCCGAAGGCGGCCGGCGGTTTCAAGGGCGACGAAGCCACCTACTACAGCCTCACGTACAGCCTCGCCCACGATTTCGATTTCAGCTTCGAGCGCAAGGATCTCGCGCGCGTGTGGGAGGAATTCCGGGGAGGGCCGGAAGGCATCTTCCTGAAGCGCGGCAAGGTGATCCGGCTGCGCCGGTCGCAGCACGTGCCCTTCGTGCGCCGCGAGAAATGGGACGACCCGGTGCGGACGCGGCTCTACTACGCGAAGCCGTTCATCTACCCGCTGGTCGCGGCGCCGTTCGTCTTCGCGTTCGGGACGCACGGCTTTCTGGTGCTGCACGCGCTGCTGCTCGCCGGTGACCTGTGGCTTGCGTACGCGTTTCTCGCCGCCAGGAGGTCGTCGCCGCGTGCCGCGGTCGCGTACGCCGTCGTGTTTGTGGCTGCTTCGGTGGTGCCTGTGTACTTCGTGTGGATCACCCCGGAGCTTTTCAATGTGTCGCTCGCATTCGGCGCACTCTTTCTCTGGGCCTACAAGGAGGCAGGCGGCGGACGAGTCACTCGTGCAACATCATTTCTGCATGGCGCGGGTTCCGACTACGCGGCGTCGGTGCTGGTAGGCGTGCTGACGTTTTCGAAGCCGCCGCACGCAATCATGATGGCGCCGCTCGTCCTGCTCGCCGCCGGCCGGCGAGAGTGGCGGCGCGCCGTCGGGATGATCGGCGTGTGGGCGCTGGTCGCCGGCGGATTGTTCGTGGCGAACGCCGCGATCACCGGAGAGTTCAATTACCAGGCCGGCGACCGCAAGACGTTCTACGGCCGCGACGGCTTTCCGTTCGCCAACGACCGGGAGACGTTCGAGAACATCGGACCGGTGCGCGGGCGCGAGTCGGTGATGGTCGGCGAGGTGCTGATCAATCCGCATACGTTGACGGTGCTTCGTTACAACATGGCGTATTTCGTGATCGGGCGGTTCTGCGGTCTCGTTCCATATTTCTTCCCGGGCGTGCTGAGCGCGCTGTTGTTTCTGGTCCGCGCCCGGCGACAATCATGGCAATGGCTGGTCGCCTCGACGGTTGTCGCGGCGGCCCTTACGCTGATCGCGCTGACGCCGTTCACTTACTCCGGCGGCGGAGGACCGGTCGGCAATCGGTATTTCCTCGCGTTCTACCCGTTGTTTCTGCTCCTCACTCCGACATTGACCAGCCTTGCCGTGCCGGCGCTGGCTTTCGCGATCGGCGCGCTGTTTACGGCCCAGATTCTCGTGAACCCGATTTATTCATCGCTGCATCCGGGCGAGCACACGAAATCGGCACCGCTTCGGTGGCTTCCCACCGAGTTGACGCTGCTGAACGACCTCCCGATGGCGTTCAATCCGGACCGTTCGAGACGGCCGTTGTCCGGCGATCCGCCGATGCTGGCATACTTTCCGGACGACAACGTCTTCGATCCCGAGGGAGACGCGTTCTGGGTCAGGGGTAAGTCTCGCGCCGAGATCATCCTTCGCGCACCGGTCGTGCCGCTGGGATCTGGGCGTTACGTGTCCAAGGTCATCGTGCGACTCGCCGTCGAGGTGCAGAACGGCGGTCAGCCCGGTCGTGTCGTGGTGTCTACCGGCCAGGAGTCGAAGACTCTGGAGATGAAGTCAGCGGAGATCGCGAGATTCGCGCTCGCGATGCCGTCTGGCGTGCCGTACCGCCGCGACGAGAACCCGACGAGCTATCTGTACACGGTGTGGATCCGAACCACAGCAGGGTTCGTGCCCTTTCTCGACGCACCCCGCTCCAGCGACAGCCGCTTTCTTGGCGCGCACATCCGACTGCTTCCCGAGTACGCCGACGCGGAGACGACGTCCTGGCGACCGGTGCCGGCCACCAATTGATGGACCGCGCAGTGCGGCGCGAGCGCGCGCTGGAAATCCTCGCTGCGGCGGCGGTCACTGCGCTGCTGACCTACCCGCTGTCGGCGCATCCCGCAACCCTCACCCGGGCGGATACGGCCGACGGCCAGTATTCGATCTGGAACGTGGCTTGGGTGGCGCACGCGCTCGTTGCCAGTCCCGCTCATCTCCTCGACGCCAACATCTTCTATCCACACCGGCGTACGCTGTTGTACTCGGAGGCGAATTTCGTCGCGGGTGTTCTCGCGGCTCCAGCGTACTGGGCGACGCGAAGTCCGTATCTTGCGCACAGCAGCGTCGTCCTCGTGGCCTTCTTCCTGGGCGCGCTTGGCACGTATTGGCTCGTCCGGTACCTGGGCGGCAACCGCACCGGCGCCGCCGTGGCGGCCATCTGCTTCGCGTTCTGTCCTCATCTGTTCGCGCACACGACCCACATTCAGCTGCTCATGACACCCGGGATCCCGTTCACCATGCTCGCCTTCCATCGGATGGCGGACCGGCCGGTGCGCCGGCGGGCCGTGGCGCTCGGCGCCGCGCTGATGTTCGCGGTCTACTCCTGCGCCTACTACGGCATGTTCGCCGTGTTGATGGTTGGTTATGCCGTGCTCGCGACGGCGGCGCTGCGGCGCCTCTGGACCAGCGGCGGCTACTGGGCGGCCGTCGCGACTGCCGCCGCCGTGGCGCTGGCGCTCGTGCTGCCGCTATTCGCGCCGTATGCGCTGCGCCAATACTCCGGCGGCTTCAATCGGTCGGTGCGCGAAGCGCAGCGATACGCAGCCGACTGGCGTTCCTACCTCGCGTCGGGCGCTCTTGCGCACGCGTGGATACTCCCCTATGTGCGTCCATTTGGAGACGTCGCATTTCCGGGATTTGTGGCGGCGGTTCTCGGGGTCGGACGGCTCGTCACCGCACGGACGCTCGACAGATCCTCGCGCGACGTTGTCGCCCTTTACGGCGGGATGGCGGTGTTGGCGGGGTGGGCGTTGCTCGTTCCGAGCGGCGCGCTCTACACCGCGATCTACACGATCGTGCCCGGTTTCAGCCTGATGCGGGCGCCGGTGCGGTTCGCGCTCGTCGTCGCTTTCGCGCTCGCGGTGCTGGCGGGGTTCGCGGTCGATGCGATCGTCGGTCGTGCTCGCAAGGCGGGCCTGGTGGCTGCCGCCCTGATCGCCGTCACCCTTGCCGAACACTACATCGTATTCGGCTATCCGGGGGCGCCGATCCCTCAGGCGTCAGCGGCCTATGGAGTGCTCGCGCGGCAGCCGGCCGGTCCGGTGATCGAGCTGCCGTTCTTCGAGCGGCCGCGCTTCTTCCCGCGGCACGCGAAGTACATGCTGATGTCGACGGCACACTGGATGCCGCTCGTCAACGGATACAGCGACTACGTTCCGCCGGATTTCCAGCCGAACGCGATCGCGCTCGCGCCGTTTCCGTTTCCGCGCGCGTTCGACACCGCCGGGGCGCTCGGCGTGCGGTACGCGATTGTCCATCTGAACATGTACGACGGCACGACGCGCGCAGAGGTCGAGGATCGGCTCCAGCAGTTTGCGCCCTATCTTCGCCCGCTGTACGCGGACGCGGACACGAGGCTGTACGAGATCGTCGGGAGCCCACGTCCATGACGGCCTCCCCGAAAGTGGCAGCGCCCGCGTCAAACTCAGCGGGACGGGAGAGCGATCAGGACCGTGCGTGGCGGTGGGCGCGCGACAGGTAGACGGCGGCGCCGCTGAGGGAACTGAGCATGATCAGCGCCTGCGGGACAAGTGACACCAGCAGCGCCGATTCGATCGGCTGACCGATTCGGGTGAAGTAGAACGTGAAGGTCGCCTCGCGCACGCCGAAGCCGTTCACCGAGACGGGCAGCATCTGCACGACGAAGGATAGCGGCACGATCACGGCCAGATCCGAAATCGACAGATTCAGGTGCAGCGCGTAGGCCACGGCGAAGTAGAACACCACCATCGTGGCCTGAACGAAAATCGCCCAGCCAAAACAGCCGGCGAGCGCGCCCGGCTGCTTGCGAAAGCGCGAGAGCACCTCGGTGACTTTATCGATGCGGTTGCCGACCCACTCCGGGTGAAATACCGTAAGCGGCCGGAGCAGCCGGCCGAACCCATCGGGCGCGAAAACCGCGGGCGCTGATGCGGCGGCAAACGCCAGAAACCCGACCCACAACCACACCGGCCAGATCGGCAACGCCGCCGGATGGACGGCGCCGGCCGCTGACGCGCCGAGCGCCGCGACGAAGACGAGCGCCATGAGGCCGAGCGCTCGATCGGTCAGCACGACGGCGGCAGCACGCGTGGTCGATTGCGCCGGCCCGGCAGTGTCGCTGATGCGGATGACGTCGCCGCCGATGTTGCTCGGAAGGAAATTGTTGAAGAACGTGGCAACCATGAACGAGCCCAGCAGCGAGCGGCGGCCGACCGGCACCTGCTGCGCGTCGAGGAGCAGATGCCAGCGCCACGTACTGGCGAGCAGGTTGATCCCATAGATGCCAAGCGCGGCGAGCAGCCACACGAGCGACGCGCGCCGCGCCGTCGACCACAGGCTCGCGACGTCGATCTGTCGGAACAACACCACGAGCAGGATGATGCTGACGGAGATCTTGAGAGCGAGGAAAACGTGCCGGCGCGCGGCGGAAGACTCGTGTTGATCCGTGGACATCAATCAGGAAACGGGGAAGACGACACTGTACTACATTTCGTGCGAAAATCACTCTCAAACCCGTGCGCATTCTGATGATCGCGCCGGAGCCGTTCTTCGAGCCCCGGGGTACGCCATTCAGCGAGTTCCACCGCATCCGGGCGCTCACCGCGCTCGGCCATGAAGTCGACCTTGTCACCTATCCGTTTGGACAGAACGTCGTGATCCCCGGGCTGCGGATCTTTCGCAGCGCGAGGCCGCCGTTTCTCCGCCGCGTGCGAGTCGGCCCGTCGATGGCGAAGATTCCGCTCGACGCGTTGCTCGCGCTGACCGCGAGCCGCCGCGCGCTCGCTGAACGCTACGACGCGATTCACTCGCACGAGGAGGGCGGCGTCATCGGTGCGGTGCTCGCCGCGGCGCTGCGCATCCCTCACCTGTACGACATGCACTCGAGCTTGCCCCAGCAGTTGACGAATTTCGCATTCAGCGGCTCGCATGTGCTGCGACGCATCTTTCTCGCGATGGAGCGCTTCATGATCCGCCGCTCCCGCGTCGTGATCGTGATCTGCCCGTCGCTCGAGCAGGCGGTGCGCGCGATCGAGCCGGGAGCGCACACGGTGCTGATCGAAAACGCGCCGGGGGCCGGCAACGAGATTGCGACGGCGGCGCAGGCGGCAGCGATTCGAGAACGGCATGGCCTGTGTCCGTCGACACAGGTCGTCGTGTATACCGGTACGTTCGAGGCCTATCAGGGACTGGATCTTCTGTTCGCCGCGATGGCCATCGTCACGCCCCGGCATCCGGACGTGATGCTGTTGCTCGCGGGAGGACGTCCGGATCAGGTGGCGCGCGCGCGAGATCAGGCTGCCGCCGCCGGCATTGCCGACCATGCCGTATTCGCGGGCGACCGGCCGGCTGGCGAGATTCCAGCATATCTGCTCGCCGGCGACGTGCTTGCCTCGCCGCGCTCGACCGGGACAAACACGCCGCTCAAGACCTATCAGTACTGGCGATCGGGCAGGCCGATCGTCCGGCCGCGTCTATTGACGCACACACGGGTGCTGAGCGATGCGACGGCGTTCCTGACCGGTGCGACGGCCGAGGAGTTTGCCGCCGGCATCATCGCCGCGGTGACCGATCGCGAACACGCCGCGGCTGTTGCGGCGCGGGCGCGCGATCTCGCCGAGACGAAGTACACCTACGAGGCGTATCTCGAACGCACACGCGAGGCGTGCGCCGCGCTGTCGCGCGGGGACGCCGAACGACGAACGGACGCCGTGCAGGCGAACGACCCACGACGAACGGCGAGCGTGAACGACGCACGTCGAACCACGAACCCGAACGACGAACGACGAACGACGAACCCGAACGACGCACGCCGAACGACGAATGACGAACGGCCACCTCGTGCGCGTATCGTTTCGTCGAAGGACGTGGCGTGAAGCCACGCGGCGCCCCATCGTCTCCCGAGCGGCATTACAGTTACACCGTTTATGCTGATCCCGCGGTTGCGAACACATTCGACGATCGGCGATTCGGCGGACCAATAGGCGAGCTCGTCGCGTCCAGCCAAGCGCGCGTGATCACCGGATTCCTCACGCCGGTGCGCGAGCGGACGGTTCTCGACGTCGGGACCGGCACAGGCCGCGCGGCCGTTCTGCTGGCCAGGGCCGGCGCGCGCGTGACCGGCATCGATGCGTCCGAGGAGATGCTGGCCGTTGCCCGACGACGAGCGGCAGCCGACGGGGTCGACGCGCGCTTCGAGACCGGCGACGCGCACGCGCTGCCGTTTCCAGACCGCAGCTTCGAGGACGTTGTCTGCCTGCGTGTGCTCATGCACACGCCCGCCTGGCGCGAATGCGTCGCCGAGCTCTGTCGCGTTGCCGATCGTTTCGTCGTCGTCGACTATCCGTCGGCGCGCAGCATGGCGGTCGTCGAATCGCTCGGCCGCCGCATCGTGCACGCGGCGGGCCTGCGCACCGAGCCCTATCGCGTGTTTACCCACCGCGCGATCGCCGAAGCCTTGGGCGGCTGCGGATTTCGCGTGCGTGCCTCACATCGGCAGTTCGTGCTGCCGATTAGCTTTCACAAGGCGATCGGATCGCGCGGATTCACCGAATCGTCTGAACGGCTCCTCGACGGCATCGGTCTGCTGCGCTGGTTCGGGTCGCCCGTCACGCTTCTCGCGGAACGGTGCGCGTCCTCGTAACCGGAGCGGGCGGATTCACGGGCGGTCACCTTGCCCGGACGCTTGCCGCGCGCGGGTATGAAGTGCGTGCGCTCGTTCGTGATGCTGCCCGCGAAGGGGCAGATCTCGCGACCGCCGGCGTATCGTTCATCGCCGGAGACGTGCGAGACGCCGCGCTGCTCGCGCGGGCGACCGCTGACATCGACGTGGTTTATCACGTCGCCGCCATTTACCGGCGTGCAGGCGTTTCCACGGCAACGTATCGGGCGGTCAACGCGAGAGCGGTGGAGCAGATCGTCGAAGCCGCGGCGACCAATGGCGTACGACGCGTCGTGCACTGCAGCACCGTCGGCGTCCACGGCGACGTGAAGCATCCACCAGCCGACGAGGACGCGCCGCTCAGGCCGGGTGACATCTACCAGAAGACCAAGCTGGAAGGCGAGCGCCTTGCGCGGGCAGCCGCCGAGCGGCGAGGAATCGAAGTCACCATCGTGCGTCCGTCCGGCATCTACGGGCCCGGCGATCGGCGTCTGCTGAAGCTGTTCCGTGGCGTCGCGCGGCGCCGGTGGGTCACGCTCGGCAGCGGAGAGATCTATTACCATCTGACCTACATTGACGATCTCATCGAAGGCTTCCGGCTGTGCGGCGAGCATCCGGCCGCAGCCAACCGCACCTACATCCTCGCCGGCCCGGAGGTGACGACGCTGAATGGGCTGGTGCGGCTGATTGCGGAGATCGCGCAGGTGCCCCCGCCGAACCTGCACCTGCCGGCCTGGCCGGTGCGCGCCGCGGGTGCGCTGTGCGAGGTGGCGTGCGCGCCGTTCGGCGTCGAACCGCCGGTCTACCGGCGCCGCGTGGATTTCTTCACCAAGAGCCGCGCCTTCGATATCGCGCGCGCCCGCAACGAGATCGGATTCTCGCCGGCTGTTGGACTGCGAGAGGGCATTCGCCGCACGATCGAGTGGAATCGCCGCGAGGGATGGATGTGACCGACCTCCATCGGACGGCCGGACCGGATGTGCCGATCGAGAAAGCACAGGACCAGCTCTTCGCGCCCGGTAAATCGAGCGCGGCAAAATACTCCGAGCTGGTGGTCGGTCGCCTCGGACTCGGCGCGTTGTTGAAACACGAGTTGGTCGTCATGCTCGCGCAGCCGCACCCAGGCGCGTTCGGCCTGCTGATGCGGAAAACGCTCTACCCGCTCCTCCTCGGATCCTGCGGCCGCAACGTCGTCTTCGGACAGAACGTCGTCCTGCGCCACCCGCACAAGATCCACATCGGCAGCAACGTGGTGATCGACGACAACTGTTTGCTCGATGCGAAGGGCGCCACCAATCGAGTCATTCGGATCGGCGACGGCGTCGTCGTAGGCCGTAACACGATTCTGTCGTGCAAGAACGGCGACATCGAAATCGCGGACGACGAGAATGACGGCTTCAACTGCGATATCTATTCGGCGATGCGAGTAGCAGTCGGCCTAAACGTCCTGATGGACGCGTACAGCTACGTGATTGGCGGCGATCACGACTACTCGGACCCGTCGACCCCGGTGCTCGCGCAGTCGCGAACATCGGCAGGCGTCACGATCGGCGACGGCGTCTGGATCGGCGCGGGGGCCAAGATTCTGGA
>Ga0066710_100006695_pt1 | contig 10836 bp, 10 predicted proteins | sample GraSoiAngelo_159_FD_79666 | JGI IMG/M metagenome (GOLD analysis project Ga0066710, IMG submission 79666) | Grasslands soil microbial communities from the Angelo Coastal Reserve, California, USA - 14_1009_16_40cm | ecosystem: Environmental > Terrestrial > Soil > Grasslands | place: USA...
CGAGATTTCGATACTCATATCGCGGCATAGTTCGGCCTCGTCACAAGTGGTCAAACATAGCATAAGGCGTCATTGGTCGTTGGCTGTTGGTTGTTCGTCAATAAGCGATGAGGGATAAGTGAATTGCCCCCGCGACAGTCAAACACCAATTGATTTTGGCCAATGGCCAAAGACCAACGACCAAGGACGCCTATTTTTGCGTGACAGCCAGCTGATGTTCCCCCACTGTGGCCGTGTCAATGCGATCAGGCAGTGCGAATTGCGAGTCGATGCCGATCTGCGGATATTTGGGAGTTAGAAACTGGTCCACAAAAAGTTCCAGCACAAAATGGGGGACCTCGACTCCATCGAGCGAAACAGAATCCACGTGGACGTACCCTGTTCTTCCGGATCCGTGAGCGTGTGCGACGACAACCACCTCGTGCACGCCAGTGAAGATCCCAAGCAGCGGATTCGACGAATGCACACCCTCGCGGACGCGGTCGAAATCGACCTGCGCAGTTCCGGTTATGACCCCTGGCGTGCCTGCCAGTTTGAGCGATTGCACTCCAACCGGCAACTTCACATTATCCGAGGCGACGTAGGCGTTCACTTCCTTTTCCGTGAAGACCGTCGGAGTCTGGTCGGGCCGCTGGGCGCTCGCGTTTACTTCAATGTGATGGAGCTTTTGCTCCATGCTGGCAACGTCGGATGGAGGGGTCTTTGTCTTTGCGAAACAGGCGAGAGCTGCCAGCAAAACAATCGTGGGAAATCTTCTCAAGGTTTTAACGAGGCACGTGCTGACGTGGTTGCAAATTGCGAAACTCGGGTCCTACTGACCGTGCCGGAGAGGTCGTAGCCGGTTGGTCCTTCACTCGCCATCTTTAGGCTGAGCGCTCCTGTCAGCGATGCCGTACCACTAACGGTATAAATGCCATCAGCGCTGTCAAGTTTCGCGTCTTGAAGAGAAAATTTACCGTCCTGCAGAATCAGCTTGCCACTAAATGCTTTGACTCGCAGCGGGCCGGCTTTACTGGTGAGGACAACGTGAGGGAACCTGGCCGCTTGGATGGCAAAAATTGCGCTCACATCTGCGTCGGCAATCACATCCTGAAGACCCCACCCGGCGCTCTTAAACTCATAGTGTGCCGATCCGGTCCCTTCAACCCACCCGTCCTGCATAAGATCCGAAATTTGACCGAGTGTAATGTCGCCGATATTCCCGCTGCCTCGGTAGATAGGCGGCCGAGCCAGGAAGTCTGCCCTCCATTCTCCGCCCATTTTTCCGCCTAGAATCGCGGCCCGAAAGTTCGCAACCGTCAATTTGCCCTGGTCAAGGGTCACGTCTCCGGAGAGTTGAGTGGCGCTCGACTTTTGCATCGTGAGCGTTTCAATGGAAACCTTCCCACTGGCACGTGCCTGCAGGAAGTAGGACGCTGGCGTCCCGCCGAGCGACAGGAACTTGTACCAGGACTGCTTGCGCGCAGATGGATTTAGAACGTTGTTCAACGTGGCCGCGTTGACTTCACCGGCGTGCAGATTAATTTGAAGCATGCAGTCGCGTGGAGTCGGGCATGGCCGCGGAACTACCATTGATCCCCGCCATTGCGAATCAGCTACCGCCGCGTTGATGTTTTGGACCCGCACGTTGTCTTCAGCAATAGTGAGGTTTGCACTGCGAACGTCGAGCGGAGCATTTAGTCCACGAACCTGTGCGCGGACGTTGCGCAGTTGCGCGATGCCGGTCACACTTGGCCGGCTCTCTCCCCATGTTCCTGAGATTTGGAGGTCAACGTTCGAGGCGCCATCGGCCGATATTGCGGGAGCCGGAATGCCGAGTATTGCCCCAACCTGGAGTAACCGCTTGACGCTGGCGTCCCCGCGGACCCAAGCCCGATAACCGGCAAAAGAGAGGGACGCGTGAGCCTGCAATGGAAAAGTCCGCCCAAGGGAAACACTCACTGGGCCGGCGTCGATCCTGGGTGCGTCTTCTTGCCCTTGGCTGCCATCGTCATTTTCCGAACTGGAGATAACGGTGAATGGCACCCTCTCCAGGAATAGTGGGGGCGAAGACTTGCTTGAGGCTAGCGTCAATTCCAGAAGTGCGCCCTCGCCCGTCCATTGAACCGGCTGATCGGCGCCAGTGCGCACGATCTCGACCGTGGAGTCGAGAACTCCATTGACGTTCAAGCCTTCGGAGACACGCGCAGTGGTATGGCGAAGGAAACTCAACACGGCTGCTGCTGGCAGCTTATTCCCGACGAGGGTGAAGCTAAAAGAAGAGAACGGCAAGCCCGTCGCACTGCCTTTCAGCTCAAGCGAGCCGCCACCAGCCGGAGACGCGCAATCCACGTCTGAAAACGAATTAGCTGCAAGGTTGTAGTCGGCCACGCATCGACCAGCGAGATGCAAGTCATCGTCATTAAAGACGTCGTAGCGGCCAAGGTCATCTATTGAAGCATCGGCGACAATCTTAAAGTTTCGGGACGTCCCCGACAAGCTGCCGGAGATGAGGACGCCACCTCGCCACCCTTTATCTGTGCCTGAGATAAGCTTCGAGACCTGGCCTGCTTGTGCCTGCTTCCACTCGAACCCAAATTCGATGGGACTTTTCGCTGGCGAGCCGGCCCGCTGCCAATGTCCGCTAAGGTTGATCACGCCCGTGTCCGTGAGATTGGCGTCGGTTCGAATAGGCTGCGCCTTTAGCCGGATTCCCCAGACGTCATCTGATTCTTGCCATAGCGCAAACTGCGCATCGGTCAATGCAAAATGAGTTTTTTCTGCGCCAACTTTGAAGTTGATGCGCGCGTGTGTGGCCTCAATGTAAGGAAACTCGGGCCGGGACTCTCTGCGCGCAGAACCAGTCGGTGCCGTCGAAATCTGACCGGTCCGCTGCAGTAGATCCTGCAAGTTCCACTTGCCCTGAAAATCGCGGGTTAGGTTAAGGCTGGCGTTGGTAAGGGCCAGGCTGGAAATTTCAAACCTTCCGCGAAGAAGAGAAGTAACTCGCAGGGAAGCACTCACATCTTGGGCTCGCAGCAAAGGCTCTGATCCGACCGAAGCATCGTCATATATGACGAAATCTTCGAGCTCGAAACCAAGCCGAGGCAAGAACCGAAGATGCAGCGATCCAATTTGAACTCGCTTTCCAACAGCCAGACTGATGGATTGTGACACCCGCCAGCGGACACGCTCCGCTTGCGGGCGTACCAGGAGTAGCGCGATCAGCAATAAACAGATACCCGCGACGGCGTGCTGGGATGACGACCTGGACAACAATTTCTTCACTTCACGGCCTTGAGCGTCCGTTTCCAGCGAGTCTCGTCGAAGAAATGAATAATGACGTGGCCGAGAAATGCCACCCGCTGCCCGAATTCCCTCTGTTGATACTGGTCTTCGCCCGTCTCGAAAGACCAGTAGATAAACATCGGGCGGCCAATGACATTCTCTCGCGGAATGAATCCCCAATATCGGCTGTCAAGGCTCAAGTCACGATTGTCCCCCATTCCAAAGTAGCTGTCAGGGGGCACGACAAGATCGCCGTTTTCAATGTGGTCGGGCATGGTCAGTTTCCATTCCGAGATCACATTGGCCTGGTCGCCGGGTGAGACGGCAGGAAAATTATCACGATATGGATCGTACGAATTGAAGGGAGGCTGATCGCTGTGAACGACATAAGGCTCATCCAGCTTTTCGCCATTACGATAGACTGCCCCATCGCGCAGATGAATGCGATCCCCCGGCAGTCCGATGATGCGTTTGACGATATAAAGCTCCGGCGTGCGCGGGTCCACGGACAGAAATACCACGATGTCGCCATGGTGGATCTGGCTGTAAGGGACAAGCGGGCCCACCCCACTCGTGCGGGGAGAAAACTGCACGCGGTTGACGAACACGTGATCACCCACTAATAGGGTCTTGACCATGGAAGCGGAAGGAATTTCGAATGCCTGCAGAATGAACGTGATGATGAACAGCCCAGTGACCAGAACTCCGGCAAGCGATGCCAGAAATTCAACTGTTGTCTCCCGCGGTTTTTCGTCCTGTTTGTCTCTCTTGGCCACGCGTTCTTCCTCTTTCAATAATTTCGGCATCAATTTACCAATCGGAGAGTCCGGTCCCAGCGCGTGATCTGCATCAGGTGTCCCATGGCATAGATGAATCGGGTAAGTTTATCATTCGCGGTCGTATTGCCTGCTTCCTGGCTACGCATAGACCAGTAAATCACCAGTGGCCTGCCAACGATGTTCTCCTGTGGCACGAAGCCCCAGTACCGGCTGTCGGAGCTGTCGTCGCGGTTATCACCCATCACGAAGTAATTGCCTTCCGGAACAATCAGTTGATTGTCCTCAACCATCTTTCTCATCTCCTGCCACCATGCACCGCTCAGGCCTGATGGAAGAAAATCCAGTCGCGGAAATTCGTCCCGGAACGCATCATGTGGCCGGAAATAATGCACATACCCTTCCACCATCGGCGCGCCGTTTATATAGACCTGCTTATTGATCAGCCGGATGTGATCGCCAGGAACTCCAATCACCCGCTTTACAAAATGCAACCGAGGATCGAGTGGATAATGAAAAACCACGATATCGCCGCGTTTTACCTTGCCATATGGCAGAAGCTGGCCGCGAAAGTTGCTGGCGCCGAAGTGCAGTTTGTCCACCAACAGGTAATCGCCCGTCAGCAGCGTATTCTCCATGGATTCCGAAGGGATTTGGAATGCCTGCACGATGAATGTCACTATAAAAACAGCAATGACGACAATGCCCAGCAGCCACTGCAACGATTCTGGCCAGCTTGAGGAATGCACGTGTTGCACGTGGTCGGCACTCACTCTCCGGCTCCATTTTCCTTCGCCGCCAGATACTCCAGCACCTGGCGCGCGGCGTCCTGCTCGGCATTTTTCTTGGTTGATCCCTCCGCACGGCCGAGGAATTCAACCTGGCTGTTTCCCATTGCAAGCAATCGCGCTTCGATGGTGAAAGTCTTCTGATGCTCGGGACCTGATTCCTTGACCATCACGTAAACCGGCTGGGGACGGTTCGTTGCCTGCAGCTTTTCCTGCAAGGCCGATTTGTAATCGGTCACCTTTGCCGCTTTGCCGCTCGAAATGAATTCTTCCAACTCCGGCAACAAGACATGGCGCAGGACGAGCGAACGCGCGGTCTCGAAACCTGCATCCAGATAGATTGCGCCAAGCACCGCTTCTAGGGCATCCACCAGAAGCGCGGATTTGCTACGGCCTCCGCTCTTCTCTTCGCCCCTGCCTAAACGAAGATATCTTCCGAGCTCCAGCCGTTCAGCAACGTTAATAAGATGATTCTTGCTCACCAGATGCGCACGCAATTTTGAAAGCTGGCCTTCGCTGAACTGGGGGAAGCGCCTGAATAATTCTTCGGTCGCCACCAAGCCCAGGACGGCATCACCCAGAAATTCAAGCTGCTCATTATCCTTGGCGCGTTCTGTGGCTGTCGGCCGTGCGGCCTCAGATTCACGGGCCTGCGAACTGTGCGTGAGCGCCTGATGCAGCAGCTCCGGCGAAGCGAAGACGTGCCCGAGGGTCTTTTCAAGGGTCACGGGTTCCCGGGGGTGTGAGCTTACGGTAGGGTTCATGTATGACTCAATGGCTGGATGAATTCGAGCTCTGAGGCGCGGAACTTTGCGGCGCGCGTCCGCGGACCTCAATTACTAGGCGGTCACGCTCGTTCCGCGCCATCTTGCCGACGTCTGTGCCTTCCTGTGTGAGTTCAACCGCCTTATTGGCTTGCTGCAGCGCATCGCTGTATTTCTTTTGCTGGTCGAGCGCGAGCGCCAGGCGCAGCACCACAACCGGATCAGGATTGGCGGCATCGGCCTCGATCGCCTTCCGTAGATTGCCTTCAGCGTCGGCGTATTGTCCCTGCATGTACTGCACCGTTCCAATAATCGCGAACGCGGTTGACCGCAAGGTGTTCTTGTACGTTTCCACCCGCTCAGGCGCGGTACCCGTAGGGACTGCGAGATCGGTGTCAATCGTTTCCAAGGCGTGCTGGGCATAATCAATCGTGCGCGTCGCGCGTTTGTCTTTATCCAGATCGGTGGGTGAAGTTTGCTCCTGCAGGACTTCGGCAACGCTAATCAATGCCTCGGGATCGTCCTTATCCAGATTCAGGACCTTCAGTCCCACATCCATCATCTTCTGGGCGCTTCCCGCCGTCTGATAGGCATTCATGGCCGAGCGATAGAGCAGCACCCGCACCGCGCTGTCCGGAAATTTTGCGGCAAAGTCGTCGGCAGCTTTCTCCATGGCCTCGGGATTCTTGGCGTTCGCAATGGCTGCTTGATATGCCTGATACTCCGCCGCCGTCTTTGTCTGAATCGGCGCGCGACCTGTTTGGAAGGATCCGCCGGGCTGGCTAGATTGTCCCGGCGACTGGGCGAGACCCACCGCAGCGACTCCGGTCAGTCCTAAAGCGAACGTCAATGCTGCTGCCAGTTTCATTTCCCCCATTCTCCCATTACCACGGACAACGTCAACTTGATGTTATTGCTTCTGATCTTCCGAAGGGGGCGGCTGAGCCTGTTGCGCACGACTTGGCGGCGCATAGGGCTTCTGTAATCCTTCTTCAGCTGCCGCTTTTGCCTGAGGAAGCGAGTCGCTCGCGCCCACAGCCGCTTTGTAATGCTCGATAGCGGCAGCGCGTTTGGGACCGTCCTCCTCATCGTCCTGCAAATCCAGAATCCTTCCCAAATAAATGTGCGACCAGGCTACAACCTTCGGCTCACTTGTCGCCTTTAGCGCCTGTTCGAAGTAGGGGCTCGCATTATTAATTCCTCCGCGCAAGGCAATTTGCGCCAGAATGAATAGTGCCCTGCCCGGATCCTCGTTCTTTTCAGCGAGCGCCTGTTTCGCGAGCTTCTCCGCGGTTTGAATATCGCCAGCCGAAAGACGCTCCTCGGCCATGGCCAGCAGCTTGCCTTCCTTGGGACGCGCAAGATGGAGCAATTCCGGTTCGGCAGCTGCTGCAAACTGAATCTGTCCTGCTCGCTTCTGTTCTGCGCGCGCGTCAATTCCTGCAAGCATTGCGGGTAATGCTGCTCTGAAGCCGATGCTGTCTTTTTCAAATTGCAGTAAGCGCTGGTAGAAATAGCGCGTCAGAATGAATCCTTGCTGCTCGGAATCCTCGATCGAGCGGTCCTGCTCAGATTGCGGTGCTTTGGCTCCCGCCATGGTGCGCGCCTCCACAGCCCGGATCAAGCACTCGGTGACCAACAACGACGGATCTTCTTTGAAATTTTCATCCATCGGCGCCAACCGCAGGGAATCCATAACTGGATCAAGCGGCTTTAGGTTCCCGGCAAATTTTCCAACCATCGGATCCAGCAAAAAATGCAAAAAGGCATGCCGGATCAAGTCCATCTTCAAACTTGATCCCGGCGCCGGCGTGAGCACAACGTAGTAATCGTTGCCGTAACTGCGCGCGTTGATTTCCGAAGGTGCACCCATCGCCTCCACAAACACCGTGAACGACCGTCCCATATAGTTTGCAGACGGCAGACGCAGGTAAAGCTCCGTTGTCCGGATCATCTGCGACAACGGTTCACGATACTGTCCATTGAATCCGGCGTAGGCTGCCGTATGTTGCTGCCATAATTCGTGAATTCCCGCCGTGGTGTAAAACTTCGTCAGCAATGGAACTAGCCCGAGCACGCCACTTGCGTCAGGCGGCAAGTCCGCTTCTTTGACCCTGGGCGTCAGCGCCGGAGGCGGGTTCAGATAAAGCGCCAAAGATATATAAGAAGAGAGCGTGCGAGCATCCGTGCCTTGCTGATGGTCGTGGTAGAACGCGCAAAGCGAATCTGAAGCTGACTTGGCCGTTTCAGACGTTTCGAGATTGCTACCAATTTCCCGCCGGACCGTCATTCGCACCGGATCAGACGCGGTGAGCTCCGCGTCGTATCCGCAGTTGTTGATTGCAGTCAGAACCGCAAATAGAGTCTCGCTGTTATCGAGCTGTACGCCGCCCTGCGCGAGCAGAGGCGCAGAGGCGAGCATGCTGAACGCGGCGCACCGAAGTGCGAAATTCTTACAGGACATGGAAATAAACGTCAGGAAGTCCTCCTGGATCGACTGGAGAGCAGGCCTTCTTTATCAAAGTCTAAGAGGTTCGGTGCCGAGGGTCAAACCGGAAGGTGTTGGACTTTCAAAACAACCATCTCCTATCCAGTCAAACGGGATATGGAGGAGTCGTAAACGCAAATTCGCAACGGTGATCACCGAACCAGATCCCTAGTCAGATCTCTGCGAGTCCGGGCGGCAACACACGCCATACTGCTGCCATAGCCGAAACCACGGGCTCTTCGCCAGCAACTCGTCATGCCGCCGGTTCGCAGCAGCAAGGTCCCTTGGACCCAGCGGTCGGGTGTCCGGCACCGCAAAGGTGCGCTCTAGCCACTCGATTTCGGTGATGATCCGATCAACATCCATGCGCTATCAGTATAGCTAACCCGCTTTGCGGTCAAGCAGCGAACAAAGGTATCTCGGACTGCAACAGCAGTTGGAGGCACTACAGCACCTATGCGATACTGGCACTGCACAAAAATCGGCAACTGACACCAGACCTAGAAACAGTGATCTTGAGTGAGTGGAGCGGATCTCTGTGAATCAGCAGTAAGTCGCTGAACCATAGCCTCTCATCGCCGGGATGGCGGAACTGGCAGACGCAGCGGACTCAAAATCCGCCGGGCTTCGGCCCTTGGGGGTTCGACTCCCCCTCCCGGCACCAGCACTTAACCCTCCGTAATTCGTAGCGTTACAAGCTCTGCTGGTCCCGCGATGCAGACGCCGAAAAATTTCGCGCGAGACCTCAACGTGATGTAAACGTGATGTTCCAACCGCGCTCTCCGAGGAACTCACCGGCGTTTCTGGTTGAGAGGGAATTGCTCGTGAGAAATCTTTCATCGCCGCCGATCCGGGTGCGGTTCGAGTGACGACTGCTGCCTCTAATCGTTGCCTCTGTTCGTCCTGACTCTTTTCGAGCATGTTCATGGCGTCGGCAATATCTTGATGGTCTACGATGGCGTAGCGATGAAACACAGAAGTTGTCTTCCAGCCCCCCACTTCCATGGCCACCTTCTCGGATACGCGCCCGCGGCGCATGTTGCGCACGGCGGTTCGGCGCAGATCGTGGAAATGGAGGCCCGACAAACCGGATTCATTGCACACTTTCTCCCAGCTTCCGCGGAAATCCCTTACCGGCTTGCCGTTCGCCCGCGTGAATAAATAATCGTTGGGCTTCTTGCCCTGAATCGACTGAAGCAGCAGTTCCCGCACCCGGCGAGGCATCGTGACCTCGAGACCCTTTTTGTTTTTAGTAGTTCCAGGTTCCAGTCGGATGACGTTGGCATTGGCATCGACTTGCTTCACCCGCATCTTGAGAAGAGATCCATAGCGCCAGCCGTAGGTGCAACCGACTTCAAACAGCGCCGATATCCACAGCCCGACCCTGCCGCATGCCTGCTCCCGTCGCATCCGAGCTTCGGTCTCTAGGAAGCCGGTTCGTATATTGTTCTCTTTGAGCATGGGAATGTAGGGCACAAATTGTACCTTCGGTATTGGCGAAAAATTCCGATTACGCTTAAGTGCCCTCCCATGTCGGCGCAACCTCCTACGTGTATTGGAGCTTGTGCTCCTCCAGCCAACTACGTGCGATCTTTGCCAGAGCTTCGTCCCGAAACTGGTACCAGCTCTGTTCCAAGCCGAGTCGTCGGATTGCACTCCGGAATGCACGAAAGGCTCCCGCTCCGTGAATGGCATTCAACAGCTCGCCCCGGATTTGCTCGATGTTCTGTGCTCGCGAGAATCGCTCCATGATTGACCACTCGTGAATGTCGAAACGATCCGGCAACTCCAAGAACCGATCACTTTCCAAGGCGGCACGAATCTTCGGCATCATCTCGCGCTCCCAGGCGGGGGCCTCTTCCCAGCATGTGTCTTCCGCCAGAGCTCGCTCCTCTTCCGTTACAACGACAATTTCACCTGTTTCCGGATCCAAGTACGACGTACAGTCGTCACTCGCCGCTTCCAATGCAGCGATGATTTCACGCAGAGAGATGACCTTTGACATAGCGTCGAACACCTCCGTGAGGGACACGAAAGTCGGCCAGACGGAGATTATAAGGCGGGCTAGGCGCGAGAGCGCATGAGGTTGCTCATTGGCGCGTTCTGAGCGTAAACGCCTGATAACGGCAGCTTCTCTTCTGCTAGATTTGGTGCACACGCCCGACTTTCACATTGCTGGCCTTAGATGGAAACACACGTTGAATTTCGCTCAGACAAGTTCCCGCCACTCGATGGAGAGGAGAAACTCATCAATCCCGACTTGTGGGGCAAGCGATTGGCTGACTTTCTCCGGGAGGGCCTGCGCAAGCAGGGATTTGAAACTGAGGAACCCATCGCGGAGGACTGGGGCTGGGTCGTACCCGTGGTTAACAAGTCATTTCGTCTATGGATCGGCTGCGGCCACTACCAAGCATACGAGGACGGGTTTCTTTGCTTCATCGAACCACACAAACCATTTGTGCGGAAGTTCTTAAAACGGGTTGATACACGAGAGCGTATTAGCGCACTGCGACAGGCCATGGATAAGGTCCTCGCAGAAGAGGAAGGTATCAGGTCCAAGCGTTGGTGGACCTACGAGGGATTCAACGGCCAATACAACCAGAATGGCGACTAGTTGTTGCAAAATCGCCATTACACTCAAAACCATTTGAACTCGTGCGTTACGGCTCCTACTGACTGTATGATTCGGCCATGTCGAACGACGAAACACCGAAAGGCAGGCCTCTCGCGCTAGATCGCAACGCCACAAGCGC
>Ga0066710_100006696_pt1 | contig 10835 bp, 7 predicted proteins | sample GraSoiAngelo_159_FD_79666 | JGI IMG/M metagenome (GOLD analysis project Ga0066710, IMG submission 79666) | Grasslands soil microbial communities from the Angelo Coastal Reserve, California, USA - 14_1009_16_40cm | ecosystem: Environmental > Terrestrial > Soil > Grasslands | place: USA...
CGTCACGCTGCGCCGGCGCTTCCGCACCAAGGGCCGCGCCCTCACCGGGATCAGCGACGAGGCGCTCGACGGCTCACTCGCCGACGCCGCCGCCTCGGTCGACGACTTCCTGCTCGAGGAGCTGGAGCGCGCCCGCGACACGCGGATGCGCGACATCGTCGCGACGATCCAGGCCGACCAGTACCACTTGATCGCGCGCGAGCCGGTGCCACCGCTCGTCATCCAGGGCGGGCCCGGCACCGGCAAGACGGCCGTGGGGCTTCACCGCGCCTCGTTCCTGCTCTACGCGCACCGCGATCAGCTACGGCGCGTGCTCGTCGTCGGGCCGAACCCGGCCTTCATGGAGTACGTCTCACACGTGCTGCCGACGCTCGGCGAGGACAGCGTCGACCAGCGCGCGGTCGCCGAGCTCGTCGACGGCGCCGAGGTGACGCGCACGGATCCGCTCGAGGCGCAGCGCCTGAAAGCCGACACGCGTGTGGCCGAGGTGCTGCGACGGCTCGTCGACTCGGCCTCGGAGGGCGAGCCGCAGGAGCTCGTCGTGCGAATGGAGGGCCGCTTCGTCGGCGTCGAGGCGGACGAGGTCGGCGAGCTGCTCGCCGAGGCGCGCGCGGAGCTCGGCCTCTCGACAGCTGCGCGCGAGCGCTTCCGGATGAACGTCCTACGCCGCTTCTATGAGGACTACGGCGCACGGCTCGGCGGCCAGGCGTACCGCAACTTCGAGGAGGTCGAGCGCGCGCTGCGGCGTGACGGCCGGCTGACGCGCTTCCTCGACCGCGCCTGGCCCGCGCCGAAGCCCGAGCAGATCGTGCGGCGGCTACTCACGGCACGCAACGCCGCGGAGGGGATCCTCGACGCGGACGAGCAGGCGCTGCTCCGCCGGGCGCGCAGCGGCTGGAGCGAGGCCGACCTGCCGCTCCTCGACGAAGCGCGGGCGCTGCTGCTCGGGACGCCGCAGCAGTACGGGCACGTGATCGTCGACGAGGCGCAGGATCTGACGCCGATGCAGCTGCGGATGGTCGCGCGACGGGCCGTGGCCGGCTTCACGATCCTCGGCGACATCGCCCAGGCGACCGGGCCGATTGCCTACGATCGCTGGGACGAGCTTCTGCCGTTCCTGCCCGACGGCGAGAGTGCGCGGGTCGAGGAGCTCCGCCACGCCTACCGCGTTCCGCGGGAGATCATGGCCGTCGCGATGCCGCTGCTCGAGCGGATCGCACCCGATGTCGAACCGCCGCTCGCCTACCGGGTCGGGGCCGAGCCACCTCGCCTCGTTCGCGACGAGGAGCCTCTTCGTGTTGCCTACGAGGAAGCAGCGCGCCTGGCCGGCGACGAAGGCCTGCTCGCAGTCATCGCTCCGGCCTCGCTGCGCGGCGGCGACGGGAGCTCGGGCTCCCTCTTCGACGACACGCGAATCGCGGTGCTGACGCCGCGCGAGGCCAAGGGCATGGAGTTCGACCACGTGATCGTCGTCGAGCCGGCCCAGATCGTGGACGAGGCCGCCGAGGGACAGGGGCTGCGCGAGCTCTACGTCGCGCTCACGCGCCCGACCACGACCCTCATACTCGTCCACTCACGCCCACTCCCAAAGGAGCTGCGCTGGAAGAGCTGACGGTCGAGCACGGCGGAATCTCGCTGGCGGCGAGCTACTCGCCTGCGGGTGAGGCCGCGATCGTTGCGCTCCACGGAGCCGGGGAAGGGACGCGTGACGCTGAGCTCTACGGGCACCTGCACGAGCTGCTCCCGCCCGCCGGCATCGGCGTCGCCACCTTCGACCGCCGCGGCGAGGGCGAGTCGACCGGCGACGCATCGCGCGGCCGCTTCGACGTGCAAGTCGAGGACGCGCTCGCGGTGATCGACGCGATCGACGCGCAGCGGGTCGGCCTCTGGGGGATCAGCCAGGGGGGCTGGATCGGGCCGCTCGCCGCGGCCGCATCGGACGCGGTTGCGTTCCTCGTCCTGATCGCCTCGACCGGCGTCACCCCGGCCGAGCAGATGATGTACGCGGTCGAGAAGCAGCTGCGGCTCGCGGGTTACGGCGACGACGTCGTGGCGCGCGCGCTCGAGCTGCGGCGACGCTTCGAGGACTGGGTGCACACGCGCGCCCCGGAGCCGGACGAGCAGCTCGCGGCCGAGCTCTGGGCCGGAATCGACGAGCCGTGGTGGGGCCAGGTGTGGCTGCCGCCGACGCTGCTCGACGAGGAGGGCCTCCGCCTCTGGGTCGAGGAGATGGACTTCGATCCGCGGCCCGTCTTCGCGCGGGTCCGGGTCCCGACGCTGCTCTTCTACGGCGAAGCCGACTCGTGGACGCCAGTCGAGCCCAGCGTCGAAGCCTGGCGAACGGCGCGCGGCGACGACGTCGAGATCGTCGTCATCCCGGAGGCCGAGCACGACCTGACGCTTCCAGATGGAAGCCTCGCTCCGGAATACACAAACAGGCTCGTCGACTGGGTCGTCCGGCGAGCGGGCTGAGCTTCAGCCATCGAGCTGCTTCTCCCACGTCAGAAGCGTGTCGTCGACCTCGAGCGGACCGGTGCGGAGCATGATCGTGCCGCGGACGTGCTCGGGCGGGATACCGATATCAACGTAGCCGCAACCGCGGTACAGCACCTGCGCAGGTTCGTTCTCGACCCCGACCTTGAGCCTGAGCCGCTCGAACCCCCTGGCACGGCACTCGTTCTCCGCTGCGGCGGTCAAGGCTGTAGCGATTCCGCGGCGCCGATGCTCCGGGCGCACGGAGACATCCTGCAGCTCAGGCGGATCGGTGAGCGCCAGATGGGCGTGTCCCAGTGGCTCTTTCTCTTCCCAGGCGACCAGGTAGAACCCGTCGCCCCGGCCGAGCCGAGACAAGCCGAGCACGGCTCCGACGCGCTCGACGTCGTTCAGGGCGAGCGGCCGAATCTCCATCGACGAAACGGATCGTAGGCGTTCTCCAGCGCGCGTCTCGACAGCTACTCTGGAGGCCTGCGGCCAAGGCGAGGGCGCGTCCCCTCCACTTTCCGTGAGAGAGTTGTCGCCCGTTGTGCTCGGGATCCCTTTCCCCTCCCCGCGGCGCACGCCTTGGCCGGACTTTCGACCGAGCCCGTGAACGTCAGCGGAAGACGCCCAGGACGCCCTCACCGCCGACGTAGACCGTCGACGAGTCAGGGCTGAACGCGAGCGCGCTGGCGAAGAACGGTGCGTCGGGACGCCACGGCGTGAGGAGACCGCTGGCGAGATCGAACTCTCCGATGTCGCGAAAGGCACCGTTGATCTTCTCGAAGTCGCCCACCACGACGAGCGTCTTCCCGTCGGGCGAGACCTGGAGGTCGTTGACGTAGTCGTCCGGGCTCGGATCCCAACGCGTCGCCGAGCCGTCGCCCGCGTCGAGCTCGGCCAGGTACTTCCGGGACCTTCCGCCGATCGATTCGAACTCCCCGCCGACGAACACGCTGTCGTTGACGACCGCGAGCGCGTGCACGCTGTCGTCGGCTCCCGCATCCCAGCCGGTGGCGAGCCCGGTCGCGACGTCCAGGGAGGCAACCCCCTTGCGCGGCGCCCCTCCGATCGAGCCGAAGGCGCCGGCGACCCACATCTGGTCTCCGGACAGAATGAGGTGGTTGACGAGCCCGTTCGCACCGGGGTTCCAGCCCGTGAGCGCGCCGTTCGCGTCGAAAGCCGCGAGTCGTCTCCGGACCTTGCCTGAGGAGGACGTGAACGCGCCGCCGACGTAGACGGTCTGGCCGTCCGGGGACGGAGCGACGGCCCAAAGCCCGGAGTTGATCGGCGGACCCCAGGCGCTCATCGTCAGCGTGCCCGGATCGATGACCGCGAGACTCCGCGCCGTACGGTCGCCGAGCGTGAAGCGGCCGCCGACGTAGATTCGTCCGCCATCGGGGCTCGCTGCGATCGCGCGCACGGCCGCGCCGCCCAGCGGCGGCGCCCAACTCGAGAGCCTGCCGTCCAAGTCGAACAGGGCAAGCCGGGCACGGCGAACCGCACCCACCGAACTGAACGACCCTCCCACTCCGATTACGCCGCGGCGGATCCGGACGAGCACGCCGACAATCCCGATCGTCTGTGGGCTCCAGGAGCCCGCGACACCGGTCCGCGTGTCGATCGCGGCCAAGTTCGAGCGATCCACGTCGCCGACGCTGTCGAACTCGCCGCCGATGTAGACGGTGTGGTGTCCGGGAGCCAGTAGGAGCGTCTCGACGGAGCCGCCGACGTTCGGATCCCAGGGCGTGGCCGCCCCGCGCCCTCGGTCGAGCGCCGCCACCCCGCGACGGGACCTCTGCCCGATCGAGGCAAAGCTGCCCGCGACGTAGACCGGCGAGCCCGATGGGGCGGGGACGATCTGCGAGACCGAGCCGTCGCAGTCGGGATTCCAGCGTGTGACGTCACCTTTGCGGAGGTCGAATGCTGCGAGACCGCTGCGGCGCAGCCCGCCCGCCTTCTCGAACTCGCCGCCCGTGTAGATCCTGCGTCCACGCGGGTCGAGCGCGAGCGCGTCGACCTCCCCGGCGACCCGCGGGCGCCAGCGGCGCACGGAGCCGCTGACGGCGTCCACCGCGCCGAGGTCGGCTCGCCGTTTGCGGCCGAGGCGGCCAAAGGATCCGCCCACATAGATCGTCTTCCGGTCCCTCGCAACCGCCAGGGCGGAGACATACGCCTCCTCGTCCTTCTTGCCGGGCGTGACCCTGGGAGCCCAGCGCTTCAAGGCGCCGCTCTCGACGTCGATCGCAGCCAGCCGGAGTCGCTTCTTGCGTCCGAACTTCGTGAACCTACCTCCGACGTAGAGCGTCGACCGCACGCGTGCGAGCGCCGAGACCGACCCGTTGACGTGCGGCCTCCAGCGCTTGTCGAGGCGGCCGCTCGAGCGCAGGTGGATCAGACCCCGGCGCGCGAGGCCGCCGACGTAGAAGTTCTGGCCGGCGAGGTACCAGCCGCCCCGGCCGTCCGAGGCTGCCGCGTCAACGGTGCCCTCGACCGGCGTCCGGATCGGCGCGACCCCGCCGCTCCCCGAGACGTGCGCCCACGTGCCGGTCTCCGGCCCGATGAGGTCGAAGTCACCTCCCGCGAAAACGCCCTGCGGGGTCGCGGTGATCGCCCCGATGGTTCCGTCTGTGACCCAGACCCGCTGGGGCTCGGCAGCGTGCGTGGCGGGGGCCGCGGCCGTCTCCGGCGCCGAGCATGCGAGCAGCGCTATCCCGAGGGTTAGTCCCGAAGCGACCCGGTTGTTCACGCGCCTGCGTCGTCTGCCGTAATGCATGACCTGACCCTGTCCGAGAACCCTGTCACCTACCTGTCAGGCCCCTCGCAGCCTAGCGCTCTGCCGGCCGTCGTTCCAGCCGTCGTCACTCGAGGACGATCGTCACCGGTCCGTCGTTGACGATCTCGACCGCCATCCGCGCTCCGAAGCTGCCGGTCGCGACGTCCACCCCGAAGCCGCGCAGCGCCTCGCAGAACGCCTCGTAGAGCGGCTCCGCTTCCTCCGGCGGAGCGGCGTCGCCGAAGCTCGGCCGGTTGCCCTTCGCGGTATCGGCGATGAGCGTGAACTGGCTCACCACGAGCGCCTCGCCGTGGACGTCCAGCAGCGAGCGGTCGAAACGGCCCTCGTCGTTCTCGAAGATGCGTAGCTGAGCCACTTTCGCGGCCAGGCGGTCGGCTCCGGAACCGTCGTCCCCCCGCGCCACTCCGAGTAGAACGCAGAGCCCGGAGCCGATCTCGCCGGTTACCTCTTCCCCCGCACGTACACGCGCGCGAGAAACCCGCTGCACGACGGCCTTCATGTTCCGCTCGAAAACGACGATATAGCCCTGGTGGAAGCGGCCTCCCTTCCCTGGCAGCACCTCGGCTCCCTGCTGATCAACAGGGGCCTGCTCAACGTTGATCAGGTCAAGCAGGCGTTCGAGGAACAGCGCCTGACCGGCCGACGCCTCGGCGAGGTCGCCGTCGGCCACGGCTGGGTCACGAGCGCCGACCTGGCGAAGGCCCTCGCCGACCAGTTCGGGCTCGAGTACGTCGACCTCTCCCAGACCGAGCCCGACCGGGACGCTGCGAGCTTGCTCCAGAAGGAGCTCGCGTTCCGCTACCAGGCCGTGCCCGTGCGCTTCCTCGCAGACGACCTGCTGCTCGTCGCCGTGGGCGACCCGACCGACATCACGGGCGCCGACAACCTGCGCCTCGCGCTGGGCTACAACGTCCGCCTCGCGGTCTCCGTCCCGGAGGACCTCGAGCGCATGATCAAGAAGCTCTACCGGACGCAGATCGACCTCGAGCAGGACGACGCCGAAACGGAGGAGGCGGCCCGCGAGCACGCTGCTCAACGCGAAGAGATCTCGGAAGCGGGAGGCGAATCACCTGCCGTCAAGCTCGTCCACACGACGATGGCCCAGGCGATCGAGGACGGCGCCTCCGACATCCACTTCGAGCCCCAGGAGCAGGACATGGTCGTCCGCGCGCGCATCGACGGCGTCACCCGGGAGGTCGCGACGATCCCGAAGCAGATGCAGCCCGCCGTGATCACCCGGCTGAAGATCATGGGCCACCTCGACATCGCAGAGCGGCGCGCGCCCCAGGACGGCCGCGTCTCCGTCCGCTTCGGCGGCGAACCGCTCGACCTGCGGATCGCGGTGATCCCGACCACCCACGGCGAGCAGGTCGTCCTCAGGATCATGCACCGCGCCGTGAGCAAGCCCGACCTCGGGCAGCTCGGCATGACCGCCGACGCGCGTGAGGTCTTCGGCCGGGCGATCCACCAGCCCTACGGCGCCGTGGTCGTCTGCGGGCCGACGGGCAGCGGCAAGACGACGACGCTCTACACCGCCTTGCACATGCTCAACGACCCCGGCCGGGTCCTGATGACGATCGAAGACCCGGTCGAGTACCAGATCCCGGGCGTCAACCAGATCGAGATCTCGCCCAAGAGCGGCCTGGACTTCGCGCGGGGCCTCCGGACGATCCTGCGCAGCGATCCCGATGTGCTGCTCGTCGGCGAGATCCGCGACGAAGAGACCGCGCGGATCGCGATGCAGGCCGGCATGACCGGCCACCTCGTCCTGACCACCGTGCACGCCCACAACGCCGCCAGCTCGATCGCGCGCCTGAAGGACATGGGCGTCGAGCCCGGCCTCCTCGCGAGCTCGGTCAACTGCATCGTTGCCCAGCGCCTCGCGCGGCGCCTCTGCACCGACTGCCGCGAGTCGTACTGGCCGACCGATGACGAGCTCAACCAGATGGGCCTGCTCGCCCAGAAGGGCAAGATCTTTCTGCAACGGCCGAAGGGCTGTGGGCGCTGCGGCAACACCGGCTTCCGCGGCCGCGTCGCGCTCTACGAGGTCATGCCCGTCACGCGCAAGATCCGCGGGCTGCTGGAGACCTCAACGGACGAGATCCACCACGCCGCCGTGGAGGACGGGATGACGACCCTGCACGAGGACGGCATCCGCCTCTGCCTCGAGGGCGTTTCTTCACTCGAGGAAATCCGCCGAGTCACGGGCGAGCGGCTCGCCTAAGAGGCGGGCTCGCCCGACAGGCTCTCGCGCATTCGCTCAGCCGCCGTGAGCATCCCCTTCTGCTCGTAGAGCCCGGCCGCGCGCGAGGAAGCCTCGGCGGCACTTGCTGCATCGCCAACGAGACGTAGCACCGTGGACAGATCCTCGACCGTACGGGCGCGCTGGTCGAGCCAATCGGTCGGCTCTACGAGGGCAACTGCTTCACGTGCGAGTGCCTCGGCCTCCGTGGTCTGCCCACGCTGCGCAAGGATCTTCGCCTTGACCGACCGCGAACAGACAACCGACATCAGGTCATCCGAAGCCGCGAGGCGTGCGCTCTCCTCCGCGAGCGCGTCGGCCTCGTCGAGCCGTCCCTGCTCGTAGAGGACGTCGGCGAGGAACGCGGCGCGCGTCGAGAGCATCCCCTGCTCTCCCATCGCCGCGAGCCGTTCGTATCCCTCGCGCACGCGTCGTTCGGCGTCGGCGGCGCGTCCGGCGGTGCGGTCGAGGTAGTAGCCGATCTCCGAGATCGATCCCGCGCCCATGAACGTCATGCCGAGCTCGTACGCCTGCGCTACCGCCCCGTCCAGCAAATCTGCGGCCTCATCCCGCCGGCCGCGCATTCCCTCGAGGCCGGCCTCTACGGTCCGCAACCAGATCTCGGCAAGTGGGGAGCTTCCAAAGCGCGTCCGGAGAGCGGCGATTCGGTCCAGCGCCGATGGAATGGGCGAAGGTCCCGCCATCAAAGCCCATCCGAGCCAGCCACAAGCATCAGCCGTGATGTGGCGGGCGCCGATCGTCTCCGCTCGCTCGATCGCCCGCTCGTACGCCTCCTCTGCGCTCGCGCAGTTCCCAAGCCAGGTTCGCAGCTGGCCGGTCAGGAGCCATGCCTCGGCTAGCCCTTCGTCGTCGTCAAGGCGCTCGAGCTCCGAGAGAGCGGCCTCCACGTCGGCACGAGCCTCCACGAAGCTCGATGACTGTGAATAGATCGACACTTCGGCGCGTTTGAGCACCGCGCGCAGCTCCGTCACCCGGTCGCCACTCGCGCGCGCGGCATCGATTGCCGCAGCGAGGCGCGCCTTCGCATCCTCGAACTCTCCGGACTCGGCGAGGGCAATTCCGAGCGCGAGCAGGACCTCAGCCCGATCGGGGTGTTCTTCGGACAGGAACTCGAGGGCTCGAGCATGCAGCTTCCGAGATCCCCGGTAGTCACCTAGCGAAGCTGCGCGAAACCCGGCCGCGGCCAACCGTCCGCCCGCTCTTTTCTGAAGCTTCGAATCGGGGAGACCGAGCTCTTGCCGGTAACGGGCGGCCTGCTCGAGGTGGTATCCAAGGATCTCGTCGAGCTCGACGAGGCTCTGTCCGTGGCCCTCCAGCCAGCCGGCAAGGCACACGTGAAGCTCGGCGCGAGTCGATTTGGGGAGCGCGTCATAGGCGGCATCGCGAATCAGGAGATGCCGAAAGCGAAAGCCGTCATCCCCCGGGACCTGCGCCTTGTCCGGCCGGACGAGCTCCTTTCTCACGAGCGCGGCCAGCCGAGGCGTGATCTGGTCCTCTTCGGGCGCAAGCGCCTGCACGGCGCCGCGGTGGAACACCTCGCCTTCAATCGCGCCCCGTTCCAGCACGCGGCGCTCGGGGGGCTTGAGCTGGTCGAGGCGAGCCGCGACCAGCGCCCGGAGCGTCGGGGGAACGCTTACCTCGCCGTCCGCCTCGCCCGCCATTGCCAGCATCTCGCTGACGAACAGGGGGTTTCCGCCCGCCGCTCGGGCGATCTGCTCGCGCAACTGCTCGGGGGCGCGCTCGCCGATCAGCTCGTCCACTTCACGATCGGGAAGCGGCTCGAGCCGGATCGCCACCGGCCACGCGGGGCGGCTCTCGACCAATTCCGGTCTCGCCATGCAGAACAGCAGCAGCGGCGATCCGGAGGAGAGGAGCCCGACGTGTTCGAGCAGGTCGAGGAACGTCTCTTCGCCCCACTGGATGTCGTCGAAAACGACGACGAGCGGCGCGGCGGCCTCGAGCAGCTTGCGAAAGGCCCAGGCGATCTCCTCCGCCGACGTTTTGGCTTCCGATTCTCCCAGCAGCGAGCGGATCGCCGTGGCGGCCGCCGGATCGCCCGGCAAGACGCCAAGCTGCTTGATGACTTCCACGACCGGCCAGTACGTGATTCCTTCCCCGTACGGCAGGCATCGGCCCTGAGCCGCACGGACGCCGAGCAAGGCCAGAGCCTCCTCAACGAGACGCGACTTACCGACCCCCGCCTCGCCGACCAGCGTGACGAGCTCGCACCGCTGCTCGTCCACCGCGCGCTGCCATGCCTCTTGCAGGGCCGCGAGCTCACGCCGCCGGCCGACGAAGCGACTGCGCGGGCGCTCCGGCGACTGATGCACCGCGGCCAAGCGATAAGCGCCGACCGGGCGCGCCTTGCCCTTCAGCTCGAGCGGCTCCAGCGCGTCCACCTCGACGGCTCCCTGCACGAGCTCGAGGGTCGGCTCGCCGAGGAGAATCTCGCCTGGGAGGGCGGCCTGCTGCAATCGCGCGGCGACGTTCACCGCGTCTCCGGTCGCAAGGCGCTCGTCGGTGCCGGTGACGACCTCGCCCGTGGTAAGTCCGATCCGGCCTTCAACCTCGAGCTCCGGGAGTGTCCTCTGCATCTCCAGGGCGACGCGGCAAGCACGCAGGGCATCGTCCTCGTGAGCGGTGGGAATGCCGAAGACGGCCATGACCGCATCGCCGATGAACTTCTCCACCGTTCCACCATGGAGCTCGACGATCTCCTTCATCCGCTCGAAGTAGCGGGCAAGCAGCGTTCGCAGAGCCTCGGGATCTGTCGTCTCGCCCAGCGCGGTCGAGCCGACGACGTCGCAGAAGAGCACGGTCACGACCTTGCGCTGGAGCACAGGGCGAGTCTAGGACGCTCTAGGAGAGGTCGCGAATGCGGGACTCGTACGCCCGCTCGCCGGGCCTCAACGAGCTCGCAAGCTTGTAGTGCCCGTTCGCCTCGTGGTCGTGACCCTGCTTCTCGAGGCAGCGGCCGAGTGCGTAATGCGCATAGTCGTCCGCGGGCGCGAGCTCGAGCATCTTGCGGAACTCCGACTCGGCCTCCGCGTAGCGGTGGATCCGGAAGTAGGCGATGCCGAGCGCCTCGCGGATGGACGCCTTTTCCGGCTCGCGCGCCTTCGCCTTCTCGAGCGGGACGGTCGCCTGGGCGGCCATCCCCTTCGAGAGACGGTCGCGGCCCTGCTGAAAGAGGTCGAAGGTCTCGCTCATGGAAACGGTCTTCCCTCAGGCTAGCCCGAGCGAACGCAGCGAGAGAAGGCCGCGCGTGCGCTCGAAGCGGGTCAGCTCGCGGCGCAGGTC
>Ga0066710_100006697_pt1 | contig 10834 bp, 10 predicted proteins | sample GraSoiAngelo_159_FD_79666 | JGI IMG/M metagenome (GOLD analysis project Ga0066710, IMG submission 79666) | Grasslands soil microbial communities from the Angelo Coastal Reserve, California, USA - 14_1009_16_40cm | ecosystem: Environmental > Terrestrial > Soil > Grasslands | place: USA...
ACCAACGCGCTCAAGTACAACCTGACCTGGAGCACCGACGGGCTCATCAACGAGTACTGCAATCCCTGCGAGGCGATCATCGACGGCGCTTTGCGGGAGACGCTGGCACTGGAAGAGATCGAAGCGTTCTCGCTCGACGGCGTTGCTTACGAAGCGTTCAACACCTCGGGCGGGCTCGGCACGCTGTGCGACACGCTCGCGGGCCGCGTCGAGAACCTGAACTACAAGACGGTGCGCTATCCCGGTCACCGGGACCTGGTGAAGATGCTGATCCGCGATCTGCGCCTCGGCCAGCGGCGGGAGATTCTGAAGGACGTGCTCGAGGCGTCGATACCGATGACGCGCCAGGACGTGGTGCTCGCCTTCGTTACGGTGAGCGGCATGCAGGACAGCCGGCTCACGCAGGAGTCATTCGCGAAGAAGGTCTACAGCAAAACGCTCGACGGGCGGCTGTATTCGGCGATTCAGATCACCACCGCCGCCGGCATATGCGCAATGGTGGACATGGTGCGCGAGGGCGCGTTGCCGGATCGCGGTTTCGTCCGCCAGGAAGACGCCGATCTAGAGCGCTTTCTCGCCAATCGTTTCGGGAAGCACTACGCGTAGGAGTCACTCGCCAAGTCAGCGCCGAACGGGTAATTTGTATGGCTCCATGTGCGGCCGCTTCGATCAGCACACGTTGCCGTATCGCTACGCCGGCTACATCGACGCGCTGCTCCGCGCCGCACCCGATGAGCCGCCCCTGCGCTACAACGTCGCGCCCCAGACGCGTGCCTGGGTGGCACGGACGACGCGCGAGGGTGCCCGCGAGCTCACGCCGCTGCTCTGGGGGCTGGTGCCGTGGTTCGCCGAGGACCCGAAGAAAGCGGTCAAGCCGATCAACGCCCGGTGCGAGACGGTCGGCTCTCGGCCGATGTTTCGCGAGCTGATCGCAAGGCGCCGTTGCGTTGTTCCCGTCGACGGTTTCTACGAGTGGCAGAAGACGTCCGGCGGCAGGCTGCCGTACTACATCCGCATGGCCGACGATGCGCCGATGCTTCTCGCCGGATTGTGGGATCGATGGCGGCGCGACGACGCGGAGCCGATCGAGTCGTTCACCATCCTGACGACGCCCTCGAATCCGATGATCGCGCCGCTGCACGACCGCATGCCGGCGATCGTGGATCGCGCAGACCTGGAGCGCTGGCTCGACGTGAAGGAGCAGGACGCCGCGGCGGCGGCCGCGTTGCTGCGACCTTTTCCGGCAGAGCGGATGCGCGGCTACCCGGTCAGCCGGCGCGTCAACTCGGCGAACAACGAGGGGCCCGAGCTGATCGAGCGCGTCGATACGGGGCTGTTGCTCTAGCGACCCTTCGGGCTCGCGCGCGTACGCTGTGCGATCCGCGGCACCGACGGCATCGTCGGGCGCCGGGCCGTTTGCGGCAATGGGTTCGCGGGTGCCGGTTTCGCAGCGCCGCCGCGGAAGGTGCTACCTTTTTTGCCTTTGGACATGTTCGCAAGCCTCGCGTATTAGTGATGATCGGCCCATCGTACCGAAATTGCGGCGGTGCGCAAGTGCGCGGCGGTCAGTGGCGCTATGATCCATGCCAATCGACGCCGGACTCGCGTCCGCTGATTCCGCGAGCGCCCGTCCCGGCTGAAACCTTCCGACCACGTTACCTCGATGATCCGCGATCCTGACACGCTCGCCGCGCTCCTGGACTCGATCACGCGCTTCGTGCGTGAGCGGCTGGTCCCCAACGAAGCGCAAGTTGCAGACGACGACGCGATTCCGCCGGCGATCGTCGCCGAGATGAAGGCGCTGGGCCTGTTCGGCCTGTCGATTCCGGTCGAATACGGCGGCATCGGGCTGACGATGGAAGAGGAGGTCCGCGTCGCCTTCGAGCTGGGTCGCACGTCACCCGCCTTTCGCTCGCTCATCGGCACCAACAACGGGATCGGCTCTCAAGGGATCGTTCTCGACGGGACGCCTGAGCAAAAAGCGCGCTACCTGCCGCGGCTCGCGTCCGGCGACCTGATCGGCTCGTTCGCCCTGACCGAGCCCGGCTCGGGCTCCGACGCGGCGTCGCTCACCACCACCGCGGTCCGCGCGGCCGACGGCGCACATTACCTCCTCAACGGCACCAAGCGCTACATCACCAACGCGCCCGAGGCGGGCATCATCACCGTCATGGCCCGCACCGACCCGGGCGACCGAGGTGCGCGCGGCATCTCGGCGTTCATCGTCGAGCGCGAGACGCCGGGCCTTTCCTTCGGCAAGCCCGACCGCAAGATGGGCCAGCGCGGTGCGCACACCTGCGACGTCATCTTCGAGAATTGCCGCGTGCCGGCGAGCCAGATCATCGGCGCGCGCGAGGGCGTGGGCTTCAAGACGGCGATGAAGGTGCTCGACAAGGGCCGGCTGCACATCGCGGCGGTCTGCGTCGGTGCCGCCGAGCGCATGCTCGCCGATGCGCTGGCGTACGCGTTGGAGCGCAAACAATTCGGGCAGCCGATCGCCGAGTTTCAGCTCGTGCAGGCGATGCTGGCCGACAGCAAGACCGAGATCTACGCCGCGCGCTCGATGGTGCTCGACGCCGCGCGCCTTCGCGACGATGGGCGCGATGTAGGCACCGAGGCGGCATGCGCGAAGCTCTTCGCCTCCGAGATGTGCGGGCGTGTGGCCGACCGTGCGGTGCAGATCCATGGCGGCGCCGGTTACATCGCGGATTATGCGATCGAGCGCTTCTACCGCGACGTGCGGCTGTTCCGCCTGTACGAAGGCACGAGCCAGATCCAGCAGCTCGTGATCGCGCGCAACATGATCCGCGAGGCACGCCGATGATCGCGCGAAGCGCGGCAGTGGCGGCGGGCACGATCGCCGCGATCGAGCGCGAGCTCGCCGACGTCCCCCGCCTGCTCGCGACACTCCCGCGGCGGATCAGCGACATTCCGGCGCTGCGGGCCGCGCGGGATCCAGCGGCCGCGGCGCTGCGCGAAGGAGCGCGCGCGTGGAGTTACGGGGAATTGACGGAGGCGATCGAGCGTTGCGCGACCGACCTCGCCGCTGCGGGCGTACGCGGTGGCGATAGAGTGCTCATCGTCGGCGAGAACTGCGCGGCGTTCGTCGCGGTACTGCTCGGGACGGCCCGGCTCGACGCGTGGGCCGTGCCGGTCAATGCGCGACTGTCCGCGCGGGAGATCGACGCGATTCGCGACCATTGCACACCGCGCCGGATCGTCTATCTCGCGCATGTCTCGCCCGATGCGGCGGCGCACGCGGCGCGGCACGGCGCGACCGAGGTGTGGGTTCCGGCCGCGATGGGGCGCGTGCTGCTTGGCGGACGCAATGACGATTGCGAGCCGGAGCTGGTCAGTGAGGATTCCGCGGTGCAGGTCGCGGCGCTGCTCTATACCTCAGGCACAACGGGTGACCCCAAGGGCGTCATGCTGACGCATCGCAATCTGCTCTACATCGCCCGGTTGTTGAGTGCGTTGCGCATGCTGGTCGAGTGCGATTGCATCTACGGCGTGCTGCCGATCTCGCACGTCTACGGCCTGGCGTCGGTGTGCCTCGGGACGCTCTTTGCCGGCGCGTGCGTGCACCTCGAGCCGCGCTATTCGCCACAAGCGCTGCTGCGCGCGCTCGCGCAGGATCGGATCACAGTCCTCCAGGGCGTGCCTTCGATGTACGCCAAGCTTCTCGACTTCATGCGTTCGACCCGGGCGCCGCTCGAGGCGCCCCGACTTCGTCTTTGCTACGCCGGTGGCTCGCCGCTTACCGCGGCGCTCAAGACCGAGGTAGAGCGCGCGTTCGGCGCGCCGCTGCACAACGGCTACGGCTTGACCGAAGCGTCGCCGACGATCGCGCATACGCGCCTCGATGCCCCGCGCGACGATTGCTCGGTGGGGATGCTCTTGCCGGGACTCGAGATGCGGATCGTGGAGCTCGCCGACCCGCGCCATGGTGACGCGCCAGAGGGCGGGTCCGGCGAGCTGTGGGTGCGCGGGCCGAACGTCATGCGCGGCTACTACCGCGATTCAGTGCAGACGAGGCAGACGATCGACGCGCAGGGCTGGCTCAAGACCGGTGACATCGCGCGCCGTGACGCGGACGGCGCGCTATTCATCGTGGGCCGCACCAAGGAGCTGATCATCCATTCCGGATTCAATGTCTACCCGGTCGAGGTCGAATCGGTGCTGAATGCTCATCCGGCGGTCTCGCAGTCGGCGGTCGTCGGTCGCTCGGTCGAGGGCAACGAGGAGGTCGTGGCCTTCGTCGAGCTCTCGCCGGGCGCGAGCGCCACGCCGGAGGATATCGGGCGCTTCGCTGCGGAGCGCCTCGCGCCCTACAAGCGTCCGGCGGAAATCGTGATCCTGCCCGTGTTGCCGACCGCGGCCACAGGCAAGATCCTCAAACACCGCCTTCGCACGCTCGCGGCGCGTTCGACCGCCGAAATGGATGCGGAACACCCCTTGCGGTGACGCTCGACATGTTACCGATTGCTACACCAGCACGTTGCCAACGGCCGTGGCACGGAAAGAGAGTGAGCACATGATCATCGGACTGCCGTTTCGTCGTGCGGTTACGATCCTGGCCGTAGCGGCTCTCTTCGCCGCGTCGGCGTGGGGACAGGACTACCCGTCGAAGGCCATCACGCTGGTCGTGCCGTTCCCGCCCGGCGGCGTTGCCGACATCGTCGCGCGCCCGGCCGCCGATGCGATGAGCCGCTATCTCAAGCAGCCCGTCGTGATCGAGAACAAGCCCGGAGCCGGCGGAGGCATCGGCATGGGTTACGTAGCCAAGGCTAAGCCCGACGGTTACACGCTCCTGCTCGCGCTCTCTTCGATCTCGATCCTGCCCGAAGCCGACAAGGTGACCGGCCGCGCGCCGCTTTATGCGCTCGATCAGTTCGTGCCGATCGCCCGGCTTACCGCGGATCCAACGGTGCTTGCGGTGCGCGCGGACAGCCCGTGGAAGACGCTGCAGGAGTTCATCGCCGACGCCAAGCGCCGGCCCGGGGCGATTACCTACGGCTCATCCGGGAATTACGGCACGATGCACGTGCCGATGGAGATGTTCGCCGAGCGCGCCGGCATCAAGCTGCTGCACGTGCCCTATACCGGCGGCGGTCCCGCGGTGGTCGGGTTGCTCGGCGGCAACGTCGACGCGATCTCGACGGGCCCATCGACCGTGATTCAGCACGTCAAGGCGGGGAAGGTCCGCGTGCTCGCATCTTGGGGCGAGAAGCGACTCAGCTCCTTGCCCGACGTGCCGACGCTCTCCGAGAGCGGAGTCGATACGGTGTTTTTCCAGTGGTCGGCGCTCTTCGCGCCCGCGGGAACACCGGAGCCGGTGATCGCGAAGCTACGCGAAGTCGCGCGAGCCGCAGCCGCAGATCACGCTTTCGTTACCGCTCTGGCGACTGTCGAGACGCCGGTGCAATATCTCGACGCGCCCGAGATGCAGCGTTTCTGGGAAGCGGATGCCAAGAAGCTCGCCGAAGCCGTGCGGCGCGTCGGCAAGGTGGAGTAAAGAAACCAACCCGGAGACATCATGACCGAGCACACATACAAGCATATCGAGTTGACCGGATCATCGACCAAGAGTAGCGACGAGGCGGTCCGGAACGCCATTGCGCACGCCGCGAAGACCGTTCGTAACATGCACTGGTTTCAGGTGGTGGAAACGCGCGGCCACATCGCCGACGGCAAGATCGCGCACTGGCAGGTGACGTTGAAGGTCGGCTTTACGCTCGAAGCCTGAGCCTGCAAAAAAAACGCCTCGCGCAATGGCGAGGCGTTTTGGCAATCTGGGCAGGGATCAGATCCGATGGACGATCTGGACTGCGGTCGGCATGCCGAATCGCACCATGGATCTGCCCTACCTGCGGCGGAGTCTCCCTGAACCCTTCGCGCCGGGCAATCGGCGCGCGTCCGATTTTGATGTAGGACGGCGGCGAAGGGCTTGTAGGATGATTGCGCCCCGATGCACTCCAGTTAACCGCTGGTGACTCAAGGCGACTAGGCTTGCTTGCTTAGGGGAATATCCATTGGCGGGCTCCTCATCGGCTTGCTGGCCGGCTTTTCACTACCCGACTTTTCACTGCTCGATTTGTCGGTGCTCGACTTGTCGCTGCTCGACTTTTCGCTCCCCGACTTGAACTTGGCGTCCGCGGCGTCGCGGCATGCTTGTTGCTGTTCGGCGGGTTTCTGGTCGCAGGCCGCGAGTGCTTTCTGATGCGCAGTGTTGCCGGCTGCACCCTTGTTCATCGTGCCTTCGCTCGCGGGGGCGCTGGGGGTTGTCTGCTTATCTGCCGAGGGCTGCTGCGCCTTGTCGCCGTATGTCTGCGCGGCGGCAAGACCGGGTAGCGCAGCGAGGGCGAGGGCCAGGATCGTATAACGGATGGCTTGCATGTACGGTCTCCTGTAAGACGTAGAAAGTTTTTGCTCGAGAGCGTTTGGATCGCGTGGCACTCGTTGCCATACTTGGCCGGCGCCCAGCGCGCGATGGGTGGCTCAGGGGCCTGATCGCAGGCCAATGCTGAGCCGATCACCCCCGAGCGGATATCGGCCCGCCGCCTATTTTGTTGTAGGGCGCGGATGTGACGCGGGTCCGCCCAGGTCCTACGGCCTCGGAATGCTCTTCAGCTGCCGCCCGGCGCCGCGCCGTGCAGGCAATCAACGTATGCCGCGCCGGTCAATGGCTCGCAGCGTGGGCTCGTGTTGGCGTTGCGGCCCGACGTGTCGCCCGGATACGCGTACCTGTAATACCCGCGCCAGGCGGGGGAATACTCGTCGGTCACGGGCGGGCTCGTGTAGTAATAGGTCAAATAAGGCGGATGCCCTTCGACCATTTCCTGCCGATAGCCATAGCTTGGATAGGTCGTAGCGTTGGGGATGGCCTGGCGCGGCCCTTCGTTGTCTGCGCCAAAGGGTTGCTGGCCGTCGTCTCCGGCTTGCGATCCTGCCGCCGATACGACGCCCGCCATGCCCGGAAGCACGGCCAGCGCAATCGCCAAGGCGATCCGACGGATGGCTTGATGAGGCATATGCTGGCTCCTGTCGAATTGGATAAAAAGAAAATGCGTGAGACTCCGGACAGGGCGGGGCACGCCCTTCTGTCGCACTGCCTGGGCGCGATACTTCTCGACGTCCAGTGTGCCGCGGAGTCTCATCGCAATTCAATGCTGCACCTATCGAACATGGGCAACTATCGGCTCGATGCCGATCTTGCTGTAAGCCGACTCCGAGGGTCCTTCGGCGGAAGTCCTACAGCAGCCCACCGTTACTTCGAATTCAATAGCAAGAGGCGGAGTGCACGGCCCATCTGCCAGAGACTAGAGTACGAGCATTGACCATGAAGACTCCGAAAGGACGCAAAGTGAACATGACCACCAGGACGGAAATGCTCGCAGCCGAGACCGTGAACGACCCTCGTTGGGCCGCCGTTGCGGCCCGCGATGCGAAAGCGGATGGCAAGTTCGTCTACTCGGTCAAGACCACCGGGGTGTACTGTCGTCCGTCTTGCGCCGCGCGCCCCGCACGGCCGGAGAATGTCCAGTTTCACTCGACCGCCGCGGACGCAGAGCGCGCAGGGTTCCGCCCCTGCAAACGCTGCAGGCCGGATCAGCCCTCGCTCGGCGAACAGCATGCGGCCAAGGTGGGCGAGCTGTGCCGGTTCATCGAGAGCGCGGAGCGCGTGCCCAGCCTCGAGGCACTGGCAAGACGCGTCGGGTTGAGCGCGTATTACCTGCATCGCGTCTTCAAGGCTGTCACCGGTGTGACGCCCAGGGCCTACGCGGCAGCGCATCGCGCCAAGCGCGTCAGAGCCGAGCTCGATCGCAGCAGCACGGTGACGGAGGCGATCTACGGCGCCGGATACAGCTCCAACGGGCGCTTCTATGAAGAGGCGAACGGCGTATTGGGCATGACGCCGACGAACTACCGCGCCGGAGGTACGAACAAGGACATTCGTTTCGCTATCGGAGAGTGCTCGCTCGGCTCCATCCTGGTCGCGACAAGCGAGCGGGGTGTGTGCGCTATCCTTCTGGGTGACGATCCCAATGAGCTTGCGCGCGAGTTGCAGGATCGCTTTCCGCGAGCCAGGCTGATCGGCGGCGACGCCCGGTTCGAGGAGCTCGTCTCCAAGGTCGTAGGCTTCGTCGAAACCCCTCGCGTGGGGCTCGACTTGCCACTCGACGTGCGGGGCACGGCATTCCAGCAGCGCGTCTGGCAGGCGTTGCGCGAGATCCCGGCCGGCAAGACCGCCAGCTATACCGAGATCGCGAAGCGCATCGGCTTGCCGAAGTCGGTCCGGGCCGTGGCTCAGGCATGCAGCGCCAATGCGCTGGCGGTGGCGATCCCCTGTCATCGTGTCGTGCGCCACGACGGCGGGTTGTCGGGCTATCGCTGGGGCGTGGAGCGCAAGCGCGCGTTGCTCGAACGGGAAGCGACCGGGTGACCAGGCAGGTCGTCGTCTCCGCTTATTTACGTAACTGAGCGGGGACCAGTGACTGTCCTTGCACGCAACAGCATTCCCGCTTTCGTGGGAATAACGCCCTTGATGGATTCGTTGTCACCCAATTTGGCAAGGGTCGCTTGGTCATGAACGGGTGCGATCGTGAATGCACGTGACAAGACCGTCGAGTTATCCTTCGTGCCCGAGCGTTCGCCGAAACGCATGAGCTCGATCGACTGGGATCGGATTTCGCGCGATCTCGATGCGCGGGGCAGCGCAATGATCGAGCGCGTGCTCTACGCAGAAGAGTGCGAGGTCTTGGCTGCTTCGTATTCGAATGAGGAGCTCTTTCGGAGCAAGGTGGTGATGGAGCGACATGGGTTCGGGCGCGGCGAGTACAAGTACTTCCGCTATCCACTACCGGGCGTCGTTGCCGCTCTTCGAACGGCCGTCTATCCGCGCTTGGCGCCCATCGCCAATCAATGGAACACCGCAATGGGCATCGACGTTCGTTATCCAAAAGAGCACGTGGAGTACATCGCGCGCTGCCATGCGGCGGGTCAGGTCAAGCCGACCCCGCTGCTATTACAGTACGGTCCCGACGATTACAACTGCCTGCATCAGGATCTCTACGGCGACCACGTCTTTCCCCTGCAGCTCGCCGTGCTGCTATCCGATCCCGACCGAGACTTCACGGGCGGCGAGTTCGTGCTTACCGAACGGCGCCCGCGCATGCAGTCACGCCCGGAAGTCGTGTCCCTGCGGCAAGGCGATGCGGTGGTGTTCGCCGTCCATCACCGGCCGGTTCGCGGTACGCGTGGCGTCTACCGGGTGAATCTCCGGCACGGCGTCAGCCGCGTGCGCACTGGACACCGGCATACGCTGGGCATTATTTTTCACGACGCGGCGTGAGGGAGTCCGCCGGCGGTCACGTGCGCGACGGAAAGCGGGCGAGAGCCGATCGTGATCAGGGAATCAATGCAGCGGTACGATCAGTGTCACGCCGATCAAGCCGTACCAATAGCTGGCCGATTCCGAGAAGGCCGCTGCGCGGCTGTACAGGAAATTCAGCGCGAGATGGGTGTCGCCGGAAAGCGAACCTTCGCCGCGGATCTCGGCGAGGTACGAAGGTTGGGTGCCCGTGCCTTTGATGTCCTGCTTACCGGCAGCAAGGGTACCGGTCCATACCCACCCGGCGTGCCGCTGCCGGATGCCAATGCCCGCCAGCCATTGGCTGTAGCGGTCCGGGTTGAAATACGCGCCGCCCACGTCCGACTTCCGGCTCTCGTATTGTCGCCAGCGCAGTTGTGCAGTGATTCCGTATTCCGGCAGTGCGTCCCAGATCAGACGCCCGCGGAGGTGGATTCGATCGTTGCCGTCGGTGAACGGCTGCGCGGCGACGAGCCCGACGGCGGTAAAACGATCGCCCAGAGCCTGCTCGGCAGCAAGTCCCCACAGCGTATAGGCGATTCCGCGGTCGAGCGCAGTCTGCGTTTCGACGAGCCCGCCGGCGGCGATGAGCTCCACACCGGTTCCCGGCGCAGGGCGCAGGCTCCATGTGGCATCGCCGACGGGACGTGTATGGCCGGCGACTTGGACGATTCCGGCTTCGGCGTTGACGCCGGCCAGCGTATCGCGGCGCTGATCACGCCACAGGCCTACGATCGCCGGCGCATCGCGGTTCCACCCCGACTGCGAGTAATGCGTCGTTTGCACCGCGACACCCTTGTAATCGAGATACGACGCATGCTCGAACAGCGCCCCGCCGCGTACCAACCAGGCATGAAAGCCGTCGGTGTCGTCGCTCACGGCCATCTGGCCGAGCGCGGCAGAGGTTTGCGCCGGCGCCGTGTTCGCAAGCAGCGCCAGAAGCAGCGCAACCGCGATGCGCACTACTTGGTGCCCCAGGTCTTGCGCAGACCCAACAGTTCGGAGAAGTACCCAGCGACGCAGGCGGGCTGGAGGATCAGGCTGTAGCAGAAAGCATAGACCAGAAATCCGGAGACGTTGCGCCGCACGCGCAGGCCCTGGGCCGAGAACATCTTGGACCCCACGCGGAACATCAGGAAGTTCATCACCAGGGCCAGCGGCAGCAGCGCCAGCGTGAGCGGTCCCGCGATCCAGTAAACGCCGAACGCGGCCAGAACGAGACCGGGAATGAAGAAAACCGTGAACGCAAGGTCGAGCCATGGAAAGAACAGGTTCCACCACACGAACAGCGTCGACATGCGCGGCTTGAACAGAATGCCGGGCGAACGCCGGAACGCCTCCATCATACCGCGTGCCCAGCGCTGGCGTTGACGAACGAACTGCCGTAGGGTGTCGGGCGCATTGGTGAAGCAGCAGGCGTCCTCCGCGTGGCCGATGCGCCAGCCCCGGCCGAGAATCTCCCAC
>Ga0066710_100006701_pt1 | contig 10831 bp, 11 predicted proteins | sample GraSoiAngelo_159_FD_79666 | JGI IMG/M metagenome (GOLD analysis project Ga0066710, IMG submission 79666) | Grasslands soil microbial communities from the Angelo Coastal Reserve, California, USA - 14_1009_16_40cm | ecosystem: Environmental > Terrestrial > Soil > Grasslands | place: USA...
CAAGCTGCAGGCCTCGTACGACGCCGGCATCAAGAACATCAAGATCTCGGTCGCGAACAACACGAGCTACTGCATCGTGAACACGAACCCGGCGACGGTCTTCTACCACAAGACCGGTCCCTCGGGCGACATCAATCCGGGCCACTGCTAGTCGGCGGCTCGTTCGAATCAAGCAGTGAAAGGGCGCGGGAGACCGCGCCCTTTTTTGTCTCCCCCGATCGAGGGTCACCAGCGCCCTCACCTGCGCCGATACCGCCCAAGCCACCGCAATTACAACGGATTGGAAGGGAGCACCATCAGATGATTTCGAAGATGCGCCAGCGGCTGAGCTCCGATCAGGGATTCACCCTGATCGAGCTTCTCGTCGTGATCATCATTCTGGGAATCCTGCTCGCAATCGCGATTCCCTCGTACCTCAGCTTCCGGACGCGCGCCAACAAGTCGGCCGCCCAGGCCAACGTCCGCGCGGCCGTGCCCGGCATGGAGGCGTTCAACGCCGACCACGCCAGCGGCTACACCGGCGTCACCCTCGCCAAGCTGCAGGCCTCGTACGACGCCGGCATCAAGAACATCAAGATCTCGGTCGCGAACAACACGAGCTACTGCATCGTGAACACGAGCCCGACGACGGTCTTCTACCACAAGACCGGCCCGTCGGGCGACATCAATCCTGGCAACTGCTAGAAGCGGGCCCGGTATTCGGTTTTGCCGAAGAGGCGCGGGAGACCGCGCCTCTTCGTTTTGTTCCGGCAAGGTGGTAAAGCCGTAACCGCTCGGTGCCGATAGAGGAACTGTGAACTCGCGGCTTCGCGTCTCTGCGTTCGTGGCCCTCGGCGTGCTCGTTCTTGGCGCAGGCGGTTTCCTCGTCCTCGGTGGCGGCTCGGCCTCTTCGGCCGCGTCGGTGCACCAGATCAAACCCCTGCACCCGCGCGCCAAGGCGAAGGTGGCCCTCGCGCCGCCGAAGGTCGCGATGGCGAAGGAGAAGGCGGCAGCGAAGAAGAAGGCTGCTCGGCGGCCCGCCGTCATCGCCGGTGTTCCGACGCCGCTCGCGGACGCACTGAAGCGCCATTCGGTCGTCGTGCTCGCGCTCGTAGCGCCGAAAGCAGCAGTCGACCAGCTCACGCTCAGCGAAGCCAAGGCCGGCGCCGCCGCTGCGGGCGCGGGGTTCGTCGCGATCAACGTCGCCAACAACGCGCAGGTCGAGGCGCTCTCGGGTCTCGTGGGCTCGAGCTCGGATCCTCAGAATCGCTTGCTCGACGATCCCGCCGTGCTCGTCTTCCAGAAGCCGCAGGCGCTCTACGTACGGCTGAACGGATACGCGGACGCGAACACGATCCAGCAGGCTGCAATCAACGCGGCGCCGCTGCCGGCGAGCTAGTGATCGGTGCGAACTCCGCCGAAGCGCGCGAGCTCTTCGTCCGGCACGCAAAGAAGGACGGACGTTCGGTGGCAATCCTGAAGGCGGTCGACTACGGCGACTCGTGCATCGTCGAGGCTGAGGTCTTTCCCGTCGGCGCCCGCAACTCGAGACCGACGCAGCCGGGGCCCTATACGTTCGCCGACTCGCAGCAGGCGACGGCGTTCGTGACCGAAGCCGTCGAGGCGCTGATGTACCTCGGCTGCGACGTGCAGGCTCAGTAGGCGCCTCCTGGGCTCTCTGGGGACGCCTTTCAGGGAGTGCTCCCCGCTATCGTCGAACGCGATTCCCGAGGCGGCGACGAGATCGCGCACCGTCGCGTCACGAGGACGTCGCCCGGTGACGCGATGGCTGGCCCAGTCGAGCACGAGCACCACGTGCCGTGGCCCGACACCGTCGCCTGGTGAGCGAGCTAAACGTCGCCGCTGTTCGCATAGAGCGTTCGAGGCGCCCCATGCGACGTTCGTATCACAGCGGTCGCGCCCGGCCCTAGATGGTGACGCGCGCGAGCTCTTCGATCGAGGTCAGGCCTGCGGCGACCTTGGCGATGCCGTCGTCCCATAGCGTTCGCATGCCTTCTTCCATCGCGGCCCTCTCGAGCTCCTCCCGGCTGGCCTTTGTCGCGGCGAGGGTCTCCAGGTTCTCGCTCATCGTCAGTAGCTGAAAGACACCGACCCGGCCTTTGTAGCCGGTCTGATTGCAGCGGGGGCAGCCCCGCTTACGGTAGAAGATCATCCCGTCGGCCTGCGCAGCGATGTCGGGCGAGACGCGGGCTTTGATCAGTTCGTCCACGGACGGCGTGTACATCTCGCAGCAGTGGGTGCAGAGCTTCCGTGCCAGCCGCTGAGCGAGCACGCCCGTGACCGCAGAGCCCGTCAGGAACGGTTCGACGCCCATCTCGTTCAGGCGCGTCAAGGCGCCAGGGGCGTCGTTCGTATGCAGGGTGGAGAGCACGAAGTGCCCCGTGAGCGCGGCCTCGATCGAGATCTTGGCCGTCTCGGGATCGCGGATCTCGCCCACCATCACCACGTCCGGGTCGGAGCGCAGGATCGACCGCAGCGCGGCCGCGAACGTCAAGCCGGCGCGCTGGTTGATCTGCACCTGGTTGACCCCGCCCAGCCGGTACTCGACCGGGTCTTCGACGGTGATGATGTTGATCTCGGGATTGTTGATCTCGGCCAGCGCCGCGTAGAGCGTCGTCGATTTACCGGAGCCGGTCGGTCCGGTGACGAGCAGGGCTCCGGTCGGCCGCGAAACGACTTCCTCCAGCGTCTGGCGCATCGCGTCCGAGAGGCCAAGCTCCTCGAGCGTCGGCGGCCGCTTCGACTTGTCGAGCAGCCGCATCACGACCGACTCGCCTTCGACCGTCGGCAGCGTCGCAACGCGGATGTCGAGCATCCGCCCGGCGGCGGCAGCGTTCAGCGAAATGCGACCGTCCTGCGGCTTTCGGCGCTCGGCGATGTCGAGCTTCGCGAGGACCTTCAGGCGCGTCGTGACTCCGGCCATCATTCGTTTGGGGATCCGCTGCACCTCGTGGAGGACGCCGTCGATGCGGAGCCTTACCGCAAGGGCGTCCTCCTGCGGCTCGAAGTGGACGTCTGAGGCACCGTCCTCGGCGGCCTGGAAGATGATCGAGTTGACGAGCCGGACGAGCGGCGCCTCGGAGATGCCGTCTTCGACCTCGAGGTCGTCGGGCTCCTCCTCCTGGAGCAACGCCTCCTCCTCGGCGAGCGCCGCGCGGGCGCCGAAGGCTTCCGAGGCGCGCGAGAGGCGGCGGAGCTCGGTGAGGATGTCCTCGCTGGCGGCGACGCCGATCTCGAGCTGGTGCCGGCTCGCCAAGCGCAGCTCGTCGAGCGCGTGCAAGTCGGCGGGATCGGCGACGGCGACCCGGAGGGTCTCGCCGTTGAGTGCATATGGAATAGCGACGAGCCGTTCGAGCACGTGTAGCGGCACGAGCTCCGCGGCCTGCTTGTCGACTCCGGTTAGCGGCAGGTCGACGAGCGGCATGTGGTGCCTGCTCGCCAGCATTCGCGCAACGCCCTCGCTGGCGGCGTAGCCCTCGTCCACGATCGCCTTCGCGATAGACCCCTGGCCGGCCAGACCGCGGACGACGTTCAGCTTGTCTTCGGAAAGAAGGTTCGTCGCCGCGAGCAGGTCGGCAACGAGTTCGGCGACCGCGTTGACGGCCGAGGCAGGCGAAAGCCGGCCGCTGGACGCGGTCTCTCCGCCGGTTTCACCGGCGGCGCGGAGATTCGGGGGACGTTCGATATCCATATCCCTCGAACGAGGTATCGGCCGAAACGGCAGAAACCGTGAGGGTGAACTTGGCCGCTGCTAGTGGCCGAAAAGCACCCAATAGGCGTGCAGCAGCGACCCGCCCGCGAAGAGGGCCACGACGCTCCCGAGCGCGAGGAACGGGCCGAACGGGATCGCCATCTTGCGAGCTGCGCCGCCGTGGCGCGCGAGCAGGTAGAGGCTCGGCACGAGCGCTGCGAGCATGCCGGCCATCATCGCCACTGAGACGGACCGCCCGAGGGCGGCGCCCATCAGCAGCGCCAGCTTGACGTCGCCCATGCCCATGCCCGCGGGGTATGCGAGCGCGGCGACGAACAGGAAGAGCGCGGCACCGAGAGACGCGAGCGCCCACTCCGGGCTCGGCCGCAGCGCCGTCTGGGCCACGAGCACGAGTGCGGCGGCCGGGACGACGATCCGGTTCGGGATGATCCGGTGGATTAGGTCGATCGCGCTGATCGCGACGAGGACGACGCAGAAGAACGCGGCGACCACGGCCCTCCCCGACAGCCCGAAGCGAACAAAGCAGCCGACGACGAGCAGCGCCGTCGCCAGTTCTACGGCCGGGTAGAGGAGACTGATGCGCACGCCGCAGGAGCGGCAGCGGCCGCGCAGGAGCGCGTAGGAGAGCAGCGGCACGTTGTCGTACCAGGCCAGCTCGCTCCCGCAGCTCATGCAGGCCGAGCGCGGATGCACGACCGAGCGCCGCAGCGGCAGGCGTGCCGCGACGACGTTCACGAAGCTGCCGACCGCCAAGCCCGGAGCGAACGCGACCGCAGCGAGCGCAGCGTTCATCTTACCCTTATCGGCCGCGCTCCGGTGAGAGTTGAGCGCAGGAGGGTTCGGCCTACTAGCCGGAGAAGCTCTGCGGCGGGTTCGGCTGCGCGTACACGTCGTTGTTCGACGGCATTCCGACTGGAACTGTCGAGATCGTCGGGAACGCGTTCGTCGTCAGGTTGTTGCTGAGCAGGATCTGGCTGCCGACCACCGGCCCGTCGATGTTGACGTTGTTGCCGAACTCGACCGCGTTCGTCGCGTAGAGGCCGCCCTCGTAAGAGAAGTTGTTGGCGATGTAGATGCCGTCGCCGGGATTGATCTGCCCCCCGCTCCCGTTCGCGACGATCATCAGCAGCTCCTTGTCCGGATTCCAGCCCGCGAAGTTGCAGCTGGTTCCCGAAACCGCTCCGCACAGCGACCCGTTCGCGTAGAACGTCCCCGAGAGATAGAGCGTCGCCTGGCCGTTGTACGTGTTGAGCGCGGCGTTGGAGACCTTCGCGCTTCCGTCGATGAAGATCGTTCCGGAGACGGTGAGGGTCTTCGTCGTCGCGTTCCAGGAAAGCTCGCCGCTGGTGCCTGCATCGTCTTGCTCGACCGTCTGCGCGTTCACGTGGTTGGCGGCGGTCGTGCTGTTGACGCCGCGCGTCACCGTCCACGTCGTCGAGCCCTGGCCCCCGGTGACGGTCATGTCTTCGTCGTCGATCCTGATCCGAAAGTTCCCGCTCGTCGGAAAGCCGCTGGCCGACGCAACCGTGACCGACGTCTGGGACGAGGTGATCGCCGCGCCCAGGGTCGTCGATGCACCCCTGCCGACGCGACACGTATAGGAGGTCGAAGGAGTCAAGTCGAAGACTGTCGAGACGCTGTTGTCGCGGGTCGAGTAGTTGTTGTCGAACGTTGGAGTTGTTCCGCTCGCGGCCGTGCAGGACTGAGCCGGCCCCGGAATCGCGTTTTGGTACCAGCCGGCGAAATCGGCGAGCGGGGGCGCGACGATCGGAGCGGTGTGGTTGACGGCGACCGTCGCCCCATCGGCGAGCTTGCTGAAGATGTGATTCGCGTCCTGGTTGCCGCTGCAGGTCACCCACGGCGGGTTGTTGCTGCCGTAGCGGCAGTTACCGCCGACGTACGTCTCCACCCGAGTGCTCATGCTCGTATTGGCGCCGACTGCGGCGTTGTTCGCCACGTCGAGGTTTCCGCCGACGATGACCGTCGATTGCGCGAGGTTGACGTTCGGGCTCAGGCAGAGGTTTCCGGCGACGTACATGCGCGAGGCGCCGCTGATGTTGTTGTTCAGCGTTTGATCGCAGGAGCTGCCTGTGTGGCCGGCGTAAAGGTAGTCCCAGACCGGGTTGTTCTTGGGCTGGGTAAGCGTCGGCTGAATTGTGACCCTTGAGCTGAGCGTGCGAGTCGTAGTCCCCGGATTTTGGCTGGTCGGGTTCCTGATCGAGCCGATCGAGCGTAGAAACCATTGGGCGCCGTAACGGTCGAAGTCCCCGCACCAGTAAGCGGTCGCCGTGCCGTAAAGGTTCTTGTTCCAGGTCGTCAGCGCGGTGAGATTCGTCGAGCTCGTGAACCAGGTCGGATTCGTCGCTCCCGGCGTCGAGGTGTCCGGATTCGCCGTATGGCACGGCGGGAGAATGCCCGCGTCGAGCGAGTTGTTGGTGGGCAGGTTCAGGACCGAGAACGCATTGTTCATCCCGGCGTCGGCCGCGTCGAAAGCGGTCAGCCGCGCCTTGCTGAAGTACGACGTTCGCTGGCCCGAGCTGGTGTACGCGACGACGGTCGTGACCATGATCGCGCAAACGACCAGAATCCCGAGAGCCATCACCAGCGCGATACCGCGCTCGTCGTCCGGCGGCGTGCGGCCGGCCACGGTTGCGAGGCTCAGCTTCCTCGGCCTCATGATCGCGTGCTGTTCCTGAGCACCAGGCCGTCGGTCAGCTCATACGTGTCGACAGTTCTCGACGGCTTCGGGTTGACCGGGAAGTCGACCTGCAACTTCGCAAGGCTCGAGGTCGACTGTGCCGAGTAGTTGAAGATGCAGAGCGCGCCGCTGCAGACGGGCGCCGTTGAAGTCGGCGTCAAATTGCTCGCCCACTTGACGCCGCCGGTGCACGTGGCCCCGTCGATGCGGAAGAGGGCATAGCTGTTCGTCGCGACGCTTCGCGTACACCAGGTGACGGAGGCGTTTCCCGAGTAGGTCTTGCAGTAGCTCGGCAGCGTGAGCGTGATCGACGACGTGGCCGAGCCGGCCGGGGTCGCCGCTGAGGCGCAATGGACTTCGCGGCGGAGCTTGTCGAGCGCCAGCCGCGCCGTCTGTTGCGCTCGGAAGCGATTGTTCATGTCGTTGTCGGCACTCGTCGCTGATACGAAGACGGTGGTGAGGCCTCCCATCACGACTCCCAGGATCAAAAGGACCGTCAGCATCTCGACCACCGTGTAGCCCCCTTCCTCGCGGAGGCATCGCGGTACGCGCCTGCCCAACCTCACTTCGCCTGTGCCTCGACCGCGGCGAGGGCGCGGCGGGCGACCGACTCACTTTCATGACCGATGCCCCACTGGGAAGCCACGCGGCGGTCGACGGCGATCAGCAGCCGCAGGGCGGCGGCGCCGTGCCACCAGCCGAACTTCGCACCCGCGACGATCCATGCATGTTGGTAGAGCCAGTAGCGCTGGTTCGACGCCGTCGCGCGGCGAGAGGGCGTCAGCCACGCGTTCAGCCGCTGAGCGCGAACTGTCAGCGGGATCTCGTTCAGCGGCTCCCTGGGCGCGCCCGACACGATGAAAGCGGGCGGGCGTGATCGCGCGGCGTGGATCTTGCGCCTGGGAACTCTCCGCTTCGGCTTGGCCGCGGCGTGGACGCGCTTTGCTGTCGATTTCGCCACGACCTTCGCTCGCGTCGAGACGGTCCGCGGTGAGAGCTTCTTCGCCGGCGCGCTCGGACTCTTCGTGAGCACGATCGCGGTACCCGCGTACGGAGACACGTTCTCGGGCGTCCCATCCTGCGGATAGGTGCCCCGTTGCATGGTCAGCGTCAACGTGGGTGCGCCGGTGTCCTGAACACGCGTCCCCGGGGCGGGCTGCTGAGAGGCGACGACGTTGGTGGCATAACCTTGGACGCTTCCGTTGACGCGCCAGCCGAAGCCGCCGTCCGCGAGGATCCCCTTGGCGAAGACGAAAGCCTGGCCGCGGATGTCCGGGACGACGAGGGTCGGACGCGGCGTCGCGACTGCCGCCGGAGCTTTCGCGGGCGTCGTAGTCAGCTTTTCTCCGGCGGCGTAAGTCAACGTCGCCGTCGCGAACAGCCAGACGAGGCCGATCACGGCCATGCGTGGAACAACCGCAGCGAAGCGAGCCGCCATACCCTAGTCGTCGGCGGGCTGAGCCAAGGAGTTATCCCCCTAGCGGGTGAATCGGATCACGCCACTGCCTGAAGCGGCGTTCGCAGTCGGCCCCTTGGCGAAGACGGGGACGCTCGCGCTGGCCGTGGCGCCGAGCTGCGGGGTCGGCGCGTCCTGCCAGCGGAACGCGGTGCCCGCAAAACGCTCGAACCAGGGCTCCACCTGCGGATAGTGCGTCGCCGGGTCGATCTGGAGGTGGAGATGCGGGCCGGTTGCGTCACCCGTATGGCCGACGAGGCCCACTGGCTGGCCGGCATTCAGCACCGCTCCCTGGACGACCGCCGGATCCAGGTACGAAAGGTGGCAGTACGTCCACTCCTGCCCGTCGCTCGCCCGCAGCGAGAGGCCGATTCCGCAGGCCGGGTCCGGCTGCGCCCAAGCCCTGAGCACGACGCTGTCGGCGAGCGCGTAGAGGGGCGAGCCCTCGGGCGCCGCGATATCGGCTGCGGGGTAGTCGTGGTGGTGATGCGAGACCGAGACGACCGAGGGGCCGCCGCCGACCGGGAAGACATACCCCGAGTCGTTCGAGACGGCCGAGGCGAAGAGCGACCCGGTTGCGGGCGTCGTCTCGGTGCTCTGCACCTGTGTGCTTGCCCGCGCGAGCGTATCGGTCGCCCGTTGCAGCGCGGCTCGGAGCCGGCTGACCTTGACCTCGGCGGCATGCTCGCGGACCCCCACCTGGGTGGCGGTCTTCTCGAGCTCGAGCCGCTTCGAGAGTAGACGGACTCCGTCGACGCGCACGCGGCGAAAACGTTCCTGCTTCGAGAGTGCGCGCTGAGCTTGCAGCGCCGCGACGAGCTCGCGGTTCGCCTGAGCCACCTGCTTGCGGGCGCCGTCGAGAGAGACCTGGAGCCGGTCGAGCTTGAAGGTCGTATCCAGCCCGCCGCTGCCAAACGTGTGCGCGAGCTGCAGGACCTCGTCGACGTACCACTGCGCGTGGTTGTAGGAGAGCACCGCTCGAGAGATGTCCTGCGCGCCGCCGGAGGCGGCCAGGTAGCGTGAGGCCGCGTAGATCGCGTCCTGCGGGTTCCACGGATCGGCGACGCCGTCGCCGCTCGCGTCGAGACCCCAGCGATCCCAGGTGCTCGGCATGAACTGCATCCAGCCGACCGCGCCGGCCGAGCTCGGACCCATGTTGCGGCCGAAGTTCGACTCGACTTTGTTGATCGACGCGAGCACTTCCCACGGAATCTGGTAGGCGGAGCCTGCGCCCTGCCAGAGCGCGACGAGCTGCTGGAAGGACAAGGCTTGTGGGGTTGCCGGGGGCGACGAGATCGGGGTTGGCACACTGATCTGGCCGGGCTGGTTCGGTACCGCTGCGCTCGGCAAGCTCGCCGGCACCGACGGGACCGCCCGAAACGTGTCGGCGCTGGCGGTGCCCGCCACGCTCGCGATCGCCAGCGCGAGACCCAGCAGAACGTGCTTCGTCATTCGGCCGGCGCGATCCGCAGGCTCGGCATCGCCGTCTCCTCTTCGAGGGCGGCGGATTGCGGCAGCTCGTCTGCCTTGGTGACACCTGCAGCCTGGCGCTTGAGAGCATGCTCGAGCGCGACGATGAAATCGTGCTGGTTGGTGGCGGCGTTCGCCGCAACGTCGTGGTCGATCTCGTCGGCGATCACGAGCCCGATCAGCGCCTGCTCGAAGGTCTGCATCTGGAAGAACGCACCTTCGGCGATCGCGTCCGGGATCTCCTCGGTCTTGCTCTCCCGGATCAGGTCGGAGATGCGGGCGTTGTTGACCATCACCTCGACGGCCGCGACCCTCCCTCCGTCCTTGCGAGGAAGCAGCCGCTGGCTGACGATCCCCTGCAGGACGCCGGCCAGAATCGACCGGATCTGCGCCTGTTTGATTCCGGGGAAGAACTCGATCATCCGGCCGAGCGTCTCGGCCGCGTCGATCGTGTGCATGGTCGAGAAGACGAGGTGGCCGGACTCCGCCGCCTTCAGCGCTGTCTCCGCGCTCTCGGCGTCGCGGAGCTCGCCGATCAGGATCACGTCGGGGTCCTGACGGAGAGCCCGGCGCAGGGCGGCGAGGTAGGAGTCCGTATCGATACCGACCTCTCGCTGGTTGACGATGCAACCGTGGTCGTCGTGGAGGATCTCGATCGGATCCTCGATCGTGACGATGTGCTGCCGGCGCGTCTTGTTGATGTGGTCGATCATCGCCGCGAGCGTGGTGGTCTTCCCGGAACCGGTCGCGCCGGTGACGAGCACGAGCCCGCGGTGCTCGTTAGCCATCGCTTCGACGCCCGCGGGCATTCGCAGCTCCGCGAAACTCGGTACGTGCTTCGGGATGACGCGGAAGGCGAAGGAGATCGAGCCACGCTGGCGGAAGGCGTTGACTCGGAAGCGCGGGAGGTCTCCGCTCGTGTAGGCGATGTCCAGCTCGCCGGTCTCGTAGAAGGACTCGCGCTTGGCGGGGGTCAGCTCAGAGACGATCGCGAGGGCCGCTTCGAGGTCGGCGTCCGTGAGCGGCGGATGGTCGGCGAAGGGCGTCAGCTCCCCGTCGCATCGCGCGACGGGCAGCTGGCCCACTTTCAAATGGACGTCGCTCGCACCCTGCTCCACGGCACGCCGAAGGACCGCATTCAGCTCCACGACGTGCACATCGGCAGCGTGCCGAGTTGGCTTTAGATACCGAGCGCCTGGAGTACGCGCAAGGGCGCGCCTCGGAGGCCGTGCGTGTCCGAGGCCTTCCGGTCGCCGCGCACGACCGCCTCGAAGAGACGCCATGAGAGGTTCGTCCCCGCGAGCCGGTACGCCAGGCCGGGGAAGCGGTCGAAGGCGATCTTGGCGCGCCAGGAAACGCTCTCGAGCGGCGCAAACGTGGCTGCGAACCGGTCCGCGTAGGGGGCGAGATCGCTCGCCCGGCCGTGGAGCAGGTCGAGTGTGGCTTCGGAAGCCAGCCGCCCGCTGACGAACGCCTCGTACATCCCGTCTCCGGA